>Ga0116151_10002187_pt1 | contig 18116 bp, 11 predicted proteins | sample AD_UKC117_MetaG_FD_89893 | JGI IMG/M metagenome (GOLD analysis project Ga0116151, IMG submission 89893) | Active sludge microbial communities of municipal wastewater-treating anaerobic digesters from Hong Kong - AD_UKC117_MetaG | ecosystem: Engineered > Bioreactor > Anaerobic > Digestate...
CCCGAAGACCGCCACCGAGGCCGGCGCCAGCGCATGATGCAGGTTGCGGATGGTCATCGCTCAGCCCCCATCTGCCTGCATACCCGCGACGCGGCAGCCGCCTCCTGGCCCCGGGGAAATGAAACTGGCAGCGCACCCATGCGCTCGAGCACCGGGCAAGCCCGCCGTCACCATCCGGCCCGGCGGGAACCGCCGGGCAGCGCCCGCCCCGCCCCCGTCACGCCGGAGGCCTGCCTCCGGCACGACGCGGGCGCTCCGCACCCGCCCGGGCCGGGCGCTGCCCTAGTCTTGTTCTCGGACGATCGAAGACGAAAGAAGGATCTCCACATGCGATAGTCCCGCCCCTTCCCGCCACCCGCGGCATTCTTGCGCAGGCCGTCGGTTCCGGGGCACCATAGCGCGGTTCGGACGGCCGGACATGATCCGTGTCAAGCCGCCGGGGCAAGAGCGGGGTTCTCGCGCATGAAATGGTCCGCAAGGCTCGGCCGATTCGCCGGAATCGACGTCTATGTCCATGTGACCTTCCTGCTGCTGCTGGCCTGGTTCGCCTTCGTCTCCTGGAACGAGACCGGCACGCTGGCTGGCGTGCTCACCGGCCTCGCCCTGATCCTCCTGCTCTTTCTCTGCGTGGTGCTGCACGAATACGGCCATGCGCTGACCGCGCGGCGCTTCGGCATCGGCACGCGCAGCATCACGATCCTGCCCATCGGCGGGCTCGCGCTGCTCGATTCCATGCCCAAGGATCCGCGCCAGGAGATCCTCGTGGCGCTGGCCGGCCCGGCAGTGAACCTGGTGATCGCCGCGGCGCTCTGGCTCGGCCTCGCGGTCGCGGGCCGTGCCGGCGCGCTGACCGGGGCCGACCTCGCCGGCGGCACGATCCTGCCGACCCTGCTCGCGGCCAACCTGCTGCTCGCGGTCTTCAACATGCTGCCCGCCTTTCCCATGGACGGCGGAAGGGTGCTGCGGGCGGTGCTGTCCTTGCGCATGGACCGGGTGCGCGCGACGCGGCTCGCCGCGCGCATCGGCCAGGCGCTGGCAGTCCTGCTCGGCTTCCTCGGGCTGACCGGCAACCCGTTCCTCGTGCTGATCGCGGTCTTCGTCTGGATCGGCGCGGGGGCCGAGGCGGGCGCGGTGGAGGCCGAGGCGCGGCTCGCCCACCAGCCGGCCGGGCGGGCGATGATCACCGACTTCCAGACCATCGCGCCCTGGCACAAGCTCTCCCGCGCCATCGACCTCACCCTCGCCGGCACCCAGAAGGACTTCCCGATCGTCGAGGACGGCCGCATCGCCGGGGTGCTGACCCAGGCGGCGATCCTGCGCGGCCTGCGCGACCTCGGCCCCGACGGGCTCGTGAGCGAGGTCGCGGCGCCGGTCGAGACCGCCGATGTCTCCACCTCGCTCGCCGTGTTGCTGGAGAACCTCCGGGCGAAGAACGCCCGACTGGTCTGCATCACCCGCGGCGGCCGGCTGGCGGGGATCGTCGATCTCGAGAACACCTCCGAATACCTGCGCATCCAGGCCGCGCTGGAGGCGCATTGACATGCTCGAACTCCTCACCGCCGCCGAAATGGCCCGGGCCGACGCGCTGACCATCGCCGGGGGCGTGCCGGGAATGACGCTGATGGAGGTGGCAGGACGCGCGGTGGCCGAGGCCACCGCCGCCCGCCACCCCGAGGGGCCGGTGCTCGTGGTGGCGGGGCCGGGCAACAACGGCGGCGACGGCTTCGTCGCGGCGCGCCGCCTGCGCGCGGGCGGGCGCGACGTCCGGGTCCTGCTCCATGGAGACCCCGCCCGGCTGCGCGGCGACGCGGCGATCGCGCGCGAGCGCTGGTCGGGGGCCGTCGACCCCGCCGAGTTGCCGCTGCCCGAAGCGGCGGTGATCCTCGACGGGCTCTTCGGCGCCGGGCTCGACCGGCCGGTGACAGGCGCCGCCGCCGGGGTCGTCGAGGCGATGAACGCCGCGCCGGCGCCGGTTGTCGCCATCGACCTGCCGAGCGGGTTGCACGCCGACAGCGGCCAGCCCCTCGGCGTGGCGGTCGCGGCGGATGCCACCGTCACCTTCTTCCGCAAGAAGCCCGGCCACCTGCTCCTGCCCGGCCGCGCGCTCTGCGGCGCGCTGCATCTCGCCCAGATCGGCATCCCCGAGTCCGTGCTCGGCGAGATCCGCCCCGCCGCCTTCGAGAACGCGCCCCCGCTCTGGGCCGGCGCCCTGCGCTTCCCCGGCCTCGCCGACCACAAGTACAGCCGCGGCCACGCCCTCGTCGTCTCCGGCCCGATGAGCCGCACCGGCGCCGCCCGGCTCGCGGCGGGCGCGGCCCTGCGCACCGGCGCCGGCCTCGTGACGCTTGCGAGCCCCCCCGGCGCGCTGGCGGTGAACGCCGCGCATCTGACCGCGGTGATGCTGCGGCGCATGGAGGATGCGGCGGCCCTCGCGGCGATCCTGGCCGACCCGCGCTTCACCGCCGTCGCGCTGGGGCCGGGCCTGGGCACGGCGGCGCCGGAGCGGGCCCTTGTGCTGGCCGCGCTCGCGAGCGGCGCGGCCGCGGTGCTCGACGCCGACGCGCTCACCGCCTTCGCCCCCGATCCCGACACGCTCTTCGCCGCGATCCGCGGCCGCGACGCCCCGGTGATCCTCACGCCGCACGGGGGCGAATTCGCCCGGCTCTTCGCCGATCTCGCCGAGCGCCCGAAGCCCGAGCGCGCCCGCGCGGCCGCGGCCCGCAGCGGCGCGGTCGTGGTGCTCAAGGGCGCCGACACCGTGGTCGCCGCGCCCGACGGCCGGCTTGCCATCAACGCCGAGGCGCCGCCCTGGCTCGCGACCGCCGGCTCCGGCGACGTCCTGACCGGCATCGCGGCCGGCCTGCTCGCCCAGGGCATGCCGGGCTTCGAGGCCGCCGCCGCGGCGGTCTGGATGCATGGCGCCGCCGGCCACCACGCCGGCCCCGGCCTGACCGCCGAGGACCTCGCCCCCGCCCTGCGCCCGGTGATCGCCGGGCTCCATGGCGGCACTTCGACCGCAGGCATATCCTGAATCGGGGCAGCCATCGCGTCCCGGCGATGCCGCTTCGGGTCGAGAACGGCCCGCGGAAAGGGCGAATCGCAGTGCACGCGATACGACGCCCGGCGATTTGATCGGACGGGGGACAGCCCTAACCGGCGCGAGGCACTGCCTCGCACCGGTTCGTCGGCCGGAGCGCGCGAGCGTGGAGGCCGAGGGGGGTTGGATTTCCCCGTTGGTGGGTAATCCGCGCGCGCCTGACTGGGCGGGCGCGCTTGTCGCGCCTGCCGGGGGGCAGGCAGGCGCGCGCGGATTTGTCTCACGCCAAATCCGCGGGGGAAGACGGTGCCGTCACAGGTGGAGGGGCGCCGGTCCGGAGTGGCGTCCCGCAGCGGGACACTCTGTAACTATCTGTTATTACAATGTATTTCCAGTAGCACGTTGAGTGCTCACTTCGGGCCGGCGCGGGGCGGGTCGCCCTGCAACTGGCGGTTCGGGTCGGTCGTCGTCCGATCCGGTCGACCGGAACTCATTCCGATGACCTCGAGACCGAGCAAGGTTCCGCATGGCAACGGCCACCGGCCGCCGGGCGGGAGGAGACCCGGCGGCATGGGCCGCCGCCGTCAGTCCGCGCCGGCCGCTTCGAGCTCGAGCTCCACCAGCAGGTCCTTGGAATCGACCTGCGCGCCGGGCTGGACATGCAGCGTCTTCACCACGCCGGGCCGGTCGGCATAGAGCCCGGTCTCCATCTTCATCGCCTCGATGGTCAGCATCAGGTCGCCCGCCTGGACCGCCCTGCCCTCGGAGACCGAGACGCTCGCGATCACCCCCGGCATGGGGGCCGCGACCTGCGCCGGATTGCCCGCCTCCGCCTTCGGCCGCCTGGGCGCCATGGCGCGGGCCTGGCGGTCGGGAACGCGCACGGTGCGCGGCTGGCCGTTGAGCTCGAAGAACACCCGCACGTCGCCCTCGGCATTGGTCTCGCCGACCGCCTGGAGCCGGATCTCGATGATCTTGCCGGGATCGATTTCCACCGAGATCTCCTGCCGCGGCTCCATGCCGTAGAAGAAGACCGGCGTGGGCAGGGTCCGGACCGGGCCGTAGTCCTGATGCCGGTGCAGGTAGTCCGTGAAGACCTTGGGATACATCAGGTAGCCGCAGAAATCCTCGTTGTCGACCTCCGTGTCCCCCGCCTCCGCCTTGAGCGCCCCGCGCATCGCGTCGAGATCCGCGGGCGGCATCGAGGCCCCCGGCCGGCCGATCTCGGCAAGCTCGCCCTTGAGCACCTTGCGCTGCAGCGCCGCCGGCCATCCGCCCGGCGGCTGGCCGAGATCGCCGCGCATCATGCCGACGACGCTCTCCGGGAAGGCCACGTCGACCGCCGGATCCTCGACCTCGGCCCGCGTCAGCCCCTGGGCGACCATCACCAGCGCCATGTCGCCCACCACCTTCGAGGTCGGCGTCACCTTCACGATGTCGCCGAACATCGCGTTCACCTCGGCATAGGTCTGCGCCACCTCGTGCCAGCGCTCCTCCAGCCCCATCGAGCGCGCCTGCGCCTTGAGATTGGTGAACTGGCCGCCGGGCATCTCGTGGAGATAGACCTCGGAGGCCGGCGCGATCAGCCCGCTCTCAAAGGCGGTGTACTGGGTCCGCACCGCCTCCCAGTATTCCGAGATCCGGCGGATCGCGCGGATATCGAGCCCGGTGTCGCGCGGGCCGTGGCGCAAGGCCTCCACGATCGAGCCGAGGCAGGGCTGCGAGGTGCCGCCCGAGACCGCGTCCATCGCCGCGTCCACCGCATCCACCCCGGCCTCCGCCGCCGCCAGAACGCTCGCGGCACTGGTGCCCCCGGTGTCGTGGGTGTGGAAATGCACCGGCAGGCCCACCTCCTCCTTCAGCGTCCGGATCAGCACCCGCGCCGCGGCGGGCTTCAGGAGCCCCGCCATGTCCTTGACCCCCAGCACATGGGCGCCGGCATCGCGCAGGGCCCTGGCCATGCCGACGTAGTATTTCAGGTCGTATTTCGCGCGGTCGGGGTCGAAGATGTCGCCTGTGTAGCAGATCGCCGCCTCGCAGAGCTTGCCCTGGGCCAGCACCGCGTCGATCGCCACCCGCATGTTCTCGACCCAGTTCAGCGGATCGAAGACGCGGAAGACATCCACCCCCGACGAGGCCGCCTGGCCGACGAAGGCCTCGACCACGTTGTCGGGATAATTGGTGTAGCCGACCCCGTTCGAGGCGCGCAGCAGCATCTGCGTCATCAGGTTGGGCATTGCCGCGCGCAGGTCGCGCAGCCGCTGCCAGGGGCATTCCTGCAGGAAGCGGTAGGCCACGTCGAAGGTCGCGCCCCCCCAGCATTCGACGCTGAAGAGCTGCGGCAGCAGCTGGGCATAGGCCGGCGCCACCCCGATCATGTCGAAGGAGCGCATGCGCGTGGCGAGCAGGCTCTGGTGCCCGTCGCGCATGGTGGTGTCGGTCACCAGCACCCGCTCCTGGGCCACCATCCAGTCGGCGACCGCCTTCGGCCCCTGCGTCTCGAGCAGCTGCCGCGTGCCCGCGGGCGGCGTGCCGACCGGAACCCGCGGCGGCCTCGGCTTGCGCGCCGAGGCCGGCGGCCGCGGCCGCCCCGCCGTCTCGGGATGCCCGTTCACGGTCACGTCGGCGATATAGGTCAGGATCTTGGTCGCCCGATCGCGCCGCGCCTGGAAGCGGAAGAGCTCGGGCGTCGTGTCGATGAATTTCGTCGTGTAGCTGTTGTCGAGGAAGGTCGGGTGCCGCAGCAGGTTCTCGACGAAGGCGATGTTGGTCGAGACGCCGCGGATGCGGAATTCCCGGAGCGCCCGGTCGAGCCGCGCGATCGCCATCTCCGGCGTCGGCGCCCAGGCGGTGACCTTCTCCAGGAGGCTGTCGTAGAAGCGGGTGATCACCGCGCCGGAATAGGCGGTGCCGCCGTCGAGCCGGATACCCATGCCCGTCGCGCCGCGATAGGCGGTGATCCGGCCGTAGTCGGGGATGAAGTTGTTCTGCGGATCCTCGCTGGTGATCCGGCACTGGATCGCGTGGCCGTTCAGCTTCACATCCGCCTGGCTCGCCACCCCGGTCGCCTCGGCGATGCTCGCCCCCTCGGCGATCATGATCTGGGCGCGCACGATGTCGATGCCGGTCACCTCCTCGGTGACGGTATGCTCGACCTGGATGCGCGGATTGACCTCGATGAAATAGAAGGCGCCCGAATCGCGGTCCATCAGGAACTCGACGGTGCCGGCGTTCTGGTAATCCGCCGCCCGCGCGATCTTCAGCCCGAGCGCGCAGAGCTCCTCGCGCTGGCCTTGCGTCAGATAGGGCGCGGGCGCGCGCTCCACGACCTTCTGGTTGCGCCGCTGCACCGAGCAGTCCCGCTCCCAGAGATGATAGAGCCCGCCTTGCTGGTCGCCGAGGATCTGCACCTCGACGTGCCGGGCGTTGAGGATCATCTTCTCGAGATAGCCCTCGCCGTTGCCGAAGGCGTTGAGCGCCTCGCGCCGGCCCTCGAGCACCTTGTCCTCCAGCTCGTCCGGGCTCATCACCGGCCGCATGCCCCGGCCGCCGCCGCCCCAGGAGGCCTTGAGCATGAAGGGATAGCCCACCGCCTCGGCCATGGCGCGCACCTCGGCCATGTCCTCGGGCAGGACCTCGGTCGCCGGGATCACCGGCACGCCGGCCTCGATCGCCACGCGCCGGGCGCTCGCCTTGTCGCCGAGCTTGCGCATGGTCTCGGCCCTGGGCCCGATGAAGACGATGCCCGCGGCGTCGCAGGCGTCCACGAGCGCGGGGTTCTCGCTCAGGAGCCCGTAGCCCGGATGGATGGCGTCGGCGCCGGCCATCTTCGCCACGCGGATGATCTCGGGGATCTCGAGATAGGCCGCGACCGGCCCCAGCCCCTCGCCGATGCGGTAGGCCTCGTCGGACTTGAAGCGGTGCAGGCTGAGCTTGTCCTCCTCCGCGAAGACCGCGACGGTGCGCTTGCCCATCTCGTTGGCCGCCCGCATCACGCGGATGGCGATCTCGCCGCGGTTGGCGATCAGGATCTTCTTGAAGCTTGGCATGGGGCGAATCCCTCGCAGTCGCCGGTCCGAAAAAATGCTAGTCGCAGCCATGCTGCATTGCAACGACGGCCCGGCCCCCCGGTCGGGATTCTCCGGCCCGCCCCGAGCGGGGGGCCGGCGTTCCGGGTCAGGGCGCCTGCCCCTCGGCCCCCTCCAGCACCAGCCCGGCCAGGAGGTCCTCCACGAAGAGGCCGAGCAGCTGCGCGCGGCCGTTGACCCCGGCCTTGCGGTAGATGGCGGCGGATTGCGCCTTCACCGTGCCTTCCCGCGTCGCGCGCAGGGCCGCGATCTCGGCGATCGACAGGCCCTTGATCGAGAGGAGCGCCACGTCGCGCTCCGAGGGCGTCAGTCCCCATTTCGCGAAATTGCCCTCCATCAGGTCGAGGAAGGCGCCGCTCGCCGCCTGCAGGCTGCCGCGCATGCGCGCGTTCAGCGTCAGAACCCGGCGGATCTCGCGAACCCCCCAGACCGACCCGACGATGAGCCCCGCCACCGCCGCGAACTCCACCGCCAGATGCACCGGTTCCCTGGGGGATTGCGTCCAGTCCGCGAGTATGTCGGCGAGGAAGAACAGCGCGGCCCCGGCCTGAATGGCCGTCACCGCGACGAGGCCGCGGTGACCCTGGGGAATGCTGTCGATCGAGAGCTTCAAGCGCGGGCCTCCGGGCCGGAGCCTACCTGCGCTTGCGGCCCGTCACCATAGCCTTCGCGAGGTTCTCCCCGTGCTTGAGGCTTTCCCAGATCACGCCTGCGACATGCAGCCCGACGAGCGCGAGGGTCAGGTTCGCCGCCCCCTCGTGCAACGCCTCCAGGATATCGTTGCCCCAGAACGCGTCGAGCGTGCTCATCCAGCCGGTGGCAGCCGTCAGGGTGAGCATGGCCATCAGCGCCACCACCATGACGCCGCCTGCCGGGTTGTGCCCCAGGTAGCGCTCCTCGCGCCCGCGCAGCAGATCGCCGAGATAGCCGGCGAGCCGGCGCGGACCCGGCACAAAGTCGCTGAACCGCGCGTGCGGCGTTCCGACGAAGCCCCAGATCACCCGGATGACCAGCGCCGCGGCGACGGTCAGCCCGAGCGCCTCGTGCAGGTCGCGCGGGCGCTCGATCAGGAACGCCCCCGCGAAGGCTGCCACCGTGACCCAGTGGAAGAGCCGGACCAGAGGATCCCAGATCCTCACCAGCGACCCGGCCGGCTCCGACTGTTCACTCATCGCGCTCGAGCTCGGCGCCGCTGCGCGGATCGTAGTAGGTCTCGACCTTGCGATCGCCCTGCCGGCCATAGATCTCGTAGCAGCCGTCGCTGACCTTCATCTGCATGATGGTGCCGTTCGCCTCCTCGAAGCCCTGGGCGATCTTCCACATCGGCAGCAGCGGCTCCGCGCCCGCCCGGCAATCGGGCCCGGCGAGGGCGGGTCCGGCCAGGGCGGCGAGGGCGGCGGCGCCGGCGACAAGATATGCTTTCACGTCTCTCTCCTCTTCGGGTCTCCCGGCACGGCGCCGGGACCGCCGGGAACTTGGACAGCGCCCCCGGCGGCGGCCATTGCCCTGAGGCTTAGGGGCGGTGGCATAAACCGAGGCTTATGCCGGCGGCCCTCGCCGCCAACCAACCTCCCACGCGGGCCAAAGGCCCCCAGCCCGATCGGCCCGTGGCGATCGGGCCGCGCCGGCCCTGCCGGGGGGCCGCCCCGTCCCGATCCTCAACCACCGGTGAAGCTGCACCCCTCTCGCCCTGCGGCGCACGCCTCCGGGCGACCGGACCGGGCAAGGCGCCACTGGCGCCTCGCCGTCATCGGTCCGGAGACATGCAGCGCGGGCCGCGCGGGGCGCGGCCTTTTCCCTGTCCCGAAGATCGGCCTCGGACCGCAACGTCGGTCACGTGGAAAGCCCGTTGCGACCTCGGCCGGCATGGATTGCGCCCGCCCGTCGCCCTATTCCGCCGCCTGGCTCGCCGCCTCGCCGGCGTCCTTCTCCGCCTTCTCCGCGCCCTTTCGCGGCCGGGCCAGCTCGCCGCGCAGGGCGGCCTCGATCTCGGCCGCCTGGGCGCGCGCCCGGGCGATATAGGCGTCGTTCTCCTCCATCGGCTTCTCCGGATCCCAGAGCTCGGCCAGTTCCGCGAGCATGTGCCGGTCGTGGTCGAAGAAGGTCCGCCCCACCCGCTCGATCTCGTCGTCGGAATAGCCCAGCGCCTCCAGCGCGTATCTGCCCGCGCGCACCGAGCTGTCGAACATCTCGCGCACGCTCACCGGGGCGCCGGCCGCATAGAGCTGGTAGACGTGGTGGCGGTCGCGGGCGCGCGCGACGATCCGCACCTCGGGATGGCGCTGGCTGACGTAGCGCGCCACCTCGACCGCCTTGTCCGCGTCGTCAATGGCGATCACGATCGCCTTGGCCCGGGCGATGCCGGCGGCCTCGAGCAGCGCCGGCCGGGTGACCTCGCCGTAGAAGGCCTTGATGCCGAACTTCCGCATCCGGTTGATGACCTGCGGATGGCTGTCGAGCACCACGGTCTTGTGCCCCAGCCCGACCAGCAGCCGGTTCACCACCTGGCCGAAGCGACCCATGCCGGCGATGATCACCACGCCTTCCTCGTCGATGTCGTCGTCCGGGCGCCGCGGCCCGGCCCTGAGCCGCGCGATCACCCGGTCGTGGATCACGAAGAGCGCCGGGGTCAGGAACATCGACAGCGAGATCACCAGCAGCACCAGATCCACCCGCCCGTGCGGCACCACCCCGCTCTGCCCGGCGAAACTCGCGAGGAAGAAGCCGAATTCCCCGGCCTGGGCCAGCGAGAGCGTGAAGAGCACCCGGTCGCGCCCGGTCAGCCGGAACATCACCGCGAGCGCGTGGAGGATGAGGATCTTCATCACCATCAGCGCCACCACGAGCCCCAGCACCCGCAGCGGCGCGTCGGCGAAGAGCCGCAGGTCCATGCTCGCGCCGACGGTGATGAAGAAGAGGCCCAGGAGCAGCCCCTTGAAGGGCGCGATGTCGCTCTCGATCTCGTGGCGATACTCGCTGTTGGCCATGACCACGCCGGCGAGGAAGGTGCCGAGCGCCGGCGACAGCCCCAGGATGCTCATCATCGCCGCGATGCCGACGACGAACATCAGCGCCGCGGCGACATAGACCTCGTGCAGCCCCGCCATGGCGAGGAAGCGGTAGAGCGGCCGGGTCAGGTAGCGCCCGGCCACGATCACCGCCACCCCCGCGCCGAGGATCAGGAGCGCGCGCGTCCATACCGGCAGCGCGTCGATCAGCGCCGTGGCGGCATGGGTCTCGACCTCGTGGCTGCCGCCGCCCAGCGCGAGCAGCGGGATGATCGCGAGGAACGGCAGCGCCGCGATGTCCTGGAAGAGCAGCACCGCGAAGCTGGCCCTCCCGCCCTCGGTCCGGGTCAGGCGCTTCTCGTTCAGCGTCTGCATGACGATAGCGGTCGAGGAGAGGCTGAGGATCATGCCGATCGCCATGGCCTCGCTCCAGCCCAGGCCCACCGAGCGGCAGAAGATCGCGACCGCGGCCAGCGTCGCGGCGACCTGCAGCCCGCCCAGCCCGATCAGGTTCTGGCGCATGTTCCACAGCGCCCGCGGCTCGAGCTCCAGCCCGATCAGGAACAGCATCAGCACCACGCCGAACTCGGCGTAGTGGCGCAGATCCTCGGCCTCCGACCCGACGAAGCCGAAGGCCGGCCCGATCACCACCCCGGCGGCGAGATAGCCGAGCACCGACCCGAAGCCGAGCCGCTGGCTGAGCGGCACGGCGATGACCGCCGCCACGAGGTAGACCAGGATCTCCAGCAGGACTTGCTGCATGCGTGCTTTCCTTGGCGGGGTGACCACATCCTATGTGTGCGGGGCCGCCCGTGACAACATGTCGTGCAGTGGCGGCGCTTCCAGCGGTCGCCCGACCGCCCGCGAGCGCCGGAGCACGCAGGCGCGGCGAAGCCTGCCCTCCGCGTGCTGTCATTGACGCCGGTGATCGCACTTGGAGTCAATTCTTCCTGGCACGACCGCCCCGCCAACAGACGAGGGCAGCGCCCGACCCGGCGGGTGCGAAGCGCCCGCGTCGTGCCGGAGGCACGCCTTCTGCGTGACGGGGCGGGGCGGGCGCTGCCCGGCGGTGCCCGCCGGGCGGGATGGTTACGCTAAGCGCACCCGGAACTCGACCTGTCGGGGTCACGTTGCCAAACGCGATTCCCCTGCCACCGACGCAGCAGGCGTTGCCTCAGTGATCGGGTTGTTGCAGTCTCGCTCCTCTGGCACCTTCGATCGGCCAGGAGCCTCGGGGGGCCATGACGCTCAATCGACCTGCGTCCGGAGAAGACTTGCCGAGGCTTGCCGGTCCCGGCATCCACCCGGCCGCGGCGACCCGCGCGCGGCTCCTGCGGATCCCCGGGGCCGCCGGAACCCAGCCAGCCGCAACATTCCCAGCCACAAGTGCCAAGGTAGCGAAATGACCATTCCCGAGAGCGTCGCCGCAGCGGTGCAGAGCGACGACCGCAGCACGTCGAACTGGCTCAAGTTCGTCATCCCCTCGACGCTCGGCGCCGCGCTCTTCCTGATGCCGGTTCCGGGCGGCGATACATGGACGATCCCGTTCGGGGTCATGGTCGACTGGCTCAACGGGAATTTCGGCGCCTTGCTGAAATGGGCGCTGGTGGTGGTCACGATGGCCTCGGCAGTGCTGACGCTCTGGTACAGCTACGGCCCCGGCAAGCCCTCGACGCCGATGATGGTGCAGTATTTCCGGACGACCGCCGTCTGGACGGGCCTGCGGTGCCTCGGCGCGGTCTTCACCATCCTCTATACCACCGGGACCGGCCCGGAATGGATCATTTCCGGCGCCACCGGCGGGACGGTCGTCGGCGCGCTGATGACCAACCTGCTCGCCCTCTTCGCGCTCGCCTCCTTCGGGCTGCCGCTCCTCTCCGACTACGGGTTCATGGAATTCGTCGGCGCGCTCCTGTCGCGGACCTTCCATTTCCTCTTCCGGCTGCCGGGACGATCGGCGATCGACGGGCTGGCCTCGTGGCTCGGCGCCGCCGCCCTGGGGGTGATGCTGACCGTCCAGCAATACGACAAGGGCGTCTATACGACGCGCGAGGCCGCGGTCGTCGCCACCAATTTCTCGATCGTGTCGATTCCCTTCTGCTACGTGATCGCCAAGCTGGTCGGGCTGTCGGACGTGTTCTTCGCCTATTACGGCTGCGTGCTGATCATCGGCTTCGCCTGCGCGCTGGTCCTGCCGCGCGTCCCGCCGCTGTCGCGGCTGCCCGACGACTACAAGGCCGGCACCACGAACCACATCGACACCACCGTGCGCGAGGGCGAGACGCTGGTGCAGGCCGGCACGCGGCTCGGCCTCGCCCGCGCCCGGATCGCGCCGAACTTCCCCGAGTTCATCAAGAACGGCTTCGACAACCTCGTCTTCATGTGGTTCTCGCTGGTGCCCGCCACGGTCGCGATCGCCATGATCGCGCTCGTCCTGGTCGAATACACGCCCGTGTTCCACTGGCTGTCGGCGCCCTTCGTGCCGATCCTCAACTGGGCCGGGCTCGCCGAGGCCGAGGCCGCCGCGCCCTCGCTGGTGGTGGGTTTCGCCGACATGTATCTGCCCGCCCTCATCGGCAAGTCGATCGAGAGCCAGGAAACCCGCTTCCTCGTCGCGATCCTCTCGGTGTCGCAGCTGATCTACATGTCCGAGGTCGGTGCCATCCTGCTGCGCTCGAACCTGGGGCTGAACATCGGCCAGCTGGCGATGATCTTCGTCATCCGCACGATCATCGCGACCCCGATCGCCATCTTTCTGGCGCATTACGTCGTCTTCTGAGGGAGAGCGCGATGACTTCCGAAACGGTTCTCGTCCCGATCAACGTCGGATCGGAGACCGACCGCGCCGCCCTGTTCGCGCAGCTTGCCGAACGGGCCGGGCGCGGCGCGACCATCGTCTTCATGACGGTGGTGCCCGAGATCTATCTCGCGACGGACACCGATCCGAAAGGCACGATCGAGGCGATGCAGGAGCACGCCGGCGTCCTGCTGGCCGCGGTGGCGGAAGCGGCACCTTTCAAGGTCGACCGGCAGGTCGTCCGCTACGGGCCGGTCGCCCCCGCCATCCTCGATGTGGCGGGCGAGATCGGCGCGACGCTGATCCTGATCAATGCGCGCCAGAAGGGCCGCGCCGTCGCCTATGCCCTCGGCTCGGTCGCCTCGCGTGTCGCCAATCACGCGCACTGCTCGGTGACGGTGCTGCGCCACTGACCGCCGGGGGCGGCCGGCGCGGGGGTCTCGGCACTCTGCGGCGCAACCGCACGAGCGGGAGGTTTCCGCGGGAAGCGTACGGTCTCCGGGTGATTGCTTCGGGCCGCCGTCCGCACCCGCGGCGGCGCCGCGTCCCCTTCGCGGATTACCCGGCGAAGGTGAAACCCGACCCCCTCGGTCTCCACGCTCGCGCGCTCCAGCCGACGAACCGGCGCGAGGCAGTGCCTCGCTTTTGCCGGTTCGGAGTGGCCTTGGTACGCTCCATTCATCCAGAGTTCGTATGCGCCGTCGCGCCCCGCGGCGTTTTCCGGGCATGCCTGCCGAACACATGGTGAACAGAGGCTTTTCATTCCGCGCCGACCGGATTAGATTCGCGCCATGAGCAGCCCTCTCTCCGACGAAGCGGACGCCTTCGAGGCCGCGGCGCCGTCGCTCTCGGCGCGCGCCATGGCGGCGCGGCCCGCCCCCTATCTCGATGCCCTCAATCCCGACCAGCGCGCCGCGGTCGAGGCGCTCGACGGGCCGGTGCTGGTCCTCGCCGGGGCCGGCACGGGCAAGACCCGGGCGCTCACCGCGCGCATCGCGCATCTCCTGAACACCGGCCGCGCCCGGCCGAACGAGATCCTCGCCGTCACCTTCACCAACAAGGCCGCGCGCGAGATGAAGGCCCGCGTCGGCGGGCTCGTCGGCGGCGTCATCGAGGGCATGCCCTGGCTCGGCACCTTCCATGCGCTCTCCACGCGGATGCTGCGCCGCCACGCGGAGCTCGTCGGGCTCAAGTCGAGCTTCACCATCCTCGACACCGACGACCAGCTGCGCCTCCTGCGCCAGCTGATCCAGGCCGCCGGCATCGACGACAAGCGCTGGCCGCCGCGCCAGCTCGCGAGCCTGATCGACGGCTGGAAGAACCGGGCGCTCGGCCCCGAGCGGGTGCCGGCCGCGGATGCCGGCGCCTTCAACCACCGCGGCCCGGAGCTCTACGCCCGCTACCAGGATCGGCTGCGGACGCTGAACGCCTGCGACTTCGGCGACCTGCTGCTGCATGTGGTCGAAATCCTGCAGAAGCATCCGGACATCCTGGAGACCTACCGGCGCTGGTTCCGCTACATCCTCGTGGACGAATACCAGGACACCAATGTCGCGCAGTATCTCTGGCTGCGCCTGCTCGCCGGCGGCCACCACAACATCGCCTGCGTCGGCGACGACGACCAGTCGATCTACGGCTGGCGCGGTGCCGAGGTCGGCAACATCCTGCGCTTCGAGAAGGACTTCCCCGGCGCCCGGGTCATCCGGCTGGAGCAGAACTACCGCTCCACCCCGCATATCCTCGCCGCCGCCTCCGGCGTGATCGCCTCGAACGAGAGCCGCCTCGGCAAGACGCTCTGGACCGAGCTGCCGCAGGGCGAGCGCATAAGGCTGATCGGCCATTGGGACGGCGAGGAGGAGGCGCGCTGGATCGGCGAGGAGATCGAGGCGCTGGAGCGCGGCACCCGCGGCCTCGACCCGGTGCCGCCCGACGGCATGGCGATCCTGGTGCGCGCCAGCTTCCAGATGCGCGCCTTCGAGGACCGCTTCCTGACCATCGGCCTGCCCTATCGGGTGATCGGCGGCCCCCGCTTCTATGAGCGCGCCGAGATCCGCGACGCCATGGCCTATTTCCGCGTCGCCGTCTCCCCCGAGGACGGCCTCGCCTTCGAGCGCATCGTCAATACGCCCAAGCGCGGCATCGGCGACAAGGCGCTGCAGGAGATCAACCGCACCGCCCGCGAAAACGACGTCAGCCTGCTCGAGGCCGCGCGCCGCATCGTGGAGGCCGGCGGCCTGCCCGCCCGCGCCCGCAACGCGCTCGGCGAGCTCGTCGCCGGCTTCGACCGCTGGCATGGCGCCATCCGCGACGGCACCACCGGCCATGTGGAACTCGCCGAGACCATCCTCGACGAGAGCGGCTACACCGCCATGTGGCAGGCCGAGAAATCCCCCGACGCCGCCGGCCGGCTGGAGAACCTCAAGGAGCTGGTCAAGGCGCTGAACGAGTTCGACAACCTCCAGGGCTTCCTCGAGCATGTCTCGCTGGTGATGGAGAACGAGCAGGAAGAGGGCACGCCCAAGGTCTCGATCATGACGCTCCACGCCGCCAAGGGCCTGGAGTTCCCCTGCGTCTTCCTGCCAGGCTGGGAGGACGGCCTCTTCCCCTCGCAGCGGTCGATGGACGAGAGCGGGCTGAAGGGCCTCGAGGAAGAACGCCGCCTCGCCTATGTCGGCATCACCCGGGCCCAGCGGCTCTGCACCATCTCTTTCGCCGCCAATCGCCGTGTCTACAACCAGTGGCAGAGCCAGATGCCGTCGCGCTTCGTCGACGAGCTGCCCGGCGCCCATGTGGAGGTGTTGACCCCGCCCGGCCTCTATGGCGGCGGGTTCGGCGCGGCCGCCCCGCAATCCGGCCCGACCCTCGCCGAGGCCGCCGCCGGGGCCGATGTCTACAACTCGCCCGGCTGGCGCCGGATGCAGGCCCGCGCCGGCGAACGCCCCGTGGCGCAGCCGAAGGAGGCGCGCAACATCGTCGTGGACATCGACGCCGCCCCGGCCTTCGACCCCGGGACGCGCGTCTTTCACCAGAAGTTCGGCTACGGTGCCGTCACCGCGGTGGAGGGCGACAAGCTCACCATCGACTTCGACAAGGCCGGCACCAAGAACGTCGTCGCCCGCTTCGTCACGGTCGCCGACGAGGTGGCGTTCTGAACCACGTGCCGACCGCCGGAAAGGCGACCGGCTTCACCAGCTTCGATCGCCGCTCGGACGCCTGCCGGACACGGAACGGAAGAAGCCAGGATCGCCGGTTCCGCCCCGCGCCAGCAGGATCCCCGGACTGCCGGAATGCTTGAACTCCGGTTAACGCCGGGAAGTTTATCACTTTATGTCAAAGCCTTGGCCGGATGTGCGCGCGCGCACATCCGGCCCCGGTGCAGACCCTTGCAGGGGCGGCCCTATTCGTCGCCGTGGTCGATGACCTCCTTGCCGGGCAGGATCAGGTTCAGCACGATCGCCGCGATCGCACCCGGGATCAGCCCGGATTCCAGCATCGCCTTGACGCCGGCGGAGGCGTTCTCATAGAGCGCCGGCTGCCCGCGCAGGCCGATGGCGACCGCCACCGACACGCCGATGATGATCATGTTGCGCTTGTTGAGATCGACCAGCGACAGCATCTTGATGCCCGCCGAGGCGATCATGCCGAACATGATGATGACCGCGCCGCCCAGCACCGCGTTGGGGATGGTGGTCACGAAGGCGCCGACCTTGGGGAACAGGCCGGCGATCAGCAGGAAGCCGCCGCCGATGGCCACCACGTAGCGGCTCGCGACCCCGGTCAGCGCCACCAGGCCCACGTTCTGGCTGAAGCTGATCTGCGGGAATGCGTTGAAGATCGCCGCGAAGCTGCTGGCGAGGCCGTCCGCCATCACGCCGCCGGAAAGCTCCTTGGAGGTCGGCTGGCGGTTGGCGCCGCCGATGACGGTGCCGGCGATGTCGCCGATCGATTCCGCGCTGGTCACGACCGACATCACCACGACCCCGATGATGGCGACCGGAACGAATTCGAGGCCGATCGCGAAGGGCTGCGGCAGCGCCACCCAGCTCGCGGTGCCCACGCTGGAGAAGTTGACCATTCCCAGGGGGATGGCGACCAGATAGCCCACCACGATCCCGAGGAGCACGCCCATCTCGGAGAGGAAGCCCTTGGTGAACTGGTTGATGCCCACGGTGATGCAGAAGACCAGGAAGGCCACCCAGAGATGCCGCGGCGCGCCGAAATCCGGGGCCCCGAAGCCGCCGCCCACATAGGCGAAGCCGACCGGCAGCAGGATGATGCCGATCAGGAGCACGAAGGTTCCCGTCACCACCGCCGGAAAGAGAAAGCGCACGTGGCGGATGAAGAAGCCGACCAGCGCCATGGCGAGGCCGCCGACGAAGCAGGCCCCCATCACCGCGGGCAGGCCGCTGGTCTGGGCGATGGGGATGATGACCGGCACGAAGCCGAAGCTCGTGCCCATCACGATCGGCACCTTGGCCCCGATCGGCCCGAGGCCGAGCGTCTGGACCAGCGTCGCGACCCCGGCGACGAACATCGCCGCCTGCACCAGGAAGACCCGCATCTCGTCGGGCGCGTCGATGGCACTCGCGATGATCAGGGCCGGCGTCACGTTGCCCACGAACATCGCGAGCACGTGCTGGATGCCGAGCGGCACCGCCTCGAAGAGCGGCGGCATGTAGTTGACGTCTGTCAGATGCGCCTTGGTGTGTTCATGGGACAGGATTCCCGACACTGTCTTCTCTTCCATCATTCTCCCCTGTGGTGTTCTTCGCTTGTTGATGATGACAGCCGTCCGGAAAACCAGCCCGGAACGAGGCTGGTGAAACGGGTTTCACCCGCGATACAAGATCGAAGCAGCCGTGCCGGCGTCCCGGGCGAACCGGGGCATCCCGCGCCCGTATGGTGCCGTTCTTGCCGAGCATCCATAGCGAAGACCTCGCGGAATTGTTGCCTGCTCTTTGCCCCAGAGCCTGATCGCAGCTTATCGTATGACAATGTTATCTTTCGGTCGAGCCCCGGCATCTCACCCGGACTGGCAATTCGACAGGCATCGGGACCGTCGTCGCCGCCGACCGGGCGCTGGATGGCAAGAAGCCTCTGGCACCGACGGACCGCCGGCCGCCGGTGACGGAAACCAAGGTCGGCCGCACCGACCCCGACGCCGGCTCCTTCGTGCGCGACGGCAA
>Ga0116151_10002195_pt1 | contig 18099 bp, 11 predicted proteins | sample AD_UKC117_MetaG_FD_89893 | JGI IMG/M metagenome (GOLD analysis project Ga0116151, IMG submission 89893) | Active sludge microbial communities of municipal wastewater-treating anaerobic digesters from Hong Kong - AD_UKC117_MetaG | ecosystem: Engineered > Bioreactor > Anaerobic > Digestate...
GTGGCCCAAATGACGGGCTGCCACGCCATACTGTTCGAGCGGCCACTGCAGGCTCTGCTCCTGCACACCCATATCTTCAAGCCAAAGCCAACAGGTTTGATCCAACGCTTCGTCTATGCGAAAACAGCGTGGGGCGACCAACGTCTCCGGCAGGGTGTCCAGCAGACCGGATTGGTAGAGCAGCACATCCCGTTTCCAATAGTCGTAGGCTGTCGGCGCAAGACCACCATTGGCCGGGGTGAAATCCTTGCGCACCAATGACCAGGAACGCCGACCTTGTGTGGTCTGCGCCTGGCCCTGAAAGCGGTAAACGGCTGAGCCACTAAACCCACCCGCCAGCGGTTCAACTATCCAGTCCACAACGGTTGCCGTGTCATCGTGGAGCGCCTGCCGGACCAGCGACGTAAGTGTTGTGCGGTCAATGGTCTGAGCTTCTGCGCTGTCAACGTTGATCATGCGGCACCTCCTCAAATAAACCTATATTTCTTTGCGAGCCTTGCGCCTTTGCGTGAACTTGCTTTCAAGGCAGGGAAACGCGTCAACCCGCTAACGGTTGCCGTAGCGGCGCACGCGCAGATCGGCCTGCGCTTGGTGTCCGGCAAAATTCTCAATGGCACAAAGTCGCGAGCAAACCTCCCCGATCAAGGCGCTGGCCTCCGGCTTGACCGTCTGATAGGTCACCGTTTTGAGGAACTTGCCAACCCACAGCCCACCGGTGTAGCGGGCGGCGGCTTTGGTCGGCAGTGTGTGATTGGTGCCAATGACCTTGTCGCCATAGGCCACATTGGTCTCCGGCCCGAGAAAGAGCGCCCCGTAGTTGGTCATGTGGTCGAGGAAATAGCGCGGATTCTTGGTCAGCACTTCGACATGCTCACAGGCGATCTCATCAGCAATCCGCACCATTTCGGCGTCGTTTTCTGCCAGGATAATCTGTCCACAGTCGCGCCAGGCCACCCCTGCCACATCCGCCGTCGGTAGCACCTCCAGTTGGCGACCGATCTCCCGTTCGATCGTGTTGGCAAGTTCGGCGCTCGTCGTCAGCAGGATTGCCGGTGAGGTGGGACCATGTTCCGCCTGCCCCAGCAGATCGGTGGCGACCATCTCGGCGTCGGCGCTTTCATCGGCGATGACCAAAATTTCCGTCGGCCCGGCCAGTAGGTCAATACCGACGCGGCCAAAGAGTTGGCGCTTGGCCTCGGCCACATAGGCGTTGCCCGGCCCCACCAACATAGCGACCGGTTGGATTGTCGCTGTGCCCAGAGCCATCGCGGCCACGGCCTGTACCCCGCCCAGGATATAAATCTCGTCAGCGCCGCCCAGATGCATGGCGGTGATCGTCGCCGCGGGGAGTTCACCGTTGATCGGTGGTGTACAGGCAATAACGCGTTGGACACCGGCCACCTTGGCGGTGATCACACTCATATGCGCCGATGCGACCATGGGATAACGTCCACCCGGCACATAGCAGCCGACGCTGTTGACCGGGATATTCTTATGTCCCAAAGTGACGCCGGGTAGCGTCTCAATTTCGATATCTTGCAGCGCAGCCCGCTGTGCTTGCGCAAAGTTACGCACCTGTGCTTGCGCGAATTGGATGTCATCAATAGCCTGCTGGGGCAGGCTGGCCATGATCGACGCGATCTGTTCTTGCGAGAGACGAAAGCTTGCCGGCGACCACTTGTCAAACTTGGCCGAAAGCTCACGTACAGCCCCATCGCCGCGCGCCTCCACGTCGGCCAGGATACTCTCCACCGTCGCACGCACTTTGGCATCGGCCGCTTTGATCGCCGTTGGCGGTAAACCGCTTTTGATGTATTGGGTCATGAGTCGCTATCCTTTAATCTGTGTATCTTTCTATGCAAATCATCTCACCACAGCCGCGCCGACGCAAGCTGGGCACCCTCGGCCAGGGCGGCTAGCTTGCCGAAGGTGATCTGCGGATCGACAGCGCCATAGCCGGCGAAGGTACCAAAGCCGCAGTCACTTCCCGCCAGGACGCGCTCCCGGCCCACGATGGCGGCAAACTGTTCGATGCGTTGCGCCACCAATTCAGGGTGCTCGATAAAGTTGTTTGTGCTCTCAATCACACCGGGAACCAGCACTTTGTCTTCGGGAATGGTGACCTCGGTCCAGACTTTCCACTCGTGGGCATGGCGCGGGTTGGCCGCTTCAAAGAGGATCGCCTGTGGTTTCGCCTTGAGAACAAGATGAATGATCTTGTCCAACGCAATATCGCGGGTGTGGGGGCCATCGTAGTTACCCCAGCAGAGGTGCATGCGCACGCGGTCGCTGGGGATGGCGCTGAGTGCGTAGTTGAGCGCCTCCACCTGCAATTCGGCATGGCGCAGGAACTCGGCATCATCGACAGCGCGAAAACGGATGTGGCGCCCCATGGCCAGATCAGGGCAGTCGACCTGGAGCAGCAGCCCGGCATTGACAATCGCTTCGTATTCGACTTTCATCACCTCCGCCAACGCTTGGAGATACGCTTCGTTGGTGTTGTAATATTCGTTGGGCTGAAAGACGGCAATCACACCGGGGGACGCAGCATTCAAAAAGGCTTCCTCGACGCCGTGTACCTGCATGGCCCGTTGCAAGTGGGCTATCTCCTTGTGAAGCGGCGTCATATCCTGGATCGCAATCGGCCCGCGACAGATCGGCCGCTGGTAGCGTGGGGAGGTGCCGGATTGGGCAAGCCGTCGCTTGTAGTCGGGGAAATCGTCGAGATCTTGGGGCGTTGCGCGTGGTGCTTCGCCAATCGCAAAGCCAGTGAACCGATGGCGGATATAGGTGGCGTACGAGATCTTGGTCATCTCCCCGTCGCTGGGAATATCGACACCGGCATTGCGCTGCTGGGCCACCGTCGAACTGACTGCTTCCGCCATGGTCGCATCGTAGGCAGCGCGGTCCACCGCTTCTCCGCGATCCTCAGCAAAGAGCATGTCGACCACCGGCTGCGATCGCGGCATGGAGCCCACGTGGGTTGTCAGAATTCGGTCCACACTCAGGTTCATCGTAGGCCTCGGTACTCTCTTTGACGGTGCGCGGCACCCATGGCAACAACAGAGATCTACTAGTACACGATGGCGTAAATAAGTAGACAGTCAATGTCGTTAAGTTAAGATAAGATATTATCGTGTCAAAGTAATCAGTGTTCAGTTAACAGTTTCCAGTGTGTGATTCGAGACCGACCACTGAAAACTGGGGACTGATGACTGGTAACTTAATGACATTGAGTAGACAGTTATCAGTCCCCAGTGAACAGTGGGCACAGAGACTGCCAACTGTCTACTGACTTCTGCCCACTGGTACTAGTAAATACCACGGCAGTAAATAAGGCCAGCTACCACTGGGAAACAGGCTGTTTTACTGTGCCCTTACGTACGTCGGGATTTACTAGATGCCCACTATAGTCGACATTCCCATTCTCGACAAATTTGCCCGATCTATCCCGCCTGATGGTGAGATTCATGACAGGAGATGTCGGTTGGATCTGGTATGCTGTTGTTCTGGGCAATTGTGTCGTGGTCCACGTGACAGTGGAACCAGTTGACTCACGCCAAGCCCGCCAAGCAGGCAAGGATCTTGGCGTCTTTCCATGCTGGCCGTGAGTTCAACATCGGCTTGCCCAGAACATGCACTGGGCAATTGTCATTACAACGGAAAGTGAGCACCGATGTCCCTGCATCGCCTTGGCATGAAAATCAACCGACGCGCATATGGGCGAAGCGAGAAGCTACCCGATTTCACCCGCAGACCTATATGAGCCATCAACCGAAGCGCGCGTACCGCCCATTCGCCTCTGTACTTCTTCCCAAATGAAATTCTTGTATGAACGCATCTCATAGTATAATCCAGTAGAACACAAGTTCTTTTGTGGTTGCGCCGTTTTGCAGACAGAGCGCAGCGCAAAATCGACAGCGCCCGATGCAGCACTGCCTGCTGTATCCGTTCCATACCCAAACCAGGTGATAAACGATCACTCGATCGGATCGCATGAGCTGTTTTGCGGAATCTCATGTGACGGTCGCTAAACAAAGGAGCGTCCATTGACTGCCAATTCGCTCGACCTCAACCCGCGCACGCTTGGTACGCAGCCGGGCAAGCGAGAATTCAGCGTGACCGATGAGTACCAATACAATCGATCCGGTGCGGCCCGCTGGATCATCTCCCATTTGCTCCGGTACAAACCCTATCTCTTTACCTTTTTAACGGCCGCGTTGGCGACCAACATCCTCTTTTCGGCGCTGCCGCGCCTCACCGGGTTGGCCTTTGATGAAGTGCTCAAACCCACGCCCAGCGCGCAACGGCTGCTCTGGCTGGCCTTGGGCGCGCTGACGATTGTCGTGCTCCGCGGGTTTATCGATCTGACGAACTCGTTCTCAGTGGAGACCTTGGGCCAGCGGACCGAGCGCGATGCACGGCAGGAACTCTATATCAGTCTGTTGGGGAAGAGCCAAACTTTCCACAACCGCCAGCGCGTCGGTGATATCATGGCGCGGGCATCGAACGATATTCGGCAACTCAACCCGATGATGAACCCGGGCGTCTCTCTCATCACCGAGTCGATCATGGCGATCATTGCGCCCATGATCTTTATCAGCACGATCAACCCTCAATTGTTGCTGGCACCTGTGCTCTTCGTCATCGTCTACATCTTCGCGTTGCGCCGCTATGTACGCCAGCTCAATCCGGTGGCCGCCCGCCAACGCATGCAATTTGGCGAACTGAATGCCGGCCTCAATGAGAGCATCTCGGGCATTGAGGTGGTGAAGTCGATGGCGCAGGAAGAGCAGGAACGGCAAAAATTTGTGCGCAACGCCACGCAATTTCGCGATGCCTTTGTGGAGCAGGGTGAGATCCAGGCGCGCTACCTCCCCCTGTTGTTGCTCGGCTTTGCCATGACCATTGCCTTCGCTCACGCCCTCTGGTTGTACAGTCAGGGCCAACTCTCCATCGGTGAGATTGTCGGCTACATGGGGTTGATGGGCGTGCTGCGCTTCCCAGCCTTTATCTCCATCTTCACCTTTTCTCTTGTGCAAATGGGGCTGGCCGGCGCCGAGCGGATCCTCGAATTGATGCGTCAGGAGACCGAGATCGACGAAAACCGCGACGGCTACGCGGCGCCGATGCACGGCGACCTGCGCTTTGACAATGTGACCTTTCAGCTAGGTGAAGGGGCCGATGCCGGCACGGTTCTTCACAATATCACCTTTCACGCCGCACCGGGAGAAACTGTTGCGATTGTGGGGCAGACCGGTTCCGGCAAAAGCACGCTGACCAAGCTCGTCAACCGCACCTACGATGTCAATGAGGGTTCGGTCTCGATTGACGGCGTCGATCTGCGCGAGTGGAACATGGAATCGCTTCGGTCGCAGATCTCGACGATTGAGCAGGATATCTTTCTCTTCTCGCGCTCGATTGCCGAGAATATCGGCTTTGGCCTGGGCGCCGATGCCGACCGCGCGGCGATTGTCGAAGCGGCCAAGGCGGCGCAGGCCGATGACTTTATCAACACCTTCAAAGATGGCTATGACACAGACATCGGTGAGCGGGGCGTCACCCTCTCCGGTGGGCAACGCCAACGGCTGGCGATTGCCCGGGCCTTGCTCACCGATCCACGGATTCTCATTATCGACGACTCGACCAGCGCCATTGACAGCGCCACCGAAGATCGCATTCAACAGGCCATCAACAAGGTGATGGAGGGCCGCACAACCCTGCTCATCACCCACCGCCTCTCCCAGATCCGCCGCGCCGACAAGATTTTGGTCCTGCATCAGGGGCGGATTGTCGATCAGGGCAGTCACGAGGCGTTGCTAGCGCGGTGCACTTTATATCAGCGGATCTTTGCGCGGTATGCGTAGATTGGGAAATCAGTAAGGATCATATGGCGAAGCGGTGAAATTGGCGCGTTTCTCTGAAAATTTTGCAATTTCACCCCGAGACCTATATGAGCCAATCAGTAAATTGGTAGATAATATAGACAGATAGGAATTTGCCGTCATAGCCTATTTCGCTCATCCTATCTACCTGTGTGCCGCAGACTAATCTACCGATACATCTCTAAAGGAGAGACACAATGGGTTTCATCATGGATGGGATCGGCGCTGAGGCGTACGACCGTTCGTATACAGATCGAGAGCTGCTAAAGCGCATTGTTGGCTACTTCCGAGCCCATCTCCGCGTGATGGGTGGCGTGGCAATCATGGTACTGCTCAATTCGTTAATGGAAGCGGCTTTTCCAATTCTGATCGCGTGGGGGCTGAATCGCATAGAGGCGCGGCAGGGCGGCAACATTTGGACACAATCGTGGTGGCTCATTGGGGCCATCTTTCTCTCCGGTGCCCTCGCCTGGACCTTTAACTTTGTGCGACAGCGTTACACGGCACGCACGGTGGGCGATGTTGTGCTGGCGCTGCGCAAGGATGCCTTCGATGCCGTGCTGGCGCGCGATATGTCCTTCTACGACGAGTTTTCCTCGGGGCGCATCGTCAGTCGCGTCACGTCGGACACGCAGGACTTTTCCAATGTGGTTACATTGACGTTGAACCTGATGAGCCAACTGCTGCAGGTGGTCATTATCGTTGGCGTGCTCTTCACCATCAACGTACAGCTGACGCTGATTGCGTTGGTAATTGCACCGATTACCGTGGCCGCGGCGCTTGCCTTCCGGCGCATTGCCCGCCACACAACGACGCAGGCGCGGCGTGTCCTGGCCGAGGTCAATGCCAATGTGCAAGAGTCGATTACCGGGATCGCGATTGCCAAGAATTTCCGCCAGGAACAGCGCATCTACGAAGAATTTCTCCAGGTCAACACGCAATCCTATCGACTATCGCTGCGTCAGGGGCTCGTCTTCAGTGGCATCTTTCCGGTGCTCGGAACCATCTCCGGGCTGGGTACGGCATTGGTCCTTTACTTTGGCGGCATGAGTGTGATCAATGGCGTGGTAACCGCTGGGGCTTGGTATCTCTTTATCGAGAGCATCAACCTCTTCACCTTTCCGTTAACGAGCATTGCCTCCTTTTGGAGCCAATTTCAATTGGGGCTGGCAGCCAGTGAACGGGTCTTTGCCCTCATCGATGCCGAACCGCGCGTGATCCAACAAGAGAACCAACCGGTAACGTCCATCCGAGGCAAGATCGAGTTCTGTGATGTCGATTTCAGCTACAATGAAAAAGAGACGGTGTTGCAGGATTTCAACCTAACGATCCAGGCCGGCGAGACGGTGGCGCTCGTGGGGCACACGGGCGCCGGCAAGTCCAGTTTGGGCAAGCTGGTGGCCCGCTTTTACGAGTTTCAGGGGGGCATGTTGTTGATCGACGACCAAGACATCCGTACGTTCAACTTACAGGATTATCGGCGCTGCCTGGGGATTGTGCCGCAGACTCCCTTCCTCTTCACCGGCACGGTGGCAGAGAACATCCGCTATGGCAATCCCAACGCCACCGATGAAGAGGTCGAGTTGGTGGCTCATCAGGTCGGCGGTGGCGACTGGTTGCAGGCGTTGCCGCAGGGGCTCGACACGCCGATCAGCGAGCAAGGACGAGGGATCTCCATGGGACAGCGCCAGTTGGTTGCACTGGCCCGGGTGTTGCTCCAGAACCCGTCAATCGTGATCCTCGACGAGGCAACCGCCAGCATCGATCCGCTCACCGAGGCGCAGATCCAGGAGGGGCTCGACGTGGTCTTGCGCGACCGCACCGCCATCGTCATCGCCCACCGCCTCTCGACGATCAAAGCGGCGGATCGCATCATTGTCCTGCGCAAAGGGGAGATTATCGAAGAGGGCAACCATGATCAGCTCATGGCACAAGCGGGTCACTATGCCGAGCTATACAATACCTACTTCCGTCACCAATCGGCGGATTATGTGGCGTCCGTAACGGAGCGCGTCCCCGTTGTCACAGCGTAGCACACCATCAGTAAGCGCAAGAATTATTTAGTGTCTGTCCGTAAATTCTCTGTTCCCGCTGGGCCACAACCGAATTTACGGACACGTTCTGAGCGCATCCCCCGCTGCGCACACTATAAGAAGGAAATAAGAGGGAAATAAGATGCCAACAGAACCAACTATCCACCAACTCTTTGATCTAACAGGAAAGGTTGCCATTGTCACCGGTGCGGCGGGTTGGCTGGGCTCGGCCATGAGCCGTGCCTTGGCCGAAGCCGGCGCAACCCTCGTCGTGACAAGCCGTGAAGCAAGTCGGGCCGAAGCCTTTGCCGCCGCCCTCCCCGGTACCGGCCATATTGGAATCGGCTTTGATCAGGCGGAGACGGAGACCATTCCGGCCTTTGTGCAGAGCGTACTGGCTCGCGTTGGGCAGATCGATGTCCTGGTCAACAATGCCTATGGCGGAACCGCGCCCGATATCGCCACGGCCACAGCGGAAGATTTCGACCGCGCCTATCACACCGGCGTCACCGCCTATTTTCTGTTGGCCCGTGCGGTTGCTGATCATCTGCGTAGCCGTGGCGTGCCCGGTTCGATTATCAACATCGCCAGTATGTATGGGGTGGTCGCCAGCTACCCCGACGCCTACGAAGGGCTACCGGTCAACAGTCCGCCCAACTATCATGGACTCAAAGGAGGCATCGTCCACCTGACCCGCCATCTCGCAGTCTATTGGGCAAATGAGCGGATTCGGGTTAATAGCATTGCGCCGGGTCCGTTCCCCACAGACAAGACACAAGCCGCGCATCCTGCGTTTATCAAACGGCTAGATGCCAAAGTGCCCTTGGGACGCATGGGGCGCCCCGAGGAGTTGAAGGGGTTGGTGGTATTGCTGGCCAGCGACGCGGGGAGTTACATCACGGGGCAGAATATCCTGGTCGATGGTGGCTGGACCGCGTGGTAAATTCACACAAGCGCCTGCGTTTGGTCAAAAAGGGGCAATGCCAGTAGTTCTACGCTAAGATCAACCCCGTCGGCAACGCTTCGCCAAAGATCCACGCCTGCTCTTCCTCGCTGCGCCCGCTGTCGGCATCGGCGAGCAGTTCTTGAAGGTGGTCGCCGTTTTTGAGCGGTGCCAGCCAGGCGGCCACCTGCGCCCGCACCTCCTCCGGCAGATCGCGACCGCGGTCACCGGTACGGTTGGCCAGATGCACGAGGACGCGGCCCACACTCTCCCGTTTTTCCAGGTTGAGCGCCAGCAACCCTTCCACCCACGCCGCGGCATCGGCGGGCGGCACGAGGCGATCAAGTGGGCCATACATGGCGGTGCGTGCACCAAGACGGCTGAGTGCCCACAGCTCTTTGGGATCGGGGTTGCCTTTCTCTTTGCGCAGTTTGTTCAACAAGGTGCGCCCCAGCGACACCTTGATGTTCGCCGGCAGTCGTTCAAAGTTGGCCAGTGCCAGCCAGACTTCCAACTCCTCGGCGGCACTGAGATAGGTTGTGCTGCCCTTGCCACGGCTTTTGGACTTTTTGCCGGAGCCGCTGCTTCCCTCTTGCAACGCGGCACGCACCTGTTCATAGATCTGTAACTGGTACCCAGCCTTTAATCCACCCGCCACGCGCCGCCAGAAGATCCACCACTCGGTGCGTACCTGTGGTCGACTAAAGCTCATGCCTTCCAAGTACAATCCCCACACCTGTTTCATGCGCAATTCGTCACCAGGATCGCCATAACCGGGGCGCAGACAAAAGCCGAGCAAGTTGAGCCAGAAGGCTTCGTGTTGGAACGAGCGTTTGCGCCCATCGGCAACTTCCAGGAAGGTATCGGCCAACTTGCGGATCAGTTGCGTCGGCCACGCCTCTTTTTCCAATTCAAGAATACTTTCCAGCCGTTTGCGCAACCCTTCCGGCGCATAATTACCATCATCTGCGCCTCCCGGTTGTCCAAAGGTGCGCCGGATCGCGGTTTGGGCAGCTTCTAGGGTAGCGTCTTCGACAATTGTTTCAATGCCCCCGGTCGGTTGGGCCAGGTCGGCCTCGCCGCGCACATCAAATGCGAGTTGCCAACTGTGGTCACTCTGTTTGGACTGACACCAGAGTTCGAGCGTACCGATTTCGGTCAGGCGCACGACGAGTTGCACGGGTAACTGTTGCGCTACGCCTCGCCGTCCGTAGTGCAAGATGGTGCGGATCGGTGGCAACACGGTCACCTCGCCGGCGTCGAGTGTGACTACTTCCCCCACTTTGTCGCCGAGGCGGGTGCTCGAGGCGTAGATCTGGAAGGTAACCGGTTGGTTGGTCAACGCCGCAAACGCGGGCTCGGTGAGCGTGACCTGCGCGCCTTCTTCCGTGCCACGAGGTAGCAGACAGACCGCCGGATATTCCTCCGCAGCCGCCGTGGCCGTCTCGACAGCAACGTAATAAGTGCGGGGACTGCCGCTGCCGACACGCACGCCTTCTCCCTGGCGGACAAGGCCATAGTAGGCCGCGCCGGTAGCCACCGCGAGATCGAGGCGTGGGTTGGGCAGTTCGATTGGCTGATACCCGGCGCCCGCTTCGGGTTGAAACCAACTGCCCACCAACTCGGTAAGTCGCTTGCGCAGTGGAGCCGGCTCCATCACACCGCCGTTGAAAAGCAGAAAATCGGGGTAAGGAGCATCGCGGCCACTTTCATCCGCCAATAAGCCCCGGAAGCGCCGCCAAAAATCGGCAAGGTGGCGGGTGATACCGGGGTCTTGCACATAGGGCAGGCCCAGTTCGGAGAGGCCGGCGCGGCGGCCCGTTTGCAGCGAAGCATCCCGATCGACCTGGGGGAAAAAGCCGGCGAGCAATACCTCATCCACTTCAGCTTGGGTCAGGCTGCTCTTGAGCGTGCTGCCGATCAGGCTGCGCCCCGTACCGACGACGGTAATGTCGACGGCATCGGTTTCTTCCGGCGCACCCAATAAGCGCTCCTTTGCCTTGCGGCACTCTTGTACCAATTGATGCCAACGGGCAGCATCGAGCTTGCCCGGCTGGTTAAAGAGCTTCCGTTCGATGTGGCGCCCCAACGCCAGATCCATGTTGTCGCCGCCCAGCAGCAGATGTTCACCGACGGCTAGGCGATTAAAGCGCAATCCCTGTTCCCCTGCCCGCACACCAATCACCGTGAAGTCGGTGGTGCCACCGCCAATATCGCAGACGAGGATCAACTGGCCGTCCGCCATCTGTTCCTGCCAATCTTGTTCGTGGCGAGAGAGCCAGGCGTAGAAAGCGGCCAGCGGTTCTTCCAACAGTACCACGCGCCCAAGACCGGCTTCACGGGCCGCGGTCAGGGTCAATTCACGTGCCACTTCATCAAAGGAGGCCGGCACCGTGAGGACAATGAACTGGTTTTCAAAGCGGGCGTCGTCGTCAATTTCATTGACGACGGAGGCTGAGCTTGTTGGAGCCGCCGGGACTGCCATTGTGGCATTCCACGCCTCGCGCAGATGTTGTAAATAACGTTTACTCGCCTCCACCGGCGAAACCTTCTGCACCTCCGCCGGTGCGCCCCACGGCAGAATCGGCGCCGTACGATCCACCGCGCCATGGGCCAACCAGGACTTGGCCGACGCCACCAACCGCCCCGGTACTTTTGCACCCTGCTCGCGTGCCCCCTCGCCGACGAGATAGTTGTGTTCGTCCGTCCACGGCAGATCGGTGCTGCCGGCGGGTAGGTCATAGTCGCCGGGCAGATAGAGGAAGGAGGGTAACACGGGACGGGTACCGATTGTGCTGGGTGCGGTCAGTTGAGGAACATCAAAAATGTGGATGGTCGGCGGTGTGTCGGGCGAGGCGGCGCTCTGTTCCGCCAGATCGACATAGGAGAGGGCCGAATTGGTGGTACCCAGGTCAATGCCGATAATGTAACGGTAGGCGTGGCTCTTCGAGGAAGTTGTTTGTGATTCTATGGTCAAGGGAGATTCTCCAATTTCGTAACAGTCCGGTCTTTAGTACAATCCGGCAGAAATTAAGTAGACGGATAATTCGCCAGTTTCCCTGAAAGAAGCGCTATTTATTTCTGTCCAGGTATTTACGCCAAGCTGTACAATGTGCATTGTAGGCGGATTTGAAGTAGGCGTCAATCTGCTTTGGGTGTGCGGGATGACTGTTTAAATTTGGTTAACAGAGCAATGTTGGACAAGTATACTGACAACAAAGTAACAGATATTCGCTGTTAGACCCGAGGAGGAACAAACAGGTATGGCAGTCATTTCAATGTTTTATGGTATTATCGTCTCGATGTACTATTTTGATAATCGGCGACATCATTTGCCGTATATTCACATCCGCTGCCAAGGAGACGAAGCTATCATTTCAATTCCTGCAGGAGTGTTATTAGAGGGAACGATTGCGAAAAACAAGCAGAAGTTACGTCAGGCGTGGATTGAAATTCATCAAGACGAGTTGATGGCTGATTGGGAACTGGCGATTAATGGAGAACAGATTTTCAATATTGATCCATTACGATAGGATAACAGGCCAATGAATCCAAGAGTAGTAGCAGTAAAACCTAACTCAAATCACACAATTACGCTGACCTTCACAAATGGCGAAGTCCGCGTATTTGACGTAAAACCCTATTTGGATAGAGGAATATTTCAAGAATTAAGTGATTTGCGCTATTTCAACTCAGTCAAACCTGTTTTGGGAAGTGTGCAGTGGAAGAACGGCCAAGATTCTTGTCCGGATACGTTGTACATGGATAGTTTTCCACTTCCTGATGGAGTGTCTGATACGTTGGACAGCAAACAGCAAGCAATGAATCTGGAAGTAGCAACTTGAAATTTCAAGTTATACCATTTGCCAGCTCAAGCACCATGAATGCTCGTGCTAGCTCTGTCTATATGGTGGATAATTATCGTTGCTTTTTTTATTGAATTTCTGGACAGACCCTTACTTTCCACTATTAAATCTAGGTTCTACTGGATCTCATGGGAGTACCCTTCCTGGAAGAGGCAGCAATTTGTCGGTCTGCGCAGAACCGTTGCGCCTCTTCCTGGAAGGATCCATGGCAACCCCCTGCATTCCGGAAGAGCCTAAATCTACACGAATCTTTGCTAGACATTTATATCATATGTGGCTCTGCGGTGTCCTGCTCTACAGTATTCTCTTGTTCCCGAATGTTAAACTCCAGTTTCCACCGCTGTTCCCCATTGCGCGCCACACACCACAGTTCAAGCGTGCCGATTTCTGTTACCTTGCTTTGCAGCCAGACAGGGATGATCGTGCTGCCGGTCGGCGCACCGGCCTCTTCATCCTCCCGATTCGGGGGTGGGGGCAGCAGCGTCTCCATCTGCACGACTTCTTCCAGTTCGTCGTTCCAGTCCTCGACCGTTTCCCCCGCATCATCGGTCTTGCGAATATTGGACGCCAACAGTTGGAAGACGGCTGGTTCGCCAAGCACCAATCCGAACTCCTTTTGGCGGATGTCAGCAGAGGTACCTTCCTCCATACCAAAGGGCACGACACAGAGGGCATTGACCGGTGTGGGAATGCCAGGCACCGCAGGCATCGAGCTTTCGACGCCAATGTAGTAGGTGCGCGAGGCGCCGGCACGGATACGAATACCACGCCCTTTGCGCGCCATGCCATAGTAGGCCGCGCCCAAACCAACCGAGCGATCCAGGTCCACCGCTTCGAGTTCACGGACTTCACCCTGGCTCCAATTGCGCAAGAGTTGCAACACCTGGTTGCGTAGCGGTTCAGCCTTCATGACACCGCCATTAAAGAGCACGGCACTGGGATAGGCCACCCCCCCGTCGGCTGGATCGCCGCCGACATGTTGGCTGAGAAATTGGGCCAGATGGCGCGAGATGGCGGGATCGGATTCGTAGGCGAGGCCCATTTCACGGATCCCAACCTGCGCTTTGCGCTGCGGGAAGTCATTATCCGCGACGAGTGGGAAGAAACCCTGCACCAGAATCGCCTCAATCTCCTGGTGAGTCAGCGCCGTGCGGATCGTGCCGCCAATCAGCGAGGAACCCCGCCCCAGGATCACAATCGGTGCTTCCGCGGCATCGGGATCATTGAGCAGTGTCTCCTTGGCTTTACGACAGCTCTGGACGAGGCCGCGAAATTGCCAGTTGTCGAGTTTGGTATTCTGCTGGGCCAGCTTGGCACGCACGGCATAGGCGAGGGTCAAATCCATGTTGTCGCCGCCAAGCAGGATATGGTTGCCGACCGCAGCCCGCTGTAACTCCAGGTTGCCATCCGCTTCGACCACTTGAATCAGGCTGAAGTCGCTGGTGCCACCGCCAATGTCACAGACGAGGACTGACTGGCCGACCGCGATTTCGTTGCGCCATTCCTCGCCCCGCGCTTCGATCCAGGCGTAGAAGGAGGCCTGTGGTTCCTCGAGCAGGGTCAGGTTGTAGAGACCGGCCCGCTGGGCAGCCTGTACCGTTAGCTCACGTGCCACGGCATCAAAGGAGGCGGGAACGGTGAGATAGATCTCCTGCTCTTCCAACCGCTGCGTCTCATCCTCCTGCGCCAGTTGATAGTTCCAGGCGTTGCGGATCTGCTCCAGGTAGCGGGCGCTCGCTTCCAACGGTGAAACACGCTGGGCATCCTCCGGCGCTTCAAAGGGCAAGATGGGCTGCGTGCGGTCGACACCGGTTTGGCACAGCCAAGATTTGGCCGAAGCAACCAGGCGATGGGGCAGTTCGGCGCCGCGTTCACGGGCATACTCTCCGACCGCCCAATTCATCTCCCCATTCCAGGGCAGGGCCAACGCGCCTTCGGGCACATCGTGCGGGCCCGGCAGGAGCAAGAAAGAAGGCAGCAATGGTCGCGCCTGCACCTCACCGGGGCTGACAACCTGATTGATGGCAAATAGCTCAATCGTGGGAGATTCGCCGGGGGGCAGCTGATCCAGTTCAACGATACGAGTGTAGGCAACGACGGAGTGGGTGGTACCAAGGTCGATGCCGACAATATAGGTTGGATTACTCACAATGGTTGTTTCCGTTTGTTCAACTCGTCCACGTCTTTCCTCTTCCTCTTTTGTCTCCTCAAATTTTGTCTTCTCAAAAAATTGGGTAGTCTCCCGGTATGGAGTCATTATCATCTGATTACACTGGAATCGGGGCGCTGTTTACACCTGAACAACTCCGTCCCGGTAGACTACCAAAAATTTCAAGGTAAAAGAAGGGGAGGAAGAGGGGAAATTACACTTCCACTTCCGCCGCAGCGACGACCGGTAAATCTTCGCCCTCATTCATACGTTTGGGCAGGTCAATGGTCGCGACGCGCCAGCCGCGATGGCGCAGTTCACCCGTGAAAGGGGGATCGCCGACGACATTGCCGCTGAGACGTACCGCTTCCGGATCAAAGCCCGCCGGCACCGTGATGCGGCTACCTTCGTCTTCGCGGTAAATCGGCTCCAATGTCACATGCTGGTTCAATGCTTGCTTGCAGCCTTCGTGAATACTGCGTACAGCCGCGCCAATCTGATCGTCGGCAAAGGCACTGAGATCCTCTTGCAAGAAATCGACCAGGCGGCCCTGGCGCTGCAAAATGGCCAACATTTGCACCGCGCCGGCCTTGGCGCCGCGGGCCAACAACGGGGCCGGGTCGAGCTTGGGCGTCTCTTTCACCGGTTCCGGCTTGGGTGCCGTTCTGGGCTTTTCCACCGGTTCGGCTTTGGGTACGGTCGCCAATGTTCGCTGGGCCACCTGCTCCAATAGACGCCCCCCCAACAGTTGGATGACAAACCAAAGCACAAGGGTCAGGATCAAGCCAACACCGATGATCAGCAGCAATTGATTTTGCGCCGGTTCGCCGAGCGCAAAGATGACAACCGCCAACAAGATGGCATTGACCACCACCGTGACGATCAGACTTTGAATTGTGAAAGTACGTTTTTCGTCCATAGCCAACTCCAGGTAATTGGATTATTTTTCAGCCGGCTTTTCAGCTACACAGAGCACGCTGACACCGAAAGGTAGGTCAACCCGCTCCAGCAGTTCGGCCTCCAGCCAACCGACAACATGTAAGATCGTATTCGCCGGTTCCGGAATCGCCTCCATCTCCACCTGGTAGACATCGTCATCCTGGGTGAGGTGGGGGCTCTCAAGATCCGGCTTGTAGGGGCGCAGCATGCGAATCCCGGCAACCATGGGAAAGAGAAAGAAATTGTTGTAGCTGAGCCGTTTGACCAGAAGACCGCTCATGGTCAACTTCTGTTTGAGTTCTGGGGCCGTGTACCGCCGCTGATGGGCGTTGATCTCATCGTTGTAACTCCAAAGCCACATAAAGGCCGGCACCGTCACCATCAATTTGCCACCCGGTTTCAACACCCGGCGGCATTCTTCAAAGACACCGATATCATCGGGAATATGTTCCACGGTGTCAAGCAGGGCAATCAGGTCAAAGCTCTGGTCGGGAAAGGGCAGCAGATCGCCGCTGCTCTGTGTCACGTGCAGCCCCCGTTGCGCGGCGACGGCCAACGGCCGGCCATTCATGTCGATCCCGATGACATGGCCGTAGTGGGCGAGGTGGTGCGCCATGTTACCTGCGCCGCCCCCCAGGTCGAGCACCAGACGCTCTTGGCCCGGCTGTGCCAGGCCGACTTCGGCGTCGAGATATTTGAGAATCGCTCTTGTCCGCCCGGCAAACCAGGCATGGCGATCTTCTTCCAAAACGGTAAGTACCGGTGTAGCCATCATTTACCCTTCACTGTCTGCGCTGAAACTCGTTGTGCCACTCATCGCTATAGAGTGAGCCAGTAAACCAGTAGAACAGTGAGATAGTAACCACCTTACTGTTGTACTGGCTTACTTCCGCCGCGGTGTATTAATCCTCTTCCCCCAAAAACGGGGCGCACCCGATCGCAACTCACGGCTCAATCCAATGGGTGATCAATAGCTCTTCCCCCAGCATGTCGGTAATCTTAACAGCCACGGTGGTCGGCAGTGCAATATTCTCAAGTACATAGGTGCCACGCACCAGTTCCGTCCGCTTGTGGGGCGCATCGGCCACGATAGCACGAAAAGTAACACCATCATAGGCCGGGTCGATGGCCACGCTCTCCACCATCACCCGCCAATCCGCAATCTGCGCCGGCTCAACCCGGGACTGCCGGCTCAGACGTTGTACAACCGTCGGCGAAATAAAATCTTCGATACTGATCTCCAAGGCGCCGGTCTTTGCAGCACCTTGGCAGATAGTCACCTCAGCATGTGCCGGCTCGTGAATGAAGAAGTGCCCGTAGCGCGGGTCACTCTGCAGTTCGATAATGGACAGGTGATTGAGCCCGCTGTTGAGCCTTCTTTGATGGCCGGTTGATTCGCCGGTTTGTGTCTCATCCGACGCGATCGTCTCGGCTAGCCAAGACGCCTCACGGTGACGATTCCACTCAGTCAGCCAGGTATCTGTCGCCAACTCCCGCCCCAGGCAGATGACGACGACATTGCGCGCATCCTCACGGCGCGTTGCCAATTCCGCGGCAATTGCCTCCAAATCAGCCACCAACAGAGGACGGCTGAAATCCGCGAATTTGACCAGGCGTTCACCGAGCACCCCTTCAAAGAAGGGATCGGTACGTGTCCGTCGCACCCCAACGGCTTCAGTCGCCAATTGGACCATTGCCGCCTGAGCCGACTCGCCGCCAGGGCTGGAGAGCGGATCCGCCACCGGTAAATCGTACCCATTGATGCGATAAAGGGCAAATGTCGCTCCATCTAATGTCGCGATATCTGCCCTTGCATCCATCGCTGCCGTGGCCATGGGGCAGTCATCATCCTCCAGTTGCGCCATGATCACCCGTTGGAGACGGCGACTCACCGTTTGAATGGAACCACGATTGATGTCACAGCCAATCCAGCGACGGTGAAGCTTTTGGGCAACGGCCAAGGTGGTACCCGATCCCATAAAGCAGTCGAGAACCAGATCACCAGGATCCGTCGCCACTTGGATAATCCGCTCCAACAGTGCTTCCGTCTTTTGGGTGGGGTACCCCACCTCTTCCGCCGGCGTCGTTGCAAGGCCGGGGATGTCGTCCCAGAGATTATCGATGGTCTGTTCGGTGCTGTAGGTACCGTCGGCTTCGGCCTGCAAATAGTATTTGATGGCAATGTTGCCCCCGTTGGAGCCGTAAATGCGTTCATTAGCGGCATCAACGACTACCTTGCCGCCATAGGGTGCATAGAGCCGACCGGCAGCGTGCAATTCGACCA
>Ga0116151_10002197_pt1 | contig 18074 bp, 9 predicted proteins | sample AD_UKC117_MetaG_FD_89893 | JGI IMG/M metagenome (GOLD analysis project Ga0116151, IMG submission 89893) | Active sludge microbial communities of municipal wastewater-treating anaerobic digesters from Hong Kong - AD_UKC117_MetaG | ecosystem: Engineered > Bioreactor > Anaerobic > Digestate...
GACACGGACTGGGCCCACGGCGCCGGGCCCGAGGTTCACGCCACCATGGAGCAGCACCTGCTCATGCTCACCGGCCGGCAACCGACGCCGGACATCTGACCGCGAGCGGTCGCTCAGGGCCAGTCAACCCGCTGGGCGCTGTCGTTCAATCGGCGCACCCTCGTCGAAGGTCTGATCGGCGCGAACAGCTACCAGCGCTTGAGCGTCAACCGCGGCTTCTTCCGACAAGCCGGACTCGTCGCGACCGCTGTACTCCTGGCCGTCACCCTGGTCGGCCACAACCTCGTCAGCCTCCACGCTTGGCACACCACACGCGGACGACCCGAGCCCTGGCAGGTCCATCTCGGAGAACCCATCGACGACCGGCCCCTCGACAAGGCCACCAGAACCCGCGGCCGACGCAGACGCCCGACCGACTGACCGACCCAGCCCGAGCCATTCACACCACACGACGTGGGCGCCAGCCTGCCCGGAAACCTGCGCGAGACAGCGAAACCGGCTTCACGGCATACGAAATCGGCACCGGCTGAGTCGTCGACGACCGGCGCGAGCCACACAACGACGAAACTCCCGGCAGGAACATCTCCGGTCGGGAGTTTCGGGAAACCGAAACAGGTAGTTCAGGGAACTACCCCAGAGTGGGTAGTTCCCGAAAGTCGCTGACCTGCAGCGACAGCTGCAAGGACTCGCGGCCTGGCACAGCAGCCGACCCCAGTCAGGCACACCCCTCCACCTGATGACAGTTGGCATGCGAGCATCTCAGCTCAGCCGTGGTCGGCTACGCGCGCCAGAAGCTCCGCCCCGGCGACCTCGGTGTATGGCGAACCCCCTCGAAAGGCCTCTTGACTCCGTGGCAGGGCTTCAGGCACCGATCGCAGAAGACATCCATCCCATCTCTGAATGAGTCTCCAAGCGCCTCACGCAGTTCAGCCATCTCGACCCACATGCTCTGGATGCGCGCATCGGGCATGTTTGGGCGCCCCACAAAAGACACCTCATCGACATCGAATCTCTTGATTATCCGGACGCATACGTCGCCGTCATAGACCCTTCCGGAGATGTGCGGGCAGTCATCAGGGTCTCGATGACAGATCGAGCACTCTGACTCCCGGATAACCGCGCCAACGCTCAAGCCCACACGGTTATGAGCCAGCGCGACCGGGCACTCTTGGAAGTACGCATCGTCCTTGAAGGTGAGCCGGCAGTTCTTCGGAAAATGCCGCCGTTGAAGTCCGCCAGCTCCGTCCAAGCGCTGATGCGCGGTCTCGAAATCAGGGGTGTCCTCAAGCCAGTTCATGGCAGAGCGCAGGGAGCGCAGACTGCCTGAGAGCGCCTCCTCCGCGTCCTTCCTTCGCCCGGGTGTCGCAAGGAGTCTTACCGCGGTGCCATAAAGCTGTGAGCCTCGCCGCAAGGATGACCGCCCGTGCTGGCTGCTAGTCAACCTGACCGAACGCCTTCAGTGACTTGATCACGTCTGCCGCCGGGCCGTGCGCCTCGAACTCGCGGTGAGAGCCGTCGTCCTCCTCGAATGTGCAGCGTAGGTGAAGCAGGCCGGGCGGGAGTTCGACGTCCTCGTCGCCGCTCACCTTCCTCTTGGAGTACCAGGACTTGATGGACCCAACGACAGCCATCACAGTCAGGTCCCAAGCTGGTTGGGCGGCAAAGATGAGAATCGGAAGCCAGATTTCCGCGGAGTTCAGGTCGACGTACTCGCGATCTTCCCTCGGTACCGCGACATCCACCATGAACCCTTGCTCCTTGAGGAGCTTTACGAAGTCAGGGGTAATCCCAGGCATCGAACCCTCGGGGTGGACCTCTTGGGTCGTAGGCATGCCTGCAATGACTCGAACCTTGCCTGCGCCATCGTTCATCTCATGTTCTCCAGTCGACACAGCGAAAGACGAGCGGCGCGCCCCGAGTGGCCCCCAGACAACAGCTCTGAACCCTTGAGGCACATCAGAGGGCATCCTTGTCCGCCGATGTTTCGGTACTGGTCTGCCAAGAAGCCACGACTCTGTCAATGTGGCCCGGCAGGGCATCGGCCTTGCTTGAATCACACCAAGTGGTCATGAAGTTCGGGTCCGCGCTCTTGGGTGGGTCCGGAACGTCCCGCACCCTTACGACAACAGGAACACCGGTACTCACCCCCGTGATGAGGGCGTGTTGTTGCGCGAGACTTGGCAACTGGTCGAGGAGTGCCCTGGAGCTGAGAGCCGTGGCGGAGCGCAGGAGGCTCTGATCCGATTCGTGAGTGAGCCGGTGGGCGATCACGGTCCCACACTGAGCCACGACCGTCTCACTCACCTCGCTTGGTCGCTGGCTTGCCAGTAGCAAGGAAAGGCCAAATTTGCGCCCCTCTTTCGCGATGCGTTCAAAGACGGCGGCCGATCGACTGGCCACGCCAGTCGGCTCTTTGCGAGCCGGGATAAATCGATGTGCCTCTTCCAGCACCAGCAACATCGGGTGTTCAGCTCGGGGATTGCTACGCACGGCGAAGTCGAAAAGGATTCGACCGAGCAGCGCGGTCACGTTCTCTAGGACGTCGGTCGCTACGAGACTGAGGTCGAAGATTGTCACCGATGGACCGTGACCGTGAGATTCAGCTTGTGCCCGGCGATTGTCTGCAGCTGGCCAATCGGAGGCGGCGTCTCCGCCTGTCGGATCAACGCCCATCAACGCCTTCAGGTAACTGCCCAGGGGGTCGAAGTGCTTCTCAATGCGAGTGATGAAGTCGTAACGCCCATCAGCCAGGAGTCGGCTCAGCCGCATTTGGAGCGTCGCAACGTATCCCGCGATCTTGGTGTCGTTTGCCTGCTCCATCTGAATACGGTTGGGAAGGAAGAAGTCACAGAGCTCTTGTAGTGAATAGAAGACAGGAGCATCGAAGTCGGGAGCTGCCTGTGAGCTACCCATTCCCAATGCACCGAAGGCAGCCGAGACCTCACGACGGATTGCTACGAACATCCGCGCGATCACGTCTCGTTGGGGTGCGGTCAGGGGAGTCCAAGTCGTGTTGGTCACGGAAGCCTGCGGTATCCCTGTGTCCAGGACCCTCTTAATCTGCGTCCACTGCGCTGAGCAAACACTGGTTTGTCCCTCTTGGCCATCTACGAGGGTCTTCATCCCTCCAAGTTGCGCGAAGGCAGTGTCCGAGCCGCTCTTCGTGTTGGTGAATGCGCCCTCCACGATCCCCATCGAACTGATTAGGTTTTGAAGACGCAGCAGTTCCACGTTCGTTGAAGCGCCGGCGACGCGCGCGTCCGCGACGGCGCGTTGGAGAACCGGGGCTTGGACACCCTCGCTGGCCCGGAGCAGGTTGAGGTGCTCCTCATTGTTCATGAACCAGTGCGGAAGGAAGAGGCCGGAGTCCGTTCCCGGTTTGGGTCCGAGCACGAGTGGGCGAGTCTTCTTTCCCCGAGACGTTGATGGGGCGAATGACTGAGCATACTCACCGTTGATGTCGAAGATGACGACGTGGCCGTTGGGAATCGCGTGGTCTAACAGGGCGTCGATCACGGCCGCGACGGTGCACGACTTGCCGGAACCAGTGGAGCCGACAACCGCAGTGTGGTGGCCGAGGAAGAGATTGGCGTCCAGGTGAACTGCTTGCTCGGTGGCGACCGCGGACGTTCCGATGCGGAGGGATGGCCCGCCTTTCGGAAGGAAAATGCTCTTCACCTCGCCAGAAGTGGCGGCTTGCACCGGGGCATGGAGGGGCGGGTACCCCGTAAGGCCGGACTTGAACACATCTCCCTCGAACCGACCCACGACGGTCGCTTCGAGTTCGTACGATGCCGTGTCGTCTTGGCTCAGGAGCCGCCCCTGAGCATGAGGGCCCTGACGTCCACTGATGGAAACGCCGCTCACGATGCCTACGACACGATGTGCGCCAGCCGGAACGGTGATGTACGAGTTGACGACGCCTACCGTCTGGAGCCCGTCTGGTCCAACCTTCGTGAATCCCTTTGACCCAACATCTAGCGCGACGCGGATTGTCGTACTACGAACATCGACAATGCGCCCGATCACACCGGCGTCAGTCATAGAAGGTCGCTCCCTGTAATCGGGGGAGGAGTACCGCCACGCGCTGCCTGTTCAAGGGCCTCGATCAGAGATGCAACCCCCGTCGGGTTCTCCCCCTGCGGGGATGAGCCCGGCATGAGGTGAGCGAGTTCTGTGAACTTGCCGGGTTCGCCAGTGAGCACAGCGATACGAGAGTCACTAGCCTTAGCGAGCGCCGCGATGGCGGTCGCTTTCGGTGTCGCGCTCAGGTCGTTGAACTGCCGTTGGTGAGCGTCCGACGTTAGAGCCGCCAGGTCAGGCTCGTCTAGCACCGCGTAGGGATCGGCCACGAGGACGTTGAGTGCAGCATTCGTGGCAAGGCTCCGGAGCAGGACCCGGTTGATGTGCGCATCGGCGAAGCCGTAACCAGCGACGATCACCGCTGTGTCCTCTTGCTGGACCGCGTCACCGAGGAGACGAAGGAGGTCCGAGTACGGGTAGGCAAGCGTGTCACCTTCCTTCGCCGACGTCGGGTAGATCAGTACCAACTCGTCGTCCTCCGCGGGGACATCGCTTTGCTTGACCTCCAGTGACTCAAGGCCGGTGAGTCGATCGCGGTCGTTCGAGGCCCGCCAGTTCAAACTGCCATGAACCTTGTGCAGGTAGAGCGCGCCCTCGGCTCGAGCAAGGACTGACTGGGTGGTCGTCTCGACTCGGTGAAAATCGAGACCATAGAAGGCCAGGTTGAGGCGGCGATCGACTGTCCCGCTGAAGCCATCGATGTACGGGTAACCCAGCTGATCCAGAGCGGTCTCGATGACTAGGTCGTAGTTGGTGGTGAATATCCTTGCGCGAGGGAGGTTGGATCGCCGGCTACGGAGGATCCGGGACAGGAAAGTTCGGTGCGCAAGCAGCGGATCGGAGTCGAACGGCGGGTCCAGCAGGCCGCCGTCCTTGGGCAGACGACACCCCTCCGCAAGGGCTCGATTGATTCGCCGCCGAAGACCGTCGACATCGCTCTTCGAGTACGACTTGGCATCCGAACCCGACCCCAGCGTCACGGCGTCTTGCCCAGCCTGAGTGGCGAGCGATGCAGCAAGTTGGAGACCGTTCAGAAGCTTCTCCAGGTCGCCGCTGTCGGTCGGGTTAATGGTCGTGAGTAGCGCCTGGTCCTCGGATGTTGGCGATAGGCCAGCGTTCCTGATGAGCTCCAGCACCTGCTGGTTCGTCAGGTCACGAGTCTTCGGCGATCCCAGGTGGAACGACGCGCCCGACCCGAGGAGGACCACAAGATTCTTCACCTGCAACAACGAACTCAGGTGCTCCCGGACACTCGTCGGCTCGGAGTTCGCGATGACCTCCTTCACGGTGCCGCCCACGATGAAGAGACCCTTGGCACTTGCCTCTGCAAGCTCGATCTCGCTGCTTTCGTTGACCATCAGGCACCCTCGCCCGCGTGGATGTAAGTAACACCGAAGGCCACGACCTGGCGGAACTCTTGGCGGCGGGCGCCTATGTCGTACTGACTCCCCGACCCCTTCTGGAAGATGTCGAGGCCGCGCCCGAGAAGGATCTTCCAACCGGTGTCGGTCGTAATCGAGCGGTCGTGGATGGTCTCGTCCCACTCGACATTGAACTTGATGCCGACCGTGGCCGCACCGTCCTGGATGTCCTTAAGCATCAGAAGGTGCTGTTGCTGGAACTCACCCTTATCCTCCTTGGTCACGAGCTTGACGGCGATCTCGTCAGCCGGGTCTTTGGCCGAGGCGACCAGTGCGAGCAAGTCAACAAGGTTGCGTCCTTGGTGCGGAAGGCGGATGTACGGGTCGACGATTCGGATGTCTGCGGCGCCGCGCAGGTACGGCAGCAGCAGGCTCTCGTACGAAACGCCGCGCTGGTTCTCCTGGAACTCGCGGTGCCCCTCGAAGAGTGGCTGGGGCTTGGGCGGTTCCTTGACCGTTGGAACCGTGGTCGCTGCTGTCATCACAGAGTCATCTTCGGTCGGCGCCTCGGCATCGGCCTCGGCGCCACGTTGGTGGTAGTAGGCCGGGTACTCGTCTTCTTCCAATGTCGTGACCGGACGCCACTCGCCAGCGTTGTCGGCGTACCCGAACTTCACCGCCGCCATCGTGGAGTCGATGCGGAGGATCTGGTCCTTGACGCGTTTGCGGCCTTCGACGGCAAAGCGGAGGATTTCCTCGATCTGCTCCTTGGTCGCCTCCCCATGCGGGTGCACGATCTTCATCAGGCCCGAGAAGGTCTTGTGGATGCCGTCTCGGTCGCGCGTGGAGATGTCCGAGCCCAGCGTGAAGTGCTGCTGGTAGCGGTCGGAGTAGTCCGCGTCGCGCATCGACTTGAGGACTTCGGCGATGTAGTCGACGACGAAGCCGTAGCCGTCGGAGAACATCTCGCTGCGGATCGTGTCTACTTCCCAGCCGGGAATGTAGAAGTGCAACCGGTCGAGGTATGCCGAGTCGTGGTAACTCTCCGGGAGCTCGTCAAAGAGATCCGAGTGCTTGAGCATGTAGGGCACGTTGTGGGAGGTGTTCCCGACAAACACCATCGATGCTTCAGCGCCGAGGGTTTCGACTCCGCGGCTGAAGGTCTTGTTGGCCATGTAGTTCTTCATGATGTCGACGAGCGCCTTGTCCGTGCGCTTCTTCTTGCCGGCGAATTCATCGAAGGCGACGACGTCCCAGTAGCCGACGAGTCCGATGCGGCCGTTGGCGTTGTTGACGAAGAGCTTGGGGACGGTGACCTCGCCACCGGAGATCAGCATGCCGTGGGGGGAGAACTCGGAGAAGATGTGCGACTTGCCGGTGCCCTTCGGCCCGAGCTCGACGAGGTTGTAATTGCGCTCGACGAACGGGATCAACCGGGCCAGTTGGATGAGCTTGGCTCTGCGGCCGAAGAGGTCGGGGTTGAAGCCGATGGACTGGATCAGCAGGTCGATCCATTCGTCGGTCGTGAACTGGCTGCGGCCGGTGGTGTAGTTGTCGAAGTCAAAGTTGGAGAGCTGGATCGGCTTGATTGAGCCGAGGATCCACGGGACCACGCGGGCGTTGTCGCTGTGCTGGTACTCGATGTCGCAGATGCACCAGACCCCGCCGACGAGCAGTTTCTGGTGCGCGTTGACGGTGGCTGGCGGGACGAGTACCTGGCTGATGCCGAGGTTCGCGAAGGTCGCCTCGTAGGTGTCGTCCTTCTCGTTGAGGTGGACTTGGACCTTGTCGATGACCCGGTAGCGGCCCTTCTCACGGATGTTCGACTTGACCAGCTCGGCCTGATTTCGATGGACGTAGTGGTCAGCGAGGATCTTGCGGACGCTGTCGATGCCGGACTGGATCGTCGCCTCGTCGTCGGAAGCCGCGTACTGGCCAAGCAAGTACTCGAGGACGAACGAGGGCACGATGGCGTTGCCCTTGACGGCCTTGACCAAGTCCTTGCGCACGACCGCGCCGGCGAAGACCTCATTGATCTTCTGATCGAGGGGCGACTTCACGGGTGGATCCGACGCGGTTGCTGAGTCGTCAACCTCGTCGGGGGGATCGGCGAAAGCGTCGGCAAGGTCGTTCTGTTCGGTCATCGCAGGAGTCTCCTAGAAGTCGAAGTCCGTCGTGAACGAACGCTTGATGGTGTAGTGGCCCTTCGAGAACGGCTTCCACTGCGTCGTATTCGGGATGGGCTCTTCGAGCCTCAACTCGACCGGGTGGTTGTTGAAGTCGTCGGCGTCCTGGGTGAGGTAGAGGGTCGCTGATTGATAGCGCTGGCGCTGGTCCTCAGATGGACTGTCGAAGGTGAGGTTCGGCTGGTCGGAGATCAGTGTGTCGCCGACGTAAAGCCCGAGGCGGACCCGGCGCGGCTGAACCTTGTCCGTTACCGGTTCGCGCTGAAGCAGCCTGACCGCGAGCTGTCCCGTGGTGATCTTGTCGGTTTCAGGCATGAGGTCCACGTTCACGAGGCGGATATCGCTCTTGCGCTTCTTGTTAACTGTCACCACGGGGACGACGATCTCTTGGAGGGATGCGCCACCATGGACGTAGCGCGTGCCGGCGCCGGGCAGCGGGATGCGGTGTATCGACTTCGGGATCTGGATGTCGATGTCACCATCGAGACCTGCTTGGGCCGACGTGAACGTCATGAACGACGGTGACGCCTTGAGCGACCGGCCCAGCACGTAGCGACGGTTGACTCTCGTGACAGCGTCACCCTGAGGGGACTCGGAGACGTAGTAGGACGTCTCTAGCGGAATGTCTTGGTAGAGGAAGCCGTGATCTGCTGTGATCAGGATGTTGGTTGCATTGGCGTTCGTCCACTTCTTGACCAGGAACAGCAGCTCACGGAGCGTCTCGTCCGCAGCCTCGAACACGGTCCTCTCGGTCGCCGCCTTGTCTCCGGCCGCATCGATCCGGTCGTGGTAGACGTAGAAGATCTGGTGCTGCTTGTACAGCTCACGCAGTTCGTCGCCAGGCATCGCTAGGACGGCGGCGGCGCTGATCGCGTGACCCTTGACCGCCTGGAGGATCTTGTCCCGTTTCGGTGTTCCGTTCGTGGGCTTCCCGTCTGCCAGCACGGGTAGAGCAGTTGGATCCAGCTCCAGAGTTGAGTGCGGAAGGAGCGAGGCCATGCCCAGTTGGGTGTAGCTGGGCAATGATCCGAGCAGCGCCGACAGCGATGCATCGAAGCGGTCCTCGCCTCGGATCATGGACGCGAGTTCGTGAGCGATCTCGTAGCGCATGCCGTCAGAGATGATGACGACTGCCTTGGTTCGGCCGTCCTTCACAACAGGGGCGACGTGGCGCTGAAAGAACTGGGCCTGCGGCTCGAGGGCCGCCGCCTTCCACTGGCCGGTCGGCTCCAGTGCCTGTTGCCAGCGCCCCCCGAAGTCGTAGAGGTACTTGTTGGTGTACTGCTTGTCCACCTCGGCCTTGAGCGCTTCAAGGGGCTTCTGGAAGTCAGCGGTCTGATAGGCGTGGGTGAACCAGCGGTACTGCTGGTCGATACGGAACCAGTCCGCCTGGTACTTCTCGAGTCCCAGGTCAGCTGTCGCCATCGTGTGCGGCAGACCTGCAATCGCAGCAAGCAGTTCCGAGGCGTTTTGGATGGCCTGGTACAGCTTGACGTACTTCGCGCTCCAGAGGCTGTCCTGTCGGTGATGTACTACGTCGGCGACCTCGCGTGGTGTCACTGCCTGAGCAGCGACCGCGGCCGCGAGATCGACAACCAACTTGCGATCGATCTCCTCGAAGATCGTGACGTTCACCAGGTCGCGGTAGTCGCGGTGCTCGATCTTGGACTTGACGTTGAGCGCCTCGGCGGCCCGCGAGGCGAGCGCGGTCATCATCTGTTGGCTGCGGACGTCGTAGCGAAGGCTGTTGAAGTCGCTGCGGATGTTGCGGAACTCGTCGGGGGTGGCGGACGCGAAGTCTTCAATGGCCCGGCTGAACATCCACAGGATGAAGTCATCGATCGTCGGGGTCTTGCTCGGGTACTTGTAGATTCTGGCGAGCCCGTCCCACAGGAACTGGTCGAGGCCAAAGGCAGCTAGGTCGTCAAACTTGCCCGTTTTGCCGGCGGCGTTCTCGGCCAGGAGTTCCCGAGTGATGTCTGTGAGCTTGTTTCCGGGTGCCTTCACGAGCACCTGGCACATCTTGGCGCGGAGGCGGGTGGCGTCGTCCCCGTCGGTCAGGAGCTTCTCAAGAGCCTGCTTCCGGCTGTTCGCAGCGAAGAACTTCTGGTGCTGCTCGATGACCGGGGCGAACGCCGAGTCGTTGAGTCCGAGTTCCTGCTGGAGCATGGAGGTCTTGTCCGCCGTGAAGATGCCATAGGCGAGTTCCAAGTCAAGCAGCCAGTTCCCGGTGCCGCGTGCGACTTCGCCCGAGCGGTACACAAGGTGCTTGGTGATGTGGTCGGCGAGAAGGGTGCACTTCACGCCGAACTCGTTGTCCTTGACGCGGACGACATTCACGCCTCCGAGGTCAAGCGCATTGAGGTCGGCGTCATACTCCCCGGTCGGGTCATGCCAGAACACGATCCGCTTGGAAGCGAGCCGACTCTGTAGAGCGTCCCGGATGGAGTTCAGGTCAGTCACCGGACGCCTCCAAGCCCGTGATCTTCCGCAGAGCCGCGCCGAACCTGGGGTAGTTCGCCTTGACCCCGTCGTCGAGGTCGATGACCACATTCTCAGATGCCTTCGGGTAGAGCGTGTCGTGCTCATACTCGTTCAGCTCGACGAGGATCTTGCGGAGCCGATCGGCTTCCTTCGCGTTTCCAGCGCGTTCAGCCTGCTGGACGGCAGACTCCAGCTTGGTCACGTACTCACGCAGGTACGTGAGCACCGCCGAGACTGTCGACGGCGTGTAGCGGTGCATATAGATCAGCGCGTTGAACGATCCCTTAGGGCTGGAGAACAACCAGTAGATCGGGCGCTTCTTGTACCGCTGAACGTGATCATCGTAGAACTTCGACCTACCCGCCCTGGAGATGAAGTAGTCTCGCAGGTTCCTCACACCGAGCGATTCCGTGACGAAGTTCAGGTTCTCCTCGAAGTGCTGCTCGCCGAAGGCCGTCCTCAGGAACTGCCGGAAGAGTCCTACGACGTCGTCCTCGAACCAGTCACCATCGACGATCGGGATTACGTTGTCCGCGTCGGGCGTGAACCTCGGCGAGGGAACCGTGGCGAGGTAGTCCTGCAAAGTCGCGCTCTGGTTCGCAAGGATCAGCCCCGGCTCATCCAGGCTGTAGCGGCCGAACATGCAACCGACCGCGTACGACACCAAGTCGGCGACATCTGCCCTGACTCGCAAGCGCATTCGTTCCGCAACGTCTTCGACTCGGGCAAACCGGTAATGCGGGTTAGAGGTCAATGTGACTTCCTCGATGGAGACCGCGCTCGGCGCCGGAACACCGTAACGCTCAGACAGGTCCGTGCAGGACGCAATCTCCCAACTCTGCAACTCCAAGGTCTTGACCTCCCAGTGGGCATGCAGATCGCCGAGCGCGTCAGCAAGTTTGGCTCCAGGAATGTGCTCGACTATCAACGGAGAGCCGTTGAAGTTCCAGGACGTCTCATAGATGTCCCAGTCCTGCATTGCGACCTTGACAGGCAAGAGATCTGCGATTCCGGTCTCAATTGGATCAGACGTCAAAGCAACCGGTACACGGGCGAGATCGCCAACCTGGAAGGTGACGGTCGGATTGAGAGCCTTCATGAAGGCTGGCATAAGGGGGCTGCACATCAAGGCCAGAAGACCGCCCAACTCACGGACATTCTTCGGTATTCCCGAGGATCCTTTCACATCGAACAGGAAACCTGCTGGGCTGTACCGCGCCGCAAATGATTGGGTCGTGATGTCCGACCACGTGATGCATTCTTTGAGCATGGCATCCAGATTCTGGATGTATCGGGACCAGTGGCGGCCGCCATTTCGGATGGTTGCATACTCTTTGAGCTCGCGTCCGTCATCCTTCCAATTGATTAGATAGAAGTGGTTCCCATACCACTTTCGGTGCCCTCCTCCCTTGTTGTAGGGAAACCACTTCTTTCCTGACTCACGCGCTTCGGTAAGGGATCGGGAGTGAAAGCTAACGTCGTTAATCGCAACTTCGTGCCACAGGCGAAGAAACCGGTCGTTGTCGCCAGTATTTAGGCCCACCGCAGGCTTCAGGCGAGAGGACATCGGCGGCAAGGTCGCGAACGACCTCCGGAGTTCCTCACCCAGCCAATACGCAATCGGGGCGCCTTCGACCTCCTTCAGCTCCTCTGTCGTAACGCAATGGAGAGCGCCGCCCTTCAAAGCACTTTGCAGCACGTCTTGCTTCTGAGCCTCATTTCGGCCAGCACGCAAATCGACGTACTGGCCCGAGAGTCCTCGGGTCTGGCTCGCGACAACGAACGCGGTCGTGGAGACCACTTCGCCCCCAATGCTGTCGAACGCACCCGTACCCAGGTGGACCATGGAAGAAATCGAATGCTCATCGAGAATGCTCTGCCGCATCCTCTTGTAAGCACTCAAGAACATCCAAGATTGCATGGTGACCATGGCGACATAGCCGTGTGCTGTCACAAGCCGCAAGTTTCGATCGATAAACATCGAGAACAGGTCGGCCTTCGAATCCGGATAGAGATCCCGAGCGAAAGCGGAAAGCTCTGGGCCCATATTCCGACCTCCCATGTAGGGCGGATTCGCCAGTGCGACCGAGTAGCGGGGCAACAGATACTCGGCCTGCCGGATCGCTTGCCGTGCCCAGTCGAGGGCGTCAGCCTTGTACATGTCGCCACCGTCGCTGACGGTCTCGAGGTGGCGTTCGAGGCGAGCGGTCAGGGCTGGGTCTGGCGTGATGAGTGAGCCGACGGTGTCGGCCTGGGAGAACTGGTTCCAGAAGGCTTCTTCGGCGTGCCGATCCCCGTGCCCGGTGGCGAGGTAGCTCAGCTCGTCGGTACTGAAGGAGATGGGGTCGATGACGCAGACGTTCGGTTCGACCGGGTTCTTGAGGAAGAGCTTGCGCTTGGCCGCGGCTTTCATTGTGAGCGCGAACGCAGCCAGCGCTCCTGCACGCGGGTCGATCTCGGTGCCGTAGAGGTTGTTCGTGAGGATCAGGGCCGGGATCTTCGACGGTGCGTATCCCTCCTCTTCGTAGATCGCGTAGAGGAGGTCGAAGGCGTAGGTGAGCATGTGGCCCGAGCCGCACGCGGGGTCGATGACTTTGAGTTCCTCGGGCTTGCTGATCCTGAGGAAGTCGGTCTCTTCGTCCACCGGAGCGATGTAGTAGTCCATCTGGTCGACCAGACGCGACTCGGGGTGGTTGAGCATCCAGAGGCGCCCGAGGGAGTTCTCGACGAGGTAGCGGACGATCCAGTGCGGGGTGAACAGTTGGGTGGCTGCGGGGATCTCGTCGGCGCCTGCTTTCCTGTTCTTCTTGAACCCGGCGAAGACCTCATCCTTCCGCTCCGCGATGTAGAACTGGTAGAGCCAGCCGATGACCTCGACGTCGCGGCATACGTCTTCGGTGAGTACTGATACGGACCGGCTGAGGACGGATTCCTGGGCGAGCAGGTTCGCGGGGATGAGCAGTTCGGTGTAGTCGCCTTCGCGTTCGAACATGAACGGCATGGCGCCGTGCCAGAAGCGACAATAGTCCGCGAGGAGCAACGCATACGCCTCAGCCTGGGCGTCGACGCCCGGGCGCGGCATACGAGTGCCATTGAGCAGCCCGGCGATGGTGGCGGCGTTAGCCCCCTTGACGACGCTGGCATCCAGTTGGCCGCGCTTGGCTGCGGCGAGCACCTCGGGCTGACCGACTTGATCGGTCGCGGGCGAGACGACGCCAATCCCCGTGTAGCCGTTGGCGTCCATGAACCGCAGAGCGATAAGGCGGTTGAACCACGTGTACGCGACCTTGTCAGCAACGTGCTTCTTCCCCTTGTCACCTCCGCCGGCGCCGGAGATGGCCCGCTCAAGCGCGGCCACCGCATTAGGCTGCTCCACGCGTTCGGGCGAGCCTTGTGCGAGGACTGCGGTGATCCGGGCGCCCACTTCGCGGATGAGCTCGGTGCGCGATGCCGTGGCAAAGGACTTCAGTGGTGCGGTCTCCATCAGAGCGTGATTCGCTTTCCGTCGTTGATCGTCTGCATCAGGAGCGCCCGGAGTGCCGAGAGGTACGTCTCCATCTCCGCTTCGGTTTCGATAAGGGTCGGTGCGCCGACAACTGTGAGAGTGCCGAGTGAGACTGTGGGCTTCGCTGGATCCGCTGGGTCGACGGACTTGGCCAGTTGGTCGATGAGGCCGGGGTAGTCGGTCGACGCGAAGTGGCTTCCGGTCTGCTCGATGACCGCAATAAGGTTCTGGTTCTCGAGGCTCGCGAAGATGACGTCTACTCGAGCCTGTATTGCTTTCTGAGCCTCCGGCGAGGCGTCCGTGTAGACCGTCTGCGAAACAAGGTCAGCAAGCCTGGCCTCGACCGCACTCCTCACGTGCTTGCGGGACTCGATGATCCTGTCTTCTACGAGACCTCGAAGAGTGTCGGTTGCGACCTTCAGCTGGTTCATCTTGGCGCCGCGAAATCCATTGGGGTCCGCGAGAAGGGTCTCGACTGGATCCGCGCTGCCGGCGGGTAGGTAGCCGAGGTTCCCGGTGTTCGCACTCAGGAGGGCCTGCGCCTCGTCGAAAATCTTGGCCTGCTGGCCGTTAAGGAAGGACTTGATCGGATCGACCAGGTCTTCCTTGGCGTCGATCAGCTCGTCGGCCATGGCGAAGTCGTTGAGATACCACTCGATGGGTTTGCCGACGACCTGGTCGAGCAGAGTGATGACGCTTGAGAGTCGGCTGACGAAGGGGTAGCGGCTGCTGGTCACGAGGACGTTGAGTTCGTCTCGCTTAGCCGCGAGTTTGTCCTTGCCGAAGCGGGCCAGCTCGGTCGGGTCGCTTGGCACGGCGCCCTCGTCGAAGAAGTCAGCGCAGAAGGCCTTGAAGTTGGCGACCTTCACCGCGTCGTACGTCGTCTGTGGTGCGACGACGGTGTGCTGATGTCTGCCGGTGTTGCGGATGCTGGATGCGGCCTCGGTCCGCACGACTGGGTTGGCATTGATCGTGATCGCGACCTTGCCGTTGCCGACCAACCAGCCGAGAACGACCTCGATGGAGCCCAGGTCCCACCCGTAGGGCTTGGACTCGAACCGGTCCACGATTTTCTTGACGGTGACCTGCTCGCCAAGCTTGGTCTGCGAGATGACCCAGGACTCCATCTCGGTGCCGGGCGAGCTGAGCGCGCTCAGAGATCCGGCGGGAAACAAGGCGTGGTCATTCTGGACGGCTCCGTCGACCTGCTGCTCTGAGTAGACCTTCCCTCCGAGCAGGCCGAGGTTTGTGTAGGTGCGGTTGACGAGCTCTTGGAATCCGTCGGCAACCCGCGTCACGGCGTCCTGGGAGCCGGAGGTGATCTCGGCCGCGTTGATGATCATGTGGGCCTTGCCGACCGCTTGGCGAAGGCGCTCGATGAGTTCCTTCTCTCGCTCGGCGTTGAGCACCTGCTTGGACTGGAGGATCGCCAGCGTCGAAGGCAACGCACCTGAGGTGGTGCGCTGTTTGGTGTACTTCTCCGTCTTGAGGAGAAGGCGCAGGTCCGCCAATAGGCGCTTGTCCCGGCCGAGGAAGACGCGGAGCTCGTCCTTGCCTGCGCTCTGCATCTTGATTTCTTCGTCGGTGTAGTTCGTCTCCGGCGTGATGAAGTGGATGGTGAGGTCGCGCTGGTTACCTTGAACGACGTCGTCGAGCTTGTAACCGAACGGGAAGTCCTGCCCGTTCTTGGCGTACTTGAGCTTGTTCGTCTTGAGGATTTCGGAGGAGAGGTACTTGAAGAGTTTGGTGGAGATCTCGGACGAGTCGAGGTCGATCGACTTGATCTCCTTCTCGATCTCCTGTTCCTCGTTCGTCAGGTAGTCGTACTCGTTGCCTTTGCGTTGGACGTACGACTGCGTTTCCAGCAAGTTGAGTGCCTCTTGCACCTGCTTGCCGAGCGCGTTGAGGTCGAGACCGAAACGGTCGTAGACGAGCACGGTGAGGTTGCGGGGGGTGGCCTTGAACGTGTCCACGTACTTGACCAGGAAGAGCGCCTTCAGCAGCCGATTGGCGAGGATCGTGACGTCGGACCCTGGCTCGGGTAGGTGCTTCTCGGCTTGGAGGATGGCGCTCTGGGCTGCGGACTTCAGCGCTGCGCTGATGCCGGCGAACATCTGGTCGAACGTGGCGAGGTAGCCAACCTGTTCTGCTCCGATGCGCTTGGCGACTTCTTGAACGACACCGAGCATGGACCGTTCGCCGACCGAGCTGTTCTTGCCCTCGAACATGTTGTGGTCTGAGAGTCCCTCGATGGCGGCCTGGAACATCGGGATCTGGTACGTCACGAATGGGTAGGTGCTGATGAATCGGTCGGCGTCGACGTAGTTGCGGTAGGTCTTCGCCCCGTCGACGAAGTCGAAGATCGTCTTGAAGTTCCCACCCTCCTTGGAATGGATCGTCGTCAACTCGGCTGCGCCCGCGTCGTTCTTCTCGAGGAGCCGCTTGCTGATGACCTCCTCGACGTCCTGGCTGGTGAGCTTCACCTTGGCGCTGAACCGTGCCTGGATCTTGGAGAAGTCGTTCCCCTGCTGTCGGGTCCGGTCACCAATGACCTTGTCCATGTCCTCCTGAGAGGTGACGAACACCCAGGACTGTCCCTTGCACTTGGTGTTGAGGGACTCCGCGATCGTCTGCAGGTTGAGCATGAGCTTCACGTCGTCGGCGATGAACTGGCCGACTTCGTCGACGAAGAAGTTCAGCCGGAAGCCGGGACCCTGCGTGTCGATCCACGACTTCACGGACGTCGCGAAGTCTTCGATGGAGACGGCATACGACTTCTGGTACTGCGCAATGATGCCGGGGTTTGCCTCCCCGTTGACGTCGGTGAACGCCTTGTCGATGTTGTGCCCTTCAAGGGCGGTCTGCTCTCGTCCCTGCGCCCAGTCGATCCCAGAATGCTTGGCGAAGGCAGCTTTGAATGCGTCGTACTGGCCACGCTTGTCAAGGTCTTCCTCGAAGCGCGCGACGGCTCCGTCGTTGCCGTAGTAGCCGCGGCTCTCGTCGAAGACCTTGACGAAGACCTTGAGCAGGGCGTCCGTCTGATCCTTGGCGATCAGGGTCGCCTTTTGGTCGATGTTGAAGAGCAGGCTCTTGGCCGGGATGGCGGCGGCCTTCTTGAGCGATGCGATGAGCATGGCGTCATCGGTCTTGCCCAGGAAGCTGTCGCTCACGTCCGTGCGCGAGAAGGCTTGACCCTGCACGTCGCCAAGGAGGTGGGCGAGCATCTTTAGCAGGTGTGACTTGCCGGAGCCGAAGAAGCCTGAGATCCAGACGCCGTTGGCGTTCGTGTAGTTGGTGTACTCCTCCAGCAGCGGGGCCACGCCCTTGGCGGCGTCGTTGGTGAAGACGTACTCCTCGACCTCGACGGCGAGGTGGTCGACGTCGTCGGCCTTGACGACGCCCTCGATCGAACGGGTGACGTCCTTGAGGAAGATCTCGTTGAGTTTCATCGGGTCATGCTTCCTGGTCGAGGATGCGCTTCGCGCGGTAGAAGGAGTCGTCCTTGAGCTGCCCGAACAGAACGAGTGCGGATCCCTGGGTTGGCGACACTTCGTAACGTCCCGGGAAGAACATCAGCATCGGTCGGTCGGAGACGACGGTCTGCAAGTTGTTGAGCACTGTGTGGGAGCGGACGAACGGGAACACCTCGCCGATGCCGGTGAGGAAGAGGATCTGGAACGTCTCCGCCTGGATGCGTGCCTTGATGGCCGGCGCCAGGTGGACCTGGGGATCCAGCATGTTCTGGAGCATCTTGAGAAAGTCGGGCTTGTCCATCGTCGGCTCGGCCGCCAGCACCCGCTCCCAGACGTTGCGCTCCTTGAGGAGCTCGATGCAGAGGTCGTAGAGGTTGATCTCGAAGACCCTGATGCCCAGTTCAGTGTCGAGCTTGGTCTTGATGCGCTTCTTCGCCTGGGCAACATCGAGTGCCCAGGCTGGGTCGTAGTCGTAAATGAAGTGGGCGACCTCGTTGCCCAAGCCCTCCATCTTGAGAAAGCGCTCGCTGCGGAGCACCTTGAACAGGTGCTCCTCCTGCTGGGCCAGCGTTGTCGTGGACTGCACAGTGCTCACGCCACTCTCGTTGGGAAGAATCGGATGTCACTCGGCGTGCGCTCATGGAGGCAGGCAGTGAGGCGCGCCGAGATGAGAGCAGGCTCGATGCGTTCTTTGGAGTTGAGCAGGGCAGCTTCGGTCATCATCCGGAAGAGCACCTGGCGAAGCTTCTTGTATGAGCTATCGGTGACGTGGTCCAACTCGTCATGCCACATCGCCTTGGCGCGATAGAAGGCGTCATAGTCCTCGTACGTCACGTTGCCCGCCAACGTGAGGAACCGCTCACGCAGAACCTCCTCGGCAAACTCCCCGATGAGTGCATAGCGTCGACACGCAGCAGCCCACATGACGTGACCGCGTTCGGTCGGAGTGGCGTCAACGAGAAGCTCCACTTCCGCCGCGCTC
>Ga0116151_10002202_pt1 | contig 18062 bp, 14 predicted proteins | sample AD_UKC117_MetaG_FD_89893 | JGI IMG/M metagenome (GOLD analysis project Ga0116151, IMG submission 89893) | Active sludge microbial communities of municipal wastewater-treating anaerobic digesters from Hong Kong - AD_UKC117_MetaG | ecosystem: Engineered > Bioreactor > Anaerobic > Digestate...
ATCCTTTAAAATTTCAATAGCCTTATGCAATTGGGTATCATCCCTAAGATTGGTTTCTATCTGCCCTTCTTCGTAATAATACCTTCCCACAATTTCGTCGCGTAAAAATTCAGATATCTCTTCTTTATATAGATTGAGGTCCTCTTCTTTGTTCATTAAAAGCTTATTTCTCAATTTTTCCAGCTCTTCTTTTGCTTCTGAATAAAACTTTTCTTTTTGTACTATTTCTTCCAACTCCTTAAAAACCTGGTAACTTTCTGTTTCGTATTTAAAACTATCCTCTAAAGCAAATTTTACAAAATCAGAATAGATTTCATCGGTAATATCGAAAACGCCAGCTGCCGGGATTGCGGGGTTTTCCGCTGCAAATTTAGTTGCATAATTAAAAATTACATTCTGAGTAACCAAATTAACTACCAAAGAACTAACCGTTTCGGGATCAACTTTTACATCCGGAATAATACCTCCACCATCATATACTTTACGTCCGTTTCTTGTAGTAAATTCGGTTATTAATGAATCCGGTACATAACCCACACTACCATCGTCGTTTCGGTGTGAATAATCCAATGCCTGAACACAGCGTCCGCTTGGTATATAATATTTTGCTGTTGTAATTTTAACCTGTGCATTATAACTTAAAGGGATAGTAGTTTGCACCAGTCCTTTCCCAAAAGTACGCTGACCCACAACAACAGCACGATCCATGTCCTGCAAAGCACCGGCAACAATCTCAGAAGCAGAAGCAGAAGCTCGATTTGTTAAAACAACCAACGGAATTTCTTTATCATAAGCAGCATCGCTTGTTTTTAATACCTGGTTCCAGGTTTCGACCTTTCCACGAGTACTGACAATCTCCTCACCTTTATCAACAAAAAGGTTACACAATTTAGGTGCTTCTATTAAAAGTCCGCCCGGGTTACCCCTTAAATCCAAAATAAGCGATGTTATCTGGTGTTCTGCCTTAAGTTTTAGTAATTCCTCTTTAACTTCGCGCGAAACATCTGGTGTAAATTTACTTACCCGTATATATCCTACTCCATTTTCAACCACACCGGCATAAGGGACACTTTTGATCTGTATCTCTTCTCTTATCAGTTCCTTTTCCAGCTTTATATCAAGATATGGTCTTTCAATCAGCAATTTAACTTTTGTTTTTGGCACACCTTTAAGCTGTTCACTCACTTCATCCAATTTAAAATCAGTAGTTGGTTTGCCATTTATTTCCAGAATCCTGTCTCCGGGTTTTAGCCCTGCTTTATCGGCAGGAAAATCCTTATAAGGCTGGGCAACAATAGGGTATTTGCCATCATTTCTGATTAGTGCCCCAATACCTCCGTACTGGCCTGTTGTCATAAATGTAAATTCGTCTTTATCCTCTTCCGGAATATAAACTGTATATGGATCAAGCTTCTCGAGCATAGCATTTATGCTGTTTTCAACCATCTTTTCCGGATCGGTTTCATCCACATAATAAATATTTACATCGCGAAACAGCGAATAATAAATATCAAGGCTTTTAGCGATTTTAAAATCATCGCCCTCTTTAAAACCAATAAAAACTAAAAAAACAATAATTGACGGTATTAAAAAGAATACTATTTTTTGTTTTTTGATATTAGCCATAACATAATCGTTTTAACCATAATTTACTCTACAAAACTAATTATTTATTTTGGAGCTTTGTATTAGCATGTTTTGAATTAACGTTTTTTAACTCTAATTTGTTTATTATTATCCGTTTACTTATTCCTTTAATAATCTTATTTTCTCAATTAAGCTTTTTATGCCTGCATCTATTTGATGATACGGAAGATTTTCCTTGGCCGTATAAATTATAAAGATATGGAGTAAAGACTGGTTTGTTTTTAACTCATCATATAAAAAGTGTTTGTTTTTTCTGTACGATTCCCGAATTTTTCTTTTAATATGATTTCTATCTACTGCTTTTTTATAAATTCTTTTTGAGACACTTACCGCCAATTGTACCGGGAATTCGGATGCCTGGCCAGTAAATAAATAAAGAACCTTAAAAGGATAATGATGAATAATATTTCCTTCTTTAAACAAGCATTCTATCATTTTGCGGCTTTTAAGCCTTTCTTTTGGCCTAAATGTATTTTGTGCAAGCATATCCAAAAGTAATTTAATCTGTGCAAAATAACCATTCTTTAAGCAAAAAAGGGGAAAGTCTTACGCTCTCCCCAATATAATTGTTTTAAGTATTGATTTTATTTCTTTGCTTTTCCGTTCGAGTGTATAAACTGGTCAATTGCCATTGTCATAGATGGAGCTTCCTTTGTTGGAGCTTTAACATCCACTTTTAAACCTGCATCTTTTACTGCTTTAGCTGTTTTAGGCCCGAAAGTGGCAATTTTTGTATTATTCTGTTTAAATTCCGGGAAATTCTCTAATAGTGATTTTATTCCGGATGGGCTATAGAACACCAACATATCATAGTTAACATCCTTTAGGTCAGACAAATCTGCACTAACTGTACGGTACATAATTGCTTTTGTGTATTTTACCTTTGCCTGGTCTAATTTTTTAGGGATTTCCTCTTTATGTATATCAGATAGTGGCACCAGAAACTTTTCTTCTTTATGCTTTTTTATTAACTCCATAACATCACCAAAAGTACCATTACCATAAAAAATCTTACGTTTACGATAAACGATATATTTCTGTAAATAAAAAGCAGTAGCCTCAGAAATACAGAAATATTTCATGGTATCCGGTATGGTCAATCTTAAATCTTCTGCAATCCTGAAATAATGGTCGATAGCTGTACGGCTGGTAAATATTACCCCCGTATGTGCCAGAATATCTATTCGTGTTTGCCTAAAATCTTTTGTTGGAACTCCCTCAACCTTAATAAATTGACGAAAATCAATTTTTAAACCATTCTTCTCAGCCAATTCCGCGTATGGCGATTTATCATTCTGTGGTTCGGGTTGTGATACTAAAATCGTTTTTATTTTCATGTAACTTATGTGGATTTTCAATTATATAACATTAAAAACACCTTATACGAACGATAATAATAGCTTGTAAATAATTAAAAAAGGCGCAAATTCGAAAGCACAAAGATACAAAATCATATAAAATAACGATGTATTCTTGCGAATTATTAATTGAAATGCCCTTACTATTAATAAAAAATAAAATAAAACTATTACTATAAGCCCGGTATAAATGATTATATTCTGATAACTATATGGTGCAAACCTTAGTGCAACATTTAATGGAAACAATACAAAACCAGTAATTTTTGTAAATAAATTAACATTGTAAAAATATTCTTCAAAAACTTTTTGTTTTAAGAAAACATATCCGATAAAAGCACCATTTAACCCTCTAAAAATATATAACCCAACTAGTGATCCAAAGGTAATAGCAAATAACGATATGCTATCGCTTGCAAATATTTGAAAAATCTGATTGAGTAAAACTACAAATAACGCACTGTTTATATTAAAAAACAGGTTTAATAAAAACGAAGACCTTGTTGTTAGAGCATTTTTTTCACGATAAAAAGCTGCGGAATCACTGTTGCTAAAAACAGACTTAAACAATGCCGTAAAATAATTCCTATTAAACAACCTTATCCAACCTAAAAAAACGAATGACAAAATAAGCAACATGGTTATCCAATCGAAATCCGCTTTTTCGGTAAATTGTAAAGGTTTTATATTAGTATTTTCGCGGGTCCGAATAGTAGTTTCTGTATTTTGCTTAACTTGCGCACTTTCTTCTATAAAGACACTTAGCTCATTTTTATCTTTAGGTTTTACCTGATTAAAATGATATAAAAAGTTTTCGTTATATAAATCCGATTCGATGTTTTCTTTTATAGGGAATTTGGCTATTCCAAATTGCTTGTATAAAATTTCGGTAGTATCTAGTTTTCTGCGGTAAAATACTTTAGGAGCTTGTTGCTCCATAATTATTGCAGAATCTCGTCTTTCGCTTGCCCTAAAAATCGAATCGACAGCAGAAAAATCAATTACCTGTAGTTTGCGTACAAGTGTATCCGCAACAGGCTTGGGCTTTATCACAGAAATTGTATCATTAGCGTGCCCGCCTTTTGAAACAAGAGTAGTATCCTGTTGCTGAAATGTGATTGGGTTCGTTAAAAAATGTACATCATTTTTATACTTACTCATGATACTGCTCTCTTTCAAAATTTTTGCAAAGATATATGAATTAATTTTACTTTTTCAGATGATGAAAAATTAATTGCTCACTACCAGAAAAGAAATTTGTAACAAATACACACGGTTTTCATTTTATTTATGAATTAACTATTCATGAGTAAGGATGTTGGTAAAACAAAATACTAAATTCTCAGGACGATAATTAACAATTTAATAGTATTTTAATATTTAATTATGTGTAATTTAATGTATTTTATATAAAGTGATAGTTTATTTATATTCTACAAGAATAATTGTTGAAAACATCCATTTAAGATCCTGTTTTACTGAACCTTAAAGTATTCCATCAGTAATTTTGCTTTTACACTGCCAATCTCACTCGAAATTTCATCTAAACTAAGCGACCTGATTTTTTTTATGGTTTTATATTTTTTGAAAAGTATTTCTATGGTTTTTTGTCCTATACCCGGTATGTTCTCCAGTTCACTTTTAATAAAATTACCAGAGCGTTTATTTCGGTGAAATTGTATTCCAAACCGATGTGCTTCGTTTCGTATATGCTGAATTACTTTTAACGATTCGGAGCTTTTATCTAAATAAAGGGGTATTGGGTCATTTGGATAAAATATTTCTTCAAGTCTTTTAGCAATACCTATGATTGAAACATTTGAAATAATTTCTAATTTTTCAAGACTTTTCAATGCAGCATTTAATTGCCCCTTGCCACCATCAATAACTATTAACTGCGGTAACGATTTACCCTCTTCCAACAAGCGCTTATATCTTCTGTAAACCACTTCTTCCATCGAAGCAAAATCATCTGGCCCTTCTACAGTTTTTATATTAAAATGCCTGTATTCCGATTTGCTGGGTTTAGCATTTTTAAATACAACACATGCTGCTACCGGATTTGTGCCCTGTATATTTGAATTATCAAAACACTCTATGTGTTCTGGTAATACCGGTAGGTTTAAATCTTTTTTTATCAATTCTAACAAGCGTTTTCCAGAATGTCTTTCTTTTTTTTTCTCTACCCTTTTTTGTTTTTCAAGCCTGTAATATTTTAGATTCCTTTCCGACAGTTCCAGCAGATCTTTCTTTTCTCCTCTTTGCGGAACAGTTATTTTAGCATCAAAATATTGTATTGGTAAGGGAGTAATTATTTCTTTTGATTTACTCTGAAAACGTTCTCTAATCTCTACCACCGCCATAAGCAAAAGGTCTTCCGTGCTTTCATCCAGCTTTTTCCTGATTTCGAGGGTATGCGCTTGCACTATCCTTCCTTCAATAAGTTTCAAATAGTTAACATACGCAACCTGGTTATCATCCATAATATGAAATACATCTACATCGGTCAACCCCGGGCTAACAACCGCCGACTTGCTTTTATATTTTGTTAGAATCTCAATCTTTTCTTTAATCTTTTGTGCTTCTTCGTATTTATAATCCCGGGCATATTCTTGCATTAGCTCGTTTAAATATAAAATAAGCTCTTGTATATTCCCTTTTAATATTTTTTGGATTTGTTCAATGCTGTGTTCATAACTAGGGATGTTCTGCAATCCAATACAAGGGGCAAGGCAATTTCCTAGATGATATTCCAGGCATGGTTTAAATTTTTTTCGTTTAATATTTTCTTCTGAAAGATTCAGGTTACAATTTCGCAAAGGATAAAGCTGCCTTACAAGGTCAAGTAATATTTTAACCATATACACTGATGTATATGGCCCAAAATATTTCGATCCATCATGCACAATATTACGTGTATAAAATACCCTCGGAAAGGTTTCGTTTTTTATACAAATCCAGGGATATGTTTTATCGTCTTTTAGCATGACATTGTACCGTGGGCGATATCTTTTTATAAGATTGTTTTCAAGCAATAAAGCATCCCCCTCCGTTGAAACAACAATATACTCAATGCGTTTTATTTTACTTACAAGTACGTTAATTTTATTTGATTGCGAATTATCTCTGTTAAAATAAGAAGAAACTCTCTTTTTAAGGTTTTTAGCTTTACCCACATAAATAATTTGCCCCGAATTATCAAAAAATTGATATACCCCGGGGCTTTCTGGAAGTATGCTTAAATCGATGTTATTTTCTGAATTACCTTTTTTATTCATTACACATAAAGCGATGTAAAACTAAATTTAGATACATCAAAAAGGCCTTTATCTCCAATTTTTAGTTCAGGAATAACCAATAACGCCATAAAAGCCATGGTCATAAAAGGAGCACCTAAAGTTGAACCCATAGATTTAACCATTTCGTTTACTTTATGGTATTTTTCAGCTACAACTTCGGCAGACTCAGTGGACATTAGTCCGGCTATGTTTAGTTTTAACCCCTCTTCCACATCATCATAACATGCCACAATACCTCCCTTATAATCGATTATTCTATTAACAGCTTTAACAATTTCAGTATCCGATACGCCTATGGCGATAATATTATGGCTATCGTGAGCAATACTTCCTGCCATTGCACCCTTTTTTAATCCAAAATTCCTGATAAATCCCACTTGTGGCTTTGATCTTTTATACCTGTTTACCACAACAATTTTTAGAATATCCCGATCCGTATCTGATACAATCTGATTATCGGACACCTTGGGGGTAGTTTCTTCCGATCCCGTTATCAAATCACCATCGAAAGCTACTATTACCTTAATTTTTTCTGATTTATTTTCCACCTGAATATCAGTTTCCGTAATATTATCGCATTCAAAATGATTAACCGGCAAACCTACTTCTGTTTCAATATTTATTTTTCCATGATCAAAAACCAGCTCACCCCTGATATAAGTTTGTACAACATCAAACCCTGATAAATCCTTTACAATTGCAATATCGGCATCGTCGCCCTCGCGTAATAACCCCACGGGTAAATTATAATGCAGCACAGGGTTTAACGTTGCCGCAGCCAGTGTATCATATAAATCTGCTCCTTTATGAATAGCCCTGCTTACAATCTTGTTAATATGCCCTTTTAGCAAATCATCCGGATGGCAATCGTCTGTACAAAACATAATTTTATCCGGGTACGACTTTATCAGAGGAAATAAATTTTCGAAATTTTTTGCTGCACTTCCCTCTCTTATCTGAATTTTAATTCCTGATTTTATCTTCTCAATGGCTTCATCAACCGTGGTGCATTCATGGTCTGTAGTTATGTTTTGTTCCGCATATTTTGCCAAATTTTCACCCTTAAGACCTGGTGCGTGACCATCAACAGGTTTATTTGCCTCTCTGGCGAATTTCAATTTTTTTAATACCTCATTGTCACCAAAAATAACTCCCGGAAAATTCATCATTTCGGCTAAATAGTAAATATCGGGGTTTTCCATCATTTTTTTTATATCCACTGAATCAATAACCGCGCCTGATGTTTCGAATGATGTTGCAGGAACACATGAAGGAGCTCCGAAAAAGAATTTAAATGGCGACTTCTTACCATTTTCAATCATATACTCTACACCCTTTACACCCAAAACATTTGCTATCTCGTGAGGATCTGATACGGACGCCACTGTACCATTTCTTACTGCAGCTTTTGCAAAATTTACCGGCACTAGCATAGAGCTTTCTATATGAACGTGTGCATCAATAAATCCAGGCAAAATATAATTATTAAACTCCGTGTCGGCTCTTTTGATTTTTTTTATTTTTCCGTTTTCAACATCAATGCTTGTATTATAAATTTCTTTATTAAAAACATCAACCAATTTGCCTGAAATAGTAAATTTCTTGTCCATGATTTTATCTTTTTTGTTCCACGTGGAACACAAGTTTATTACCTGCCCATATAAACCAACAAAACACCAATGTCTGATGGGGAAACTCCGCTTATTCTAGCTGCCTGTCCAATATTGATGGGCTTTATTCTTTTTAGTTTTTGCCTTCCTTCTGTTGATAGTGAAGATATATTATCGTAATCAAATTCAACAGGTATTTTTATATGCTCCAGTCGTTTCAATTTTTCAGCCATCTGCTGTTCCCGTTCAATATATCCTGAATATTTTATTAATATTTCGGAAGATTCTATAATTTCATCCTTTAACTCACCACATTGTTCAATTAATTTTTTTAACCCCTCCGACTTTTCAATTACATCAATTAATTTGATTTGTGGCCTTAGAATAATATCAACCATTTTTCTTTTTTGTGTAATTGCACTCGTTTCCTTTTCTTCCAATAGGGGGTTTATCGTTTCTGGCTCAATACTGTGGTTTTTTATGTATTTAATGATTTTATCCCTTAATTCGATTTTTTTTGTTAACATGTCGAACCGCTCCTTTTCAGCCAGTCCCATCTTATAAGAAAGCTCTGTTAGTCTTAAATCCGCGTTATCTTGTCTTAAAAGTATTCTGTATTCTGCTCTTGAGGTGAACATTCTGTATGGTTCATCAACGCCCTTCGTTACCAAATCATCAATTAATACGCCAATGTATGCCTGGTCGCGATTTAGAATAAAATCATCTTTTTTGTTAATCTTGAGGTGAGCATTAATACCTGCCATTATCCCCTGCGCAGCAGCCTCTTCATATCCTGTAGTTCCGTTAATTTGTCCCGCAAAATATAAATTGCCTATTTTCTTTGTTTCCAGTGTGTGTTTTAGCTGTGTTGGCGGGTAATAATCGTATTCAATGGCATAACCAGGCCTGTATATTTTAACGTTTTCTAATCCCTCAATGCTTTTTAGAGCTTCAAGCTGAATTTGCCACGGCAATGAGGAAGAAAATCCGTTAATATAAAATTCATTTGTATCGTGCCCTTCGGGTTCAAGAAACAATTGGTGTTTATCCTTGTCTTTAAAAGTTACTATTTTATCTTCAATACTTGGACAATACCTCGGACCAACTCCTTTAATGGTGCCTGTAAATAATGGTGAGTCGTTAAAGCCAGTACCTAATATTTCGTGGGTTTTTTCATTTGTGTAAGTAATAAAACAGCTTTTATTATTTGATGGTTTTTGCGAATGTTGCAAAAAAGAAAACTGGCCGCCCTCTTCATCTCCTTTTTGTTCCTGCACTTTTTTGAAATCAATTGACCTTCCATCAATACGCGCCGGTGTGCCCGTTTTCATCCTTCCAACCTCAAATCCGTATTCGCTTAATTGTTCTGAAATTCCCTTTGATGGGCCTTCTCCGGCCCTGCCACCTTCAACCTGTTTTTTACCAACATGCATTAAGCCATTTAAAAAAGTACCATTGGTTAGAATAACAGATCTAGCGTTAAATTGAATTCCTAAGCTTGTTTTAACTCCTTTTACCGAATCCTTTTCTATTATTAATGATGTTACCAGATCCTGCCAAAGATCGAGGTTCTTTGTGTTCTCAAGAATCTTTCTCCATTCAATAGAAAATAACATTCTGTCGCATTGTGCTCTTGGACTCCACATAGCAGGCCCTTTAGACCTATTTAGCATTCGAAACTGTATCATGCTTTTGTCGGTAACAATTGCAGAATATCCTCCCATAGCGTCTATTTCGCGAACAATTTGCCCCTTTGCAATTCCACCCATAGCAGGATTACATGACATCTGAGCAAATTTTGTCATATCCATCGTAATCAAGAGGGTTTTTGAACCCATATTTGCTGCAGCGGCTGCTGCCTCACATCCGGCATGCCCCCCTCCAACCACAATAACATCGTATTCCGGCAACATAATTAAGATCTTTAAATTTTTGTGAAAATTAGAAAAGTTTTTTTAATCTATCTAAATAAAAGTTTTCTTTTTGTCGCATCTCTGCTTTTTCGTTTTCTGTTTTATCATTATATCCTATAAGGTGTAATATTCCATGAATAATTACACGATGTATTTCTTCTTCATATAAAACATTAAAACGTATCGAATTGTTTTTTACCGTATCAATACTTATAAATATATCACCTTGAATGTACTTGCCTTCGCAATAGTCGAAGGTAATAATGTCGGTATAATAATTATGCGAAAGATGCTTTTTGTTTATTTGCAAGATATTTATGTCGGAAGTAAATATGATATTAATATCCCCACTTAAATGCTTTTCATTTTCGATGGTTTCATTTATCCATCGATTTATTTTACGTTTGTTTCTTAGATTGAACTTTATCTCTTCGGTGAAATAACGAACCGGCATTTTAGTGTAAATTGAATCTTATTTCCACTTTATTGCCATTTCCGTGAAAAATAACATCGTCGGCTAAATGTTTCATTAAATAAACACCTCTACCGTGAATGTTTTCTATATTTTCAGGTGTAGTTGGGTCTGGTACATTGTAGAAATTAAATCCTGGTCCTTCATCTTCAATAAAGATACTAACCACATCTTCCTTAACTACCAGTTGAACGATTACCTTTTTTGTTTCGTCTTCCTGATTGCCATGAATTATTGAATTATTAACTGCTTCTACAGTTGCGATCAGCATTTTACCGTAAACCTCAGAATTTATACCAACTTCTTCAGAAACTTCATCTATAAGTTTTTCTATTTTGCTGATATTTTCTATCCTCGATTCTATAAAAATGCTTTTTTCCATTTTTAAAACTTGTGTTAACACGGCTGTTAATTTTTAATTAGTCGTGTATACTGATTTTATGATTATTATGTTTCGTTTTTATCTAATTTTTTCAAATATAATTTATTTTTATCTAACTTATTTGTTCTTAAGCCATAATTTTGGGTTCATAGCCTCTTTTTCTTTGTATATTCCCAAATGCAATATGGCACCACTATTATCCTTGCTGCTATATACGTCGCCAATATGATGTCCTTTATTTATTTTATCGCCTGTTTTTACGCGTACGTTCACTAAATTGGAGTATAAGCTTAAATAATGCCCGTGGCGAATAATTACAGCCATATTTTGACCTGTTACTGCGAAAACTGTTTTCACCTCTCCCTCGAATATTGTATGAACTTTAGCATCTTCCGAAGCGCTAATATCTATTCCGTAATTATTAATTTTTACACCCTTAATAACAGGATGTGGTTGTTCTCCAAACTCACTTATTACAATACCCTTTTCAATTGGCCAAGAATGCATTCCTTTATTTTGTTCGAACTTAACAGAAATTGTTTCTTCTTCGGCCGTTAGTGTTTTAAATGTTTTGTTTGCTTTAGCCTCTCTTTTTATTAATTCAGCTATGGCATTTTCAAGTTCTCGCATTGCTTTTTGTTTTTCAGCAAGCTTTTTTCTTAATTGCTTTTCGCGTTGCTTTAACCGCGATATTTCTTTATTTTCATTGCTTTTTTCACTGCTTAACTGTTGTTTTTCTCTTTCCTTTTGACTTAGCAAGCTTATTTTTTCATCTTTTACATCCTTTAGCTGCTCTATTTCATATTCCAGATTTTTTTGGGCTATTACTATCTTTTCAGCTTGTTGTTTCCTGTATTTTGAATATTGCTGAAAATATTTCATTCGCCTGTATGCCTGATTAAAATCTTCCGCCGATAAAACAAACATTAAACGTATATAATTACTGCGGTTTTTGTATGCATAATAAATCATTTTTGCATATTCATCTTTTAAGTTTTTTATTTCGTTTTCCAGTTTTAGTATTTCATTGTTTTTGTTTTCAATAACTCCATCAATCGAATATATTTCCCGGTTTATATCATTTATTAGTTTTTCCCTTAAACTTATTCTTTTTTGTATAATCAATAATTTATTTAATCCTGTACTTTTTGACTGTTCAACTTCTTTTAAAATTTTATTTGTAATTTCTATCTCCTCAAGCGTTTTATTTTTTTCTTCCTCCAGTTGTTTTTTATCTTGCCCATATCCATTCGAGATGGAAAGCAACAATAATAAACCAACACCTATTGTTTTTATTAGCACGTGAGTATATTTAAATTTATCTGACATTTTACTCTAATTTCCTTGTGTCTATTTTTATCTGTAATTGTTCACTTTTATTTCCAAGTTCTTTTGACTTTTCCCATAATTGAACAGCCTCATCTAAATTACCATTCTTGTATTGTATATCCCCATAATGTTCGACAATCACATCGTTCTTATCACCACCATTTAAATAGGCTCTTTTAATATAAATTAAAGCTTCAGCGTATTTTTTTTGCTTATATAGTATCCAGGCATATGTGTCGAGATATGTGCTGTTGTTGGGTTCCGCCAGAATGGTTTTTTTGCTTAGTTGTTCAGCGTAATCTAATTTTTCGTCGCGCAATGATAGGTAATAACTGTAATTATTTAAAACATACACATTGTCGGGTTGCTCTTTAATTACTTGATCGTAGTAATAATCAGACTTTTTAAAATCCTTTATTTCGTAATACGTCTCAGCTAAAAAAGTATAAAACTGTAATTCCAGATCTTTATTGTTTTCCACGTATGCCAGGCCTTTATTAAAACTTTTAACAGCCTCATTATACTTATTTATACGGCTAGCTGCCAGTCCGTTATACAAGTAGAATATAGAGTTTTGAGGAAAACTATCTATTGCTATTTCTGATTTACTGTATAAACTTTCAAATTCATTCTGATTCAGCAGAATAGATAGCAACTGTTCCCATATTATTTCATTCGCTTTAAAGTTAGATACTATAAAATTGATCTCATTTTTTGCTTCATTTAATAAATTCATTTTAATTAAATAATCTGCATATAGAGTATAAGCGTCTTTGGTTTCGGGATGTATATCTTTAAGCAAGCTTAACTGCTCTTCAATCTCCTGGTGGTAAATGTTAAACTCGTTAGGATTGTTAAGCATAGATACCAATATCATTAGCTTTTGTTGAAATTCAATATCTTTATTACTAATAATCTTATCCAGCACTTTAAATACATTTTCATAATCTACCTTTTTTCTATAAAAATTGATTATCGAAAGTTGCCCCATAGTATTTAAACTATCTAGTTCGAAAAGCTTCTTATAATTCTCGTCAGCTTTCAAAAATAAATTGTCATTTGTATACATTTCGGCAAGAATTCCATAATAGGCGGGATTTTCCGGAAAATGCTTTATTAATTTTTCAATTTCATTATAGGCTTTTGTTTTATTGCCTATCTCAAGGTATAGGCGCTGTTTTGCCAGACTTAAATTATCAATAATTCCCGTTTTATTCTCTATTTCGTCGTACAGATTTATGGCACTTTTATAATCACCAATTTGCGAATATAAAGCTGCCATGTTGTAAGGTATATCTAAATCGTCAGGATTTTGTTTATAAAGTTGTTTATATATATCAATGGCTTTATCGTATGACTGACCTACAATATATAAACGGGCAAGATTTATTTTATACCATTTATTATCCGAATCTTTATTAACTGCTTTTTCTGCGTATTTTAGTGCAACAGTATAATTATTTAGAATTTCATTTAATAAGGCTATTTCAGACATAGCTGCAGCGCTTTCCGGATTTATTTCCAGGCTTTGATAATATAAAGATAGTGCTCCGTTTATGTCTCCTAAAATCTTTTTTCGGTTAGCTTCCAGAAAAACATAATAATAATATTGCTCCGTATTTTTGTTTAGCTCTTTCTTTTTAGGTATAGCTTGCTGTGTAACTTCCTTATTCATAGAACACGAAAGCCCTATGGTAGCTATTAAAATCAATAAAAAAATAATCCTTATCCTCATCAATAAAGCCCTATTAAATAATTTATAAACATAACACAAATAACGAATGTTAAGTTTACCAATTACCTATTTTAACAAAATTTAATATTTTATTTTACACCTGTGCTTCCAAAACCACCGGCACCTCTTTCTGTTTCATTCAGCAATTCCACTTCGATCAGTTCAGCCTTTTCGTGTTTTGCAATAACCATCTGGCATATTCTTTCGCCATTTTCAATAGTAACCTCTTCGTTCGATAAATTTATTAAAATAACGCCTATTTCGCCTCTATAATCGGCATCGATGGTACCTGGTGTATTTAAAACCGATAAACCCTTTTTTAAGGCTAAACCGCTCCTCGGACGCACCTGTGCCTCGTAACCTTCGGGAAGTTCGATATACAAACCCGTAGGTATTAATTTTCTTTCTAATGGTTTTAACAGTACGGGTGCATTTAAAAAAGCTCTTAGATCCATTCCTGCAGAATGGCTTGTACTATAATCAGGTAAAGGATTTGTCGATTTATTTACAATACGTATTCTCATGTTTAAATTTTTTTTTAATAATTAGATAGATCTCTTTTTATTTGCTTTTTCTCGTTTAGATATACAATACTAACAAATGAAATTAATAATAAAGTAGATATAACATAATAAATTATTTTATTCTGATCAGGTAAGAATCTGTTAACAAAATATATACCCGCTGTTAAAATAACATAAAATCCTATCTTTTTAAAATTATAGGGTATATCGTAATATTTACGCCCTAAAAAATATGAAATAATCATCATTACGGTATAGCTCACCAAACTGGCATAAGCCGAAGCTTTATATCCATACTCAGGTATCATAAAGTAATTTATTAGTATGGTTATAATAGCACCAACCCCTGCAACGAGTATACCGAATTTTGTTTTATCCGTTACTTTATACCAGGTCGATAAATTAAAGACAATACCGTATATCAGCTTAGCAATTAACAATATAGGAACAACAAATAATCCTTCTCTAAATTCACTACCTATAAAGAATTTCAATATATCAATATAAAAAACTACCCCTAAAAAAATAAATAATCCGAAAATGATAAAATATACCATTACATCGGCATATAGCTTTTTGGCATTTTTATTTCCGGCATTTTTAAAAAAGAAAGGTTCTGCAGCGTATCTGAACATCTGAATAAACAATACCATCAAAACCGATAATTTAAAATTAGCACCATAAATCCCTAATTGTTCGGTGGGGTTATCGGCATTAATCAGCTTCGGTATCATTAGTTTATCGATGTTATCATTTAACATCCCTGCCAAACCTATCAGCAAAATCGGATACGAATAATCTAATAATCTTTTAAGTAATTTAAAATCAAAATGGGGTTTAACCTTAATTATTTCGGGCATAAGCAATAGTAAAGTCACAGCGCTACTGATTAAATTAGCCAAAAGCACATAATCCAGTACGTATTGTGGCTTATACATTTGAACAAAAAAACCATTCCCTCCCGCTTCGTATAATTTCCTGCATACCACTAAATAAAAAATATTTAAACCTATATTGGTAAAAATACCTATAAGTTTTATAAGCATAAATTTAACCGGACGCTCATCTATTCGCAATTTTGCAAATGGTATAGCGTTTAGAACATCAAGTGCGATTATAAAAATAAAATAGTAAACAATTTTTAAGCTATCTATTTCGAAGTAGTTTTGCCACGAATCACGAAAAACAACAGATAAAATAATAAACAGAATTGTAGTAAATGTAATAGAATACAAGCTTGTACCTAATACCTTATTATATTGCTCCTCCTTTTTACTGGCAAACCTAAAAAATCCTGTTTCTAAACCATAAGTTAGTAACACCAGTAAAATTGCAGTACTACTATAAATATAAGTAAGTTTACCATAAAAGAATTTTCCTAATACAAAAGTGTGCAGCGGAACCAGCAGATAATTTAAAAATCTGCCCAGCATGTTACTTAATCCATATATTAGCGTTTGTCCCGCTAACTTTTTTATCTGGCTCACGGTTTATTATAGTTTGCTTACAAAATAAAGTCATGTATTTTTATTATCATAATATTTAATGATTTATATATTAACAAGCATCTACAAGTAAATCCTAAACAGCGTTAACAAACTGTTAATTTAAATTTGTATTTTATTTAATCGTTATTTGTTTCTATTTTTGTACGTTAATCATTAAAAATATAACCATTATGAAACGATTTCTAATTATTGCTTTAAGCTTTTCTGTTTTATTATTTTCGTGCACAACAAAAGTTGAAGATAAAACGCAAAAAGAACAGCTTTTTAAGATACATACCGAATATGGCGATATGATTTTTAAATTGTATGATGCAACTCCAAAACATAAAGCAAATTTTGAAAAGTTAATTGACGAAGGTTATTTTAATGATGTATTATTTCACCGAGTAATTAATAGTTTTATGATACAGGGTGGCGACCCAAATTCCCGTAATGCAAAACCCGGCCAGTTATTAGGTGATGGCGGACCAGATTATACCATTCCTGCTGAATTTGTAGATACTATTTTTCATAAGAAGGGGGTTATTGCTGCTGCACGTGAGGGCGATGATGTAAATCCCAACATGGAATCTTCGGCTTCACAATTTTATATTGTTCAAGGTTATGTTTTTACTGATGAAGACATAGAAAAAGTAGAAGACCGCATTAATGCATCGCGTTTGAATAAACTAATTACACAATATATTGACGAAGCTAAAAATAAAGCCTTTGAAACAGGTGGTTCAGTTAATTACGAAGAAATATTGCCAATAGCACGCGAAAAAGCTGAAAATAAATTTAAAGAGGAAGGATATTTTAAAATTCCTGATTTTAAAAGAAAAGTATATCAAACTATCGGAGGAACTCCTCATTTAGATAATGCATATACTGTATTTGGTGAAGTAATAGATGGCTTAGATGTAATTGATAAAATTGCAGCAGTAGAAACAGATGAAAATGATCGTCCTGTTCGAGATCTTAAAATGACTATAAAAAGAATAAAATAATACATTTATGATTGATAAAATTAATCAATACCTCGAAGAAGCTAAAAGTTTTGTAGCTAAATCGTTAGATGAAATAGAGGCATATCGAATTAAATACTTAGGTAAAAAAGGTTTAATTACCGACCTTTTTGAGGAGTTTAAGAATGTTCCACGTGAAAACAAGCGCGAGGTTGGACAAAAGTTAAATGAATTGAAAGTATTTCTACAAGAGCAGATTAACCAGCTCAAAAATGAATTTTCTGAACAATCTTCTTCGTCTGCGGGTATAGATTTTACATTACCTGGCGACCCTGTTTTGTTAGGTACCCGCCACCCAATTTCTATAGTAAGAAACGAAATTATTGATATTTTTAAACGATTAGGATTTACTATATCCGAAGGGCCCGAAATTGAAGACGACTGGCACGTATTCTCAGCATTGAATTTCCCCGAAGAACACCCGGCACGTGATATGCAGGACACGTTTTTTATTGAAGTTCATCCTGACATATTGTTGAGAACTCATACTTCGTCGGTACAAGTTAGGGTAATGGAAAAAACACAGCCACCTATCCGTACCATTTCTCCCGGACGTGTTTTTAGAAATGAAGCTATTAGTGCACGTGCACATTGTATTTTTCACCAGGTAGAGGGTTTGTATATTGATGAAAATGTTTCTTTTTCTGATTTAAAGCAAACATTGCTTTATTTTGCCAAAGAAATGTTTGGCGAAAAAACCCAAATTCGTTTACGGCCTTCTTATTTCCCATTCACAGAACCTTCTGCAGAAATGGATGTTGCTTGTAATATTTGTGGCGGTGCCGGATGTAATGTTTGTAAGTATACCGGTTGGTTAGAGATTTTGGGTTGTGGTATGGTTGACCCAAATGTTTTAGAAAGCTGTGGTATTGATAGTAAAAAATACACTGGCTTTGCATTCGGTATGGGCATTGAGCGAATTACCATGCTGAAATATGGAGTTAAAGATCTTCGCCTTTATTTTGAAAATGATGTGCGGTTTTTAAATCAATTTAAATCTGCTTTATAAAACAGGAAGCTGTATCAAAAGGTCTGAAAAAGTCATTATTCTCTTTGGTCATGAGAAAAGTTCCGAGCAAAGCGAAGGAACCGAGATTGCGTAAGCTATGAGTTCAGCGAAGCTAATCTTTAAGTATTAAATACTAAGGGATTGCTTCGTCATCCCGATAGCCATCGGGATTCCTCGCAATGACTTGGAAAATTTACTTTTGATACAGCCTCATTTTATTATTCATTTATCCTTATTTCACTGCTCATATCTATCGCCTTTTTATAAACAGC
>Ga0116151_10002203_pt1 | contig 18059 bp, 13 predicted proteins | sample AD_UKC117_MetaG_FD_89893 | JGI IMG/M metagenome (GOLD analysis project Ga0116151, IMG submission 89893) | Active sludge microbial communities of municipal wastewater-treating anaerobic digesters from Hong Kong - AD_UKC117_MetaG | ecosystem: Engineered > Bioreactor > Anaerobic > Digestate...
AATGTATAAAAACTAGGTTTAAAATCAGCATTAAGAATTGTGGATTTCTTTCCAAAAAATTTGAACGAACGTGACAAGGAAATTGAGGGCGACACAATAAAATCATCATAGGTTTCGATGTGAAAACGACCTTCGTCTTCATGATTCATGAAACGGTTGAGATATTTTTCCGAATATTTCAGAATATTGTCATCATAGGTCATCGAAATTCCTATTTCTGCTTCGATCCCAAGACTTTTTTGTTTTGGTTTTTTCTGAGCTGCAAGTTCACCAGAGATAGTAAAAATACACAGCGCCAGTAAAATGATAAAACCTTTGAGGCTAAGGCAATTATGATACAACCGGATTGACATTTTCATTAACTTGAGTTATAACTTACAATAAATTCCTTTTTTAATCCACCCTGACATCCTTTTTTGGAATAAGCATTCTTCCAAGAAGGGTATTTTTGTCTTCATCCAGTGGGTAAATTTCGTAACAGTGCCTACCAGCAGGTACTTCAATAACAACTTCGCAGGGTTTACCAGGCACCAGGTCCGATTCATCCTTATACACTGCCACTTCCGAATGTGTGCTGCTGAGCTGAAAGGTATGCAAAACCTGATTGTTGTCTTTCACCTGCAGGCGATAATGGATACGTCCTTTCATATTAAAATGGTTTTCGATCCGGGTCAGCACCCGTAATTCCGTAGGACCTGTAATTTCAGCCCGAAGTGGGTTTTCACGTGAAAACCTGTAATACTTTACATTGGTTTCCTTTGAAATTAATTCGACCGGTTCGGATGGTCTGTTAGGTGCAAAGGCAATCCATGATGTTTTTTTCCCTTTTGTTGGTTTAAATACATACCGGACATCAACAGAAGCCGATGCATCCGGAATCGAAACGGCAATTGTGTGTGCGCCCCTTCCCAGCGATATTTCCGTTTCACGACTTTGCCCGGGGTGTCCTTTAATTTCGTCATCATAAACTGCCACTTTTGATGGAGTTACATCAGATAATTTTACCTGTCGTTCTTGACCTCCATCAATGGAATAGCGTAATTGATAACTTTTTTTAATGTGCTGATTTTCAACAAACCGGACACGTGAAATGATTTTTAGTTTCCCAGGTCCACTCACATTTATTACTGAAGAGTGTTCGTGGTCAAGGGCGTAATAATGTCGGGGTTTCCCCGAAACAAGCAGGGTTACTCTTTTTTTATAATTTTCAGGTATTAGAATTCTGCTTCCGGAAGTATTCTGGCTTTTTAAACCAAAATTTCCCATTAGTAAAACAAGGATAAGTAAAGAGCTGTATTTCATTTGCTGTAATTTGTTATTCGTGTTACTGATTTACATTTGTCAGACTTTTTCAGATTCCGTATTCCTGTTCATCATCAGTGGTCTGTTCATCAACAGGTTTATCATTGTCAACGATTTCAGTTCCAAGTTGATGATGTTTCATTTCGCTGATATATACCAAAACAATTACCAGAACAAGTATGCCTGTAGCAATAGCTGTGGTGGGGATACTGTACATCTTTTTTGAAAAAATACCACCGTCACCAGGTTCAGGAAGTGGCACAGGACTTTCCGGCAGGTCATAATCCTGCAATAGCTTATTTATGTTCAGCAGGTGAATGATGGGTACCTTTTGACGTCCCATTTCAATAATAACACCCTGAGCCGGAAAATTGTGCAATGGTAAAAACTCTGTAAGCCCTGCAGGAATTAATTTTCCATTAACCGGACTACCAAGGCTGGCAATACCACCTCCAACATTGATATAAGCTTTGATTCCCTGCTGACCGGCATTTTTTCGATAAATCTCAAGCCTTCTGGCAATGCTCTCTTCAACGTGTTTTTCATAAATCAGCTCCACTTTATTACGTTCGATAGCTTTAATAATCAGATCACGCCCTTCGGGACTTAAACCCCGTCCAATATCAGACCCGCCTCCTATGGATGCAGCAACTGACTTACTATGAAAAATACCTGATTCAACAAGCATATTCTCCATATCCAGCCAGGTGAAATAAGGATCGTTAGCACCAAAATTTGAAGCCCCCACTGAAGTAATAATTATCGGTTTCATACCCAGAACTTCAAGCGCCGACAGCACAGCCAGATTAAGTGCCGGAAATGATCCCGTAAAAGCAACTGCAACATGATCGTTTCTGCGCAATCCGGCTTCTTTCAAAAACTGCACTATCAAAGCTGCAAAATTTGGGTTGGTTGACGATAATTTAGCTTCAATATCTCCCCGATCAGTAGTGATCAGCGTAAATTCCTGACCTATCAGTGCAGTCTGATTCGGATCATTCACCACATCAACAAAGACACCTTTTTCCAGGCGATGACTTTTCAGCCTGGCAGCCGCCATCTGACATAATTTTGCGGCTTCCAGTTTTTCTTTGTACCATTCCTGTTTTTGATCCACCTTCCCGTTTTCGACTGCAATAAGTGCCAGTAAGGCCAGCAAAAAAAGCAGCCCTAAAACAGTATTCGATTTTGCTCTGAATTTATACATGTTAAATTTCTTTTATTAAGGAAGCAGCGCTCCGGCAAACAACAGGATCAGAACAAGCCGGACCAGCACTGATGAAACAAACAATACACTGATAGTTTTAAAAATCCCCTGCTTGGCAAACCAATGCGCAATCAGACCGGGAATTACCCAGCCGACTGCCTGCAGTTCAAGAGTGGTACTGGCTATATTCAAAGTAAAAAAATACCTTGAAAAATTGGCCAGCAGACATCCGATAAGCAGGCTCAGCACCATCTGACGACGTCCGTACAAAAAAGTATAATTGCTCAGCCCTTTAATGATTAAATAGGTGAGAAGACTAACTCCCAAAATACCGGCCAAACGGTCGGGATGAGAAAGCTGAAGAGCAATGTATCCCGGTACAACAATTCCGCCTGCGGCAATCCCAAAAACTTCATAGGACAACAGGCTTAAAATCAGACCCAATGTAATCGCAAGTTCAATCATATTCTTAATTGCTACGATGTTTAAAAAACCCGACCGTTTGTGCACCCATTCCTCCCATATTCCCTATGGCTACAATAGTTGAAATTTTTTCTGTTTTAGATAAAATGGCTTCAAAAACCTTTTCCGGAGTTGTCCACCCGATTGATATCAGCTTATTTTCCGGAACACCATAACCATGGGCAAGATGCTCCACAACATCTACTGATTGACCAATCAGCATCAGGTATTCAATTTCATCAATCAGCTTGTGTCCAACCATTTCGGCAAGTTGCTGTGCACGATACAATCGGTCCTGGCGGGTATTGAGCAGGATGATCCGATTTCCTTCAAAACCAATTTCATCTCTGATCTTCTTCCAAACCAGTAAAGTTGAATCGGGATCATTTGCAGCAAAAGCATTGTAAAAGACTAGCTCTTTTTGAAATGCCAGTACCTTGTGGCGTGAAAGCACGCCTTCATCAGGAATCGCTTCGTACATCCCCTTAAGTGCGGTTTTTCGGTCGATCCCAAGATGATTGCATACAGCCAGTGCAAGAGCAACATTTTCGCGGTGTTCGATATAACTGAAACCTTTCATTTCATCGAAAGAAACTGATTCGGGGAAGGTAAAATGAGTTTTTGTATTCCTTTTTTCGGCCATCTTAGTCACTTTTTCAGGGATAACATTCTCGGAAGTAAAAAGGTCCCGGTTGCGTGGGATGGTACGCCCGAGCGTATCGGCAATTTCATTCAGAGTATGCCCCATCACATCAGTATGATCAATTCTTATGTTGGTCATCACACCGATGGTTGAATGAATCATTTTATGCTCGGTTATTGTCTGAAATTGAGGCTGAAGTGCCATACATTCCATTACCAGTGCTTTCACCTTCCTTCGGGCAGCAAACCGAACGATGGCAAGTTGTTCGATAATATTGGCAGATGCTTTACGGTAGATATGCGTTTCTGTGCCATCTTCCAATATTAATCTTGGAAAAGTTCCGGTTACTTTAGTAATATTGCTGATTCCACCTGCTCGAAGTCCGGCACCAATCAGGCGTGTTACGCTTGATTTCCCCCTTGTTCCGTTGATATGTATTCTGACAGGAATAGAAAAAATCCGCTTCTGATGGAGATAAAACTCAATCATGCCGGCAATTGCAGCAATAATAATGAGCACGAGTAAAAGATAAAAGCTGTACATCCAAAGCAGTGTTTAGGGTTACCTCGACATCAGTAACTTAATAGCTTTGGTAATCTTGTCGGTTTTCAGATGACAAAAATATACTCCCGGAGGCATTTTCAAACCTGAATCATCATATCCATTCCATTCAATTAAATGATCGCCGGCATTTTTATTTCCTTCAAAGAGTGTTTTGACGTGAACGCCCCTGACATCCATCACACTCACAGTAATAAAACCTGACTCAGCCAGAGAAAATCCGATTGTCGTTTTTCCATTGAATGGATTAGGCTGATTATGAAGGTAACAGGAAAGATTATTTTCAGCAACATTCGGGTCATGAACCGGAACAACCATTGTTTCAAAAGGTGGTTCTGTTGTAAATTTTATAGCATAGGAATTTTTAAGAGTAGTTGCTGTCTGATTGTAATTTGCATCAAAAAGATATTCCAGCCCTACATCCTGAGTTGCATTTTCTATTCCAACTGTAATGGTTTCAGGTTGTTGCATGATCCTGTATTGCATGATAATTTCGCCATCACCTGTCTGTGTGGGATAAAAAACCGGATCAAGCAAAACGGCCTGGAAGGTTTCTCTTACAGGCTCAGCAATAAATCCATTGTGTGATATGCTATCCCATTCAACAATAAAACGATTGTTGGGCTGATCGTAATGATAAAAGATTTTTCCCATGAAAAATTCCTCATCCAGCAAATCGTCCCAGCAAACAGCTACCATGTTATTTACATTGTCATTTGCAGGCAGTCCTGTATTTATTGGTGCTGTCTGGGTACCATTCCCAAAAGCTATCCAGCCGTCAGTACTGATGCGTAATTGGGTAAAATTATTACCATAATATTTAAATGAAAATGGTAAATCAATGGTCTGCGTGTAGTTACTTATTCCCGGTAATCCAATCTGGGTTCCTGTGCCAAGCAATTCCATCCAGTTGTACTCCGGAGTTTGTTCGTAGAAAGTATCATCGCTGGAATAAGCATAATAGCCGTATTCATCAGGGCCGGTATAGTCTTTCTCAACGGGTATTCCAACGTGAATTCTCACAAGGGTAATCATTTCATAAGGATAATTACCATTTTGGGTCAACAAATTAAGATCAAAATCATATAATCCCGGGGGACAATCTTCGGACACTGTAATTCCAAAATGGTCTGAAGGATTGGTGGACGTCGTATTTATGGCCATTGTACCAAATGAACCGGTATTGTCAATTACCGAAAAATTAGGATCACTGGAAGACAATATTCCCATGACTTCCGGAGCAATATCTTCGCCAATGTTACTTATCGAAAGAACCAGAACAACAGTTTCACCGGCGTCCATTCGAAAATTATGATTGGCAGTTCCACCATCGAACACCACAAAATCGTTGCAGACAAGAATACATCCCTTCACGATAACAGTAGTATAATAATCCCAGGAGTAATTAGTGGTAACCACATGCAGTTGAAGTGAAAAATCATGACCAACAGGGCAATCGGGGCTGACAAAAAACTCAAACGGGTTGCCGGTTGACTGAGCTCCGGGTTCAATATTTCCAAACGAAACAGATGCCGGGTTGAGAATTTCCACATACGGATCAGAGGAACTCAGGGTAGCTTCAACATTAATGGCTCCGGTGCTTCCCCAGTTCTTAAGCGTGTATGTAATACTGCACGTTTCGTTAGGATTTACCTTTCCGTCATTATTTCCATTCAGATCAACTATTTCCGGTGCACCAACAGGCTCAATAAGCTCATCAGGCTGTATCACCTGCATTGTACCCTGAAAAGGAATAACATTTCCGCCCCTCACTGTTATCACTAAATCCTGTTCTTCCAGCACAGTAAGTTGTAAATTCAGGATTCCGTTTGCATCGGTAGTATCGGTAGCAAAAATATCTTCACCGGTTACTACTATCTCAGCATTGGCAACCGGAGCGCCAGTCTCGCTGAAAGTTACCTCAAACTCTATTTGATCATCTCCAACCGGAACAGAAGCCGGATAATCAACATTCACATTTTTGGGAATTTCTTTCCAGATATGAATGCTTGGATCTCCCAGTGTGCAGAAAACTTTGTAATGATACTCAACATAGTATTCATTCCCGAAAACATTGTACATATATAGTTTCCCACGTGCAAGTGCCTGGCCCGGTGTATCCATTCCTTCCTGAAACATACCTACATAAATACCCTTGTCAATCCGATTATTATAAGTGGTATGGGTATTTGAAGTTGGACCGATAAAAGCACATGCTCCTCTGGGATTGGTGAGTGTCCCCATTTCAACCCATTCTTCACCAAAACAGTTACCTCCCGAGGCATCAAACATGCCAACACCACAACCGATGCTGGTCACAAAAGTAAATTTCTGACCATTATTCAATGTAGATACGTCATCGGTATGAAAGTCATAACAATTTGCATACCAGCCGTAATACCATCCTTCACCACGATAGTTAAGCCACCCGCGTCCTTCATTGATGGCTTCTTTAATATCAGAAAGCTCATAGGTACAATTACCTCCCCACCATGAGCCATCACTCATCATGGTATCAACAGAAAAGAAATTTCCGTAATCAAGCATTTGCGCAGTAGTGAATCGTTTGGTTTCTACTTGTGATTCATATTCATTGTTCGAGCAGCAAGTTGCTTTTTTAAACCACAGTGTATCCTCAGTCCAGGGTTCTTTTTCATAAAGCATGAATTTATTAATCATCACGGTCATCCGATAATTTTCCTGATTTGTAAAACGCCCGATCATCATTTCAGGAAAATAATCATTCCCTTCGATAGTTACAAAATATTCTTCCCATGCAAAAGTGTATCCGGGATAGGTAACCATTTTCTTGGGAAATACCCCGTTATCTCCAATTATCAGGATATAGGTCGGTGGATTTTCCCAGGTATTGTAAGCTTCGGTTATGTGATTTTTGACAATATCAGGATTTGATCCGTTAGCTCCGATGTCACTGAATTTTGTAATGTGAATATCTGTTCCGCTTTGTCGTTTCCAGTCAGCATAAATCTGAAAACTTTCGGTAAACTCGTCAGGCATAATACACAACATCACCTCATGTCCTTCTTCCCTGCCCTGATAGTGCTGTTGCAAAACTTCGTCATAATTGAAAATAAAACTCCTGTATAACTTCGCAAAGTCAGGAGAAATGGGCTTTTTTGGCGATGTTTTGGGATTAATGACCTCACCTTTACCAAATATTACTTTAACCGTTACTGATGAGTAAACCTGAAGCTCGGCACTCTCCGGAATGTAACGAACAGGATAAATGGCAAGCCGCGCAATACGAAAATCCCGAAAAACAGATGGTTTATCCATTTCAGCCATCATAGATGGATATAAAACTGTAGAATTATAAGCATCAGATCGCTCAAGATAGGATGGTTCGGGCTCACCTTCCCACCAGGTTGGCCGTGCAGGTGGGATCAAAATTTCAGAAAAAGTAAAAACTGAACCTGTTTCGATGATTTCAACCGAAACTGCAGCCTGATCCGGAATTGCCAGCACCCTGGCAATGTATGGCAATTCTGGTTTCCCTTCTTCTAACGTAAAACTTTCCTCTCCAGAGAAGCTAACCCTTTTGTATTTTTTATCTGTATTTTTTACATCGTCCAATAGAAATCCGGACAGCTCAATTTTTATAACCGCACTATGGGCATCGCTCTGTAAAAGCTCTACTTTAGGAGGTACGTTAGCGGTTTGATTTTTTCCCAATGGAATCCATTCTGCCATGATGCTCAGCGGAATGAAAAAAAGAACAACAATTGTTGAGAGTAAATGAGTCTTCATCTGATGTGATTTTTGATAAAAGTAAATTATTCGAAAAACAAAACTTTATAGTGAAAAGTAAATAATGAACGACATTTTTTCAGACCAATGCATATTCCACAAGTTGCCTGAATTTTTATAAATACTAAAGTTTTTTTACTGAAAAAAAATTCTCATACCCAAAACAGAAAAGCAAAATAAAAAAGAAAATGATTTTCAAAATAAAAAAAAGAACCGGAGCATTCCGGTTGTAATGTAAAACATTGATTATCATGCACAAAAATAAAAAAAATTTAATACCAAAGTACACAACAAAAGACAGATTAATACCAAATGTCCGGGCTTAAAAAAACCGCCCAAAAGTATTGGGCGGTTAATTAGCTGAACAAACTTTATACAAATATCAGTAACGCTTTCTGGGTCGGTAATGAGTATGTAAAAATTCATGTGCCTTATGGCTGTTAGGATCACCAAGAAAATCCTCATATAAACTGATTACCTCAGGATTTTCATGCGATTTACGTAACGACATACTTTCGTCTTCTGCATAGATAGCTTCGGCTCTCTTTTGACGTATTTCCGGTGATGTGGGGATTGGCTGACCTCCGCCTCCCAAGCATCCGCCAGGACAACCCATTATTTCGATGAAATGATAGTCTGCTTCACCTCTGCTGACTTTTTCCATAAGGATTTTAGCATTTGCCAGGCCATGAGCTACTGCAACTTTCAGGTTTACTCCTTCAAGGAAATTCCATTCAGGTTTAACACCGGTAATCGGTATCACTGCTTCTTTTACCCCTTCCATTCCTCTTACAGGAGTGATATTGAGATTATTAAAAGGAACTTCACGTCCAGTAACAATTTCATAGGCTGTGCGAAGTGCAGCTTCCATAACACCTCCTGTAGCACCAAAAATTACACCGGCACCGGTTGACTCACCGAGAATACTGTCATAATGTTCGTCATCCAGTTTTTCGAAATCAATGCCAGCCTGTCGGATCATCATTGCCAGTTCGCGTGTGGTGAGAACATAATCAACATCCTGATAACCGCTGTCGCGCATTTCCGGTCTGTTGGATTCATATTTCTTGGCTGTGCAGGGCATAATCGAAACTACGATCATATCCTGAGCTTTAATGTTGATTTTATTGGCGTAATAGGTTTTGGCCAATGCTCCAAACATTTGTTGTGGTGATTTACAGGTTGAGAGATTCTTCAACAATCCGGGAAACAAATGTTCCTGAAACTTGATCCAGCCGGGTGAGCAGGAAGTCATCATTGGCAGGGCAACTGATTCATCTTTATCAACTAAAACTTTTTTCAGTCTGGTAAGCAATTCATTTCCTTCTTCAATAATAGTAAGATCGGCAGAAAAATCGGTATCCAGTACTTTGTTGAATCCAAGACGTCTCAGCGCAGAGACCATTTTGCCGGTTACCCTCAGTCCCGGATCAAATCCAAGATCTTCGGCGAGTGCAATACGCACAGCGGGAGCTGTCTGAACCACCACAAACTTGTTGGGATCATAAATTGCATCCCATACTTCCTCAATATAATTCCGCTCAGTGAGTGCACCCGTAGGACAACGATTTACACACTGACCGCAATTGGTACAAACCACATCATGAAGGGGTTTGCTGAGAAAAGTGGAAATCTTTTGTTGATCACCTTTATTGATTACAGCCAAAGCGCTTACCCCCTGCAAATCCGCACAGGTTCGAACACAACGCTGACAGCGTACACACTTGCTGTCGTCTTTTACAATAGACGGAGAGCTGATATCGAGGATTTTGTCTTTCGGTTTAACCAAATCAAGAAAAACATGATCGCCAACACGGTATTCACTGGCAAGGCTCTGAAGTTCACAATTGCCATTTTTGAAACATTTGGTACAGTCGGCATTGTGTTCGGATAAGAGCAATTCGATAATGTGTTTCCGTGATGTCCTCACTTTTTCGCTGTTGGTGAATACTTCCATTCCTTCTGAAACCGGTGTTGCACAGGCAGCAGCAAGAAGTTTGGCACCTTTCACCTCAACCACACAAACCCTGCAGTTTCCGGCAACCTGCAAATCAGGATGGTCGCAAAGTGTAGGGATACGAAAATTAGCCTGGCGTGCAGCCTGCAAAATAGTTGTTCCTTCTTCAACCTTAACAGGCGTATTATTTATCTTGAGGTTTACAAAATATTTGCTCATTGTATTGACTTTTTAAGTGATTGATTAGTAAATGATTTCTTCTTTGAAGTTATCCACTATGGAGTTGAAAGGATTAGCTACCGATTGACCAAGACCACATTTGGCAGCGATTTTCATGGTTGCGGTAAGTTTTTTCAGATCATCGAGATAGGAAGCTGGTTTTTCACCTCTTTTCACTGCTTCAATTCCTTTGAGCAGTTGCTGGCAACCAACCCTGCAAGGTGTACACTGACCACATGATTCTTCGGCAAAAAACTCAAGATAATCATGAAGCACATTGTACATTGATCGGGAACTGTTAAACACCATCATGGAACCACCTGTAGGAATACCTTCGAATCCGATGATGGTTTCAGCAAATTTTTTCCTTGGTACGCAACTTCCGGATGCTCCTCCAACCTGAACAGCTTTTGCATCACCATCGGCAAATTCATCAACAAACTGACTCAATGTCATACCTAACTCAAGTTCATATATACCTGGTTTAGGGGTGTCGCCTGATACACTAAAAACTTTTGATCCGCGCGAGTCTTTTGTCCCCAGTTCCTTAAATTTTTCAGCGCCTAACCTCGATATCATGGCAACATACACGAGCGTTTCCACATTGTTTATTACGGTTGGTTTTTTGTTATATCCCGCAACGGTAGGATAAGGGGGTTTGTTTCTGGGTTCACCGCGATGTCCTTCCATTGACTCGAAAAGAGCACTCTCTTCACCACATACGTAAGCGCCGCTTCCGGAGCGAAGCTGAATCACAAAATCAATCGCTCTTTCTTTAAGTTGCCGGTTAAACAGGTCAAGTTTCTTTTGAAGATTTTTCAGGAGAAAATTATATTCGGCTCTCAAATATATAAATCCTTCTTTTGCGCCGATTACATAACTGCAAATCGTCATCCCAACGAAGATTTTTTCTGGCACCTGATCAAGTATTTCCCGATCTTTAAATGTACCCGGTTCACCTTCATCGGCATTGCAAATCACATATTTCTCATCGCCTTCCTGCAACCGCGTAAATTTCCACTTCAAACCAGTGAGAAAGCCGGCCCCTCCTCTGCCTTTCAGCCCTGAGTCGATAAGATCATTGATGATATCATCAGGCGAACGTTCAAGCGCCTTATCAAGTATTTCAATCGGGTTGTAACACTCCCCTTTATCGAAAATGATATCTACTTTTTTTAATTGCTTTTCCATAGTAGAATTCTCTTTAATGGTTTTTAAAATAGTTTGAATTACTTTTTGGCATATTCCTCAATAACTTCGATAGCTTTCTGAGGAGTGAGCTCTGGATAAACCTCATCGTTGACGAGCATGACAGGTCCTTTGTGACACCACCCCAGGCAATTTGCCGTAAGCAGTGTAAATTTTTTGTCCGTAGTCGTTTCACCTACCTTGATCTTGAGAAGATCTTCGAGCGTTTTCACTATTTCATCCTTGCCTTTCATATGGCAGGAGATGGTTTTGCACACCCGGATGACGTTTTTCCCGCGTGGCTGTGTATCAAGAAATGTATAGAAAGAAGCAGTTCCATACACGTCAGCAGCGGAAAGATCTAACTCACGCGCTATGGCAATCATTGCCTCTTCTGACAGGTACCTTTCTTCTTTTACAACACCCTGCAAAACCGGCATTAGACTGTTGCGTGTTTTGCCATGTTGCTGTACCAATTCTTTTACTAAAAGATCAGTATTTGTCATTTTTCTAAAATTTGGTTAATTAATTTATTGATTGATCGTAATTTGTAATCATTCTTTGTTATTGAAATAACAAGATGATGCAAAAATATTAAATTTGTTATTCACCAAACTTTTTTTTTGAAATTTTTCTGTTGAATTGTCAATTTATAATCATTCTATTGAAAATATGTTACTTAGCTATTGGTCTTGATTACCTAATTCATAATCATCTTCAGCTTTACGCATGGGGGTTATAATTCATCAGATTGGCAAATTTTAAAGATTAAGTTATTTTCAATTTTCGGATAATTTTGCTTCGACTAAAACAAAATCAAATGAAACGAGGAATTATTGTCGCTGTCCTTTTGTTCTTCTTATTCAGCACTCAGCAAAGCAATGGGCAGGTGCTAAGCGTAATGAGTTTTAACATCAGGCTGAACACTCCCGCAGACAGTATAAACCAATGGGATTTCAGAAAAAAAGAATTGGTTGAAATGCTTCAATACTATCAACCTGATTTTATTGGTTTTCAGGAGGTTCTCTACGATCAGCTCAGATTTCTTGATACAGAGCTCAAAAATTATTCATTCGTTGGTTCAGGAAGAAAAGACGGGAAAAATAAAGGAGAATTTACACCGGTGTTTTATGATAATTTGAAATACGAAGTGCTGCAGAATGAAACTTTCTGGCTGTCGGAAAATGGTGATACTGCTTCAGTCGGATGGGATGCTGCATTGGAAAGAATTTGCACTTTTGGGATTTTCAGAGAGAAACTTTCAGGCGACACCATTTTTGTTTTCAACACCCATTTTGATCACATTGGCAAAACAGCGAGATTGATGTCAGCAAAATTAATCCTGAAAAAACTGACAGAAATCACTGATGCACATTCCAGCGTAATCCTTACAGGTGACTTTAACTGTAATGAAAACAGTGATCCGATCAATGAATTAAAAAAGGTGATGAAAGATGCCGGTGAGATAAGTGAAAAGGGAATCTATGGACCTGTTGGAACCTTTAACGGGTTTAATTTAGTAAAGCTGGTCGTTGACAGGATTGATTTTATTTTTGTTCGTAACTTCAGGGTTTTAAGGTATCGTCATATTGACGACAGGAAAGCAGACAATCTGTTTATTTCTGATCATTATCCTGTAATAACAGATTTGAAAGCCTGGTAAGCTGGAGTATTTGCCTCAAAACCAAAACTCCTGTGTTTTTTACACTTGATTCGTCAAATTGTGGAAAATGTTGAAAATCAGGATTTCGAAGTCCACTCCAAACTATCAGGAGGGATGGATAACCCTGATTTTCAACATTACTAAGGATATAGTCGCCTTTTAAAACAGCTTCCTTTCAACTTTTATTAATAATTCTTTCAACTTCTAAATGGTTCGCCCCGGATAAACTTTCAACGCTTGTTCCAAAACATTCATGGCACTATTCAGGTCTTTCACATTTAATACATAGCTAATCCTAACTTCATCCAAACCACGACCCGGTGTAGAGTAAAAGCCTGTGGCAGGTGCCATCATCACTGTTTCGTTATTGTAATTGAAGTCTTCGAGCAACCATTGGCAAAATTTGTCAGAATTGTCGATTGGTAATCTTGCCACAACGTAAAATGCACCTGATGGTTTTGGGCAAAAAGCACCTTTTATCTTATTGATGGATTCATAAATCGTATTTCTTCGTTTATGATATTCAGCTAAAACTTCACTGAAATATTCAGAATCAGTGTCAAGAGCAGCTTCAGCAGCTATTTGACCCAGACTTGGCGGACTGAGACGTGCCTGGGCAAATTTGATTGCAGCGTCATAAACTTCTTTATTTTTGGTAATCATCACCCCGATTCTGACTCCACACATGCTATATCTTTTAGAGACCGAATCAATGAGTATAGTATTATCGTCAAGTCCGTCGAGATGCATTACAGAATGGTGTTTTCTTCCATCATAGCAAAACTCCCGGTAAACCTCATCAGCAATAAGGAAAAGATCATGTTTAATGACAATCTCTTTGAGCACTTTTAGTTCTTCTTCCGAGTAAAGATAACCTGTTGGATTGTTTGGATTACAAATAAGAATGGCTTTGGTCCGCGGTGTAATTGCCTTTTCAAACTCAGCAATCGGAGGTAAGGCAAAACCAGTTTCGATAGCCGAAAAAATTGGAACTACATTTATTCCTGCATTGGTGGCAAATCCGTTGTAATTTGCATAGAAGGGTTCGGGAATAATCACTTCATCACCAGGATCCATAATGGATTGCATAGTAAACAGCAAGGCCTCTGAGGCACCCGTTGCAACAATAATCTGATCAGCGGAAATGTGAATATTGTTTTTTACATAATAATCCACCATTTTTTCCCGATAACTGATATAACCAGCAGAATGACTGTAAGCAACCAGTTTGTCCTGAAAATTCCTGATCGCTTCGATTGCGATCTCAGGAGTTTTAATATCGGGTTGTCCGATGTTAAGGTAGTACACTTTTACTCCGCGTTTTTTGGCTGCTTCGGCAAACGGAACCAATTTTCTGATTGGGGAAGCAGGCATTTTTTTACCTTTTTCTGATATTTTTGGCATAATACAACTATTAATTAATTCAGATAAAAAAAACCGGCTTATGAACAGCCGGTAATTTGTCTTTTAGGACAAAAAAATGAATTACTATTTATTTTTTTCACCCACAGATTTTGGCTTCTCGGGCATGGTGCTTTGTTGCTGACTTAAAACCTGTCCTTTTATCCTCAGCACAACATTTGGATTGGAAGCATTCGACTGAACTGTTACTGACTTATTGATAGTACCAATTCGATTTGTGCTGTATTTTACATGGATTACTCCACTTTCTCCGGGGAGTATCGGCTCACGGGGCCATTTAGGTACGGTGCATCCGCATGACGATCTGACATTGGTCAGAATCAATGGTTCTTTACCGGTGTTGGTAAAATTAAATTCGCAATTTCCATCACCATTGTACGGTATTGTACCATAGTCATGTACCGTCTTTTCAAATGTTATGACCGGTGCATTAGGATTTTCAGCAGGCTGCTGTTGTGATTTTGCTTCAACCTGAGCAAAGGTAGCAACTGCAAACAAAAGGCCTGTCGCGAGTAATAAAATCTTTTTCATGGTTTTGAATTTTTAAGTTGAACTTTAGTTATTTTTATTGCCACAAAGGTAAAAAACTTAAATGAACTGCAAGAAACATTCTTAAAAATAAAATCTGGAAATTTATTTTCTCAGGTTTGAACCATTGCAGGCAACACCGGCCACTAATTACAAATATCATGCAATAATTCATATTACCGTAAATTTCGGATGTTTACTTTTTTATAATTTTGGCAAAAATTCAATTAATCAGCTATGAACAGAAATTTTACCATTTTGATTTTATTACTGGTTTTTGGCAGTTCGTTTTTACTGTTTTCGTGTGCAACCAGAAAAAATGAATCGAAACCACAGGAAATTGAAACTGCAGGTATTCCCTCACCCCCGGCTATTGTTTACAAAACAAAAGAAGACTACAGTAAGCTGGTCCCAATTATTCTTTCTGCCGACAAAAAAAGTGTAGTTTCTTTCCCCGCTCAATCGGATATCAAAATCAACGGAAAGTTTTCTTACCCTGATCATCTGGAAGACGGATATATGCTCGACAACAGAGGGATAAATCAAAATGCTGCATTCCTCAGATTTACCTATGAAGATTATTATAACATGGACAATATTCCGACTGCTGAGCGATTGTTCAATTATATCCTCGATGATGATCCTTTCATCGAAATTTATGAAGTAGGCCGACGCAGCCAGTACAAAAATCCTGTGGACGAAATTAATCAACTAATAAGAGAGGGAAAATTGAGTGAAATGAAAAATCTGCTTGAATAAATTTCACCCTTCACCCTCTGACTTATTTTAATTCCCAAATCATTTTTACCGGGCCATCGCAATATTTCCAGCTGAAAAAAATTCAACACTTAATTTTCAATTTCAATAGTGGATTTTATTGCAGGATTCATCACAATTTATCCGGATAATCACCGAAATTCAAATTGTTGGTCATTTAACACAGGTATCCGGTTTAGCACCTCTTAAACATTACACTCCCTTGTTATTTGCAGGAAGTAAATGAGCAAACAACAATGAAAAAACTGTTTTTACTGCTAATGTCAGTTCCTGTAATAATTTACAGTCAGCGGGATTATTCCGCGATGCTGCTCAGTCATAATGAAGTAGTCCCCGACTTTATCGTTTGTTTGTCGGAAATTCGTTAGTTGCTGTAGCTTTCAACAGCCCTGACGAACTATTGCTGATTGATGCAGCTTTTGAATAAACCACCAGGCAATGGCAGGATACCTTAAACAGCTTGTTCAAAAAACCAGTTCGTTATCTTGTGAATACCCATCTCCATTGCACTCACACCGGTGGGAATGTCGAATTTGGGAAAGACTTCTGACGAAATAAAACACAACCATATTCGTAAAATGTGGGGTAGCTGCAATACATTTTTAATCAACAAAGATCGTTGGATTGACATTTTTTTCCATTTACCGGAAAATAGAAAAACCCGAAATCTGACATTCCGGGTTTTTACACTTTGTGAAAGATTTGAACAGAACCTTATTCAATTATTGTATTCCATCCGTAAATGTCCTCATCTGTGCCTTCCTGAATTCCGCGTAATTTATTGTAGAGCTTTGTGCTGATCGGGCCTGCTACACCATCCTTGCAGTATTCATAAACTTTCCCACCATCTCTGTCCACAATTTTTCCAATGGGTGAAATTACAGCAGCAGTACCGCAGGCACCTACCTCGTCAAAATCACCCAGTTCGTCAATTGCAACGGGTCTCAGTTCAATATTCAAACCCATATCTTTTGCAATCTGACGGAGACTCATATTGGTAATTGAAGGAAGCACCGAGTGAGAATCAGGAGTTATGTAATTATTTCCTTTGATAGCAAAAAAATTAGCCGGACCAGCTTCATCAATATATTTTCTGTCGGCTGAACTTCTGAAAATTACTGATGCGAACCCTTCTTTTTTCCCTCTGTCAAGAGGTTTCAGGCTGGCGGCATAGTTACCTCCTACTTTAATGTGACCTGTTCCATGAGGCGCTGCACGATCGTAGTCTCCAATCACCTGCATACTTACCGGTTTAAAACCTTCTTTGAAATAAGGACCAACAGGACCGACAAATACCATCAAAAGGTATTCACTGGAAGGTTTCACACCAACTTCAGCACCGGCCCCGATGAGCAGCGGACGAATGTACAATGATGCCCCAAACCCGTAAGGAGGAACGTATTTCTCGTTCAACTTTATGACTTTGGTAATCATCTCACCAAAAAGCTCAATCGGAGGTACAGCCATCATGATACCTTCAGCAGAACGCTGCATTCTTTTGGCATTTTCAGTCCAGCGAAAAATCCTGATTTTTCCGTCTTTCCCTCTGAAAGCTTTCATCCCCTCAAAGGCCTCCTGACCATAATGCAGGCTGGTAGCGGCCATGTGAAGGTTGATGTACTCGGACGAAGAAATTTCCACCTCGCCCCATTTGCCATCCCGATAATAACAACGCACGTTGTAATCGGTCTTAAAATAGCCAAATGGCAAGTTTTTCCAATCTATATTCATCATTGCTATTGATTTTTATTAATAAATGAGCCGCTAAAGTACAAAGAAATTTTTGGTGAAGATCTTACAAAATCAAATATTAAGCAAAATAAAATCAGAATAAATAACTGAACAAACCTGATTGCAAAGGGCCAAGGTGCAGATGGCATGGCCTGATAATCATCCTTTGGATTTTTTATGCTCATCAGCAAATTTTGTAATTTTAACTGACATTCTGAACCTTGACAGATTATTATTCATTGAAATCAGCATTTACTTTAAGCTGTTTTGTGCGATTAATCATTATTTTTGCTTTTTAGGGAAAGCTGATTTATTTCTACTTTAACCGATTAAAAATATCCACACTTTGTTGATAACTAATTGATTAAATATAATTTGGTGTTGAAAAAATGCCTGTTTTTACTGCACGGAAAAACAAGCCGTTCGTTCTTTAAAATGTTTAACACAAAGTAAAAATAGCAAAAATTATGGAAAAACACTGGTCTCCTCAGTACGGAGGCTAATGTTCCATATTGCTGATTATCAGCAGCATTTCATCAACAGAACCAAAACAATTTCATTTAAGCAGAAACTTACATCAAGGGTATTGTGCAAAGCGAACTACGGAACATCGAACGAATTTCTGAGAATA
>Ga0116151_10002208_pt1 | contig 18026 bp, 19 predicted proteins | sample AD_UKC117_MetaG_FD_89893 | JGI IMG/M metagenome (GOLD analysis project Ga0116151, IMG submission 89893) | Active sludge microbial communities of municipal wastewater-treating anaerobic digesters from Hong Kong - AD_UKC117_MetaG | ecosystem: Engineered > Bioreactor > Anaerobic > Digestate...
GACTCCATGAAGCCGAAGCGGGCGATCACCTCGAAGAACCCCTCGCCCTTGTCGAGGACGGTGACCCGTTCGTCCTCGGGGACCTGCGGGATCTCCATCGGCTCGATCGTCATCAGCACGACCTTCTCGTGCAGCACCTTGTTGTGCTTGAGGTGGTGCAGCAGCACCGACGGCGCGACGTCGGGGATCGAGGTCATGAACACCGCGACGCCCGGCACGCGGTGGGGCTTGCGCCGCGCGATGTCGGGGACGAAGAGGTCGAGCGGCAGCGAGCTCTCGCGCAGGATCGCGGTGACCTGCCGCCGTCCCGCCTTCCAGGTCCACATCAGCAGGAAGATCAGCCCCGCGATCAGGATCGGGATGAAGCCGCCATCGGGAATCTTGAGCAGGTTCGCGCCGAGGAAGGCGACATCGGCGATGATGAACACCAGCGTGATCAGCGCGACCTTCGGGATCGACCACTCCCAGCGATTGCGCATCACGTAGGCGAACAGCACCGACGTGGTGAGCATCGTGCCGCTGACCGCGACCCCGTAGGTGGCGGCGAGGTTCTCCGAGGAGCGGAATGAGACCACCAGGGCCAGGCAGGCGACCCACAGCGCGGCGTTGACGCCCGGCATGTAGATCTGCCCCTTCTCGTGGTGCGAGGTGTGGATGATGCGCATCCGCGGCGCGAAGCCGAGTTGCATCGCCTGCTGGGTCAGCGAGAACGCCCCCGAGATCAGGGCCTGCGAGGCGACCACCGCCGCGCCGGTCGCGATCACGATCATCGGGTAGAGGCCCCACGACGGGACCAGCGCATAGAACGGATTGAACCCGGCGAGCGCCGCCTCCTCCGGATGGGCGAGCAGCCATGCGCCCTGGCCGAAGTAGTTGAGCACCAGCGCGGGCAGCACCACCGCGAACCAGGCCAGCCGGATCGGCCGCGGACCGAAGTGGCCCATGTCGGCGTAGAGCGCCTCGCCGCCGGTGATGACCAGCACGACGGCGGCGAGCACCGTCACCCCCACCAGGCCTTCCCGCAGGAAGAACGAGACCGCGTGCCACGGGTTGATCGCGGCGAGCACCTCGGGGTTGTGGGCGATCCCGCCGATGCCGAGGAGCGCGATGCAGACGAACCAGACCGACGTCACCGGGCCGAAGATCCTGCCGACCCCGGCGGTGCCGCGCCGCTGCACGAAGAAGAGCGCCGAGATGATCACGACGGCGAGCGGCACGACGTAGGGCTCGAAGACCGGGGTGGCGTAGTCGAGCCCCTCGATCGCGCCGAGGACCGAGATGGCGGGGGTGATGACCCCGTCGCCGTAGAGCAGCGCCGCCCCGAAGAGGCCGAAGAGCAGCAGGATGCCGCGACCCCGCGGCTTGCCGCCCGGCCGGGCCAGCGCCAGCAGGGCGAGGATGCCGCCCTCGCCCCGGTTGTCGGCCTTCATCACCATCCCGATGTACTTGAAGGACACCACGAAGTTGAGTGCCCAGAAGACCAGCGAGAGGATGCCGAGGATGTTCTCGTGGGTCACCGGGACCGCATGCGGGCCCCGGAAGCACTCCTTGATCGCGTACAGCGGCGAGGTCCCGATGTCGCCGTACACCACCCCTATGGCGGCGAAGGCGAGCGCTCCGAGCGACGCCTTCTGGCCCGGCGCGCTCACTCGGTCGGCGCCGCCTGCGACGCGATGAGGGAGTCCACGAGCTGCACCATCATCTCGGCGTTCATGCCGGGATAGATCCGCCCCGCGAGGAGGAAGGTCGGCGTCGAGGGAGCCCCGACCCGGAGTGCCTCGGCGTGGGACGCCTCGATCCGCGCGGCGTGGGTCCCGGCCTCCATGCATCCCTGCCACGCCCCGACGTCGAGGCCGACCGCGCCCGCGATCTCGGTGAACACGTCGTAGGCCTTCCCCTCGCTCCCGACGTAGGCCCAGTCGTTCTGGCGCGCGTAGAGCCGCTCCTTGATCTGCCAGAAGCGGCCCTGGTCGTTGGCGCAGGCGGCGGTGTGTGCCGCGAGGCGCGCGAAGGGATGGATGTCATCGAGCGGGTAGTCGCGGTAGCGAAACCGCAGCTTGCCGGTGTCGACCAGCCGGGCCTTCACGTCGGGCCACTGGACCTGGTCGAAGCCGGCGCACGCCGGGCACTGGAAGTCGGCGTACTCGACGACCTCGACCGGGGCATCGGGCGACCCGAGGATGTAGCCCTGGAAACCGGTGGTGTCCGGGGTCCCCTGGGCGGCCCGGACCGGGAGATCCGGGGCCCCGAGGGTCCGCATCCCGAGCCACGCCACGCCCCCGACGGCGACCGCACCGAGCACCATGTAGAAGGACTTCTGGCCAGCCATGCGACCTCTGCCTGACCCCTCCGGCGAGCGCGGCATCCCGGCTGGGATCGCCTCGGAGGGCAGGAGAAACACGTCGAAACCGCGCTCGCGCGGGGAGCGACTCCCCGGGCCCATCAGCCCCGCAATCTATCCCGGATTTGCCCCGGGGTGAACAGATTCCCTATATTGGGAGGACTGAGAACGATTTCACGCGGGGCAGATGTCCCGCCCCATTGCACTTGCGAAGGAAGGTCAATGTCGAAGAAGGAAAAGAAGGCCCCCCGGTCCTCCTCGATGCCCACGGCACTCGACCAGGCGCGGGACGAGCTGTTCAGCCACATCCTGCGGTGCGGCGTCCTCGAGGCGGCCCCGGAGCACCAGAAGGAGTGGATGGACGACACGATGCAGTACATCGCCGACCGCTATCCTGACCTCGGGGCCGATGAGCTCGGCCGGGTCCGGGTCCTCGGCGAGCGCTTCTGCCAGCCGGTGGTGAAGCACACCACGGCGGCCGAGGTGGTCGAGTCGTCCACCGACGAGTCGGTCGAGGGGAACGCCGAGGAGCCGGAGACGGCCGAGGCGACCGCCTGATCACTCGCTGACCCAGCTCCACCGTGCGGCCGGCTTCCCTCGGGGGAGCCGGCCGCATTGGTCTGGGACCCCATCCCCGCCGAGGCTCGATGCCGTCGCTCCGCCCCGCCCTCCCCCTGCTCCTTGGCCTCCTCGGCGCCTGCGCGACGAACCGTCCGACGCCCTGGCCCGATGACCTGAAGTGGGTGCGGACCTCCGCGGAGTACCCCGCCCTCACCGTCGAGATCTATCGGGTCGCCACGCGCGCGGTCCTCGACGCGGCCGATGGGCGTCCTGCGGGCTCCTGGGCGGTGATCCTCGACGCGGACGAGACCATCCTCGACAACTCCGAGCACGAACGCCGGCTGGTGGTGGCCAAGGAGGAGTTCTCCGACGCCACCTGGGCGCCTTGGGTCCGCGAGCGGGCCGCCCCGGCGATTCCGGGTGCGGTCGGGTTCGTCCAGGCGGTCCAGGCGGCCGGTGGGCGGATCGCGGTCGTCACCAACCGCGCCGACTCGCTCTGCGCCGACACGCGCGCGAACCTCGAGGCGGTCGGGGTCCGCGCCGACCTGGTGCTGTGCCAGCCGGTCGGCAGCAGCGACAAGAACCCGCGCTTCGAGGCGGTCCGGACCGGCGCGCCGCCCAGCACGCTGGGGCCGCTCACGATCGTGGCATGGGTGGGCGACAACATCCGCGACTTCCCGGGACTGGGTCAGGACGCCCGGGGCACGCCGGGGGCCCTCGACCCGTTCGGCGCGAGGTGGTTCATCCTGCCGAACCCGATGTACGGGTCCTGGAAGGGGAACCCCGAGCGCTAGGGGAGCCGGAACAGGTAGAGGTTGGGCGGCGTCCCCGGGTCCTGCCGCTCGGCCACGAGACGGGTGCCATCCGGGCTGAGGGCGAGCTCGCCCCATCGGGCCCCATCGACCTGATGATCGAGGACGGCGACCTCGCCGTCCTCGCCGAGCAGCCCCACGACGCTGTGGTGCGCGCCGCGCTCCTCCCAGCTCCAGCTCACCGCCATGCGCCGCGCCCCGACCCCGAGGCCGGTGATGGTCACCCGCTCCCGATCCGGCGATCGCGGGGCCTGCCAGATCAGCGCCGGCGCCCCGCCGGTGGCCGCGATCGACTCCACCCGGCCGTGGCGGGCGAAGAAGAAGGTGCCCAGCGCGCGGTCCCATCCGAGGAACCTCGCGGCCGGGAGCGGGGTGATCACCTCGACCGCACCGCTCGCGTCGAGCGGGATCCGGACGAGATCGACGCCGACGTAGGTCGTGTCGAAGTCGCAGACCGGGCACGGCGCATCGATGATCGCGCTCACCGCGAGCGCCGTGACCGCGCGCTCATCGGCGGTGGGGACCAGTCCGTGGAGGAAGTCGTAGCGCTCGCTCGCGCCGTCGGGTCGCCGCAGCAGCTCGAATTGGCGTTGGGCGCCCGTGATCGCCGCGGTATCGGCGAGGTAGAGACTCGCCGTGACGGGGATCGGCTGCTTGACGCCGGCGCCGGCGTGGTGGGTGAAGACCAGCCGACCATCGGAGAGGAGCGTGCCGGCCTCGATCCCATCGCGATGCAGCCCTTCGTCGAGCGACTGCCAGCACCATTCGAGGACGCGGGCGCCGCCGTCACGCGGGAGGGCGCCGAGGCAGCGGTCCGGATACTCGGCGAGCGGGAGCCAGCGCTCGAACGCGTAGAGGAGCAGGTCGCCCGACGGGCTCCACTGCGGGTGAAGGTCCGCCCGCTCGTTGAACGTCAGTTGTTCGGGAAGGATCGCGAACCCCGTCGGCCGGTCGTCGAGCCCGACCGCCACGAACGGGTCGGAATGCCCGCAGCCGGCACCCGCGAGGGTCACCGGCAGCAGGGCAGCCAGGACGCGGGCGATCGACGGCATGCGCACGACGCTCCGGAGGGAGGACACAGGGGGCTTCCCTTGGACCCGGGAACCGGCACCCGGGTCACATGGGCCGGCCGGTCAGCCCAGGACGACCTCGGTCGTGACCGGGATGTCCGGGTTGAGCGAGAGCATCACCGAGCAGTACTTCGACACGCTCAACTCGACCGCGCGCTCGGCGCCGGCACGGGTGATCCCCTCGCCGGTGAGGTGGAAGCGCAGGGTCACCTCGGTGATCCGCCGCGGATGATCGGCGGCCCGGCGACCGATCGCCTCGATCCGACAGGTGACCAGGGTGGCGCGCTGCTTCTCCAGGATGCTGACCACGTCCATGCCGGAGCAGGCGGCGCCCGCCAGGAGGAGTGCCGTGACGGGGGACGGCCCCCGCACGCCGGCGCTGTCCATCGTGATGCTCGGGCCGTCGGGCGCTCCACCGGTGAAGACGAGGTCGCCATCCCAGGTGATGGCCGCGTGGCGGAGGTTCGGATCGTCGCTCATTGCTGGTCCAGTTTGCGAAAGAAGAGCCGGTTGTAGTCCCAGAGGGCGTAGAGGGCGACCGCGCCGGTGGCCCACGCCAACTGCGGAAGGTGGTCCGAGTCGAAGAGGAACGCCAGCAGGGTCAGCAACTGCAGCAGGGTGACCGCCTTGCCGCCGATCCGGGCCGGGACCGCGGTGGGCCGTCGGGCGCCGACCGTGATGAACACCGCGATCGAGGCGATCAGGTCGCGGAGCAGGACCGCGAGGACCTCGTACCAGGTCAGGCGTCCCGACGCGAGCACGACGCCGAACGCGCAGACCATGAACAGCTTGTCGGCCACCGGATCGAGGACCGCCCCGATGCGCGAGGCCCCGAACCGGCGCGCAACCCAGCCGTCCCCCAGGTCGGTCGCCGCCGCGAGTGCGAGGGCGGCGAGGCGAACCTCGAGTCGGGGCACGACGACGAAGACGATCGCGAGCGGGATGCGCGAGGCGGTGAGGACATCGGCCGCGGAGAACCCCGGCCGGCGGGGTGCGGTCCCGGGCATGGAGACCCCGATCGCCGCCTAGGCGCGCCCGCCGCTGCCGAGCGGGCGGAAGCGCAGCAGCAGCAGGGCGGCCGCGACCATCCCCGCGCCGTAGAGCAGGACGTGCGCGAGGTCCCCGCCACTCGGCAGCGGCGCCCGGGCGGAGACAAGGTCGAAGGGCGGCAGCACCTTGAGCGCGAGCGCCATCGCGGCCGGCACGTCCCGACTCAACGCGGTGAAGATCTGCTCGGCATCATGCAGGCGTGCCTGCAGGAAGTAGAGCAGGAACGCCACCAGCCAGTCGCGCGAGGTGAGGGTCGAGAACAGCAGCACGGCGCCACCGATCAGCAGGTACGACAGGGCCACGACGCCGAAGACCTCCGCGCTCAGCCCGGTCCCCTTCCCGAACGCGACCGCGAACGCCAGGCCGAGCCAGACCGGGATGGTGAGCACCACCAGGCCGCCGAGGAGCCAGCGCTGCAGGTAGAACCACCACGGCGCCATCGGCTTGCTGAAGAGCGCGCGGTAGTACCCCTGCTTGATGTCGGTCCCCGCGACGCCCCCGGCGGCCATCAGGATCGCGATCAGCAGCGTTCCGGCGAGCAGGGCGCCCACCATGTCGGCCGCATCGAAGGCGCGTCCGACGTCGTCGCCGAAGATCTTCCAGATCACCCCCGCCAGTCCGGCGGAGACGACGACGAAGAGCAGGAGCTGGGCGCGGGCGAGGTCGAGCGCCTGCACGAGCAGGTAGCGGAACGGGGAGGTGTCGCGGGTCACTGGCGCACCGCCTCGCGGAAGGCGGAGGCGAGCCGGCCCTGCTCCGGCACGCACTCCACCAGGATCGCGCCGGACTGCAGCAGCGCGGCGAGCTGACGACTCATCGCGGCCCGCGGGGCGAGGACGCGCCAGCTCCCCGGTCGACCGGCAATCGGCACGGCCCCGGGCATCGCCGCCCCGATGTCGTCGTCGCCCTCGAGGACCAGGCGCCACGACACGCTGGCATCACTCGCCTCGGTCGCGTGCCCCACCACCCGTTGCAGTCGGCCATGGTCGAGGATCGCGACCCGGTCGGCGAGCATTTCCAGCTCGTCGAGGTTGTGCGACGCGATCAGGATGGCCCGATCCGGGCGACGCAACTCGACGACGATGTCGCGGAACCGCGCTGTCCAGACCGGGTCGAGCCCGTGGGTCGGTTCATCGAGCACCACGAGATCGAACTCGCCGAGCAGTGCCTGGCCGAGCCCCACGCGCTGGAGGTTTCCCTTGGAGAGCTGCTTGATCTTCTTGGTCGCGTGCTCCTCGATGCCGAGGCGGGCCATCGTGTCCGCGACGCGCCCCCGGCGCGCCGCGGCGGGCACGCCCGCGAGGATGGCGAGCCGGTGCAGGGCATCCTGCACGCGCCACTGGCCGGGGAGGTTCACGAGCTCGGTCAGGTAGCCGACGCCGTGCCGCTCGACGTAGCGTCGCGGCGCCAGTCCCTCGAGGGTGACGCTCCCCTCCGATGGGGCGAGGAAGCCGAGGAGCAGCGAGATCAGGGTGGACTTGCCGGCGCCGTTCGGCCCGGCGATGCCGACGACCTCGCCGCGGGCGATCTCGAGGTCGAGCCCCGCGAGCGCGGTGATCTCGCGCCGGCGGACCAGCGAGCGGTAGGTCTTGCCGGCCTGCGCGAACCGGATCACTCGAGGATCCGGATCACACCCGCCTCGGCCGCCCCGCGGAGGAACGCCTCGGCCCCGGTCACCGGGATGCGCACGCCGGTCTCGACGTGGCCCCGCTGGGCGAAGGCCTGCATGAACTCGGTCAATGTCCCGTCGGGCCACGCCCCCTCGACCGCCTGCAGCTGGAGCAGCAGGTCATCCCAGGTCCCGCGCAACGTCAGCCCGTCGAGCGTCTCGATCACGTGGCCGACCGGTTCGCTGGCGCCGCGCTTGTGCATCTCGGGCACCTCGCGCATCAGCGTGCCGAAGAGCTCGAGCTGGTTGGGGTCGAGCCGCGAGCCGTCGGGCAGCAGTCCCTCGATCTCCCCCAGGAGCATCTCCTCGGGACTCGGCTCCCCGCCCAGCTCGGCGAGCCGCGCGAGCCACGGCAGCAGTTCGGCGTGCTCGTCCTCGAGGCCGCGCGCCACCTTCAGCAGCTCGATGGTGCGCCAGATGCCGAGGTCGTCGAAGTGGTCCTCGGGCCGGAGGCGGGCGAAATGGTGCAGGGCCGCGTCGTTCTCCCCGCGATCGTAGAGGATGTTGGCGAGGTAGATCCGCGGCTCGGGGTAGCCCTCGTCGAGGGCGATCGCCCGGCGCAACCAGTAGAACGCATCGGCCTCGAGGCCGAGGCGATGGGCGGTGTAGCCCAGCGACGCCGCCAGCTCGGCCGACTCGCCGTGATGGGCGCGCGCGAGCTCGAAATACCGCCGGGCCTCGACGAAGAAGCCCTCGCGGAACAGGGCGCGACCGACCTGGAGCATCAGCTCGTGGTCGTCGTCGTAGCCGAGATCGATGAGGCGCTGGAAGGCGGTGAGCGCCTGCTGGAGGTGGCCGATGACGAGTGCCGTCTCGCCGAGGCCGGCGAGGGCGTCCTCGTGCTCCGGGTCGAGGATCAGCGCGAACTCGAATGCCTGCCGGGCCCAGGCGTACTGCTCGGACGCGAGCTGGGCATACCCGACGCCGACATGGAGCTCGACGCTCTGGGGGTGCAGCTGGAGACCTTCACGCAACAGAGTCAGAGCTTCGTCGTAGCGCCCTTCGTTGTAGAGCTGGTGGGCCTGCTCATCGAACTCCTCGGAGCTGCGGAAGGGCTCCGTCATCTGGCATGCGCCTCCAGGAGGGGATGACGCAATGTCGGAGGTTGGCGGAACGCTGGCAAGAGGGAGCGGGATGCCCGTCGGTCACGGGCCGGCATCACGGCGTGAGGCGCCGCACGATGCGTTCCTCGGTGAGGTCGGCGACGACCTCCACCCCGGCCACGATGGCGTGGGTGCGGGTGCGCAGCGCGCGTCGCCAGGTCACGGCCCCGAGCCCGTCCCAGGCGCCGCTGCCGTCCTCGGTCCGCTCCTCCTCGACCTGGAGCGTGAGCGAGTCGGCGACGACCCGCGGCACCACGTGACGCCCGGCGGCGTGCCAGCCGAAGCGGAGGACCGCCGCCGAATCGGGAAGCCGCCACCAGAGTCGCCCGGTGCCGTCGGGGAGCGAGTCGCCGACGGAGAGCGGGGGCGGGACCGCCGGGAAGAAGTCGTCCATGATGGCGGCCGGGTCGTTCAGCTCGAGAAGCGCCGGCGGCACGAAGGGCCGCGCGACGACGCGGAGGTCGCCGCGCGGGTCGCTCACCAGCCGCCACCGTCCGCCGACGAAGCCATCGGTGTCGACCTGCAGGACCTCGTCCTCGGCGAGCTGCGTCAGCTCGAGCTCGAGGGCCTGCACGACCACCGTGTCCCGCGCCCGCGTCACCGCGTACTCGGCCCGCCGGCGCAGGAGTCGCTCGCGGCGGGCGGAGCCGGTGCCGACCGTCACCGTGGTCGCCGCGTGCTCCTGGTACCGGCCCGGGACCTGCGCCCCGGCCCCCGGGACCGCGCCGAGGAGCAGCGCGAGCGCGAGGAGCCCGGCCCGCGGGCTACCCGAGGTAGGGATACCGCCAATCGGTCGGCGGATCGCCGACCTCCTTCACCGTGCGCGGGGAGATCCAGCGATAGAGGTTCAGGATGCTGCCGGCCTTGTCGTTCGTCCCCGACGCGCGGCCACCGCCGAACGGCTGTTGCCCGACCACCGCGCCGGTGCACTTGTCGTTGACGTAGTAGTTGCCGGCGGCGTGCCGGAGGGCGCGATCGGCCTCGAGCACCGCGGCGCGATCCTGCGCGAAGACCGCCCCGGTCAGGGCATACTCGGCGGTGGTGTCGACCAGACGCAGGACGTCCGCCCACTGGTCATCCTCGTACACGTACGCCGTGAGGATCGGCCCGAAGAACTCCTCGCGCATCATCCGGTGGTGCGGGTCATCGACCCGTGCGAAGGTCGGGGCGATGAACCACCCCTCGCTGCGGTCGGAGGTCCCGCCCGCGACGATCTCGACCCCGCTGTCGGCGCGCGCCTCGGCGAGCACCGCATCGAGCTTGGTCCAGGCCCGCTCGTCGATCACCGCGCCGACGAAGACGCTGAAGTCGGCCGGGTCGCCCACCTGCATCTCGGCGATGCCCGCCGCCATCCGGTCGCGCACCTCGGGCCAGAGCGAGCGCGGCACGTAGCAGCGCGAGGCCGCCGAGCACTTCTGCCCCTGGTACTCGTAGGCGCCGCGCAGGAGGGCGGTGGTGAACGCCGCGACGTCCGCGCTCGGGTGCGCGAGGATGAAGTCCTTGCCCCCGGTCTCGCCCACGATCCGCGGGTAGGCCCGGTAGCGGTCGAGATGTTCGGCCGAGGTGCGCCAGAGGGAGCGGAAGACCGCGGTCGACCCGGTGAAGTGCAGCCCGGCGAAGTGCGGCGAGGCGAGCAGGGCCTCGGTCACCTCGACGGAGTTGCCCGGCACGAACTGGATCACCCCCGGCGGCAGCCCGGCCTCCTGCAGCAGCTCGTGGAAGAGCCAGTTCGAGAGTGCGGCGGTGTGCGACGGCTTCCAGAGCACCACGTTGCCGAGCAGCGCCGGGGCGGTCGGCAGGTTGCCGCCGATCGCGGTGAAGTTGAACGGCGTCACCGCGTACACGAAGCCCTCGAGGGGGCGATGATCCAGCCGGTTCCAGGCGTTGCGGCTCGACATCGGCTGCTCGTGCAGCAGGCGCTCGGCGTAGTGCACGTTGAAGCGGAGGAAGTCGATCAGCTCGCAGGCCGAGTCGATCTCGGCCTGGTGCGGCGTCTTCCCCTGCCCGAGCAGCGTCGCGGCGTTGAGCCGCTGGCGCCACGGCCCGGCGAGCAGCTCGGCCGCCTTCAGGAAGACCGCCGCCCGATCCTCGAAGCGCCACTCCGACCACTCCCGCTGCGCCCGCACCGCGCCGTCGATGGCCTCCCCGAGCAGCGCCGGGGTGGCGCCGTGCAGGTTGGCCAGGCGGTGCTGGTGGCGCTGCGGCGAGAAGACGCCCTTCGCCTCGCCGACGTGGTGATCGGTCCCGTTCACCACCACCGGGATCTCGGCCACCTCCGCGCCCATGCTGGCGATGGTCGACTGCAGGGCATCCCGCTCCGGGGTCCCCGGGGCGTAGCTCAGGATCGGTTCATTGACGGGGGCCGGGATGTTGCCGATGGCGCTCATGCAGCGGAGTCCTTGGGTTCTGGAGGCCGGAGGATCGAACGCCCAAGGGTAGGCCCCGAGCCCCGTGCCGACAAGGATGACCGGACCCGGGGAGGGGATTATCTTCGGGCCTGTCCACTTCCGTGCGGAGAACACCCTGATGCGCCGTCTCGTTCCCCTGGCCCTCGTCGCCACCCTGGCCGCCTGCCCGACCTACGACTCGCTGCCCTACGTCTCGTCGCAGGATGGCCTGATGGACGCCGATGCCTTCGCCGCCTACGGGCCGCAGCAGGCCATCGCCGTCGCCATCGGGCGGGAGTTCGCCGAGGCCGATGCGGCCAGGGCGACCGAGTACGCGAAGAAGTTCCCGCAGGTGACCTCGGTCGAGGCCGACTCGCTGGGCCATCGGCTGGTGGTGACCTTCGCCGACCACTGGAGCACGCAGGTCGTCCCGATCACCGACGGCAAGTCGGGCGACGAGACGGCGGGACTGCCGAAGTAGTCCGGTCGCAGCGCTTCCCCGAACGCCACGAGGGCCGGCCTCCCGGATGGGGGCCGGCCCTCGCGCCGTTCGGGGGCGGGGCACTCAGTGCCGGTGCATCCCGCCCTCCATCAGGTTGCGCGTGCCATCGCGCATCTCGGCCATCTGCCGCAGGATCTCGGCGCGCTTCTCGGCCCGGGTCCACTCGGGCTGCACGAGGATGTCGCTGATGATGTCGTGCATCATGTGCAGGTTGTCGAAGATTGCCGCGGCGCGCGGATGCGCCGCGGCGAACCGCGGCGAGACGTCCGCGGTCATCGGCATCACGCGGGGCATGCTGTCGGGGTGGCTGATCATCGCCCGGAAGCGGTCGAGCGTCCGGCGGACCCCCACCTCCTGCTCGGCCGGGGTCGTCGCCACGAGCAGGGGTTCGTAGAGTCCCACCTGCAGCCAGTGATAGGCCCAGATCAGGCCGTTGAACACCGGGTGCTCGCGCCGGAAGCGCTGCGAGAACGGCTGCTCGTCCATCAATGCCATCGCCTTGGGCCGATCGGTGAAGGCGTAGGCCGTCTCCGCGAGATAGTGATCGACCAGCGCCTCGATCAGGGCATCCTGCGCGGGACGTCCGAGCTCGGTGCGCGCGTAGACGTCGTAGATCTGCCGATGCAGCACGTGCGCCCGATCGAAGAACTGCTTCGCGGGCCAGGCGAGCTTGCTGTAGGCCGGGGCGATCGCCTCCTCCGCCACCGCGAAGCGCGGCGGACGGGCGAGGAGGTCGTCGACGAGGAAGCGGTACTCCGCGTCGAGGGCCGCCGTCACCGACGAGGCATCGTGGGTCAGCAGGCGCTCGTAGAGCACGGCGTGGCCGTAGTCGAACGCGTTGAAGAGGCGACCGGCCGCCGGGTGGCGCTCGAGAAAGGTCCAGTTCCAGTCGCCGGCGGGATAGTGCCGCTCGTCGCGGGTGTCCTGCGCCTGCAACGTGGCCTGGCCGAGGCCGAGGACGAGGCACGCGGTGAGGAGACGGATCATCGCTGCCCCCACCGGCCGAGGCCACCGAGTCCGAGGGTGCGCGAGGCGCCGAGGGTGAGCCCGAGATCGGGCCCGACGGGAGAGAGACGGCGATAGACCCCCGCATCGAGGACGAGGGCCGGGGTGACCTGCCAGCGTGCCCCGATGCCGGCGAGCCAGCCAGTGGGACCGCCGCCGAGCGACTCCTGCGCGGCAACCTCGCCGATGACGAGCAGCGACTGGCGCCAGAAGGTGTGATCCACGGCGAGACTGGCGACCCAGCGCGCCGGCGCATCCACCGTGGGTGCGTCGGCGGCGCGTCCGAAGGTGCGGGTCCCGTTGAGGTGCGCTCGCCATGTCCCCCAGGACCGGGTGGCGATCCCCTTGAGGCTCGCCAGCGCCCGGCTGCCGGCGGCGTTCCCCACGGGCATGCTGACGTCACCCCGCAGGGCAAGCGCGGGCAGCGTCGGCGACTCGGTGTTCAGGTTGAGCAGGGCGAAGGCGCGCGGCCCGCCGACCGCCAGCCGGTGCTCCTGGCCGTCGCGGGTGGCGAGCGGCAGCTTGAGGCCGACCATCGCGTTGCGCAGGGCGCCCCACATCAGCTCGGGGGCGAGATGCAGGCGGCCGGTGCCGCGATCGGATTCCCACGCGAGCGGGAACATCGCCTCGAGGGCGTCCTGCTCGATCGGGTAGGCGTCCTCGGTGGTGACCGGACGCTCATCGTCGAGGTTGCGATAGTCCAGCTGGGCGACCGCAGTCGCCCAGGGTGCCGCGACGAGTGTCGCCGCGACCAGGGTGGTACGGAACATGGGACCTCACGTGAAGGAGAGTGACGCGGACTGCGACTCGTTCAGGTGAGGGAGGTGAGTGGAGGAGGGACGGGAGGCGCGTGGCTGCGACTCGACCAGTGGGTGGCCGCCTCGCGGGCGCCGGTCCGGGCATCAGGCGCGAAGGTCGTCGCCATGCGACCGACCATCACGTGCGGCGTGCCGAACTGGGCACAGTGCGCCTGGATCGCGCACTGCGCGGGCGGACAGTGCGGGCAGTCCTCGTCGTGGCCGTCGTGCCCCTGCCCCATCGGGGCCCCCGCATGGGATGCGGCGGGCCCGGGGGCCATGCAGTGATCCCCGCCATGGGACATGGCGGCGTGCTGCGGGAGCATGCCGATCAGTGCGGCGACGAGCAGGAGGAGGCGCACCCCTCAACCTAGTGCGGCGCCGCGCCTCGCGCGATTGCCTCGTGGTGAACCTGATGATGCGCGCCGAGGGCCATCACCCCGATCACGCCGAGTCCGCGAAGCCGCGCCACGCTCCGCGCATCATCCGGGGTCGCGCTCGTCACCCGGATCCGCGCCCCGTCTGCGGTCGGGGTCACCTCCATCCGCAGGTCCGAGCCGGCATTCATCATCGCCGCATGCGCAACCGTCATGCGCCGGATCGCCTCGCCGGTGCGCCCGGTGCCCGTGACGGTCGCCTCGAAGCCGCCCTCCACCGGTCGGGTCGCGATCTCGGCGTGCAGGGTGAGGTCATCCATGTCCCGGAGGTGCTGCCGCAGCGCCTCCAGGTCCACCCGGGACCAGTCGGTCATCGGATCGGCCTCGAGCCGGGCCACGATCTCGGCGATCGCGGCGAACGCCGCCTGCCCCGCCTCGCGGGGCGGCTCGACGGCGGCCGCGCCGTGCACCATCCCCGGGGTGTGCTGGTGCGCCTGCGCGGCCAGCGGGCCGGCGGCGAGCAGGAGGGGCACCAGGCAGGAGAGGGATCGCATCGGGCGGCTCCGGGACGGGGTGAACTGGGAGGGGCGTGGTGGTAGATTACACCCATGCAGCCCAAGACCCTCGGCTGGCTCGCCGTCCTCCTGGCCTTCGTGGCCTTCCTCACGTGGAGCACCCTCTCCGCGCAGAAGGTGGAGTGCGAGGTCTGCGTCGAGTTCAATGGCCGTCGCAACTGCGCCATCGCCTCGCACGAGACGGAGCTCGAGGCGGCGCGCTCCGCCCAGAACACGGCCTGTGGCCCGCTCACCAGCGGCATGAACGACGCCATCGCCTGCGACGCCCGGCCGCCCCTCTCCAAGAACTGCACCGGCGGCTGACCCGGCCCCAGCCCGCGCTCCGCACGATCCCGGGTTGGCGAGGCCCTGCACCGGGGCGAGATTCCGGATTGCACCCCCGCATGAGAATCCTTCTCGATGACGGGACGACTTCATCGGATCGGCAGACATGGCACTGACGGACGCCCAACGGCGGATGGCGCGAAAGGTCGAGGTCCTCGAGGATCTCGAGCCGATCGTGCAGGAGATGATGACGGAGCACGAGGCGAAGCGGGAACTCTGGTTCCCGATCGACCTGCTGCGGGAGGAGCCCGGGACCGATCCCGAGGCGCACCGCCGCACCCTGATCGAGCGGGTGCGCGGCTTCCCGGACGCCTGCCGCGCGGCCCTCGCCCTCAACACGCTCACCGAGGAGGGGCTGCCGCACTTCCACCGCCTCCTGGCGACGCACCTTGGCGAGGAATCGCACTGGTCGGTCTGGAACAATCTCTGGACCGCCGAGGAGGACCGGCACGGGGCGGTGCTGTCGGACTACATGCGCGACACGGGGTGCGTGGACCAGCGCGAGATGGAGCGGCTGAAGTTCGAGTACATCAAGGCGGGGTGGCAGCCGGCGTGGGACCGTGACCCCTACCGGGTGTTCGTGTACACGACCCTGCAGGAGCGGGCCACCCAGATGTCGCACGCGGGGACCGGCCGGGTGGTGGGCGAGTACGAGCCGATCCTCGGCGGCATCCTGCGGCGGATCGCCACCGAGGAGGCGCGCCACTTCACGTTCTACCGGCGGGTCTTCACCGAGATCCTCGCCCGCGACCCGAGCGAGGCGATGCAGAGTGCGGCCTTCGTGATGCCGGCGATCGACATGCCGGGGATCACCATCCCGGGATTCAAGGACTTCGCCGACGTGATCCGGCGCTCGGGCATCTACGGCCCGCGCGACTACCTCCGCATCGTGCAGGACGCGATCGCCCACTGGAAGCTCGAGGCGGTGACCGGCCTCGACGAGCTGGGGCGCAAGGCGCAGGAGAAGATCCTCGCGATCCCCGAGCGGCTCACCCGGATCGCCGACCTGATGGAGTCGCGGGCCCGCGCCAAGACGTTCGCGTTCGACGTCGCGTTCGCGCGCGAGTTCGCGCTGGAGTAGCGGATGTCGCTCGCGCTCCTCTTCGGCCAGGTCCTCGGCGGCGTGCGCACCCTGATCGGGGTCGCGTTCCTGCTCGGGCTCGTGGTCGCGGGGACGCACTGGTTCGTGCGCGAGGGGAAGCTGGCGCCGTTTGGCGGCTGGGCGTCGTTCGTGCGGCGCTGGAGCGACCCGCTCCTCGCCCCGATCGAGCGGCGGCTGCGCGCGGCCGGCGGGAATCCGCAGCACGCGCCGTGGTGGCTCCTCGGCATCATCGTGGTCGGCGGGCTGCTGCTGCTGCAGTTGCTGCAGTTCGTGTTCGGGATGGTCCTCCAGCTGCAGGTTGCGGCCCGCGGCGGTCCGCGGGGCGTGCTGTACGTCGCCTTCGACCTGACCTTCTCGCTGCTGATGTTCGCGCTGCTGATCCGGGTGTTCTCCTCCTGGTTCGGGCTGACCCGGTACACGCGCGGGATCTCCCTCACCTACCGCCTGACGGACTGGCTCGTCGAGCCGATCCGGCGGATGATGCCCCCGATGGGGATGTTCGATTTCTCCCCGCTCGTGGCGTACCTGGTGCTGATCGTGCTGCGTTCGCTCCTGATGGGGGCTATCTTCTAGCACCTCGTGCCACCGGCACGACGACCTGATCACGTGGTGATTTCGCGCGCTTGCGGCCACGTAAAACAACCCGCTAAGACGCCGCCCGGGGGCGGTGACCTTCCCCCCGGGCTTCGTCGCAGGAGCCCCATGCCCGACCCGAATGCCGCCCGCCTCGCGCGCCTCGCCGTGCTGCCGCGCCTGCTCGCCGAGCGGATCCTCGTCCTCGATGGCGCGATGGGGACGATGCTGCAGCGCGCGGGGCTCACCGAGGCCGACTACCGTGGCAGCCGCCTCGCGGCGCACCCTCGTGACCTGAAGGGCAACCACGACCTGCTCGCCCTCACACGCCCGGACGTCCTGCGCGACGTGCACGACGCCTACCTCGGCGCCGGGGCCGATATCGTCGAGACGAACACCTTCACCGCGACCGCCCTCGGCCAGGCCGAGTACGGCACCGAGGCGCTGGTCGCGGAGATCAATCGCGCCGCGGCCGCGATCGCCCGCGAGGCGGCCGATGCCCACGCGTCCGCGGAGCGGCCGCGCTATGTCGCGGGCGTCCTCGGGCCCACGGCGCGCACCGCGTCGCTCTCCCCCTCGGTCGAGGACCCCGGCTTCCGCAACGTCACCTTTGTCGAGCTCAGCACGGGGTACCGCGAGGCCGCCGCGGCGCTGCTCGAGGGTGGGGCCGACCTGCTGCTGGTCGAGACCGTGTTCGACACGCTGAACGCGAAGGCGGCGCTGTTCGCGCTGGAGGAGCTGTTCGACGCCCTCGGCTGGCGCGTCCCGGTGATGATCTCGGGCACCATCACGGACCGGAGCGGTCGGACGCTCTCGGGGCAGACCGCCGACGCCTTCTGGACCTCGGTCGCCCATGCCCGGCCGCTGAGCATCGGGCTCAACTGCGCCCTCGGCCCCGACCTGCTGCACGGCCACATCCAGGACCTCGCCCGCAGCGCGGACACCTTCGTCTCCGCGCACCCCAACGCCGGACTCCCGAATGCGCTCGGGGGCTACGACCTCGGGCCCGGGCAGATGGCACGCGACCTCGGGGCGTGGGCCAGGGAGGGGCTCGTCAACATCGTCGGCGGCTGCTGCGGCACGACACCCGAGCATATCGCGGCCATCGCGGCCGCGGTGGCCGGCGTGCCGCCGCGGCGCCCGCCGACCCTCCCGCCGCGCACCCGACTCGCCGGGCTCGAGCGCTTCGTGATCGGGCCCGAGACGAACTTCGTGAACGTGGGGGAACGCACCAACGTGACCGGCTCCCGCCGGTTCGCCCGCCTGATCGGCGAGCGCGACTACGAGGCGGCGCTCGGCGTGGCGCGACAGCAGGTGGAGGCGGGTGCCCAGCTGCTCGACGTCAACTTCGACGACGCACTGCTCGATGGTCCCGCCGCGATGACCACCTTCCTCAATCTCGTCGCCGCCGACCCGGACATCGCCCGGGTCCCGGTCGTGCTCGATTCCTCGCGCTGGAGCGTGCTCGAGGCCGGGCTGCGCGTGCTGCAGGGGAAGGGCGTCGTCAACTCGCTTTCGCTCAAGGAGGGCGAGGCCGCGTTCCTGCACCAGGCCCGCCTGGTGCGGCGGTATGGCGCCGCGGTCGTGGTGATGGCGTTCGACGAGGCCGGCCAGGCCGACACCGTCGAACGCAAGGTCGCGATCCTGGTGCGGGCCTTCCGCCTGCTGGTCGACGAGGCGGGGTTCGACCCGTCCGACGTCATCCTCGACCCCAACATCTTCGCGGTCGGCACCGGCCTGGCCGAGCATGCCGACTACGGGACCGCCTTCGTCGAGGC
>Ga0116151_10002209_pt1 | contig 18020 bp, 17 predicted proteins | sample AD_UKC117_MetaG_FD_89893 | JGI IMG/M metagenome (GOLD analysis project Ga0116151, IMG submission 89893) | Active sludge microbial communities of municipal wastewater-treating anaerobic digesters from Hong Kong - AD_UKC117_MetaG | ecosystem: Engineered > Bioreactor > Anaerobic > Digestate...
TACCCAATGTCGTTAAGTTAAGATATTTAAGTTAAGATATTATCGTGTCAAAGTAGTCAGTGTTCAGTTAACAGTTTCCAGTGTGTGATTCGAGACTGCCCACTGAAAACTGGGGACTGATGACTGTTAACTTAATGACATTGAGTGGCTACCCCGCTTGAGGTTATCAATAAGCTGCGCTGCCTGCGGGCGTCAGAAGCACCGGTGGCGTCAACTCTTGGCGGACTTGGGCTACGGTGACCGCTGCGTCGGCTGTTAACACATCCTTGAGCAATGCCATGGCGCGCGCCGGATCCCGTTCAAAGGCCTGTTGGATCGCGGCCACCTGTGCTTTCGGTGTCGGATCTTTGCGCCTAAAGCGTCCCAGTAGCCGTTTGGTGGGCGGGGTTAAGTGTTCATCATTCACCTTTTGATAGAGCTGCTGAACCAATGCACGTTGCTTTCGTCCCGTGGGATTCTTTTCAAAAGCAACATAAGCTTGATATGCCTGTACATCGCTCTCCATCTGCAGCGAGTGCAGGATAGCGCGTACATAGGCGCTCACACTCTCCTCCAAAGCCACTTTAAGTGCCGGCGCTTTCTTGATCTGGGGTGCAAAGAGCCAATGCAATTCCCAATTGAGGCTTTTGCAATAGCCATCCAACAGTTCCAGCAATACCTGTGCCTCGCTGGCCGGCAAGCGTTGTAGCCACCGTTGGAGCGGTGGTTCAAGTGCATCGTGTGCGGCGGCCCACTGTCGCAACTGCGTAAGTTGGAGTCGGCGCGTTTTGTGGGTGCGCCAGCGCTGCCAAAAGAAGCGTACAACGAGCACGACGAGCAGAAGGATAAGGATAACGATAACAAGCATGGTGCGATGACCTCACGTCTCAAGCGGAACTGTACCACAGTCTGTATCAATGGCCGTGCACTACAACCGGCAGCCTGCTTATCTGTACCCCAACTGGGACAGTCCCGCAATGGCTGAATTTGTCAGGAGTTACGCGCCTCGCTGGTTTCGATACGCCAAACAGTTGGCTACTTCGATAACGTTAAATTGGATGCGAAGCTGGTCCATGACCAGCGCAGTACACGAGGTCAACTCCTAATTGAACGTTGTCGTACTACTTACCCGACAAAGCGCGTAAATCCTACTTGTATAGATAACGGATGGTCTGTCTGCCAAGCGTTGCGCGTTTGGTCAGCGGCGGGGCGATAGGGCTGCGAATCAATGTCTGCACGCGAGATGTCCGTTTCGCCGGTGACTCATTGTTTTTCCCGCTCGCAGCCTCTGTTGGCTCCGTTGCCGTTGATGATCCGACCGAACGTTGGTAGTCGTTTTGTGGCATGCTCTGTGGCAAAGGGTTAGCTATTGGCAGGTGGTTAATATCTATCGCCGTCGCCACAGGATGTTTGGCCATATGGGACTGGCTACTTGGCGCATCGGTCGGCGCAAGTGTATCATCGCCGGGCAGCAGGGCAACAGTGTCAAGCGCTTCCGACCTGAGAGTGTTGGCGTCATCTTGATCTACCGCTGCATCGGCTGCTGTGGAAGGCGCCGCAGCTGTGTTGGACGCGCCATGTACCGCTTCCGGCTGCTGGTGAACAAGCACCGGATGGCGGACAACCTGGCTGTTACGGATCAGCACCGTGACTTGCCCTGAATTGTCGAGCTTGGTGTGCACTCTACCGATTGCTGCGACAACGCCATGATAGCCACCACCGTGAGTTCGATCACCAAGCGTCACCCAATCGCCCACCTGATAGAGCCGCCGGCTGCGGATACGGCGAGTTGCTGCGAGGTCGGACAGCCATGTTTCGCCACCGCTAACCCAACCCACTCCAAAAGCTCCCGTCACCGCCAGTACAAGGAGCAGCGCATTGAGCCCACTGACGCGCACGATCAGACCCATGCCTCCGCCGACAATGAGCAACTGGACCAGTGTCGCGCCCGTGCCACTCCAGCGAGGGCCAAGCCGCTGGAGGAAATGGCTGATTGCCGGTCGAATCCCCCACGTCAATCCCAAAGTCAAAACAGTGATGAGCAGTGTGAGCACATGTTGCAAAGCGAATGACGGCAAAGCATCGCTGACGGTTTCTAACCATGCCATGCGCGAGATCTATCCTTTATGCATTTGGATCATCTAGATCTTTGGGCGCAATTGCATAATGTTTTAGAGAGAATTGCACCGAATACACCTCTTCGCCCATAGGAGCGCCGCTTTTATAGGAGCGGCGCTTTTGTCGTGAGATTTATAGGGCGGTTGGCTTGAAAGCGGTAGTTTTAGTCTTACCCAAATTACCGCTTTTAAAGGGTACACGCTTTAGCTAGTTCTTGTTGCGAAACGCCTGTTTTCTCGCAAAGCCGCAAAGCTCGCCAAGAAATACCAGAGAAAACTTTGCGGGCTTCGCAGCTTTGCGTGAACCTTTCTTACTTTCGCAACAGAAACTAGCTGGGAAGGTCCGTACCACCGGTGAACCCACGCAACGTGTTGGAAAGATTGCTCCACAGTTGTTTCGCCTCGTTATCAAGGTCATCCCAGGCCAACCCCGCCCGTAGATCGGTGCGGATGGGTACACCACTTACCACGGGAAGTCGGTTCTGCGCCGTGGGCTCGATAGGGCTATTTTCTGGCGTATCAACTCGTTTTGTTTGCTTCATTTTCTTTTCCTTTTGTTGGACTGTCTAATGAATGTCCAGCATTACCTTCGGTATAGGGGAGGCTAAGCGAGTACCCTTCGGGCGCAAAGCCGCAACCCATCTGCTTACTGAAACATTTATTTTAGGACTTACGCAGTTGTCTGATTTTGGGTAGTCTGCCGGGACGGAGTTGTTCAGGTGTAAACAGGGCCCATAGTTCCAGTACAATTACGTGACAACAACTCCTTTGGGGGAGATTCCCTAATTTTGATACAGGAAACTACACCTACTCAACCGGCCAACTGCGTAGTACAATGTTTGACAATCGCTAGACAGCTAGATGATGACGGTTTTCATCATAGCGAGCCCATGTGGATCAAACGTGGATTGGGTGTGGATCGTCTCCCTTTCGACAATTTTGCCCCTCAATGGTTGGATAAAATAGCGGCAATAAGCGTCACCAAAGCAGGACCTTCTTGATTGAGATAAAAATGGTCGCCGGGCAAACGATGCAAGGCAAATGCGCGACTGGTTAGCTGCTGCCAGGCCTGTAGATCGAGTGCTGTTGCATGAGGGTCAGCCTCGCCTCCAAATGCAACAATTGGACAGGCTAACGGCGGCTCATCCTGGGAACGATACCGTTCTACCAAGGCAAAGTCCGCCCGCAGCAGTGGTACAAAAAGTCCGCGCAATTCCGCATCTGCAAAGATCACCGCCGGCAGATTCTTATAGCGCTGTTGGATTTCGGTGAGAAATGCTTTGTCATCGGTTAATGTATGCAGTGGCGATTCTGGGGCCGGCAAAAAAGGAGCGCGCCGTCCGGAGACTAGCAGGTGAGTCGGCGTCAATTGATACTGTTGCTGTAGTTGCTGGGCAAGCGCATAAGCGATGAGCGAGCCCATGCTGTGACCAAAGAGGGCGAACGGTCGATCCAGATGTGGCAACAGATTGGGTAGCAGGGCCTCTACCAGCAGCTCCATTGTGGCAAAAGCCTGCTCCCGGATCCGTTGTTCACGACCCGGCAGTTGCACCGCACATACTTCAGTCGTGGTCGGCAGATAGTGTTGCCACTGTCTGTAGATCGATGCCGCCCCGCCGGCGTAGGGAAAGCAAAAAAGCCGTAGACGCGCGGCTGAATTGTGGGGAAGAACCTGTAGCCAGCGATTGGTGGTATGGGGTTTTGTTTTCATCATACCTGTGCTCATCTCTTTTTCTGAATCTCTATGAACCTGTTGCTGCTCCGGCCGGCAATGCTAACTGTTGTTCCCCTCTGATCTGGGGTGATGCAGCTTGTGAATCGTTGGGCTCACTCTCTATGGCTTCGTCGCCGGTTATCATTGCACTGTTCTGTGTGAGTTCATCGATGCTCAGGGAATCTCGCAGGGAAATATCTTTGCGGTATTTGAGCCAAGGTTCAAACGAAACCCCCAGCGCGGTCAAGAAGCCCCCGGATGTTATTAAAATGGCATGGGCAAGTTTAATCTGCCAGAAGAGTACCGCACTGAGACAGAAGGCAGAGGAACCGAGCACAATGCCCATGGCGACCTTTTGATTCTTCTCAAAGCGGTGGGAGAGACTAAGCAGTGTCTCAATCCGGTCAATCCGGTCATCAAGGAGAATTACCTGGGCCGTACCAGTGGCTAAAGGCGTGGCACCGCGCAGGGAAATCGCCACATCTGCTTGCTTGAGTGCAATCGAATCATTGATGCCATCGCCCACAAAGCAGACAATCCGCCCCTCTGCTTGGAGTTGCTGAATCAGTTCGGCTTTGCCTTCGGGGAAGATCTCTGCATGGTAAGTGTCGATGCCGATGGCTTTGGCCAGCCGCCTGGTCGGCGCTTCGTGATCGCCGGAAACGATCATCAATGATCGGACTTGGCTGTAGCTTTGCAGCTTGGCAATGAGCGCCGCCGCCTCGGCCCGGGGGGGCGTTTGCAATTCAATCGCGCCTACCACCATCTCTCCTACCGCCACCAAAACCAACGATATCCCCTGTACGCGGCTCGTTTCGATCAATGCTTCGACTGCTGCAGGCATGGCAATCGCTTCCGCAGCCATATAGCGGGCACTTCCTACATAGACCGCTTTCTCCTGCCATGTCAGGCTCAGCCCCAGTCCCAACTTGTATTCCAAATCGTCGGCGTGCGGTATTACCAACTGTCGCTCCGCTGCCTCGGCAAGTACAGCCAACGCGATTGGGTGGGATTGACGCTGTTCGGCCAGGGCGGCGTAAAAGAGAATATCTTGCTCGCGATAATCAGCAAATGCATGGATCTGGGCAACATACGGCTGATTTTCGGTGAGGGTTCCCGTTTTATCAAAGATAAATGTATCAACATCCTCTAGCGCCTCCAAGACACGACCATCCTTGACGAGGATGTTTTCTTGTGAGGTGATGTTGAGAAAGTTGATCAAGCTGCTATTGCCTGCAATCGTCAAGCGATAGAGTGGGTTGGAATCAATCACCGCCAGCGCGCTGGAAAGCCCCAAAAAGGGAAGGGTGAGACCACTGACAATCAAGGTTGGTGTGGCGAGTGCATCCGTAAATTGCTGTGCCCACAGCCCCCGCTTCGATATGTGGTAGAGGGTCTGGTTGAGGATTGTTTCTACCTGGCCGATCACTGTCTCGTGGCCAGATGAGGTGACCTGTACATATAATTTTCCCGAGAGCACGAGGGTTGAGGCGAAGACCGTTGCATTAACATCTTTCTCCACCGGTTGCGCTTCACCGGTTAACACCCGTTCATCAATGGTACCGGTGCCGGAAACAATAATGCCATCCACAGGGATCATTTCGCCGGCGTAGATCACAACAATTTCATCTCTAGCCAACTTGTGGAAAGGCTTCTCCCGCTCAGTTCGATCAAGTAAGTTGACTCCCTGTGCCCCGTCGAAACTGGCGTCAACGACTCGCACCGTCAGCATGTTTTGCGTGCTCAGAATGCTGACCAGAGTCTGTTCAAAGCGCCGCTGTGACATGAGGCTGAACTTTTTGCTGGAGAAAAAGGCGAGTGGCGTGAGGTTGCCGAGGATGAGATTCCCATTGAGGATCAAGGCAGTTTGGATCAGCGCGGCAAGAAAATCATTTGAGATCTTGCCATTCTGTTTTAGTTTGTCATACGCATCCTTGTAAACAGGAATAGAGCCCACCAATAACCCGCCAAAACTCCAAGCGCGTAAGGCTGGAAAGAGCATGTTCCCACCCAAGGCCAGCACCGTTGAAGTCGCCGCGGTGAGCAATCCAAGGTCAACAAGTTGTTCCTCCAGGCTCATATTGGCGTCTGGATTGAACTCGTGCAATTCAGTTAGCCGTTTTTTGCCCCAGATGAATGCGTTGACGTGAAGAAAAATCGGGTTCAGCCTCTTCTCATGTAGCACACCGGCGCGCTGTGCCCCGTCGGACAGGACAGCCGATAAGCTACGTTTGATACGTCCTAGCATGAAAGTTCCTTATCGCTGGTTGCCACCAAGCCCATTGCCACCAAGCTCATTGCCCCCAAGTCTATTGCCCCCAAGTCTATTGCCCTCGCCAAGAGCAGTCCGTTGGCAAAGCACTCCGGGTAAGGGCAGCCTTTAAATGGGGTGTCCATTAAGCAAACACTGGCTCTTTTGTATAGAAACGATTGCGGATCTGTGCCCGCATTGTGCTCAGATCCCGTGGCGCGGAGGTAGGCTTGAAGAGGCCATCCTTCTCCCAGCGCTCTGGGTCCAACCCAACGCGCCAGGTATTGAGCCAAAGTGGTTCCGAAAAGCATTCCAGATAATCCGGCAACACATCCTCGACAGCCAGCAGGAAAAGAACCTGGGCCAGCTCCTCAAATCGTTTCATGTTAACCTGTTGAGCGGCAATTAGTTTCGCGGTACTTTTGCCACTTTGTAAGTTACGCAGACGCCATTCGCACAAAAAGTCGAGACCGAGGTAATCCATAAAGTCATAGGTGAGCCGGCCAGGTGATTTGGCGTCCCACTCGATAAATAGGCATTGCATGCGCTGCATGCAGCGAAAGTCCAGTGGTGTCTGCGCTGCAATGTGTGCGGCTAGGCGGGGTTCATGGGTGTGGAGCCAGCGCAACGCCCGCTCATAGGTCTTATAGGTTGCGAAGGGATGGATCGACTCCTGCGTTACGACCCCCACGCTTGTGTAACCGGTTGCCAGCGGAATTAGCCATACCCAATACCCATCGCCCATCAAGTGGTTCGTATAAAAATACCGTTGTCGTGCCGGTACACGTGCTTGCCAGGGGCTACTGTCTGCAACGACCCAGCGGGCAGAAACCATCTCTAGTGCAGCCGCTGTTTCAGTTCGTCCATGGGATCGAGGCTCCGCTACGAGCAGGATTTCGTGGGGCTGTTCCGCCTCAGTCGCCAGACGAATCTCTTTGACCTTTTGGCCCTCGATAAGCTCAATACCCGATGCGGCATTGAACCGGCGCAGATCGCTTTCCAGCTTACCGCGGTCGATCTGGTAGGAATCAACTGTTGGAAAGGCTGAGAGACCGAATTCACGACGTGCTTCTAACGACCTCCGCTGTCACCGAAAAACAACGCAGGCCCATCTTTTTGAAATATTGCTCGGTGAAATACCTACTCCGCTGCAATTTTTTTCCCTATTCAATTAATGAACCTTATCCCGATTTAATTTTTGACTCGTGTAGCTGTCGACTGGTCAACAGCATGAAACCAGTGGTGGAAATTAAATCGGGATAAAGACTAGGTTCTGTTGACATTTCGATTTTTCCCACTGTACGGAAACGATATATCGTTTCCGTACGCCACTGGTGAGATCTCAAATGTCAACAGGCCCTAATAAAGTGGTAAAGACAATCGAATCCAGCCAGAATTCATCGAGTTGGGCATCATCATCGAGATGCTCGGGGAAGGGCACAGGCGAGTTTTCGACAACGGCTTTTGCTAATTCCGATTTTACAATTTCTCGAATAGACATGCAGGAATCCTTTTGGCTCTTCAGGAATTCAGGGGGGTGACATGGATCCTTCCAGGAAGAGGCAGAAATTTGTCGGTCTGAGCAGAACCGTTGCGCCTCTTCCAGGAAGGGTAATCCCATGAGATCCAGTAGAACCATCCTTTTCTTCTATGATTTTAGGACTTACGCACGCCTCTTACGCACGCCTCTGGTTTCGATACGGCAAAAAACAGTCTACTCGACCGACACTCTGCATAAGTCCTATACTAAGTGTCTGTCCTGAAATTCTCTGTGTCCACTTTACCGGTCAATTAGCGGTTCATAGGTTACCTTGATCAGGCGCAGCGCAGCGTCTGCTGTTTCCTCATCGACCGCGGCAACTGCGGCCACAGGGTCACCGACAAAACGAACTTTCTCCACGGCCAAGGCCGTCTCATCTTTGCTAACACCCAACGCACCGTAGCGTTCGGGAAGGTCTGCACCAGCGAGTACGGCGACCACGCCCGCATGGGCAGACAAGAGCATACCGGGAACGCAGTACCCACATTGGGTGGCGCCCAGGTCGGCAAACGCTGTCTGTAGCGGATGCACATCACCCGCCGCTGCCAGCCCTTCGATTGTCGTGATCGCTTGCCCCTCTATCTCAACCGGTAGTGTCAGGCATGAGAGCATGAATTCCCCGTCGAGTAACACGGAACAAGCTCCGCATTCACCCAATTCGCAGCCATGTTTGGTGCCGGTCAAACCCAGATCCTCGCGTAGCACTTCCAGCAGCGTTTTGTGAACGTTGTTATAGAGCTCGTACATCTGGCCATTAATTTGTAGTGTCAAGAAAGCTTTCATGGTCCTAGAGATTATCTGTTGGTACGAGGTAAACCTGTCAACAGTAGGATAGCTGACACGCGTGGGCTAAACATGGACCGAGTGTGGATCGGTCGGAAGTGGCCCGGGTTTAGTCGACGGCGCCAGGTGTGCCGTGGGTTTTTCTAGCGATTGCCGCTGCAAGCACCAGGAATGAGCACCATCCGCCGCATGGTAGGTTAACCTTTATTCATGGCTTTACAACCGGCAATTGATCTTACTTGCTTAATCATCCCGTTTTTGCAGATAGTAGGCCGTGCTCACGCTGCCGGCGACGATCACGCCACTGGCGGCTAATATGACTGGGTTAAAGCTGGGGACACCGGTGATAAGCGTACTCTGCAAAGAAGAACCGGCGATTACAGTTGCCGCGGTGCTGGGCAATGTACCAAGCAGTCCACCGAATAAGAAGGGGCGCCAAGCTAACCCTAAATAGCCGGCCAAGCAGTTGATTGTATCGGTATGGAGAAACATTCCATGCAGTAAGACCATTGCGGTAAATGGCTGTTGCTGCATTTTTTTGCCATACCGGGTGAACAACGGGCGTAGCGTGGCATGGTGGCCGCTTGTTGCAGGCGTGGTTTCAACGGTAGGATCCGCGGCTGCCTCTGGCTCTGATGTACTTTTCGGCGGAGAACTGCCTTGTCGTAGTGCGCGGCCTACATGATAGGCGACCAGAGACGATGCGCTAAAGCCAGCCAATGAGACAAATACACCTTTGACTGGTCCAAAGATTAAACCACTGCTCAGATCCATCAAGACATCGGGGAAAAATGTCAAGGGACGGAACATATCTGCGGCGATATAGAGGAGCGGGCCATACGGATTTGTGCGAAGGAGCGCGACCAGGCGGTTGACAAGGATTAGAGGTGTATAGCCATGGGCTGTGGCCAACAGCAACAGCGAACCACCGGCGGCCAGCCCGCCAAGCGCGAGATGGTGCGGTGCCAAAGGGCGCATTAGACGGCCCGTGACTTTGTGGGGGGCGAGGGCTGTATCAAAGAGGCCAGGCGGGCCGTCAGGATGGGGCACGCGCAGCGTTGCAGCCAGATGGTTTGGGGATGGGCGCGAACGGTAATATTTTGCCCCTAGTGCCAACGCGCCACCGGCAAAGGCGACGCCAGTAAGCAACATTTATGCACCACTCTTGATTTGTCTATCCGCCGACGCCGAGGCATCCACGCCATCGGCTGCCATGCTGGTCATCCCATTTGCATCTGCTGCCGGTGCTGCCATTTGGACCCCACGCAGATTGATCCAGCCGGCTGGATGGGGAACGTAGCCGCTGACCCGCTTATGTAAGGCCGTGAGCACGGGGCGAAAGCAAGGAATGATGACAGCCCCGTCTTCCATCACAAGTTGCTGTGCCTGTTGGTAGAGCGTCTTTCGTTGCTCAGCATCGGTTGCGCTCCGTGCACTTTCCAGCAGCGCATCGAGATCTGCGTTAAACCAACGACTTTCATTCCAAGTTGAGTGCGAATGGAAGGCAACCATAAAGGTTTCATCGATGCTTGTTCGAAAGTTCCAACTGCCGATATGAAATGGCACCTGTGCCCAATAACTGCTCCAATAGACATCGGCCGGCACTTGCGTTGGCCGGATCGTAAATCCGGCTGGGGCTGCCATGGCTTGGACTAGATAGGCGAGATCAACCATGCCCGGATCGAGATCTGCGGTGATGAGATCCAGCTCGATCCCATTGGGATAGCCGGCATCAGCCAACAACTGACGTGCCGCCTCGATGTCTCGTGGATACGCGGTCAGGTTTGCATGAAAGGGGCTGATCGATGCGACTGGCTGATCCCACGCAATTTCCCCCCGACCCGCAAGCAACTGTGTTTGGATCTCTTGGCGTGCCAGACATAACTTTAGCGCCCGGCGCACACGGATGTCGGTAAAGGGTGCCTCGGTCGCCTGCATGACAACGGTCAGATATGCACCACTGGCCGATTCCACGATGGTGATCGCATCGTTTTGAGTTAAGAGCTGCGCTTCCTCGCTGCTTACATCGGCCAGCAGATCAACTGCATCTGCGTCAAGCGCGGCTGCCCGTTGTTCAAAGGTAGGCAGGTAGAAATGTTGAACTTCTTGGATCGTCACCTGATCGGCTGCCCAGTACTCTTCACTGCGCACCAAACTAAATTGTCGTCCAGGGATCGCATTGTCGACGCGAAAAGGACCCGTGCCGGAGGGAAGCTTCGCAAGCGACTCAAGCGGATAGTCATGGGCGAGAATAAAAGCCTGCGGCGTACCACAGAGCAAGGGCAGATCGGCATTGGCAGCAGCGAGGTGAAAGCGAACGGCCCCCGTGACGCTGCCATCATCGACCTCTTCTACCGCAGTGACTGCGCTCAAAACCGCCCGCATTGGCGACCCGACCGCCGGATCGAGCAAGCGTTCATAGCTATAAATCACGTCGCGTGCGGTAAAAGGCGTGCCGTGGTGAAAGAATACATCCTGGCGCAATGTAAAGGTCCATGTCAACAGATCGTCACTTGCCTCCCAGCGTTCGGCCAGAGCCGGCTGTGTGACGAGCTCATGATCAATACGGACCAGCCCTTCATAGACCGCAAAACCGAGTTGAATGGCCGCATTGGCACTCATCATTGCCGGATCCAACAGTGTTGGCACATTGGCAAAGGCGATGCGCAATCGTGGCGGCGGCGTGTGGTCCGTTGTCGGCGTTTCTCCATCGACCGCTGCTGTCGTGGATGTCGATGTCCCATCCACGGTTGTGGGTCGTGATTCTACCGTTGTCGTTGAAAATCGGCTACAGCCTTCCAGTGCCCACAGGGTGGAGAGTGCACCGCCGGCAGAAAGTCTCAAAAATGTTCTTCGTGTCTGCATGAGCGGAAACTCCTACCGATCAACGACAATTGTCGTGTTGGGAGGGGCGAACTCCTTTGGCCAAGTGGTTTCGCTGTTTATCTTGGCCCCCGCCAGTTCAACCGTAAAGACTTTGTCCTCTTCTTTGAGAATCAATTGCGCTTCACGTAAATCACTCGCAATGAGATTTGCGCCTTTGAGGGAGGCACTCAGCAGATTGACGCCGATGAGATTGCTCCCTTGGAGGTTGGCACCATCCAACAAGGTGTTGCTTAGATTGGCCTGACTTAGGTTACTGTTGGCAAAGATCGCACCGCGCAAGCGTACCCCTTCTAGTCCTGCCCCGGTGAGTTCGGCATAGTTGAGGATGGCACCCTGCAAATTGACGCCATCCAAGTTGGCACCGGTGAGGATCACCCCGGTTAAGTTTGCCCCTCGCAGATTCGCCCCGCGATCGAGGTTGTTGCTCGTGGGCGCCAGGTTTGCGCCCTTCATATAGGCCCAACTGAGGTCGGCACCCCGCAGATCCGCGCCACCCAAACTGATGCCCCGCAGATCGGCCCCGCGCAAATCGCAGCCAATCAAGATCGCCTCGACCAGCACCGCCGCGGTAAGCTTGACCTGGCGCAGATCGACGCCGGTGAGCATTGCACCCGTCAGATCGGCTCCGCTGAGATCGGCCTCATCCAGCAATACACTGCCCAAGTTGGCGTGCTGTAAATTGGCACCCAACAAGCGCGCACCGCGTAGATCGGCCCGAGCCAAATTGGCGTTGGACAGGTTGGCTCCGCTGAGATCGGCGTTGTGGAAGTTGGCACGGTCGAGTTCGCTCTGCGCCAGCATGGCATTGCGTAGATTCGCCCCCTCAAAATTCATCCCCGACAGCGTGCGTTTGAAGAGGGAAACCCCCAAGCACTCTGGTGGACATCCCGCCGGTAACCGAGCACCGCAGGCAACCAGGATGACCATGAAGAGTAGCAGTAAGAAGCCAACGATCATTTGCGATAAACCTATTTTCACGAGTACCTCATTCTTCCTGACTCTCAACCAATGTTTGGACTTCGTCGGCCCACGGAAATGCGGTCAGAAAAGGATCGGGGGGCAACGGTTCCGCGGTGCTGATGATCTCTTCAAGCAAGCCATCTTCCCGAACGCGGCCAATGCGCGCCATCTTAAAGGTATGTTGTGTTGCGCTGTCGATCCGGATTGGCCCGTCGGGTGCAATATATTCGACAGGCTCTGCCATTGCCGCGCGTACCGCCTCGACATCGGTCGATCCCGCACGCTCAACCAACTCATGCCATAGATAGACGCCGGCATATGCCGCTGCAATGGGGGAAGAGGTAACCCGTTCCTGACCATAGGCTTCTTTATACGCAGTCACGAAGCCAAAGTTCTCCGGCGATTGTAGCGTCTGAAAGTAGTTCCAGGTTGTCAGATGGCCAATCACAAATTCCGGCCCAATCACGCGTACTTCTTCCTCGGCGACACTGGTGCTGAGGACAGGCAGATTGCTGGCCGTGAAATCTGCCTCGGCCAGCTGTTGGAAGAAAGCTATATTACTTTCCCCGTACATCGTGTTAATAATTGCGTCCGGTGGGCTGGCTCGCAACTGTTCCATGAGCGAGCCAAATTCGGTTGCTCCCAGCGGGAGGTATAGTTCACCGATAATGGTCATTCCCAATTCACTGGCCTGTACTTTGATGATGGCGTGGGCCGTGCGTGAATAGGCAAATTCTGAGCCGATCAGTAAAACGTTGACAAAGCCCTGCTCGTACAGATAGTTAACCGCGGGAATAATCTGCTGCGATGCATCCTGCCCCATGTAAAAGATATTCGGCGATTGTTGGAACCCTTCCGTCGGGGCTGGATAGAAGAGCAGGCCGTTGAGCTCTTCAAAGATGGGGAGCATGGCATTGCGGCTGTCACTGCGCCACCCGCCAAAGATTACAGCAACTTTATCTTCTTCCAGCAATTTGCGTGCTTTCTCGGCAAAGACCTCCGGGCTGCTTGCCCCATCTTCGACGATAACTTCGATCTGCTTTCCCAACACACCACCATCGGCATTGAGCTCATCAACGGCCAAAAAGGTGGCATCGCGCGCCGCGACTTCGCTGATAGCCATCGGCCCGCTGAGCGAATGGAGCACACCCACTTTGATTGTGTCGGTGAGCGGTGATTCGCTGCTCTCGATCAACTCAATGGTGGCGGCCATCTCCTCGTTGACCCCGGCATTGGGCCAGACGGTTTGTGTATCAAACGTTGCCCCCTCCCACTCAGCATCGACCAACAGCTGACTGCGTTGCAGTTCATTCAACTCCTCGATGGCACGATCCAGCATGAGATCTGCCTCAGTTAACTCACTGGAGTAGAGGCGCGCCCCCAATAGGTTGACGCCGCCAAGATTCGCCCCGTTCATGTCGGCACCAACGAGTGTCGCACCAAGCAGGCGACTGCTGCCGAAATTCGCCGACGCCAGATCTGCCCCAATCAGGCTGGCCCCTGAGAGGTCGGCATTGGTGAGATCAGCACCAATCAACGTGGCGAGATTCAACCAAGCGCCGCTCAAATTGCTGCCGCTCAATTGCACGCCGCTCAAATCGGCGCGGCTTAGCGTGGCACCGCTGAGATCGGCATTGATAATACGCGCCCCATTTAACTTGACGTTGATGAGGTCGGCGGCGATTAAGATCACGCCGGTGAGGTCGACACTTTCCATCTCGGCATTTTCTAAATTTACCCCAAGCAGCGATGTTTCGCGGAAATCAATGGCGGTGAGATCCGCCTCCGTCAGATCCGCACCATCAAAGCGCGCCCCAGCCAGATTTGCACCCGCTAGGTTGGCTTTCTGTAAATTTGCGCCCAGAAACTTGGCGTTGCGTAGATCGGCGCCTTCCAAATTGGCACGCATGAGCAGCGCCCCGCTCAAATCCGTATTTTGTAACTGCGCCTCAGAAAGATCAACCCGACTGAGATTGGCATTGACGAAGTTGGCATTGTTCAGGCGCGCTTTGCTCAAATCGCGCCCCACCAGGTTGGCCCCGACACAGTCCGGCAGACAACTGACGCCGATCACAATCCAGTACCGAACCCCATATGCCCCCGCCAAAAGAAGGACGGCCACCACAATGCCACGGAAGTATAGTTGCCATTTGATCTCATCCCACTTCTCCGCCAAGACATAGACCACGGCAAAGAGCAACAGTAGGAGAAGTAGGCCGAATAGTATGATCATGGCACAGGAGTATGTCCGTTCTTGAAATAGATTCAAGCAAAAAGTGCAGAGGTCTAGACAGAAATGCAATCCGTTTGGATTTATCCTTGCCCACTCTGTGGCAAAACGTTCATTGTTATTGGTGCCTGAGGGCAAACTCTGCGTTTAGGGGGCATGGGACTGTGTTTGTGCGACGGCGCCATTGTGATTTACCATCTCGGGTTGCGTGGCGAGTTGTGTCTGCATGCGCTCGTATAGCACAGTCTTGAGCAAGCTGTTGAAGGCCTTTGGTTCGTTGACTGCGACGTGCTGAATGGTCTCTACGATCTGCTGCTGCCGCTTGCGTGAGGAAGCGGCCAAATGAGAAGAAATGGAGACCGTGCTCTTCCCTTGTTCCACCAACTTGCCAAAGAGATGTTCGCCCAATTCACGGTTGGCTCGGCTCTGCGGATTCTGGATGTAATCGCGATAGATGCGAAAACTTTCGACCTCTTCTTGCAGCTTGACCGCCTCATAACTGGCACGGCTGTAGAGCGTCACAATTTGTGTCAACCCTTGCGTCAGCTCTGTGTTCGATTTGAGTCGTCTGTCCAAAACCCAGGTTAACTCAAAGCCCATGTCATTACAGAATGCCTGCAAATGGGTAGTGAGTGCACCGATCTGTTCATCGGTCAAGGCAGTCAGCCAGTGGCGGATCTCGGGGTTAGCCGTGAAATTCTGGGCCGCCCACTCGCGAAACAGTGCAACTGTATCCACCTGATCCTCACGCCCCAAAGCGCGCTGTAACCCCTGCACACGCTCTTGGAACATACCCTTCATCTGTGCCGCGAAGCCCTTTGCGACCTCTGTTGACGCTGGGTCTGACTCCTCTGCCGTGGCCGCAGCAGCCTGTTGTGCCAACCAGGTACGCTTTAGGAACATTCCCAAACCGATGAGTAGGGCAATCAAAAGCACCCATGGCAAAATGTGCATCTATCTCTCCTATTGTGTGGAACGCGTCTCATTTTGGGTGATTACAGAAGCGGCCCAGCCAAGTGCGCGGTGTAAGTCCCCAAATGTGGTACGCATTCTATCGTAGACTACCTACAAATCATTCCTGCAAAAATGTAAAGTTACGGTATGCCTTGTGAGCCGACATTACCCGCTGTGGGGGTCGATACAACACCCGATGGTGACTGCCCGATCGGTGTCAATTCCCCGGTGGGTGCAGGCTGCGCGTTCGGGGTTGAGAGTGTGGCTGGTGTTGGTGTTGCTGTGACGACAGGGGGCACACTCCCGGCGGCTACGGTATCTGTAACCGTTGTGTTCAGCGCCGATTCATCGACGAGGTCTTGTAGCGGTAGAATCAAGGGAGCATTGTTGGGCACGAGCATGGCGCGGATATTCGGTGAGAGCTTGTTGATATACTCGTAGGTCAACAGATCGGGATTTTGTGCCAATGCTTCGGAAATCAATTTGAGCGCCTCGGCCTGTGCCTGGGCTTCCAAAAGAATAGCCTGGGCGTGCCCCTCGGCTTCTAGGATCGCTTTTTCTTTCAAACCCTCGGCTTCCGTCTCCAGTTTGTCCCGTTCCCCCGCCGCCAGATTGCGTACCTGCTCGGCCTCGTGATCGGCCTTCTCAATATTCTCCAGTGCCACCTGTTTCTCTTCAATGGCATGGGCGTACTCATCAGTGAAGCTGATATCGCGCACCAGGAACTGGTCCATAATAATGCCTTTGCTGGCAAACTCTTCGCTGAGAAGTCGTCCCAACGTGACCTCTAGATCACGCCGGGCCGAACTGTTGACTTCCTTCACAGTAAATTGCGAGACTTGCGTGCGCACATAACCACGGATAACCGGCCGGACAAAGTCTTCGATGTAGCGCTCCTGCCAGTCCACATGGATGGTAACCGCTTGTTCCAGATCGATGCGGAAGATCACGGAGCTATCGAGCCGTACCTCCTGTCCATCGCTGGTCCGGGCTCGAATCGAATCGTCACCGACTTTGGCTCCCTCTGACATTTTGTTGGACATGGTATAGGTCTGCCAGTAGATCGGGTACAGCACCTCATTCTCCAAGATGGGGACAATGAGATGCAGCCCGGCGCGCAGTGGCTCGGGGCGTACACCCCCCGGCGAAATCAGCGACACCACAACAGCCACATGCGTCGGTTGTACAAAAACCACTGCCACACTAAGCAGACTGATGATAATCGTGACCAATAGGGGCAACAAGACACGGGTGGAAAGTAGCTGGAGGATCGCCAGCATGATTCCCTGGCGCAGCAACGCGCGCACAAAGACCACAATGGCATAGATGCCAAAGAAGATCCATGAGATGACCGATATGATGTGCAGCAGCTGATCAAGATTAAGCATAGCCTGTTCCTCATCCTTTATCCGTCAGCCAGCCTATCATGTGGGCATGGATCAAACATGGAACAAATGTGGATTGGCTGTGGAGTGGGGCCAATCGAACAAGAAATCTCTCTGGTCTACGGCCGCAGGCTGCAACGAGGGATGTGCGTGGCCGGAGGTGAGATTGCTTCTGTCGTTGGTCGTTGGAATGGCAAAAACCCAACCCTTTACTTCGCAAACACTTACAGGTCGCGTTTGTCGATAGGCGCTTATAAGTGGGCGCTTATAGGTGGGCGCTCATGGGTGGGCGATCACAACCAAGGTCGGAGCCCGCTCCAGCACACAGCGCAGGGCTTGTTCCAAATTCTCCGGATCGAGTGCCGCAAAACTTTCATCGAGGATCAAAAGATTGGCCTCTTGTAGTAGTGCACGCGCAATATAGACCCGGCTGCGCTCGCCATGCGAGAGCTGCCACCCACTCTCGCCCACGATCTGTTGCATCCCCGCAGGCATCCGGTCGAGTAGATCACCCAATCCCAGTTCGCGACAGAGTATCTCCGCGGCGGCAATGTCACTGGGCTGTGGTGGCCATTGGCGACCCAAGAGCAGATTGAACGCCAGTGTGCCGGTGAGAATGTAATTTTCGTGAAATTGCGGAACCGCGACCACCTGCTCCCGCCACGCGCCCACCCCCATCGTCTGTTGATCGACGTTGTGTAGCAGGAGTAGCCCCGACTGTGGCTGCCGCAATCCCGCCAGTATGGCCGCCAACGTTGACTTGCCTCCACCTGACGGCCCTTCGAGCAACAGGCGATCGCCGCGGTAAAGTTCGAGATTGCAGCCCTGTAGCACCGGTCGCCCATGGGTTTGATAACGAAATGCGACATCGCGCACCGTGACAATCGGTGATTGCGTTGTGGCGGAGGTGATATCCCTTTCGTATGGCAAATGCACGGACTGGTTCGTCACTTGTATTCGGGTCGCTGCATGAAAGATCGTGCGGATCTCTTGCCAGGCCAAACGCGTACTCACCAAACTTTTGAGCCCGATCATGACGGTAGTCAGCGCCTGATAGGCAAAGAGGATGCCACCAAGGCTTAACGCAATTTGGGTAGCTGTGGGGTGGGTAAAGAGCAACGCATAGAGCAAACCGCCCACGCCAATGACCATCCAGCCCCGCGGTACAAGTGCCTTGAGTTGGCTTTCCACCTGATCCAGTTGGTGCTGACGCTGTAAATA
>Ga0116151_10002210_pt1 | contig 18020 bp, 19 predicted proteins | sample AD_UKC117_MetaG_FD_89893 | JGI IMG/M metagenome (GOLD analysis project Ga0116151, IMG submission 89893) | Active sludge microbial communities of municipal wastewater-treating anaerobic digesters from Hong Kong - AD_UKC117_MetaG | ecosystem: Engineered > Bioreactor > Anaerobic > Digestate...
CGGGACCTCGCCCTCGAACTCCCCCACCTCGACGATGGAGCTGGCATAAACCGTCCTGGCCTCCGACCCGTCGACGAGGCTTGAGTCGGCCCGGACCCGGTTGACGAACCTCCCGCTCCAGAGCGCCCGGGCCTGATAGGTTATCGTCCTAGTCTCGTTTGGCGCTAGATCGACCAGGTTCCAGGTGATGACGCCGTCTTTGGCTATGTAGTTCGTCTCGGTCCTGATCAGCTCCTCGGAGGCGTAGGACCCGGCCCCCGACTCGCGAGACCTCTGGCTAGAACCGATCCGTCTGTCGACGGCGACGAGGCCGCGTCGAGGCTCGAATTCTCATCAGGCGAGAGATTTATTTTTTTATTAATATTAGGTAATTATGTTGGAAAGGAGGTGGATGGTGATGAGAAACACTTTGTATAAGATTTGTCCTCATGGAATCACCCCAAAGATCCGACTCTTTCGATGTAAGCTCCGACGTCGAACTTTGACTCCGCCCCCCGACGGCTCATGTACCTGACCTTCCCGAAGATCTCCCTCTCTTTCCAGGCCCGGTCGTGGACCCCGCCGATGGACCAGGCGATGCCCACGTAGCCATTGGGGTCCCTCCCGTCCAGCTCATATCGATCGTTCAGACGGATGGCGATCTTCAGAGCCTCCTCGGGAGACTCGGTCCACTCCAGAATCTTCTTCGCCCAGTACATCCTCATGTAGCCGTGCATCTTTCCCCGGATGACCATCTCCTTCTGGGCGGCGTTCCAGAGGTCGTCGTGGGTTTCGGCCCTTTCGAGCTCCCTCTGGTCGTAAAGATACTCTCGCGGATCGTTCCGATGTTCGTTCAGGGTCTCTCTCGCCCAGGCGGGGAAAGCATCGAAGGAGTCGTATCCGCGGTTGTAGAAGCAGAAGTTGTCGGAGAGCTCCCTTCTCACCACCAGCTCCTCCAGGAAGGCGGCCCTGGACTTGGGATCCATCTCGCATTTTGCCGCCTCCAGGGCCACCCTCTGGGCCGAGAGATGGCCGAAGTGAAGGTACGGCGAGAGGTTCGACTGACCGTCGACGCTCGGATCGTTTCTGTCCCCATCGTAGCTGGAGAGCTTCTCGTCGAGGAATCGAACCAGCGCCTCCCGAGCGGCTGCCTCCCCAGGCACGATCCAGTCCACCTCGGGGACGGAGCGGTCAACCGAGAGGTCCCGCAACAATTGGTCCCATTTCACCTCAATATCGAGGTCCCAGGGGTGGGGGTGGACCTGGAGGCCGGGGAGATCTTCACAGAAGATCGGCAAAAGTCGCCTCAGCTTCGGCCGGAAGGTCCGGGCCGCGTACTCCTGCTTCGGCGACGCCACCCAGCAGGGGACGATGTTGTGAGCGTCCACCTCGTATATGGGGAGATCAAGCCTCTGGATAGCCTCCTCCATCCAGCTCTGCTTGATCGAGAGAGGCGAGAAGTCGGTGACCAGGACGCTTCCAGCATGCTCCTTCACGAAATTGGGGACGGTCTCTCCCGGATCTCCTCGAAGGAGGACGAAGGGTATCTCCTTATCTCTGAGAATCCTCTCCGCCCCTTCGAGCCCCCGGAGCAAAAACCCGTACTGCCGCATGCCGGCGCCGAGAAAGTCCTCGCTTAGGGAGAAGACCACTCCCAGGGGCGCCCTCCTCTTCAACGCCAGCTCCTGGGCGAAGGCGAGGGCCCAGTTGTCCTCCGCCCTCATCTCCCTGCTCATCCAGTAGACGACCGGTCCCCTCCTTTCCCCACCCTCCTTCAAGATCCTCATCCGATCTGGGTTCATGCCGATTTCTCCTGCGAAAATTGCTCTTCAGAGGTATACACAGAAACTTTATGAAGATGGCGGGACGGATCAAAAGAAAAGAAACTGAATCAGAAGGCGACAGGATCAGAAAGCGATAAGCATCTGGGCGGGGCACCCTCGGCCTATGGGACAGGGTGATGAATTTCCGCCGGGCGGCCACCTCATTTAAATAAGAGCCGCTCGAAGATAGAATATAAGGAGGTGAACGTCCCATGTGTACCGTTGGAGGCGGACCTGATATAGGCGACGTTGAATCGATCGCGCCAAAGGGCTACATATGCCAGGACTGCGGAAACAAGTTCAAGGGAATGGGCAGAAGGCCCCGATGTCCATCCTGCCAATCAAGAAACGTGAAGCCCACAGAGTGATGAGAAGATGAATATCCCCCTGGAAGACGACGAGGTCGCCTACCTCTGCGGGAGGACCGGGACCCTGGCGGTCGTCAGGACCCTCGGCCAATTTTTTTATCTCGATACCGATTCGGACGAGATCGTGATCTTCACCGACGACGACGACCTCCTGGTGGCATCGACCTTCGAGGTCGGAGAGAGGGCGAGACGGGGCCTCTTTTGCACCCTCTACCTGATCCGGGAGATGGGCTCTCCCCTCATCGTCCTTCCCAAAGGCCATCCCGCCTCTCCGAGGCTGAAGACGGTGGTCTCGGTTGGGGAGAAGACGAGGATAAAGTGCGACATCCAGGCCGGCACCCACCCCGAACAGGACGTCCTCTGCGGGACCGGCGAGCTGGACGGGGTCGAGGTACTCTCGGCCCCGGGTGGGGCAGAGGTTAAGAACTTCGCAGGCGTTGTGATTAAGGAGAAGCTTCATTGAGGTGACGAGTGACCATGCCAGATGAGATCAGCGAGGGGAGCATCGTCAGGTACTCCGGGACCGGGACGGTGGGGATCGTCAAGGTCCTGAAGACCGAGGACGACGGCGAAGAGTGGGCGCTTCTGGACTCGACGGGGCTCTACTACCACCTGAGCACCTTGCAGCCGATAGATAAGATGCCCGAGAGGAGGGAGATCGGCGCCCGGAGCCTGGAGGAGATGGAAGAGAGGATGAAGGCGGAAGAGGAGAGGATGAGATCGGTGAAGATGGAAGATGAGAGCGTCGAAAGTGGCGGTTAAAGTCGGGGTTGTGGTCCACGGTCCCGAGGTGATCGACTCGGGACGAGCCGCTGAGGCCCTGAACCTCCTCGCCGACGTCGGGCATGTCGCCGCCGTCCTCGGAGGCACCATGGGGAGGGTTGCGGTCATCGACGCCGCCCTGGAGGACAGGATAGACATATCGATGAGGGAGAGGCCGAGCCGGTCGGTCGCGAGGCTGGAGCCTTTCGTCGACGTGGTGATCCTCTTGAACTGTGCCAAGACGGCCGAGACCGGCCTCGCCTTCGGCGCCATGGTGAGGGATAAGGCGAAGCCCAAAAAGCCCCTCATCCTCGCGGACTATGGGGGAGGATTCGTTTCGGTCCTGGCGGGCGACGATGGGGAGATCGGCGAGAAATTCGCCGGGATTCTTGGGCTGGAGCTGGTGGCAACACCTGAGTTTCATCCCAGGACCGAATCCTCGGGCAGGACCGTCATAAGGTGGATCTTTGGGGCCGTCCCCGGCGAGAACGTCTCCGTCAACGGGATCGTCGTCGGAAGAGCCCTGGAGGAGATTGTGACCATCGTGACCGTCGACGGCAGGATCGCCGAGGTTCGCGGAGCTGAGGTTAAGGTCCACGGTTTGGAGAAGCTCTCGCTCGTCGATCTCGATTCGGCGGTCCTGAGGACCGGCGACATAAGGAGGACCGAGAGCGTCGCGAGGACGGTCCAAACCCGCGGCCGCGACGCCGTCCTGATAGACCACGCCGCGGAAGATACCTTCGAGAAGGCGGAAGGCGCCATGGTCGCGGTAACCGCGGGCGACGACACCACCGCCATCGCCGGGGAGATCCTGGCGAGGCTCGGAACGCCCCTGGTGGGGATCGTGGACGGCGACCTTGACCGCCTCTGCTCTCGGACTGCCACCCCCGAAGGAAGCGTCGTCATCGAGGTTCTTCCCGGATGTGACGACGTCGTCGGCCGACGGGTGAGAGAGGAGATCTTCGGGGGAATGAACCGAATTTCGATGGACGGCCTCAATTTTGAAGATCTGGTCAGGAGAATAAAAGGGATCGCCGGGAACGACTTCAAGTCCATGCGGCGGTTTTAAAAACAGTTGGTTTCTTAAATATCCATCAAAGCTCTGGCCGTTTGGCCAGGATCATCCAGACCTCTTGACGATCATGGCTGCGGGATCGGATGTCAGCTTCCGGCTTCCCATGTGAGTCCTGATCGCCGCCTCCAGCTCATTGATGATCTCCTCGGCCGAACCATCCTTGTTATTTTTCACGACAGTTATCAGGTTCTCGGTTCCGAACCGCTCTTCATCCTCGTTCTCGACCTCGACGAGGCCGTCGTTGTAGATGACGAGGACGTCGCCTGGATCTATCATCCACCCCTCCATCTCCAGGTCGAGTTTGTCAAGGGCGCCCATGGACATGGCTCCGCCGACGAGGGTGTCCACAAAGCCGTCGGAGCTGACTATGAAGGGCGGGACGTGACCTGCGTTGGCGTAGCTCAAGGCGTGGCTGGAGAGGTCCAGCATCCCGCAGAAGCAGGAGACGACCATACCGTTCCTGACGTTCTCCACCAGTTGGAGGTTCGTCTCCCGGAGAGCCTTCGCCGGGTCGCCGAGCCTCCGGGCGGCCGCCTTGATCAGGCTTCTGGTGAGGGCGGCCACCATGGCGGCGGAGAGGTCATGCTCCGAGGCCTCTGCCATCATAACAACCGCCTTCGCCCCCTCCATCTCGAATCCGTCGTAGAAGTGGCAGCATTCACATCCCTCGGCGAAGGATAAGGTCGACACCTCAAACCCCTCCACCTTTGGGACCCTCTCCGGCAGGAGGAGTCGCTTCAGCTCTTCAGAGATCTCATCCTCCTTCTCTGACCTGCCCGCCTCCAGGGCTCTCTCCTCCAAAAGGGAGATCGTGCCTTTCAGATCGGTGGTCATCTTATCGAAGGCCTCCCCAAGAGCTCTCGTCCCCCCCAGGCCCTTCGTCTCGATCCTCGCGTCTAGGTCGCCTCTGCCGACCTTCTCAAGCCCTCTTGCGATCGCATCGAAGATCGGCACCGATGCCTTTCGACATCCCCAATACCCTGCGACGCCCCCCAGGATGGCAAATACGGCGGCAGCCGCGAGAGCGATGGGCCAGATCGATCCTGCCCCTTCGGCTCTCCCGCTCCCTGGCACCATCGTCGTTCCGAGCTTCCATTCCCTCAGGGCCTCACCCGTCTCCAGGGCCAATATCTCGGTCTGGCTCGATATCCGGTGGAATAGCTGGTCGTACTGGGTGGCCTTGGCAAAGGTCAGCTCTTCGTCTCCTGAGACCACACCCAGGCTCCAGCCGATCGACGGGAGGGGGGCGTAGACGATCCTGGCCCCGCCGTTCTCGAACCTTGTATAGGCCGTCCCCCTCTCTCCCCTCACCATCGCCTCGGCGAGCCCGGCCAGATCCGGGTTTTTGGAGTCGAGGAGGCTTCCTGGAGCGAGGATCTCCTCCCAGACGAATCCTTCCGGGACGGGGGGGGTCATCACCACCGCCCCCTGACCGTCCAAGAGAAATGGGTAGCCTGTGGTCGTGTTGGCAAGATCGAGATCGATCTCTGCGAGGGAGACGTCCATCCCCACAACCCCTGTCAGATCTCCATCCACAAATATTGGGGTCGCGCAGGTTATGGCCGGGTCCCCGGTGCTCTGGTTCACATAGGGCCTGGTCCAGATCGTCTCCCCGGCCCGAGCAGCTTCCAGATACCAGGGCCTTTCACGATAATCGAAGGGGGCGATGAGCTTGAGGGTTTCGGTGACGTCAGGCCAGAGGACGAGAACGCCGTCGGAGGTTCCGATGTAGCCCAGCTCCGAAACCTCCTCCTCCTGGACCATGATCCTCAAGATCCTGGAGGGGCCTGCAAGGTATGGAAGGATCTCTTCAACGCCGTCGGATACGTTCTTTCCACCATCCGGCGCGATCCAGATCCCGGCGGCCACGATCTCTGCCGTCCCCTTCGCGACCTCGCTTCCGTTCTCACCGGCGAAGAGATCGGCTCCTCCCGCAGCTTCCAGGACGGATTCTCCGCTTATCGGGCTCATCCCCAAAAGTCCTGATAGCAATACCAGCAGCAGAAGCCCAAAGCTCAGCCTGTTGATCCTCGAAATCTTGGCCATTTTCTTTTTTTTATCCTGGTCTGGTCGGCTTCCAGCGCGAGCCGGCCCCAAAGTCGATCGTCGAGTCTCAGCCCCACTTCCCGTGGCGTATCTTCTGCCGCCCGGCGGAAGGTACGGACATATGTTCGTCTTCAAAGGGTATAAACCTAATTTCATTGGGTGCTATTTTTCTTTATGTATTGGATACTGGTGATATTTGGTGATTTTATATGCCTTCTGGTAGAAGAGATCTGCCGGAGGAGCTGATAAGATCTCAGCGAGGGACCACCCGGGCATCAGCTCGGAAACTACTTATTAGCGAGGGCTCTGAGGGGACTATCGTGGACGGTTCATACGAGTTTCTGGCGGATCTGAGGCGGCTTTTGGGGGTCTACAGGCGATTTGAGCTCTCCCTTTATCTCCTCAATGCCGGCATAATCGCAAGCCTCATCTACATCGTCGCCCTCTTCCTGGGGATTCCTGCCTTCTTTCGGTTCTACTGGCAGGGGTCGGCTGTAGCCGCCGTCCCGGCCCTCATCTCCATGATTCTGGGCCTTTTCGGAGCAAAGGTCCTCGGCCGCCGGTCGAAGTCCGATCTATTCGCCCATCTGGAAGAGGGCCTCTCGGAGAAGACGAAGGCGGCCTACGACAACCGCGACTCGCGCTCGGTGGTGATGCAGAGCCTTGCCCAGGACGTCAAGAAGAGGCTCTCAATGGTTGGATCCCGGGATATCATGAATCGGCGGCGTCTGACCTTCGGAGAACGGAGCGTTCCGACGTTCCAGGCAAAGGCAGCAGCCGTTATCCTCCTTCTCGCCTTTGCGGCCGCCTTCAGTCAGAGCCAGGCCGGAGAGGAGATCTCGCCCCAGCCCTTCAAGTCTCTTTCCGACCTTCGAGACCGCGCAGCAGACCTATTTGGTGAAGAGGAGGTGGCGGAGGCTGGCGCCTCGGATACGGGGATCTCGGGGGAGATCTACGGAAAGCCCTCTTTAGCGGTGCTGGAAGAGGTGAACCTGGAGCTGGTCCTATATCCAGGGTCCGCGGCGGGGTTTCGGTCGAAGGAGATCGAACCCATGGACAGGCTCTTCACAACGTCAGAGGCTGGGGAAGGGGTGGCGGTTCCGACGGAACAGTATATCGAGAGCCTCCCGCCCCAGAACCGAGAGATAATCAAACGGTACTTCGAGAACCTGGCGACGAGCTGAAGAAGAACGTTAATAAGAAACCGAAGAATAGAGAGCCTTAGATATCATCGAGGACGGATAGATGAGAGACGATCTGATCAACATTTATAAGGATGCGCCCGCCATCTTCGATACGATCAAAGAGGAGATCGGACGGGTGGTGGTGGGCCAGAAGTCGGTGGTGGAGCAGATTCTGGTGGGGATCCTGGCCGGAGGTCACATCCTCCTGGAGAGTAACCCCGGCCTGGGAAAGACCCTCCTCGTCAAGACGATAGCAGGCACCACCGGCCTTGACTTCAGCAGGATTCAGTGCACTCCGGATCTGATGCCCGCGGACATCACGGGGACCACCCTTATCGAGGAGGTGGAGGGGAGCAAGGTCTTCAGGTTCGAGGAGGGACCCATCTTCGCCAACATCGTCCTTGCCGACGAGATCAACAGGGCCTCCCCCAGGACCCAGTCCGCCATGCTGGAGGCGATGCAGGAGAAGCAGGTCACCGTTGGAAAGAACACCTACAGGCTCGAGGAGCCCTTCTTCGTCCTGGCCACCCAAAACCCCATCGAGATGGAGGGGACCTTCCCTCTCCCCGAGGCTCAGCTGGACCGTTTCCTCCTGAAGGTCTTCATCGATTATCCCAACCAGGATGAAGAGTACCAGATCATGGAGAGGTACACCGGCCACGCCGAGCCGAGGGTCGAGAGGGTGATCACTCGGCGGGAGCTGTTGTCCCTTCAGCAGCTCACAAGGGACATTCCCATCTCCGACGACCTGAAGGGGGCGGCGATAACGGCCGTAATCTCCACTCGGAAGTGGGAGGGGGTCGAGTACGGCGCAAGCCCCCGGGCTTCCATCGGCCTGATCCTCGCCTCCAAAGCCAGAGCCCTCCTCAACGGCAGAGACTACGTAAGCCGCGACGATCTGGACGTCATGGCGTACCCCATCCTCCGCCACCGGATCATCCTCTCTTTCGACTCCGAGAGGAGGGGGATCACCGCCGACCAGGTGATATCGGATATCATGAAGTCGATCTGAGGCTCGAGGATGGATACGGAGTTTCTCGCTGAGCTGGACCGGTTCACCCTTCTTGTGAGAAAGAGGGTATCGACCGCCTACACCGGCGCCCGGAGGTCTGTGAAGGTGGGGCGCGGGATCAGCCCCGTCGGCTACCGGGAGTACCGGAAGGGCGACGACTTCAAGTTCGTCGACTGGCGGGTTTACGCCCGGACCGAGAAGCTCTACGTCCGGGAGCACGAGGAGGAGAGGAGCCTTTCGGTCCACCTCCTCCTGGACGCGAGCTCCAGCATGGCCTATGGCGAGAAGTTCTCCTTCGCCTCGATGGTCTCGGTGGGGTTCGCCTACATGGCGATCAAGGAGAACGAGAAGTTCTCGATCTCCAAGTTCGGGGAGATGCTGGAGCCGGGCGAGACGAGGGGAGGGAGGAGAAACCTCTTCAAGGCGATGGAGGATCTGGACCGGACCGCGCCCTCGGGGGGGACCGACTTTCGGAGGATGGCTGAGCAGTTCGACCTCACCATCAGGTCGACGAGCCTGGTGGTGGTCGTCTCCGACTTCCTGGACGACGTCGAGAGCCTCGTCGCCGGGATCTACAAGCTCTCGGCCCACGACCTGATCCTGATCCAGATCCTCGACCCGGCGGAGGCTGACCTCGACTTCGAGGGGGACCTCCGGTTCATCGACATGGAGTCGAAGGAGTCGGTGATGACCAGGGTGACGCCCAAGGTCAGAGAGGAGTATGCTGCAAAGATGAAGGCGCACGACAGACGGATCCGGGAGACCTGCAACGCCGCAGGGGCCGACTTCTTCCGCTACACCACCGACATGCCAATATTCGACGTCTTCAGCGACGTCAACAGCCGGGCGAAGGTCTGGAGGGCCTGAGGGAGATGAGGCTCGGATACGGCGCAGGCTCCGTCGGCCTCGATCTCGAGGGGGACGAACGGTTCGAGCTGGTTTTGCCAAACGAGCTAGCCGGAGCAAAAGACGAGGCGGCCGAGATCGAGAGGGCCCTCGACGATCCCGTCGGCCCGCACCTACAGGATTTTGCTGGAGTCAAGAGCGCAGCCATCATGGCGAGCGACATAACGCGCCCCGCTCCCACCTCCAAGATGCTGCCGCCCCTGGTGCGGAGGCTTGAGGAGATGGGGGTATCAGAGATCCTGGTCGTCTTCGGCCTGGGAACCCACCGGAGGATGACGGTCGATGAGATGGACAGGCTCCTCGGCGGCTCTGCCGGCCTTCCTCACATCCAGCACGACAAAGACCGATGCGTCCACATCGGAGAGACGGGCCGTGGAACGCCGGTCGAGATTCTGGAGGAGGTGGCGGCATCCGACATAAAGATCGGGACGGGCAACATCGAGTACCACTACTACGCCGGCTACAGCGGCGGAGCCAAGGCCATCCTTCCCGGCGTCAGCTCCGAGAGGTCGATCAACAAAAACCACTCCATGATGACCGACCCCCGGTCGAAGTCCGGGCGGCTCGACGGTCCCGTCCGGCTTGACATGGAGGAGGCGGCGGGAATCGCTGGCCTCGACTTCATCCTCAACGTCGTTCTGAAAAGCAGTAAGGAGATCGTGCGGGCCGTGGCCGGCGACTTCGTAGGAGCCCACCGGGTCGGCGCCAAAGTCGTCGACGAGATGTACCAGAGGCCTGTCCGGCCCGCCGAGATCGTCGTCGCCTGCGCCGGGGGCCGCCCCAAGGACATCAACCTATTTCAGGCCCAGAAGGCGATGGAGAACGCCAAAGAGGCGGTCCTTCCGGGGGGGTCTCTCATCCTCCTCGCCGAGTGCGCCGAGGGGCTCGGCCATCCAGTCTTCGAGCGGTGGGCGAGGGAGGCAAAATGCGCCGAGGACTGCGTCGAGCGGTTCGGGCGAGAGTATGAGTTCGGCGGCCACAAAGCGGCCCTGATCGCGAGGGAGTCGCTGGAAAAAGACCTGATCCTCGTCTCATCCATGAGGCCAGAGCTAGCGGAGATGGTCTTCTTCCGGCACGCGAAAACTCTCGAAGAGGCCCTCGCCATGGCCCGGGAGAGGCAGGGGCGGGACGCGAGGACGATCGTCATGCCCCACGGAAATCTGACGCTGGCGACGAAAGAATAAGATTTTCTAGAGATCTTCAGCAGACCCCAGCCTCTCCTCCAGCTCCCGAAGCTGCACCTCCAGCTTCTTCTGGCCGATGGCGTTGGTGAGGTCGCCCCGGGTCCTCTCCAGGAGGGAGCGGGCCATATCCCCCTTCCGCCGGAGGCCCTTGGTGACGGCGTCGGGATAGTCGAATAGCATCAAAAGGTGATAGATCTCCTCCATCGCCTCCAAAAAGACCTCCCCATCCTCAGGCCTTCCCTGCCTGATCAGGTCCAGGACGTGCCTTCGTAGCTCGCCGACGGTGTCGCCGAGGCCAGAGAGGTAGCTCGTCATCTCGACGCCGACCTCTTCGGGGGTCGGGGTCCTGTGCTCGGTGATGATCGAGTATACGATCCTCGCCTCGGCGTACTCCTGCTCGGCGCCGTCGACGAATCCCGCGTACCGGACGTCGGGATGGTCGGCCAGAAGGTCGCCGATCCGGGAGAGGGCATCCCCCGCCTTCTCGGTCAACTCCAGGGCCCGGTCGAACTCGCCTCTGTGGACCGACCTGATGGCGGCTCCGCACCTCCTGATCACGACCCTCGTCAGAGCGAGCGCCTCCTCTCTAGCCTGATCTTTAGCCTCGAAGTAGCGGGAGATATCTTCGGCCAGGTCATCTAGTGACGATACCATGACAGCTCACTCCAGATGGTCCAGAAAGGTCTTCAGATTTCTCATGGACTGAACCCCCTGGACCAGGGTCCGGGCCTCCGTCACGAGCCGGCCCTCGTATCCGTTGAGGGCGTTTGCCACCCTCGACCAGTTGACGTTCCCGCTCTTGACCGGGAGGTGCTCGTCCCTTACGCCCTTGTTGTCGTGGACGTGGACGTGAACCATCTCGTCTTTTAGAGCCAGGAACGAATCGACGTTCCCGTTGGTGTTGGCGTGGCCGACGTCGAAGACGAACCCGAGGTTCTCCCGGCGGACGTTCTCCAGCATCCCCAGGATCTCCTCGGGGGTCCTCCCCAGCATCGACTCGATGTTCAGCATGTTCTCGACGGCGATGGTCATGTTGTGGTCGGCGGCGTGGTCGCAGATCTCCTGAAGGCCAAAGATGTTCTGCTCCCACGCCCGGTCGGGCATCTGCTTTCCAAGAGGCGAGAGGTAGCCGGGATGGACGACGGCCAGTCTGGCGAAATCGGACGCGAGGCTGATGCACTCCTTCATCTGCCGGATCGTCTCCTCCCAGATCGGCTGGTTCATGCTGGCAAGGTTCAGGTCAGAGTAGGGTAGGTGGATGGTGATGACGAGGCTCGTCGTCTCGACGATCTCCCGGGCGAGGGGCATCGTCTCCGCCGTCAGCCTCTGCTTACCTTCGTTGACGATCTCCCAGCCGGAGTAGCCGAGATCCTCCAGCTGATACGCCCAGTCGAAGGGCTGATCGACGAGGGCGCTCGACGAGAAGCTAAACACGATCATCATCCTCCAGCTCGATCTCCTCGATGGGCCTCCCCTCCGATGTCCTCGGGGCGAGCCAGTCTATGATGGTGGCGGGCCCCCTGATCTCGACGTGGATCGATCCCAGAGGCTCCTCCTCGGGGGGGAAGTTTATCCTGGAAACGGTGGCAGCCTGCTTGTTCAGCCGGAACTGGACGGAATCGGCGACCACCCCCTGGAGCATCACCGACCGCGCCGTGTCCAGGATCCTCTGCTCTCTTAGGAGGCGGTGGAAGGTCGCAAGGCTTCTTGTGCCCCCGTGCCCCTCGATCCAGCCCTCGCGGGCTGCAATTGCGATCCCTGGGAAGAGGTTCTCCATGGCTTTCACCACCTTCTCGGGGCTTTCGGTGGGCCTGACGGCGACGCTCAGAGACAGCTCAATCATCGTGAATCAGCTCTTTTGTCCTGGTATTTTAGATTTCGGAATATCTGCTGAATTGCGAAGTAAGAAGCCCCAAGGATCGAAGAGGTGATGGAAAGAGGTGATGGAAAGGGGGCTGAGAAGGATGGAAGAGGGAGCTCAGACGCTGCTCGTCCTGAACCGCAGGATAGCAGCGATCCCGCCGAAGGCCCGAAAGAGCTGGGCCCCCTCCTCGAAGTCGGTGGAGATGATCTTGACGTCGCTACCGCTCTCCTCCGCCATCCGCGAGAGGTCGGATATGATGTCCACCTCGTCGGTTATCTCCAGCTGAGACCCGCACTTGGGGCAGTTCTCCGGCGGCGGGCTGTTGGGAGTCCTGGTGACCTCCTCCGAGCGGCCGCAGCCTGCATTGGTGCAGACGATCCGAGCCCTGGTCTTCCGGAGGTCCTCGGAGAGGAGGAGGGTGTCCACCGCTCCCATGGTCAGGTTCTGCCGAACCTCCTTCTCACCGTAAGAGGCAAGCCCCCTATCGCTCACCAGCTCCTTCATGAACCTCCTCATGACGAGCTTCTCCTGGGTCAGCTCGAGGTCGAGGAGCCGCTCCTGAGCCGCCTCCACAAGCTCGTAAAGGCCGGACTCGTCGGTGTAGGTGACGTCGAGGGAGTCAAGAATCTTCTGCTGGAGCTCGTGGTGGAGAAACACGCCGTCGACAAACTCCTCCTTGGTGGGAGACGGCCCTCCGATCAGTATCCCCTCCAGGTCCTTTCGATCGATGGAGAGGAACGCATCGGTTGCGCTGTCTCCTATCCTCTTGTAGAAGTCGTGGATCGCGATCAGCCTCAGCTGCTGGAACCGATGGCTGCTCTGCCCCCCCTTCCTCTGTTTTCCCGGGACCGAGGATGTGAGGTGCTTTATGGCATCCACCTGCTTTCCCCTGAGGGTTCCGATCGTCGCCTCCCTCCTGTCCAGGACGATCAGGCCGAAGGTCTTCTTGTCGGCGAGCATGTCCTCCAGAGGGGTGAGGAGGAAGGATGAGTCGCAGTGGTAGCGGTAGGTTACTATCGGCTCCGGCGGTTCCAGAACCTTGCTGTACATGTCGGTCTTGTTTCCGCCGACGTCGACGGCCCCAACGAATATGGCGACCCCGTTTGGCGGAGGCCGAGGGATCAGGCGGAGCCGTGCCATCACCGACTCGAGGGCGCTCTGGACGTTGGTCCGGGTGAGCTTCGACTTGATGTTGGACGCCTGGCCATGCTCGTCCCTCAGCTGGGCGGTGACGTCCGAGACCTGCTTATCGGGAGGTATGTAAAGGGATATCAGCTCCGTTCCCCTTCCGCTCTTGCTCCGAAGGTCTTCGAGCAGCCGTTTGAATTCGTACTTCTCCTGGGCGGTAAATTCCATCTGTCATCTCCTCAAAAGGGCCCTGCATTGAGAGGCGCAATCGATATCCGGCCGTCCCTGGCCCGGCGGCCGTTTCAGGAGCAAGAGGAGGACGGGCCTTATGTAGGTTTCGCCATAACGGACCCAGATTAGGGGCTCCGATCCATCTGGGGTCGTCCCACTCCGGATCGCGGAGCCTCGCTTCATCGGGGGATAAGCCCTTTAAATTCAGAGAATCTCTTCCAAACCATGAAGGTCGCGGTGATCGGAGGGACCGGATTCGAGCTGGAGGGAGAGGCCGTATCCATCGATACCCCCTACGGTGGGGTGGAGGCGATGAGAACAGAGCTACACGGAAGAGGGGCCCTCTTCATCCCGCGCCACGGCGGCCGCCACCTTCCGCCTCACCGGGTGAACTACAGGGCCCTTCTCTGGGCGGCGAAAGCCTGGGGCGCGGTCCGGGTCATATCAACCAACACCGTGGGAACGATGTCCTGGCACCCGGTGGGAAGCTTCGTTCTGCCCATCGACTTCGTGGAGCTCACCAAATCCAGACCCTCCACCTTCTTCGAGGAGGAGGCGGTCCACGTAGATCTGACGAGCCCTTACTGCCCCGAGATGAGGCGGGCCCTGGCTCAAGGCGCAGAGGGCGCGGGCTCGCTGGTCGCCGAAGGTGTATACGTCTGCACCGAGGGGCCGCACCTGGAGAGCCCCGCCACCATCCGGATGCTCAGAAGCTTCGGAGACGTGGTGGGGATGACGGGCTATCCCGAGGTCGTTCTCGCCCGGGAGCTGGAGCTATGCTACGCCTCGATATGCATCGTAACAAACCCCGCTGCAGGGATGAGAATTGACGAGATGTCCGCGGCGGAGATCGTCGATGAGATGGCGAAGTCCGCCCGGCTTCTGAGAGATATAATAGGGGCCGCAATTTCGATGGTGCCGGAGGAGAGGGGCTGCTCCTGCAGCCGAGCCCTCGCCGGGGCGAGGCTATGACCCTCCTTCAGAGATCTGCCCCGTCCTTCTTACAGACCAGGACCAGAAAATCAGGAACCCGGGCGGCGTCAAGCCGTTCCGGATAGATGGTTGACCAGGACTCTGGAGGTTCAGGCTCCAGCAACTGCAAAAGGCGAAATCCGCAGGAGATCAGGAAGTTCACCGTATCGCCGAGGGTTCGATGGAAGGCCACCGTAGGCTCCATCCCGGATATCGGGCCCCAGGGGACGAGGAACGGCCCCCGGTCGAAGTAGCGGTCGACTTTCCTGTACAGCTTTTTTCCTTCTCCGTCCTTCACCCAGCCGAATACGGGGGTCGAAAAACACGGATGGTTCACGATGTGAAGATAGATGCCTCCAGGTTGTAGAAGACGGCCAAACTCCCTGAAAGCCCCCTCGAAATCCGCGGCGTCCTGGATGACGTTGTTGGTGACCACCGCGTCAAAAGAGCCGTCGGCCAAAAAGGGCAGAGAAGCGATATCTCCGTTATGGTATGTGATGGATAAGGGGTCGCGTTCCTCTTCTGCCAGGGCAAACGCCAGCATCCGGGCAGAACACTCCACGGCAGTGACGACGGCGCCCCGTTCGGCCAACTTCCGGCTCAGGTAGCCGTCGCCGCAACCGGCATCAAGGATGCGTTTTCCCCCAACATCCCCCAGAGTCTTCAGGATTATCGGGTCCAACAGATCTCGGCGGTTGGGATCGTTTTTTCCGAATTTTTGGTGCCACGTATCTGCGTTGCGGTTCCATCTTTCTGTGCTGTCATTCTGGGCATAATGCATCGAGTCTGCCTCACCGATAATCTGATCCAGTTCGCCTGAAGCTTATCTTAGGAGCTACCGGATAGGAATGGTTGAGCTGGGGAACTGGGTCCCCCAACCGCGGGCCGATGATTCGGAGCGAGCCGGGAGCTGAGCTTCAGCCTAGAGAACGGTGACGGTGATGCTCGCCTGGCTTTTGGCTCCAGCGTCGTCGGTCACCATCAGGACGACGACGTATCGCCCTTTGCTCATCTCCGACGGATACTTCGAGAATGACCTCTCGGTGGAGAGGGTCCCGTCGAGCGCCGATCTCCACTGATATGAGTAGGGCTTCTCCCCGCCCCTCGCCTCGCCTTCGAACTTCACGGCTTCGTCACCGGAGAGGATCGACCCTGGTGCGGGAGAGGAGACCGAGACCGTCAGCTCCGAGAATGAGCCGGACGATGGTCCGGCGTCCTCATCCCCGCCTTCGTCGGAGCAGCCCATGACGAGACAGATGGCAAGGCAGATGAATAGCGATATGGCCTTTCCGTTCATGATCCTTCCACGGATCTCGATTCAGCTTTCGAGGATCTGATCTATGATCATCTTTACTGCCTGGACCGCCGGCGAGTCGTCGGGGAGGTCGAAGACGGTCTTTCCCTGGTAGGCGATCTCGGTGAAGTTGGGGTCCTCGGGGATGGCGCCCAGGTATTTGAACCCCAGGCTCTCCGCGGTCTCTTTGACCTTCTCCAGCATCTCAGGCCTGGTCTTGTTGGCGACGACGTAGTAGTTTCCGATCTCTGCCCCCACCTCTCGGGCCACATCCTTGATCCGCTTGAGGGTGTCGAGGCTGACCTTGCTCGCGTCGGTTACGATCACCGCGTCGTGGATCTTCCCCGAGGTCTTCCTCGCGATGTGCTCCACCCCGGCCTCGCAGTCCATGAGGAGGTAGCTGTAGGCCTCTCCCTCGGCGGTCTTCTCGAAGACCGCCTGGAGGAGGTCGTTTACAGCGCAGAAGCAGCCGGCTCCCTCGCCCCTGCCCATGATAAGCATGTCGTAGCCCTTCTGCTCCCCCTCCATCAGGAGAGCCTCGAAGAGGTTCTGGAATATGTCGATCCCGGTAAGCTCAGGGCTCTCTTCGCGCTGCCGCTTGTACTTCTGGAGCATATCGGAGAGGGTCGGAGTCCCCTCCGCCCCCAGGAGGCTCGCGAGACACTCGTTGGCGTCGGCGTCGACGGCCAATACCTCCCCTTCATCCCGCCTGACAAGCTCCCGCAGGATCAGGGCGGTGAGGGTGGTCTTGCCGGTGCCGCCCTTGCCGAAGAATCCCAGGATCTTCATGAGGCAGCGGGCCCCGCCAGGATCTCGGTCTTTCTGATCTCGACTCGTCTCAAGGGGTAGATCTCTTTGGCGTCCTTGTATATGTCGAGGGAGAGCCTGCCGAGGACCACCTCCTGGATGAACTGATTGAGGTCGAGGGTTCCAGCCTTCTCCTGAATTATCCCCGAAGCGATGTTTCTGATCGTCTTGACCTGGGTGGTTCTCGCCCTCTTGACGGTGAAGCAGCTCGGCTTCACCCGGACCCGATATCCGTCGCTGGTGGTGACGTCGATGATGGAGTCGATCCGGCTGGTCCTCCTCTTGACCAGGGACCGCACGTAATCGCTGGTCAGCTCGTGGCCTACGAAGCTGGTGTAAGCGGAGTCGCCTGCCACCTGGTCCACCCTGAACTTCAGCTTGGTGTTCTGCTTGGAGAAGTTGTTCGTCAGCTCTCCGAGGGTCGTCTCAATGACCCGTCCCATCAGCTTGCTCGGGTCGCTGGCCAGCGTTTCTCCGACGGGAGACTTTCCGAACATGTCAGGGCCCACGACCTTATACCACTGCTTCGTCTTGACCTTCCTGCTGTCAGACTTTCTCTGTGACCTTCTCGCCAATAAACATCCTCCAGTAAGGGTAATTGCATCAAATTGCTTCAGAGTAGACCCAAGCTCGCAGTATATAAAAAGATCGCCCCTCCCCCGAAATTGGAGGGGAGGGGGGGCCGTTCAGCAGTCGAAGGGCCAGACGTATATGTATACGTAGTTGCTCCAGTCGTTGCACTGGTAGCATAATAGGTGCCATCCTGGGGTACTGCTCTTGAACCAGGTCGGATACCATCCCTGTTTCTTGTAGCCGAGGCTCTTCACCTCGGGCTGACAGTAGCATCCAGACTGGCAAGGAGGCCATTCGAAGGACCAGTACATCCCCGGCCGCGTGATCTTGGACCACAGGGGGAGCCACTCGTTCTTCTGAGTGCTGGCTACCGTGGTCAGCCTGTTGGGCCATGTCTGGACGTAGTACTCGTTGTACCTGCACGCGGCCATCGGCGTATAGACCAATCCGAAGTCGGATACCGCATAGGTGGTCTCCTCATTGAAGCCGGGCGGTGATACGGCGCCCGTCCCGCTCAAGCAGTAACCCGTCGACCCTCCGGAAGAGACGCCGCAGGCTGAGGTTCCGCTCGTCGCGTAACCGCCGCAGGTCGAACAGCTGTCGCCCTGAAAACCGTCGGAATTGGTGGTGCATTCCGGAGCCGGAAGCCGGAGATCTGTGGGCATCAGCCCCTCGGAGACGGGATCTGGCGGTGTCGGCGTGGCCATCCCAAGGCCGGTAGAGAGGCTTTCACCAGCAAGGGAGGTGGTGGTCGGTACCGTCTGCGGTGCTTCTATCCTCGAGCATCCCGTCGTTGTACCCATTCCAGCATA
>Ga0116151_10002214_pt1 | contig 18014 bp, 17 predicted proteins | sample AD_UKC117_MetaG_FD_89893 | JGI IMG/M metagenome (GOLD analysis project Ga0116151, IMG submission 89893) | Active sludge microbial communities of municipal wastewater-treating anaerobic digesters from Hong Kong - AD_UKC117_MetaG | ecosystem: Engineered > Bioreactor > Anaerobic > Digestate...
ACCATCCGCAGCCCGCCGCCCTGCGGCACGGGCCCGTCGACCACCGAAGAAACCAGCGATTCCTTGTCCTCGGTCGAGAACCTTATGCCAAACACCCCACCCATCGGCCTTTTCCTCCACGTCTTGTCGTTCTCTGCGACAGCGCTTGCATCAACTTCCCGACCACCCGCCTCAGGCCGCCGCGGCGCGCCCGGCGGCCAGCGCCGCTGCCACCCGGCCGACACCTTCGGCGAGCGGAATTTTGGGCGCGAAGCCCAGCCGGCTCTGCAAGGTCGTGTCGCCACCGCGCGCGAAGACCCCTTCGGGCATGTCCGAGAGATTGGTCACCGTCGCCCGCTTGCCAACATGCTCGAGCATCAGCGAGGCGAGCTCGGTGAACGACGTCAGCACGCCCGACGAGATATTCAAGGCCGAGGCATCGTCCACCTGGTCCATCGTCTCCAGCACGCAGCGCACGCAGTCGTCGATATGGACGAAATCGCGCATCTGCCGACCACTGCCCCAGACCGTCACGGTGGGGCCGTCGAGATCGAGAATTCGCTTGGTCAGGGCGGGGAACGGATAGGTCAGGTCCTGATCCTCGCCATAGCCCGAGAACGGACGATAGACGACCGACTTGAGGCCATAGCGGGAATAGGCGAGCCGTCCGAGATATTCGCCCGTGAGCTTGGCCCACCCGTAGGTCATATCTGGCATGCCGAGCGAATCGCCGAAATCGATGTCGTCCTCGCGCAGCAGCCGATAGCCCTCCGCCCGCTGCAGCCCGATCGGGTAGGCCGCGCTCGACGAGAAATAGACCGTCTTGGCCGGCTTCGCGTGCTCCGCCCAGCGCCAGTAGCCGGCGTCGATGGCCAGATCCTCGGCGACCGCCAAAGGCTCGTAATCGATCATCAACCGGCCGCCGACCATCGCCGCCAGATGAAAGGTGTAGTCGAACGATTCGCCGCTCGATGATCGAAAATACTCGCGGCAATCGATCTTGTGGAACTCGAAATTGTCGTAAGACCGCGGATCCCCCGCCGGCCAGTCGGCCGGCTCCAACCCGCCGGTCCGGGGCACGATCGGATCGACACATACGACCTGCCAACCCTTGTCGAGCAGAGCCCGGCACACATGCCGCCCAACGAAACCGGCACCACCTGTAACCAAAGCGCGCATCATTCTGTCACTTACCAATCTATTGGCGAAATCCTCATGATTTTTTATCGTAAGCATTTCCCGTCGATCAATCCAGCTCGAACAGCCTTCCGGCGCCAAAGGAGTACAGGTATCCGATCGACCTGTGGCCGGTCGGCATGGCTCACCGCGCCCGCGACCGGATGACGTCGATCATGCCGCCAGCCGGCTTCGCCGCCCGCACTCTTCTCAGTATGCCTTTTCGTTGACGAACCCGACGAGCGGGGTGCGCAGCAGGATCTTCAGGTCCAGGCCCAGCGACCAGTTATCGATGTATTGCAGGTCGAGCGCGATCCGCCGGCGCATGTCGTCGACCGTGATGGTCTCACCGCGACAGCCGTTGACCTGGGCCCAGCCCGTGATCCCCGGCTTGACCCGGTGGCGACCGAGATAGCCGTCGATCAGGGCGGCATAATGGTCGTTGTGGGCGACCGCGTGCGGGCGCGGCCCGACCAGCGACATGTCGCCCTTCAGGACATTGAAGAGCTGCGGCAGCTCGTCGAGGCTGGAGCGTCGCAGGAACCGCCCGACCCGGGTGACACGGTGATCGTCGCGGGTCGCCTGCTTGACCGTAGCAGCGCCGGGAGCGTCGCAGAGCTCATGGCGCATGGTCCGGAACTTGAGGACCTCGATCGGCCGGCGGTCGAAGCCGACGCGCATCTGGCGAAAGAGCACCGGACCCGGACTGTCGAGCTTGATGGCGAGCGCCACCAGGAGCATCAGCGGCGCCAGCAGGGTGAGCAACCCGATGGCCACAAGCCGGTCGAACGCGTCCTTCAGCGTGGAGATCGGGCCGTCGAGCGGGCGCTCGACCAGCACCGTGGCGGGCAGCGAGCCGATCGCCCGCATGCCGATGACCGGCAACTCGCTGGGCAGCATACCGGCGACCAGGTTGACCTCGATCGGGAACTGGCGGAACGCCGTGACGATCCGGCGGAGCGCAGCCGTGTGCGCCGGGTTGCAGACCAGCACCAGCTGCTCGATCTGGCCGAGCCGTGGCACCTCGCGAATGACGGCGTCGACCTGCTCCGGATCGGTGAAATCGACCTCCATCTCGGCGACCGGGGTCAGGGACGGGTTCATCTCGATGCCGTCGAGGATCCGCTCCAGAGGGACACCCGGCTCGCGCACGATGGCCACCCGGCGCAGGAACGCGCCTTTCGCGCGGGCACGGAGGATGAGCTGCTTGCCCAGGCAACGAACCGCCACGAGCCCGACCACCACCAGGACGAACCAGCTGCCGATCCACAAGCGCGACAAGGGGTCGATCTGCTTGATCAGGAAGAGAATCGCGAGCGTGCAGCCGATTGCCGCCGACCAGCCGAGCACGGCCTGCGCCAGCTGGGTCGACAGCCGGTCGATGCTTCGTTCGTCGTAGCAGCCGGCGATGGCGAGGCATTGGGCAGCGAGCAGGGCACCCAGGGTCAGCGCCAGCAACTCCACCTGCTCATTCGGCAAATCGCCGTCGAACCGCAGGGCATAGCTGAGGAAGCCAGCCAAGACGACAATGCTGACATCGGTCAGACGCAACGCCATGGCCAGCGATCGCTGCCAGGGATCCGTGGCACGCATCGGCATCGTGCCGTGAAGCACTCCGCCTCGGGCCATCACCGTGCTCATGGCGACCGCTCCTCTTACCACCCGCTTGCACATGGCAGTCTCGCTCGGCCGACGCCGGAACGAGCTGCCCATTCTTCGTTTCCAGACCGTATTCTACCAAGAATCCACCCTGTTTGTCACTCTCTGATATGCTTTCTGGGTCCCCCCGCAAACCATGATGGCCGACTACTGTTACCGCGTGGAAGCATCAGGAATTCGGATTGGTGCTGACGTCCATGGCGAATGGCGAGTGGCATTGACATTCATGAATCCTGCGACCAGCCAAACAATCGGCGCAGATTCGGCACAGGACTCGGACGAGCATCGAAGAGTTGCTTTGTCACTCAACCGTATGAATGACAGCCGCCCCTGAATTTCACCCAGAAACCCCGGTCAAACGCACGAGCAAGCCAGCGATGTTGTTGTCGGCGCAAGGTCGCGACGAGACAGCCGTCAATGTAGCGACGAGCCGGGAGCCAACGGGCAGGCTCGGTCGATTGCCACGACGCCTATTTGAGCTTTACATCCTGTTTCATTGCCGAACGCAAGCTCCCGGGTTCCTTCGGCAAGATCGGCCTCTGGCTCGGCCCGACCCTCGACCGGCAAGCTTCCATCGCGAGAAAAGACTTGTTCTGCAATAGGTTGAGCGGCCCCGGGTTCGTTCGCCCGGGGCCGGGTTCGTTCGTCGAATCCCCCTGGTCGATCGTCTGATTTCCGGGTTCGTTCGTCGATTCCGCCGGTTCGTTCGTCGGCAGATGTCGCATCTCGCGCGCCAACCCGAGAAAAACGTTGCGTCAGACGCAACATCGGGAGGCCGCATGTCGCGTCTGGCGCAACATCGAGGCCGGCGATGTTGCAGGAGATGCACCAACCCGAGCATTTCTGTCGCATCGGATGCAGCAACCCAACCGTCCCTCGAGCCGCCCGGGCACGTCCCGCAAGCCGATTGCCCCCTTCAGGTCGCTATGTTACCAGCTTACTTGCACGTATGTAAGAGCCGCGGGACGGAAGCGGACTCTGTTGCCCGGGCCGTCGTGCAGCCCGACCAGTCGGCACGGTTGAGCCCGCCTCCGGACGGAGCCTCCAAACGGGGCCACCGACCAAACAGGGAGAAACGAGACAGATGCGCATGCAGCAAGCTTTCGGCGAATCGCGGCGATACGGGTATCGCACCCTCCTCGCCGGTGCCACCCTCGCCCTCCTCCTGCCGACCGCCCTCGCCGCCCAGGAGCGGGTCATCCAGGTCTGGCACACCGAGCCCAACCCGGCGACCAAGGCCGTGATGGACGAGATCATCGCCGACTTCATCGAGACCCATCCTGATGTGCGCATCGAGCACGAGGCGGTGGGCTGGGGCGATCTCGACCTGAAGATGCAGGCGGCGCTGGCCGCCGGCGCACCGCCGACCCTCACTCAGGCCCAGACCTATGTCGAGCGCTCGCTGGCTGCCAAGGGCATGCTGATGCCGCTCAACGACGTCTTCGACTCGATCGGACGCGACGACATCTTCGATGTCATCAACTTCATTCACACCTATGACGACGGCAACAATTACGGCATCTCGCACGCCGTCGGCGCCGACACGATCATCATCCGCAAGGATTTCTACCGCGAGGCCGGCCTCGATCCCGACACGGCCCCCGCCACGTGGGACGAGTGGCTCGAGCAGCTCAAGGCGCTCACGATCGACAGCGACGGCGACGGCCGCATGGACCGCTACGGCCTCGGCCTCGCCGGCCCCTCGTTCTTCATCAACGAGGATCTCTATATGTGGGTCGGCTCGAATGGCGGGCGCCTCTTCGACGAAGTCGGCCGGCCGACCTTCACCGAGCCCCAGGTTATCGAGACGCTCGAGTTCTGGAAGGAGCTCAACGACTGCTGCCTGTCGCCGGACTGGCTGAGCCAGAGCTATCTCGACACCTTCGCCAACCTGGCCACCGGCCAGGTTGCCTCGATCCTCGGCTGGGGCCGCGGCACCGGCTATTTCGAGCAGTACGCGCCCGATGCCGTCGCCGCCGGCGATATCGCCGTCTTCGATTCCAAGCCGGCCGGCCCGAGCGGCGAGCCCGGCAAGTTCGTCACCCAGTTCGACAACGAGTCCTGGATCGTCTTCAAGGATGCGGACAACGCGGATGTCGCGGTCGAGTTCCTCGAGTTCTTCTACGAGCCGGCGAACTACCTGAAATACGTCGAGTCGGTGCCGACGCATCTCCTGCCGATCAGGAAGTCGATAGCCGCCGATCCCGCCTATCTCGCCAATCCGGCGTTCGAGAAGTGGGAGGACTGGGTCCAGGCCCAGCTCAAGATCATCGCCGAGGACGACCCGCGGCCGCTCCTGATGACCCAGTGGGAGGATCTGAAGCTGCCCTTCACCGCCGAGATCGCCGGCTCCGGCATTCTCGCCGACATGGTGACGGACGTCGTCCAGGGCATCCGCACGCCCATGGAGGCGGCCGAGCGGGCGCAGGGCCGGGCCGAGGAGCTGATAACCCAGCTCGGCTATCGCAAGTGGTAGGCTGACGGTATCTTCGTCGCGGGCCGCGCCCCAGGGCGCGGCCCGATCCGAAAGGCAGGGGATGGCAGTCGCCACGCAAGACGGCAGCACACTGGCGGCCGATAACGGGGAAGCGGAGGTCTGGCTTCGCGGCCGCCGCATCCCGGAGCACTGGTGGGGCTATGTGCTGGTCGCCCCGGCCATGCTGCTCGTCCTCGGGCTGATCCTCTACCCGGTTATCTACTCCTTCTGGCTCAGCGTGCACTCAAAGCACGCCTACCTGCCAATCGAGACCTTCGTCGGCCTCGACAATTTCCGCTACTTCCTCACCGATTTCGACGGCTTCTGGCGCGGCCTCTGGCTCGGCACCGTCTACGCCTTCGGCACGGTCGCCCTGCAGCTCGTCTTCGGCGTGGGCGCCGCCCTCCTGCTCAACCAGACCTTCATCGGCCGCGGCTTCGTCCGCGGCTGCGCCCTTTTTCCCTACATGGTGCCGACGATCGTCGTGGTGATCCTGATGCGCTGGATCCTCAACGACAATTACGGGGTCCTGCCCTACGCGCTTCGCCTCGTCGGGCTGGAGCCGGGGCTGATGCTGGGCCCCGAGAGCATCATGCTCTCCCTCATCCTGATCAGCACCTGGACCTACTTCCCGTTCATCGTGATCGGCACGCTGGCCCGCCTGCAGACCATCGACCCCGAGCTCTACGGTGCGGCGAAGGTGGACGGGGCCGGGCCGCTCCGCCGCTTCTGGCACATCACCCTGCCGCAGATCCGCAGCGTGCTCTTCGTCCTGGTGCTGCTGCGCTTTCTCTTCATGTTCACCAAGTTCGACATCATCTGGCTCTTCGCCAGCGGCACCGGCGTCGGCTACTTCACCCGCACGCTGCCCATCTACACCTACGTCAAGACCTTCCAGGAGCTGCAGGTCGGCATGGGCGCCGCCCTCTCGGTCGTGATCTTCCTCATCCTCGTGGCCTTCGCGCTGCTCTATTTCCGCCTGTTCAAGCGGGCCAACGAACCATGAGCCGGCCATGAACCCGCGCGCCGCCCTCTTTCGCCTCTGGGTCTACGGGCTCGCCGCCCTCCTGCTGGTGATCTGCGCCTTTCCCCTTGCCTGGATGGTCCTGACCTCGATCAAGCCGGACCGCGAGATCCTGACGGCGGTGCCGACCTTCATCCCGAGCGAGCTGACCATCGACGCCTATCGCCGGCTTTTCACCAGCACCATCTTCGCCACCTATTTCCGCAACAGCATCATCGTCGCCGGCCTCGCCACGCTGCTGACCGTGGCGGTCGGCACGCTCGCCGCCTACGGCATCACGCGCTTTCGCTTCCGCGGTCGCGAGCTGATCTCGACCACCATGCTCTTCACCTACATGTTCGCGCCGATCATGATCGTGGTGCCGTTCTACATCCTGATGCGGCAGCTCGGCCTCGTGAACTCGCTCTTCGGCCTCGTGCTGTCCTACGCCACCTTCTCGCTGCCGTTCTCGATGTGGCTGCTCCGCTCCTTCTTCCAGTCGATCCCGCTCGACCTCGAGGAGGCGGCGATGACCGACGGCGCCTCGCGGCCGCAGGCGGTGGTCCGGGTGATCGTGCCGCTCGCCCTGCCCGGGGTGATCGCGGTGACGATCTTCACCTTCATCGTCGCCTGGAACGACTATCTTTTCGCCCGCGTGCTGATCAGCTCCGACAACCTGAAGACGCTGCCGGTCGGCATCAACGACATCTATGTCTCGACGGTCACCGACTGGGGCATGATGATGGCGGCGGGCGTGGTCATCACCCTGCCGGCGCTGATCTTCTTCGTCCTGGTGCAGCGCTATCTGATCGCCGGCTGGGGCGCCGGCGGTGTGAAGGGTTGAAGGCCGCCGCGGCCAAAGCCGGCAACTTCGGGGAGACAGATGGCGACGATCAGGCTGGAGAAGGTCGAGAAGCGTTTCGGCGACGTGGTTGCCGTCGCCGGCATCGATCTCGCGATCGCCGATGGCGAGTTCGTCGTGCTCGTCGGACCCTCGGGCTGCGGCAAGTCGACGACGCTGCGCATGGTCGCCGGGCTCGTGCCGGTGTCGGGCGGCAAGATCAAGTTCGACCAGTACGTGGTCAACAACCTGACGCCGAAGAACCGTGACATCGCCATGGTCTTCCAGTCCTACGCGCTCTAGCCGCACATGACGGTCTTCGACAACATGTCGTTCGGCCTGCGCCTCAAGGGCATGGGCCGCGACGAGATCCGCCGTCGGGTGCAGGACGCGGCGGCCCTGCTGAACATCACGGAGCTCCTGCGCCGCAAGCCTCGTGAGCTCTCCGGCGGCCAGCGCCAGCGCGTCGCCATGGGCCGGGCCATCGTCCGCCAGCCCAAGGCGTTCCTCTTCGACGAGCCGCTCTCCAATCTCGATGCCAGCCTCCGGGCACAGATGCGGGTCGAGATCAAGCGCCTGCACAAGCGGCTCGAGACGACGGTCATCTACGTCACCCACGACCAGATCGAGGCGATGACCCTGGCCGATCGCATCGTCATCATGAGGGGCGGGCAGATCGTGCAGGTGGGTGCCCCCATGGAGGTCTACGAGCAGCCGGTCGACCGCTTCGTCGCCGGCTTCATCGGGGCACCGCAGATGAACTTCCTGCCGGGCCGGGTGGTGGCGGAGGGCAATGGCCTCGCCTTCGCCATCGAGGGCGGCATCCTGCTGCCCCTGCCGGCGGCGCGCGATGCCGCCTATGCTGCATGGCGGGATCGGCCGATGGAGCTCGGCGTACGGCCGGAGACGCTGCATGTCGGCCGCTTCGAAGGACCGGACGCCGCGACGTTCGAGGCCGCGATCGACGTGGTCGAGCCCATGGGCAACGAGGGCCTCGCCTTCTTCCAGGTGGCCGGCGTCGAGGTTGCCGCCACCTGCGATCCCTATCTCAGGCGCGACCAAGGCGATCGCGTGCCGCTCACCGTCGACATGGCGCGCGCCCACCTGATCGACGTCGAGACCGGCAAGGTGGTGCCGTCCGGCACGGCCGGGCGCCAGGCGGGCCACCCGGCACCGGCGCTCGCCGCATCGTGACCCGATCATGAAGCAGTTGTTCACCCCGGCCTCGATTGGCCGGGTGGAGATCAAAAACCGGATCGTGCTGCCGTCGATGACGACGCGCCTCGCCGACGAGGCCGGCGGGGTGACGGAGGCGACGCTCGCCTATTATCTCGCCCGGGCGACGGGCGGGGTCGGCCTCGTCACCGTCGAGATGGCGGCACCGGAGCCCGCGGGCCGGCATCGAAGGCGCGAGCTCGGGATTTATGACGACCGGTTCCTGCCGGGGCTCAGGCGGCTGACGACGGCGCTGCGCGAGGCCGGGGCCAGGACCACCATCCAGCTCGGCCATGGCGGGGGCCACACGCGAGATGACATCTGCGGCGAGGTGCCGATAGCCCCCTCCGCCGTGCCGCACGACGTCTTCGAGATCACCTTTGCCACGATCGTGCCCGAGGCGATGACGGCGGAGCGGATCGAGCAGACGACACGGGCCTATGTGGCGGCCGCCGTGCGCGCCGAGGCCGCCGGCTTCGACATGGTCGAGATCCATGCCGCCCACGGCTACCTGATCTCGCAGTTCCACACCCCGGCCGAGAACCTGCGCCAGGATCGCTATGGCGGCAGCCTCGAGAACCGCGCCCGGTTCGGGCTCGACATCCTCCGGCGGATCAAGGCGGAGCTGCCGGATTTTCCGATGATCTACCGGCTCACCGTCGACGATTTCTTCGAGGGCGGGCTGACCTTCGAGGAGGGGCGCCAAATCGCGCTCTGGGCGGCCGAGGCCGGGGCGGACGCCATCCATGTGACGGCCGGGCACTACCGCTCGAAGCCCTCGGCGATGCGCATGACACCGCCCATGGCCGAGCCCGACGCACCCTTCCTGGATTTTGCCAGGGCGATCAGGCGGGAGGTGGATGTGCCGGTGATCGCCGTCGGCCGGCTCGGCGATCCGGCGGTGGCCATCGCCGCGGTCGAGGACGGCGCCTGCGACTTCGTCGCCCTCGGCCGCCCGCTCCTGGCCGATCCGGACTGGGTGGCGAAGGCGGAGCAGGGCGAGCCTGTCAGGCGCTGCATCGCCTGCAACACCTGCGTCAACGAGATGCGCGGCGGCGCAGCGCTCGGCTGCTTGGTCAATGCGCGCGCAGGGCGCGAGGCGGAGCTGCCCGAGGTCTCGCCGATCCGCGGCGAGCGGATCGCCGTCGTCGGTGCCGGGCCGGCCGGCCTCAGCTTTGCCGGGCTGGTGGCGGGCGCCAACGAGGTGACGGTCTTCGAGCGTGATGCCGAGTGCGGCGGGGCCTTGCTGCAGGCGGCATTGGCGCCGACCTTCCAGGACGTCGAGGCGGCGAAGGGGCCGATCGGGGCTTATGTCGCCGGGCTCGAGGCGGCGCTCAGGCGACAAGGCGTGCGGCTCGAGCTGGGGGTGGATGTGCTGGCGGTGCCGGAACGGCTGCGTGGCTTCGACCGGGTGGTGATCGCGAGCGGGGCACATTACCGCTTCGGGCTCGGGCCGCTCGTGGGCTTCCTCCTGGAGCGGGGCTTCGGCCGAACCGCCCTCGCCCGCCGCCTCTTCGCTGCCCCGGGGCTGCGCGACTGGCTCTATCATCGGGCCCGGCAGCCGAGTGGCGCCGCCATCCGGGCCGCCATCGGCGCCGGCCCCCGGATCGACGTCATCGGCGACGCGGGGCGCGCCGGCAAGACGAAGCCCGCCATCACGTCGGCCTTCGCGGCCGCCCTTCGACCAGAAAGCCACGAGGAGATCACGCCATGACCGTCATTCCGGCCGAGATCGGCGCCGAGGTGCGTTTTTCGAAGACCCTGGGCGAGACCGATTTCTATCTGTTCTCAGGCATCAGCGGGGATTTCGACAAGGTGCATGTCAACGAGGAGTACATGAAGACGACGGTCTTCGGCCGGAGGATCGCGCACGGCATCCTCGTGCTGGCACTCTCCTCGAACACGGCGTCGATGATGAGCTCGCGCTACACGACGGCGAATTCGCCCTTCACGCCGGTCTCGGCGGGCTACGACAAGGTGCGCTTCCTCAAGCCCGTTTTCATCGGCGACACGATCACCGTTTCCTATCGGGTGGCCGCGGTCGAGCAGGAGCGCCTGCGCTCCAGGAGTCGGGTCGAGATGACCAACCAGAAAGGCGAGACCGTGCTGGTGGCCGAGCACATCCTCGCCTGGGTGCCGCGCGAAACCGGCTGAGGCGCCGCTCAGCTGCCAACGAATTGCGGCATGACCAGGCGCGGCAGGAAGAGGGCGATCTCCGGAACAAAGATGATGGTGATGATGATGCCGATGATGATGGCGTAGAAGGCCATGATGTGCGGCAGCACCTTGACCACCGGCACCCGGCCGATGGCGGATGCCAGGAGCAGGCAGAGGCCGTAGGGCGGGGTGATCAGGCCCAAGGCCAGGGTCATGACGACGATGATGCCGCCATGGATCGCGTTGGCGCCGCTGGTCTCGAGCAGCTTGGTGACGATCGGCATGAAGATGATGATCGCGGGAATCGCGTCCATGAAGGTGCCGACGATGATGAAAACCACCATGATCGAGAGGAGCGTCAGGGGGATGCTGCCGGTCATGTCGCCGGCGAGGCCGATGATCATCTGCGGCGCCTGGAAGTAGGCGAGCAGCCAGCCGAAGACGCTGGCGGCGGCGACGGCGAGGAGCGGCTGCGAGTAGAGCACGGCGGCCTCGGCGAGGATCTTCGGCAGCTCCCGCATCCGGGCCGAGCGATAGAAGACGAACATCAAGAAGAGCACGTAGACGGTGGCGACCATGCCGGATTCGGTCGCCGTGAACTTGCCGGTGAGGACGCCGCCGATAATGATCACCGGGACTAGGAGCGGCAGCAGGCCCTCCTTCCAGGCGATGGCGAACTCGCGGACCGTCGGCCTGGCCTCGGCCGGCAGGCCACGGCGGATGGCGTAGACGTAGCTGTAGATCATCATGCCGAGGCCGATCAGCATGCCCGGGATGGCGCCGGCGAGGAAGAGCCCGCCGATCGAGACGCCGCCCTGCGCGCCATAGACCACCATCATGATGCTGGGCGGGATGATCGAGCCCATGGTCGACGACGCGGCGGTGATGGCCACGGTGAAGCGGCGATCGTAGCCGCGCTTGTACATGGCCGGGATGATGACCGACCCGACGCCGGCGGTGTCGGCGGTGGACGAGCCCGACATGCCGGCGAAGATCATCGAGACCACGACGTTGATGTGCGCGAGGCCGCCCCTGATCCAGCCCACCATCACCTCGGCGAGACGCATCAGCCGGTCGGTGATGAGGCCGCTGTTGAGGAGCTGGCCGGCGAGCAGGAAGAAGGGCACGGCGAGGAGCGTGAACGAATTCAGGCCCTGGAACATCTGCTGCACGACGAGGTCGGCGCGCAGCCCCTCCTGGACGATGATCAGCAGCGACGCCAGGGCGAGCGCGTAGGCGACGGGCACGCGCAGCGCGATCATCACGAAGAAGCTGACGAAGAGGAGGGTGATCGGGTTCATTCGCTGCCGATCTCGGTGTGCGGCGCGTGGCGGGGGGGGTAGCGGCGCACGGCGGCGATGAGCTGCTCGACGGAGAAGAGCAGGAAGGCGATGCCGGCCACCGGGAAGGCGGCGAACACGTAGGTCATGGGATACCCCATCATCGGGGTGAAGCGGCGCGTCCCGGTCATCATCATGCGCCAGCCGAAATAGACGAGCACGAGCGAGAAGAGCACGGCGGCGAGCGCCACGAAGGTGCGCAGCACATGGTCGCCGGCCCGTCCCCGGTCGGCGACCAGCACGACGACGAAGTGCGACTGCCGGCTGGCGGAGACGGCGGCCCCCAGCATCACCGACCAGACGAAGGCCATGACCGACCATTCCGACGGCCACATCATCGGCTGGGCCAGCACCTGGCGGTAGATCACGTCGATCGCGACGACCACGGTGAAGAGGGCGAGGCAAGCGCCGGCGGCGAGCGACAGCACCTGCTCGAGCTGCGCGTTCAGCCGGCAGAGCCGCGCGTAGACGGGCCAGGTCGTCGGCTCGGGTGGGCCGCTCATGCGGCCGGCCGGGACACGGATCGGCGCCCCGGCCGGCGGTCGCTATCGGTCATTCAGCGCAGCTCGCGGATGCGTGCCAGGAGCTCCTCGGTGCCGAGCTCGGCAGCCGTCTCGTCCTGCAGGGCGGCGAGCTGCTCGACGAAGGGTGCCGTGTCCAGGCGGTTGACCTTGACGCCGTACTTGCTCGCCATCTCGTCGAGCAGCGCGTTGTCGCCCGAGGTGGCGTTGTCGACGCCGAACGCCGCCGTGTCGCGGCCGGCCTCGAGGATGACCTCGCGCTCGGCCTCGCTCAGCCCCTCCCAGGTCGTCTCGCCCATGAAGATCAGGGAGACGGGCCACTGGTGCTCGGTCAGCGAGAAGTAGGGGGCGACCTCGTAGTGCTTGTTCAGCACGTAGGAGCCGGGCGAGTTCTCCGCCGCCTCGACGAGGCCCGTCTGCATGCCGGTGTAGACATCGCCGAAGGGAATGGCGACCGGCAGGGTGCCCAGCTGGCCCCAGACCTTGGATTCGACCGGCGAGGCCATGACCCGCATCTTCTTGCCCTCGATGTCGTCGAGCGCCTCGACCGGGCCGAAGATGTTGTAGACGCTGCGCGCGCCCGGCGTGATGCTGGCGACCCGGATGAAGCCGGGGTCCTGGGCCTCGATCAGCGCGTCCAGGGCGGCGTTGAACTCGGGATCGAGGAGCGCGCGCTTGAAATGCTCGCCGTCGCTGAAGAGGTAGCTGACGCTGAGCATGCCGAAGGCCGGCACGAAGCTCGAGGCGTTGGCCGTGGTCGAGAGCGACATGTCGAGATTGCCGGAGATGACCTCCTGCAGCATCGACGTCTCGGTGCCGAGCGTGGCGCCCGGGAAGATCTGCACCTCGAGCTCGCCGTTGCTGAGCTCCTTCACCCGCTCGGCGAAGAACTCCGAGGTGTGCTGGTAGGTGTGGGCGGTGACCTGATCGTGGCCGAGCCGCAGCACCTTCTGCGCCTGGGCATCGAAGGACCAGCCCATGACCAGCGCCATGGCGGTCGCCGTGGCCGCGGCCCCGAGCACGCCCCTCATCGTCGGATTCTGCATCGTGTCCTCCTTGGGGGCGACCTCCGGGCTGGAGGCCGCCCCGAGCATTTGGGCTACTTCAGCGCGCGGATGCGGTCGAGCACGTTCTCGACGCCGAGCTCGGCCGCCACCGCGTCCTGGGTGGCGGCGAGGCGCTCGACGAAGGGGGTCGTGTCCACCTCGTTCACCTGCACGCCGTACTCGGCCTGCATCTTCTCGACGAAGGCGGCGTCGCTGGCGACCACGTAGTCGATGATGTGGTCGGTGAGCTCGGCGCCGACCTCGACCAGCGCCGCCTGCGCCTCCGGCGGAAGGCCGTCGAAGATCTCCTGGTTGATGTAGAGATTGGCCATCAGCCACTGGTGGCCGGTCAGCGAATAGTACGGTGCGACCTCGTAGTGCTTGTTCGAGGCGTAGACCGCAGCCGCGTTCTCGGCGGCCTGGACGAGGCCGGTCTGCATGCCGGTGTAGACGTCGCCGAAGGGGATCGCGACCGGCAGGGTGCCGAGCTCGCCCCAGACCTTGGATTCCACCGGCGAGGCCATGACCCGCATCTTCATGCTGGCGAGGTCGTCGAGCGAGGTGATCGGCTTCTCGCGGTTGTAGACGTTGCGCACGCCGGCGGTGAAGGTGCCGAGCCGCTTGATGCCGAGCTCCTTGGACGCGATGATCTCGTCGATCATCGCGTTGAACTCGGCGTCGTTGAGCACCCGGCGGAAGTGGTCGACATCGTCGAACACGTAGCTGACGCTGAAGAGGCCGAGCTCGGGAATGAAGGTCGAGGCGTTGGCGGAGGCCGCGATCGACATGTCGAGATTGCCGGCGATGACGCTGTCGAGCATCGCCATCTCGTTGCCGAGCTGGGCGCCAGGAAAGATGGTCACGGCCCAGTCGTCGCCGAGCTCCTCCTTGAGGCGCTTGTCGAGATAGACGCCGACCTCCTGGTAGCCGTGCGCTTCCGGCTGGTCGTGCCCGAGCCGCAGGGTCTCGGCCGAGGCAGCCGTGGCGAAAGCCAGCGTGGCGCCTGCCAGCGCCGCCCCCATGATCCGCGTGTGAAAGCTCATTGCCGCTTGCCCTCCCGGATGGTGTTGGCCTGTGTTGCCAACCACTTACTTACTTGGAGGTCAGCTTGCCACAGGGTCGCACGGAAATAAAGTCGTTTCGTCCGACCTCAGATCAGACCGCCATTGACGTGGATGATCTGGCCGGTGACGTAGCCGGCATCCGGCGAGCAGAGGAAGCCCACCATGGCAGCCACCTCGTCGGGCCGGCCGATGCGGCCCATCGGGATGTGCTCGAGGAAAGCCGGCACCTCCTCCGCTGCATGGTGGCCGAGCACGCCATCATCCTTGCCGATCAGCCCCGGGACGACGCCGTTGGCGGTGACGCCGAAGGGTGCGAGCTGGACGGCGAGGCAGCGGACCAGCACCTCGGCCGCCGCCTTGGCCGCGGCGGAGGCCGGATAGATCGGGTAGTTGGGGCGAAAGACGTGGGCGTTGCCGGTGGAGATCGCGACGATCCGCCCGGCGGCCGAGCGCTGCAGCTCTGGCATGGCGCGGGTCGCCATCTGGAAGAGGCCCGCCTGGATGACGGCATAGCAGCGGTCGAGATCGGCCCGGGTCAGCTCGCCGAGCTGCTCGAGCACCGGAAACCCCGCATTGGCCACGAGCACGTCGAGCCCGCCGAAGCGCTCCACCGTGGCGTCGACGAGCGCTTCCGGGGTCGCCGGGTCCTGCAGGTCGCCGAGCTGGATCGCGACCTCCGCCCCCCGCTCGCGCAGCTCCCTGGCGACGGCCTCGCAGCCCGCCCGGTTCTCCCGCGCATGGAGCATGATGCGGGCGCCCTCGCCGGCCAGCCGGCGGGCGATGGCCGCCCCGATACCGCTGCCCGAGCCGGTGACGAGGATTTTTCTGTTGTTCATTCCTGACGTTCCCTGGCTGCCCGCAACGGTGGCGGGCAAGCTAAAATGCCTTCTGCAAGCCGGCCTGCTTCAAAATCTCGTTGGCCGTGTGCCGCGACAGGATTTTGGTGGGCACCGCGAAATACTTGCTCGATGCAGGATTGCACCAGATTTCATGCGAGCCCTTGCCCTGCCTGTGCAGGTAACAACCATTCTTCTTCAGGATCTCGCGGACCTCACTGCCGTAGTGGGCCACTATGCGGCTGCCATTCCCGCTCGGCTGCTGGCTGCGACAAGCTGGAAGGGCGCCGACTTGCCGTCCTTGACCCCGTTCAGCTCCAGAAGTGACGGGATCAGTTCCTGAAGCTCGCTGAAGAGTTCGTCGAGGCTTGCGGCCTCGGCGACAAGACCCGGGACATCGTCGCTCAGCGCCACCCAGACCCCGGCTTCGGGGTCCCATTTCGCTCGAACGCTCAGAACGCGGCTGGTTTCCGGCATGTGCTTCTCACGTTCCCCTTTCGATCGGATACATATCAATCGAGGCAAGGTGCCTGACAAGCTTCCTCTTGTTGCCACGTCATACGAACGACTGCCTACCCGTTCGACCTTCTTGTCGCGAAAGCGGCGATAAAATCGGCGATGTGGGCGAGCACTTCTTCCAGCTGCTCCAGATGCGGGACGTGGCCGCATCCGGCCAGGATGGCGGCTTCGGCCGGGCCGGCGACGCGGCTGGTGATCTCGTCGACCTGGGCCAGCGTGCCGTGCTCGTCGAGCTCGCCCTGGATGGCGAGGACCGGGCAGGTGATGCGGGCGAGGTCGTCCAGCATGTTCCAGCCGGTCGGCAGGTGGCCGTTCCAGACCTCGAGCCAGGCCCGGACCAGAGCATCGGCCGAGTCGTGATGGCGGGAAAGGCGGCGGCGGAAGTCGGCATCGTCCTGCCAGCGCTCGGCGAGGGCACCCAAGCCGGCCTTGGTCCGCGCCTCGAGGACGACGTGGGCCGCAAGGGTGATGCAGGCGAGCGGACGATCCGGGAAGGCGGCGGCGAACATGAGCGCTATCGTGCCGCCGTCGCTGTGGCCGACGACCAGGGGGCGGCCGATGCCCGTCTCGGCGAGGAGTGCCGGCAGCACCTCCGTGGCCTCGTTCCGGAGGAAATCCGGTGGCCAGGGGGTCGGGGCCGGGCTGGACCGGCCGTAGCCGAAGCGGTCGTAGATCAGGGCGGGCAGGCCGGTCCGGGCGGCGAGCGCTTCGGGGAAGTCGCGCCACATCGAGATGCTGCCGAGGCCCTCGTGGAGGAAGACCAGCACGGGCTCGTCCCGGCCCCAGTCGCCGATGCGGCGCGCGGCGAGGCGCCGGCCGTCCAGATCGATGTCGAGGTCGGCGATCAACGACGCTCGGCAGCCCGGACCGCGCCGCTCGCGATCAGCCCCTCGATCTCCGTAGCACCGTAGCCAATCTCGGCCAGGATATCGCGGGTCTGGGCGCCCAAGGGCTGCGGCGGCAGGGTCACCGAGGCGGCGGCACCGTCGTAGCGAATGGCGTGGTTGACCACCTTGATGGGGGCACCGGTGGCACCCTCGACGGTGAGGAAGCTCTCGTTGTGGCGGACCTGCGGGTCCTCCTGGACCTCGTCGTAGTCGTTGACCTTGGCGTGCCAGATGTCGTGCTCCTCGAGACGGGGCTGCCACTCGGCGAAGGTCCGCGTCGGCAGGATGCGGTTCAGGGCGGCCACGATCTCGTCGCCGCGCGCGGCCGCCTCCTCCTCGGGGATGGCGGCGAGCTCGGGCGAATCGAGGGCGGCTCCGAGCGCCTGCATGGTGGTGAGCGAGATGGCGACGTGGTCGCCCTTGACCGGATAGATGCCGTAGGGGGCCGTGTAGTACCAGCCGCCGACCCGGTGCGGTGCCGTGACGTCGTGCTTCCTCGTGGCGTTCAGGTAGCAGACGAAGGATTCCATCTGCAGGTCGATGGCGGCCGAGAGGAGGTTGACGTCGACCCGGCAGCCCTTGCCGGTGCGGCCGCGCCGGAAGAGGGCGGCGACGACGCCGAGGGCGAGGAGGGCAGCGCCATGGTGGTCGGCGGCCGAGACGCCGACCGTCCGGGGCCCGGTCGAGGCCTCGCCGGTGATCTTCGCGAGCCCGGACATGGCCTGGATCAGCATGTCCTGGCCCGGCCGCTTGGCATAAGGCCCGTTGGCGCCGAAGCCGGAAGCGGCGGCGTAGACGAGGGACGGGTTCTTCTCCTTCAGCGCCTCGTAGCCGAGGCCGAGCTTCTCCATGACCCCCGGGCGGAAGTTCTCGCTGACCACGTCGGCTTTCCCGGCGAGGCGCAGGACCACGGCGCGGCCCGCCTCGGACTTGAGGTCGACGGCGAGGTTGCGCTTGTTGCGGTTGCCGGTGAGATAGAGGGAGGACTGGCCGTCGACCCAGGTGCCGGCCCCGGCGAAGCGGCGTTGGAAGGCGCCCTCGATGGGCTCCACGGCGATCACGTCGGCGCCGAGATCGCCCAGGATCTGCATGCCGACCGGGCCGAGCAGGAAGTGGTTGAAGCTGACGACGCGCACGCCGTCCAAAAGATCCAGCATGGCGTCCCATCCGGCGGAAGTTGGGGCATACGGCCGTCATGGCCGCATGCCGGAGCGTAGTGTTCGCCTATTCGGCGGCGGCGGCCAGGGCGCCCTCGCGGCCGAGGCCGGCCTCGTCGAGCGCCCGCCGCAGCCGGT
>Ga0116151_10002219_pt1 | contig 18005 bp, 13 predicted proteins | sample AD_UKC117_MetaG_FD_89893 | JGI IMG/M metagenome (GOLD analysis project Ga0116151, IMG submission 89893) | Active sludge microbial communities of municipal wastewater-treating anaerobic digesters from Hong Kong - AD_UKC117_MetaG | ecosystem: Engineered > Bioreactor > Anaerobic > Digestate...
GCTGGGAAGCCTTGAACTTCTTCTACAACACCCGCATGGATGGGCACGACGTCATCGTCGCGGATGAGGCGTGGTCACGCCCCGGAGATTATGTTCTGTTGCGGGCGCTGACCGATCTGGTTTGCGTGAGTTCATCATGTCCCGACGATATCGATCCCGGTAACGGCTGGAACCCTACCGACATCCATGTCCGCACCTATGCGGCCGAACATAAGATCTCCAGAGCAGTGGCCTATCGCATGACACCTGACGCCGATCCGCAGATGACCAGGGAGACGGCGTTCCACCCGCGCTTCTCTGCCCTCACCCGCAATCATACCGAATACCGGGGGTATTGGCTGCCCACGCGCTTCAACAATGATGGACCGGTGGAAGAATACTGGGCCTGCCGCGAGAAGTGCGTCGTGATGGACTTGTCGCCGCTCCGCAAGTTCGAGGTGACAGGTCCCGACGCTGAGGCGCTGCTGCAATATTGCATGACCCGCGACATGCGGAAGCTTTCGGTGGGCCAAGTCGTTTATACCGCCATGTGCTATCCCAATGGCGGCATGATCGACGACGGCACGGTCTTTCGCCTGGGGCAGAACAATTTCCGCTGGATCGGCGGCGACGACTACAGCGGCATCTGGCTTCGTGAACAGGCTGAGAAAATGGGTTACCAGGCCTGGGTGCGTTCCTCCACCGACCAGATGCACAACATTGCCATACAGGGTCCCAACAGCCGTGAACTGCTCAAGGACATTATCTGGACGGCACCGGCACAGCCCGAAATTGGCGAACTGGAATGGTTCCGCTTTGCAGTCGGCCGCATAGGTGGCTTCGAAGGCATCCCCCTGGTCGTCTCTCGCACCGGCTACACCGGGGAGTTGGGCTACGAGATCTTCTGCCACCCACGAGATGCCGTTGCCGTGTTCGACGCTGTTTGGGAAGCCGGCCAGAAATACGGGTTGAGGCCCATGGGGCTCGAAGCCCTTGATATGGTACGGATCGAGGCCGGGCTCATCTTCGCCAACTATGAATTTGACTCTGAAACGGACCCCTTTGAGGCTGGCATCGGCTTCACGGTGCCGCTCAAATCCAAGACCGACGACTTCATCGGCCGCGAGGCATTGGTTCAGCGCAAGGAACATCCACGCCGCAAGCTGGTGGGCCTCGAGATCGATGCCAATGACACCGTAGGCCATGGCGATTGCGTCCACCCCAAAGGCGGACGCAGCCAGATCGGCGTTGTCACCAGCGGCATGCGCTCGCCACTTCTCAAGAAGAACATCGCCCTCGCCCGCGTCGACGCGCTGACTGCCAAAATTGGCACCGAGGTCGAGATCGGCAAGCTCGACGGTCACGCCAAGCGACTGCCCGCTCGGATCGTGAAGTTTGCGCACTATGACCCGGAGAAGAAACGGCCGAGGTCGTAGCGGTCGCATCGGCCAAGAGAAGAAGGCCGGGTTTTTGCCCGGCCTTCGTTATCTGACGCACCACCCGGTCTACTTGTTGCCGAGATAGGCTTTCATCGAATCGTCCAGCGCCGCCTTCCAGGGCGTGTGATGCTTTGGCGACATGGTGCCGGTCATCAATGACTTGTAGGAATGGTTGCGGAAGGTCATGATGTCGTGAACCTTCTGGTGCTCCCATTCCATGAACGTCTTGTTGACGCCTTCGATGTCGAAGCTCGGATAGTCGGTGGCGTCGATCAGTTCCTTCACGTAATCACCCTGGAACCAGATCATCTGTTCGGCATCTTCAAGCTTTTCTTCCCGGGCCAGCCACTTCGACCAGTCGCGCTTCATGGCAGCAGCACCTGGCACCTTGATGCGGCCGAGGATGATGTCGCGCACATACCAAGCCTGGGCGTCGAACATGTTGAAGGTATAGAACTGGTCCTGCATGCCGATATAGAAGAACTTCGGATTGTTCTGCCACACCACGCCCTTGTAGAGATTCGGCGGCCACATGCGGTTGGTGGTCTTGAGACGCAGGTCTTCCGGCAGGAACGGGAAATAGTGCTGGTAGCCCGTACACAGAATGATGGCATCGACATCCTTCTTGGACTTGTCTTTGAAATATGCCGTCTTGCCGACGACCTTCTGCAACAGCGGCCGCTCTTCGAAATTCTTCGGCCACTTGAATCCCATCGGCTTCGACCGGTAGGTGGTCGTCACCGATTTCGCGCCGTATTTCCAGCACTGCGAACCAATGTCCTCGGCCGAATAGCTGCGGCCGACGATCAGAACATTCTTGCCCTTGAATTCCAGGGCGTCACGGAAGTCGTGGGCGTGCAGCACACGGCCGTTGAAACTGTCGAGGCCTTCAAAGAAGGGCGAATGCGGTGTCGAGAAGTGACCGTTGGCGCAGATGACGTAATCAAACATCTCGGAATACATGACGTCGTTGGGACGGTCATGGACTGTCACCTTGAACTTTTTCTTCTTCTTGTCCCATTCGACCATGCGGACCGGTGTGTTGAAACGGATCCACTTGCGCACACCAGCTTTCTTGACGCGGCCAACGATATAGTCCCACAACACCTCACGCGGTGGGAATGACGCCATCGGCTTTCCGAAGTGCTTTTCGAACGTGTAGTCGGCAAACTCGAGACATTCCTTCGGGCCGTTCGACCACAGATAGCGGTACATGGAGCAATGAACCGGTTCGCCATATTCATCCAGACCCGTGCGCCACGTGTATTTCCACAGGCCGCCCCAATCATCCTGTTTCTCGAAACAGACGACTTCAGGGATCTTGGCCCCCTTCTTCTTGGCAGACTGGAAAGCACGGAGTGCGGCGAGGCCCGAAGGGCCAGCGCCAATGACAGCGACTCTGGTCATATAAAAACTTCCTCTCCATGTATGGTTCCGCTTGAATGCAGATTCCAATTCAGACCATTATTAGGCCAATTCCGAACCAATTTGTAAAGGCGAAATCCGCTTCCATCATGCGACGAATCAGCAACGAACGGCTCAAAGATTACTTCCTTGGCTGGCAGTGCCGTATCCGGCAAATCTCGGCCCGCGACTATGGCGGACAGCCGCTGCCCGCCATGACACCACAGGTGAGCAGCAAGAAGGGTGAGATCATAATACCAACCATGATGTCGCTTCTGGTGCCGCAGGATCCAGGCCCCGCCACGGCATTTCTCCGCTTCCAGGTGCAGAAGCACAACGAGCATCTGAAAGCCCGCAATGCGGCCCTGCAGTATCTCTCGGCAGACTTTTATCAGTTGCCGGAGTTGTTCACGGATGAGATGACGGCGGTCTTCGGTTCCAATTCTGTAACGGCCAAGTCCATGACCGGCAAACGCGAAGTCCTGCTGTCGTTCGAGCAATATTCCCAGGCCTTCCGGATGTTTTGCAAGGCAAGGATCGTGGGCGAAAAGCATCCGGCGCGTGAGTTCAGCCTGTGGCAAGCCCGCATCTTCAATCCGAACATTCCCAACGAAGCCACGGTGCTGAGTTTCAAACCGGACTGGAAGAACGCCGTGGCCGATCCATTTCCCTCAGCGGGCTGATGTGGGAGGCCAGAACAGCGCAGCAAGGGCGCCAGCGCCCGCCGCGGCAATCGCCAAGCCCACTGCGACGCCATAGCCGGAAAAGGTATCGAACAAGACACCAGCCGCGAACGGCGCTGACAGTCCGGCCAGTCCCCAGGCGGTGAAGACGCGGCCAAAGACGGGCGCAAATTTCTCGCTTCCGGTAATCTTTCTGATGACGGCAGGCACAACGGCAATCAGCGCGCCATAGGCTGCGCCACACAGCGCCACGGCTGCAAGCCCGGCTTCCGGCAAGATCAACAACAGCGCCATCGCGCCCGCCAACAGCAGAAGGGGTGCCGCAAGCGCACGGTGCGATGGCCAACGCTCGCCCAGCGGACCGCCCGCCAGACTTCCGGCGATATTGCCGAGGGCCACACTCGAAGGTGCAAGGCCAGTCGCAACTGAACCGAGTCCCGCGGCCAGGACGATGCCAGACGCATGGGCAATAACCATAAGTCCGCCGGCAGCACCGAGGAAGTAGACGGTCCACAGCCAGATGACGAGCTTGTGATATGAACGGGCCGGAGCAGCTCGCGCGGCAACGGCGACGGCACCCGCACCGCCCCGGAACAGCACTGCGGCAATGCCGCTGGCCATTGCGACCACACCAGCAAGTTCCAGCAAGACGCTTTGCACGCTTGCATGGGCGAGTGCCAGGTCAAACCCCAGCGCCGAGATTGCCGCACCAAGTCCATAGCAAGCCGTAACAATGCCGGCGGACCAGCCTTGGGCTGCCGGCATGGCATAAGCCGCGCGATTGAGGAACAAGCTATAGGCAACGCCATTGGCAGCACCGAAGATTACGCCATACCCCAGGAGAAACAGCAGAAGAGAATTGCCAGCAGCACCAATCCCGAGGCCGGCCGCTGCAGCACCACCACTCACCAATGCAAGGAGAGACGCCGGTACGCGCAGCAAGAAAGCCGATGCGAACACACCACAGGTGAGACTGGCAATCGCAAGGGAATACCCAAGGCTGACATTGGCGCGCGACGTTCCAAATGCCTGCTCAAGAGGTGCCATCAAGGCCGAATAGGCATGGATCGAACCGAACACGAGGCTCAGAAGCACCGCACCAACAAGAACGCCGGGCGATGCCACTTGTCTCATCATCACGCCATGCCGAGCGCCTGCTTGCGCCGCTTCGCCCACGCCCCGATCAGCCGGTCAGCTATGATGCCGATAAATGCGATGCCAAGACCAGCCAGCAGGCCGCGCCCGGTGTCTGCACCGGGCAGCGCCTTGTAAATTTCCTGTCCCAAATCACGCGACCCGATGAGCGCGGTAATCGCCACCATGGCCAAGGCCATCATGATGGTCTGGTTGATCCCCAACAGGATTTCCGGGAATGCGATAGGCAGCTCGACCTTGAACAACCGCTGGCGGGCCGTGGTACCGGAGGCGACCGCTGCCTCCATGGTCGTGTGCGGCACACGCATGAGACCGAGATAGGTGAACCGGATGGCCGGCACGGTGGCATAGGCGAGCATGGCGATCACGTTGGAAAGATCGCTGGTCTGGAACAGCATGATCACCGGGATAAGATAGATGAAGCTCGGAAAGGTCTGCAACGTGTCGCAAATCGTGTTGATGACACGGGCGGCACGCGTGCTCTTGGATGCCCAGACCCCAACCGGCACACCGATGAGGATGGCGAGGACGGTGCAGCCAGTGACCAGATAAATCGTCAGCATCAGCGGCGTCCAGAACCCGGCAAGCAGCAGAAAGCCGAGAAGGCACGCTGGCAGCAGCGCCAACCGCCAGCCACCGAGATAGTATCCCGTCAGGGACAATAACCCGATGACCATTGGCCAAGGCATCCACAAATAGAAATCGCGCATCGGCAGAAGAAGCCAGATCGTGACCCAGTCACGGAACGGCCGCACATAGCCGTAGAGATTCTTCGACACCCAGCGCACGCCATCGTTGATCGGGCTGCCGAATGACAGCGTCAGGTCCTTGGGCAGAACCGCCAACGCCGGAATGATCTGCGCCGCGATGACCGAAACGACAAGCAGACCAAGGAAGATCAGCAGATGCCGGTGTCGGACGTGGAACGGCGTGCCCTCGGCAAAGCGCGGCGGTATGCGGCGCATGAAGGCCTGAGTCATCCGGTCCAGCACGATGGCAATCAGGGTGATGGCAATGCCCTGCTCCACGGCCTTTCCGATCTGCAGTTGCTGCAGCGAAAACAGGAGCTTCTGGCCAAGCCCCGAGGCACCGACCAGCGACGCGATCACCGCCATGGCCAAGGTCTGCATGACGGCCTGATTGAGGCCAAGCAGCAATGTCTGTTGCGCGGCGGGCAGCTCGACCTTCCACAGAAGCTGGCGCGGCGTGCACCCAGACATGCGGCCGGCTTCAAGAATTTCGGCGGGCACCGTTCGAATGCCTAGAATGGTGCAACGGGCCATGGGCGGCGTGGCAAAGCCAAGCGTGGCCAGCATGGCCGGCACCTGGCCGAAGCCAAACAGGATCACCACTGGCCCGAGATAGGCCATATGCGGGGTCGCCTGCAGCACATCGAAGACGAGATTGACCCCCTTCTCGACCCGCGGGCTTCGCGTTGCCCAGATGCCGATCGCGAGGCCAAGAATTGCAGCCAAGGGAACGGTGACGACGACGATCGCCAGTGTCTGCATGGCATCCGGCCATAGCCGGAAGACAGCCAGATAGAGCGCGCAGACACCGCTGAAAACCGCAAGCCTCGTGCCACCAATCCAGTGGCCTAGGATCGCAGTGCCGCCGACAATTGCGACCCATGGCAGCGGCGGCCACTTCCACGCCAGCACCCCCCGATAGAGCAGCGCTTCGGCCAGCGCCAGGGGCTGGGCCAAAACCCACGAGATGGCACGCGTCACGGGTTTGGCGGCCGCAGCAAACCACGCAAAGAATTCCGTCACCCAGACCTTGAACGGCACGACCAATTCGGCAGGCCATTTATCGAGGGCCGGGATTGCCGTGGCCAACGCCAGCGTGATCCCAATCAGGACGACGTAGGCGACGACTTTCCCCCCTGTCCGCGGAAGTGCGAAACCGCCGGGCTGTGGCCCCTGGGCGGTGGCATCGCTCATCAGATCTGACCCGGATAGAGCGCCGCAATCATCGCATCGCGCGTCACCACACCAATGGTTTGCCCATCTTCACCGGCAACAGGCAGCGGGACATTGGAAGACAACACACGCGCTGCAGCGTCGCCAATCTTCATCTGTCCATCCAGTGGTTCGCCAGCGGGCATCTCTTGCGAAGGTTGAACAATGGTCGACAGCGTAACGATGCGATCGCGCGGCGCGTTCTTGGTGAACTCCCGCACATAGTCGTCCGCTGGATTTGTCACCATGTCTTCCGGCGTGGCGAGTTGGACAAGATATCCATCCTTCATGATCCCGATGCGGTCGCCAAGGCGCACGGCCTCCTCGAAATCGTGCGTGATGAAGACGATGGTCTTCTTCAGCATCTTCTGCAGGCGAAGGAACTCGTCCTGCATCTCCCGCCGGATCAGGGGGTCGAGCGCCGAGAACGGCTCGTCGAGGAACCAGATGTCTGGTCCCACGGCCAAAGAGCGTGCGATGCCGACCCGTTGCTGCTGCCCACCCGAAAGCTCACGCGGGAAGTAGCTCTCCCGGCCCTCGAGTCCGACGAGCTTGATCATTTCGCGCGCGCGGGCCTCGCGTTCATCCCGCGATGACCCACTGACTTCCAGCGGAAAGGCCACATTCGACAGCACGTTGCGATGCGGCAGCAGTCCGAAATGCTGGAACACCATACCCATCTTGTGCCGCCGCAAATCAATGAGTTCTTCAGGCTTGCACTTGAGGAGATCTTTCCCATCCAGCAGCACTTCGCCCGAAGTCGGATCATTGAGCCGCGTGATGGCACGGATCAGCGTCGACTTGCCGGAACCTGACAATCCCATGATGATGAGAATTTCGCCCGACATGACATCGAAGGACACGTCGCGCACCGCGCCGATTGCCTTCTCCGCCTTGAAATCATCATTGCCGGGCGCGAAGTCATGCCGCTTCAGGAATCCTAGCGGATCTGGCCCGAAGACTTTCCAAAGGTGACGGCAGGAAATTTTCGCCGTGCTGTTCATTGGCTCCCCTCAGCAGGCGTCAAAGCATAGACATGAATGCGCCGGGTGCAAATCTCCAACTGCACCCGGCGTTCATGTCCGTCGATCAGTTCATCCACGTTTTCCAGGTAGACTCATTGTCGGCTATCCACTTCTTGGCCGCGTCTTCCGGCGTCATGCCATCGACGTCGACCATGGCCGCCGCCGCGGCGATCTGCGGATTGGTGAAATCCACCTTCTTCAGAAACGCTGATGCATTCGGCCATGTCGTCTCGATGGCCTTGGAGCCAACCTTCTTGAGATAGCCCTTGGCCGGTGCGCCGCAGTCATAGATCGCGTCCGGGTTCATGCCCCACTTGGGATCCGAGAAGCACTCCGGCGCATATTCCGGGAACTCCACGAACTGTCCTTCGAACTTCGCCTCAATGAAGTTCGGCGTCCAGTTGAAGATGACGACTGGCTCCTTGCGGTCATAGGCGGCCTGAAGCTCTGCCCACAGTGTCGCTGCCTGACCAACCGGCACTTCCTGGAAGTTCATCTTTAGCGCCTGGATCCGTTCGGAATAGTGCTTGCCCCAATCCGCCGGCGGGCCCACGAAGCGGCCCTTGTCCCCGGTTTCCGCAGTCGCAAGCTTCGCCGCGCAGGCATCGAGCGCCTTCCAGTCGGGCAGGCCGGGGCACATCTCGTTCATGTAGGTCGGATACCACCAGTCTTCGCGCGTCACAGCATTGTGCGCACCATAATCGACGGCACCATCCGCCAGTGACTTGTTGAACGACTCGGCCATCGAGCCTTCCCAGACTTCGACCTGGAAGTCCATGTCGCCAGCCGCGATCGCCGTGAACTGCAGCTGCGTATCGGATGACTTGTATTCGACATTATAGCCCATCTGCTCCAGCAGTTGGCCCACCACATTGGACAACACCAGTTGGCTGGTCCAGTTGTTGGTGACGATCTTGATGGGATCGGTCGATTCCGGTTCGGCGGCGACAGCGCTACCGAAGAATGCTGCACCAGAAAGTGCGGCGGCGGCAAAAAGTCCGATGAGTTTGGATTTCATGACATTCCCTCCTTATTCATTTTCGTTGGTTGGGTAACTGCCTTCGACCATTCTGACGATTTCAGCCGATAGGCGGCAACCGCATCAAGCACGGCACTCCTGAAACACGACACCCGGCCTCTTGTGAGACCGGGTGCCTGCTCGTCAAAACTTCCGATAGGCCTTGTTAAGCTGCACCATCGGATGGTTGGGAGACATCTGGAATTTGATGAGCAACTCCCGCGCCATCATGTCCCGGTCCTGCTGGTTGTTCGGCAGCTTCACCTTTTTCGGGATACGCACCCAGCCGTTCACATTACGGTCGAAGATGGCGGGTTCGCCCTCCTCATAACCCATATGCACGTCTTCCAGCCAGTTCAGGTCGTCCCAGCCCATGAATTCCATGTAGCCCTTGAGGAACGGCGTAATCCGGTCGTAGTCCGGGATCAGGTTCACATCATAGCGATAGCCGATGTGCTGCCCGATTTCCTTTTCGCGGCTCGAGGAGAGGCCCTTCGCATCCTTCAGGAATTGATTGACGTCCTTGATCTCGGAGCCTTTGTAGCTTGTACCTGCCATTGTCTGTCTCCGATCAATACTTGTGATAGTTGCCGCCAGCGTCGACCAACGCCTCGTGGCCCACCACATAGTTGGTGCCGGCCAGTGGCACCTTGCACATGGCAGACGCTTCCATCGTCAGCGCCGCGAGATCCTCGGGCTCCAGCGAGTGGATATTGGTTTTGCCACAGGCGCGGGCCAGAAGCTGAGCTTCCATGGTCAGCGTATGCAGGAAGTTATAGACACGCTCGGCCGCCTTGTCGGGGTCGAGGCGCTGGCGCAACACCGGGTCTTGCGTCGCTACACCAACCGGGCAGCGGCCCGTGTGGCAGTGATAGCAGAAGCCCGCGTCCACACCGATCTCGCTCGGAAAATCGGTGACGCCGTCGATGTGCTTGTTGCAGTTGAGCGCCATCATCACCGAGTGGCCAATGGCGATGGCATCGGCACCAAGAGCCAGCGCCTTGGCCACGTCACCACCGTTGCGGATACCGCCGGCATAGATGAGCGAGATTTCGCCCTTCTTGCCAAGCTCGTCGATGGCGCGACGTGCCTCGCGGATTGCCGCGATGCCCGGAACGCCGGTATCCTCGGTCGCGATATGCGGACCCGCCCCGGTACCGCCTTCCATGGCATCGATATAGATCGAGTCCGGATCGCACTTCACCGCCATGCGGACGTCGTCGTAGACGCGCGCCGCACCAAGCTTCAGTTGGATCGGAATCTCGTGGTTGGTCGCCTCGCGGATTTCCTGGATCTTGAGAGCCAGATCGTCCGGTCCCAGCCAGTCCGGGTGACGGGCCGGCGAGCGCTGATCGATACCGGCCGGCAGCGAGCGCATCTCAGCGACCTGGTCGGTCACCTTCTGGCCCATGAGGTGGCCGCCAAGGCCCACTTTACAACCCTGCCCGATAAAGAACTCGCAGGCGTCGGCGAGCCGCAAATGGTGCGGGTTGAAACCGTAGCGCGACTGGATGCACTGATAGAGCCACTTCTGTGAATAGCGCCGCTCGTCAGGGATCATGCCGCCTTCGCCGGAACACGTGGCGGATCCCGCCATGGTGGCGCCGCGGGCCAACGCTATCTTGGCCTCGTAGGACAACGCACCGAAGGACATGCCGGTCACGTAGACTGGAATGTCGAGCACCATCGGCCGCTTGGCGCGTGGGCCGATCACCGTCTTTGTCTCGCACTTCTCGCGATAGCCTTCGATGACAAAACGGGTCAGCGTTCCGGGCAAGAAGGTCAGATCATCCCAATGTGGGATCTTCTTGAACAGCGAGAAGCCGCGCATACGGTAGCGGCCAAGCTCGGACTTGATGTGGATGTCGTTGATGACCTCAGGTGTGAAGATCTGCGACTTGCCAAGAATATATTTCTTGGTTTCCGCCGGCGCCTTGCCACCGAGCGACGCCATCCCTGTCGCCGTCGTCGCTGCCGCGGCCCTCTTGGCCTTGATGGCCGCCTTGCGTGGTCTTGCGACGGCTTTCCTTTCGGCGGCAGCGGCCTTTTTCGCCGCTCGTGCTGCCTTCCGCGGGCCAGCCTCCGCTCCGGCACGCTTGCCAGCACCGGCCCTGCGCGCGGCTGCTTTTCGTGTCACGTTCTTTGCCATGTCCTCAATCCCTCATCACAGCACGAGCTTCTTTTCGCCCGGTTCGAGGTTGTCGTAGTTCCAGAGTTGTTTGCCGGCCACGATCTTCTTGATGTGGTCGATGCCGCCCTTCGGGTACATGTCGTACATCTTGAGCTTCCGGGTCAGCCATTGGCGGTCAAGATCCGTCATCTCGTCCGGCACGGCGTCGACGCCCAGAGAGCGCGCCTCACCGCCGAGGTAGATGGTGCCGTCGTACATCGAGTCGCCGAGGTTCTTGCCCGCATTGCCAAGGATGACCATGCGGCCGCGCTGCATCATGAAGCCGGAGAACGATCCCGTATCTCCACCGACGATGATGTTACCACCTTTCTGGTCAATACCTGTACGGGCACCGACAGAGCCCTTGCACACCAGGTCGCCGCCGCGAAGCGCTGCTCCGAACTGCGAACCGGCATTCTTCTCGATGACGATCGTGCCGGCCAGCATGTTTTCGCCACAGGCCCAGCCGACGCGCCCCTTGATGCGGATGTTCGGACCATCGGTCAGACCACATGCGAAGTAGCCGCAGGATCCTTCAATGTAGAGATTGAGCCGGTTGAGAATGCCGACCGCGATCGAATGCTTGGAACCCGGATTCTTCAGGACGATCGTGCCAACGCCACGCCGCATCAGCTCGCGAAGTTGGGCATTGATGTCCTTGGGCTCAAGGTTCTCGCAATCCAGCTCAGCCCGCTTGTTGAAGTCCACATCGGGAGCATCTGGATAGCCATAGCCCACACTTTCTTCCGAGATATCGAAGAAGCGTTGCTGGGTGCGGCCGAGCAAACCCTCGGTGTGCATGCCCATCTCGTGGCTGAGATGGTCAGTCTTTGCCTTTGTTACGCCCGCCATACGCGAACCTCCTCATCATAGGGATCCCAGGTGTCGATTTCGTGGTGGATCACCGAGCGGATCGCCACTTCTTCAGATGCAAGAGCCACCAGGTTGTCGCTCTCGTAGAGCACCATCGGCTTGGCGGCCATCGTGTCCTTGGCCATGCCGAGTGCATCCTTGGTCGAGACCAGGTAGGTGAAGACCCCGTCGATATCCTGGATCGATTGCTTCAGGGAGTCTTCGAGCGACGCACCATGCTCGAGATTGTAGGCGGTGTAGACTGCCAGAAGCTCGGAGTCGCAATTTGACATGAAGCGGTGCCCCTTGCGCTCGAACTCGCGCCGCATCATCCAATAGTTGGTGATCTGACCATTATGGACAACGGCGATGTCATTGTAGGGGTAAGCCCAATAGGGATGGGCCGAACGGATGTCCACGTCCGACTCCGTCGCCATGCGCGTGTGACCAATGCCGTGGGTCCCCTTGAACTTGCGAAGCGCGTACTGGTCAGCGACCCGGCTCGCATCGCCCAGATCCTTGACCAGTTCAAGGGCGTTGCCCATCGACAGGATTTCCGTCCCATCGACATCCTCCACATAGTCGGCGAGCTTCTTCATGTCGCCGTCATAGTGGATGCGGTAGCGGTAGGCATATTCGGTCGCGTCTTCGCGATCGATCACCTGGACGCCCAGGTTTGCAAGCCGCTCTTCGACATGCCCCTTGCGCCGCTTCACCTCGTCATGGATGTCGAAGCCCTTCGACATGTCTTCCTGTTCGGCCACCTTGAAGCGCATGACATATTCGTTGCGCCCCGGTGTTCCGTAAATGGCGTAGCCGGTAGAATCCGGCCCGCGGTGCTTCAGCGACTGCAACATCGCGGTCATCTCCTGACCGATGTTGCCAGCGCCGTCGCGATGGATAAGCCCTGCTATCCCGCACATAGGTGCTACCTCCTTGGTGTTTTCCGCAACCCCGCCCATGGACGCGCCAAGGGCGGGCATTTCATTAAAGAGGCTCCCGGCAGGGACCAATCGGTTGACCGGGATACCCCATAAGAACGCCGCTTAGGGCAGGCACTCCATGTAAGTGTCCTTGTCCCAATCGGTGACCGTAGACATGAATCGTGCATATTCGTCCGACTTGTATTCGTCGTAGAGCCGGTACATTTCACCGGGCAGGCCACGCTGCACGACTTCGTTCTTGCGCAGGTGCTCCAGCGCCTCGCCCAGCGACATCGGCAGCTTCTTGACCTTCTTGCCGGCTTCCATGGCCTCGTAGATGTTGCGCTCTTCGGGCTTGCCTGGATCGAGACTGTTGTCGAGGCCATCGTCCATGGCGGCCAGCAGCGTAGAGCCCATAAGATACGGGTTCACCATGGAGTCGACCGAGCGATACTCGAAGCGGCCTGGAGCCGAAACGCGCAACCCCGTGGTGCGATTCTGGAAGCCCCAGTCGGCGAAGACCGGCGCCCAGAAGCCCGTATCCCACAGACGGCGATAGGAGTTGACGGTGGAAGCGCCAATGGCGGTCAGCGCCTGGAGGTGCTTCACCACGCCGCCAATGGCCTTCAGGCCTTCCTTGCCCGGCATCTGCGGGTCGTCGGTATCGGGCATGAACGTGTTCTCGCCGCCCTTGACGTACATGTAATTGGCTTCCATGCCCGGCAGGTTCTTCTTGTCGTTGCCGCAGGCCACGAACTTGTCCTCACCGCCATGCCACAAGCTCATGTTGTGGTGGCAGCCGGACGCCGAAACGCCCATGAACGGCTTGGTCATGAAACAGGCAAAGATGCCGTTTTCGCGGGCCACCTGGGCGCAGATCTGGCGGTAGGTGGTGAGGCGGTCCGCGTTGCGCAGCACGTCGTCGAACATCCAGTTGAGCTCGAGCTGGCCGGGGGCGTCCTCGTGGTCGCCCTGGATCATGTCGAGGCCCATTTTGCGGGCATAGCGGATCACCTGCAGCGACACGGGGCGAAGGCTTTCGAACTGGTCGATGTGATAGCAGTAGGGCTTGGAATAACCCTTGCTGGGCTTGCCGTTCTCATCAAACTTCAGCCACATCATCTCCGGCTCGGTGCCGATCCGAAGCTTGGTGCCGTGCTTCTTGCTGAATTCCTCGTGCATGCGGCGAAGATTGCCGCGGCAGTCGGCGGTCAGATAGGCGCCCGGATCCTTCTTTTCTTCGCGGTTGCGGAACAGCGTGCAGAAGAAGCGGCCGACCGTCGGCGCCCACGGCAGCTGCATGAAGGTTTCGGGCTCCGGAACACCAACAAGCTCTGCCGCTTCCGGTCCATAGCCCAGATACTCACCTGCCCGGTTCATGAACAGGTTGACGGTCGATCCATAGACCAGCTGGAAGCCCTTCTGCGCGACGCTCTCCCAGTGATCGGCCGGAATGCCCTTGCCCATGATCTTGCCGGTCACCGAAACGAACTGCAGATAGAGATACTCGATCCCCAAGGCATCGATCTTTTCGCGGACCTGTTTGATGAGTTCAGCCCGGCCCGGCGTCTCGATAAATTTCTCATAGTCGGTCATTGCCGTGTTCCTCTCCCCAGTTTGGGCTGTTCAGCCCAGCTGCGTTGTTTGATGAAGACAGGCGGCACGGGTGGCAATCCATCCACGCGCCGCAATTGCGCTGTGCTGCGGGGTCCACGTCTTGCTTCCCGCCTCACTGACCCGTTTGAACTCCCTCGAAAAGCAGCCTGCCATCCTTCCCGCCCAGCGCGACCGATGAGTTCGCGCCGAAGGGTTGGCTTGACGTTGGCCTTGTACCGGGGCTTATTGATCCACAAACCGAGACCAATTGCAAACCAAATGTATCCAATCCCAACCATTCGGTCTATATTGGTGCCAAGCAGGAACCAATGATATAAGGTAATTGTTTGAATTGATGAATAAAAACGAGGGATCATTGGCATCTTCGTCGCAAACCACTCGGGTCATACTGGCTCGTTTGGAGAAGGCGATCGAGTCCGGCGTCTATGGCGACGGAGACCAACTGCCGGCCGAACGGCAATTGGCCATCACGTTCGGCACAGCGCGTTCCACCATTCGTAAGGTGCTGGATGCACTGGAAGAAAAGGCCCTTGTGGTGCGGCGCGTCGGCAGCGGAACATTTGTCAATTACGGCGGTTCACGGCATCAGGGCCTGGAAGATATCGCCGATCTCGTCAGTCCGCTGCAACTGATCGAAACGCGCTTCGCCATCGAGCCTCACATGACGCGGCTGGCCGTGTTGCACGCCACGAAGGCCGACCTCGATCGAATCGATGACGTTCTCCATCGCATCGAAGATTCAAGCGTCGATCAGAATCTTTTTACCCAGCTCGATTCCGAATTCCATCTGGAGTTGGCACGCTGTTCACGTAACCCCCTTATGGTGCGCATCTATCAGGAAGTGAACATGGTGCGGCTGCATGCACAATGGGACCGGATGAAGAAGCTCATCCTGCTGCCAGAAAAGATCGTCTCCTACAACTTGCAGCACCGCGCCATCTATGATGCGCTGTGCCAACGCGATGCACAAACGGCTGCAGACCTGATCAGCCGCCATCTCGACCAGGCACGACAGGATCTCATTGGCGCCGATATCTGACGCCGGCGCGCGAGATCACCCGCGCAGGGGCTGCTGGGCGTGCGACAGGATCCAGCGTTTGACGACACCAACACTGCGCGATCTGGCATGGCGGCTTTCATGCAGATAATAGGTCCAGGGCGAGCGCGGGCGGACCGGGATCGGCTCCATCAACAGCTTTCGATCGATGAACGGCCGCGCCAGCGAGGCCGGCGCCACCGTGACCCCTGCTCCGCGCGCAGCGTATTCAAGAGCCATGTTCATCATGTTCACCGACACACGCATGGTGTGACCGGCCTCGGGGATCTCGAGGGCTTCGGCCATGCATTGCCAATACTCTTCACGCCCCAGAAGCTGGATCCACCCCGCTTCGGACACGGCGGTGGCCAATTGACTCGTGCCGCGGCCTTTGAGATGACCTGGCGCGCAAACAAGCATCAACTCGTCATCCCACAGTTGCACAGCACCGTCAGGTGCCTCAGCCCAACGATTGTGCGAAATCGTAATGTCGGAGAGCCGTTCGTTAAGCCCCTCCCAGATCGTGCCGTGGACCACAACGTGGATGTTCGAATGCTGCCGGGCAAAAGCGGTCACGCAGTCGGAAAGCCAAGACTGCGCCAGGCTGGCCGGGCACGAGATCACGACGGCCTCGTTGAGCCTCGAGGTCATGACGGCGCGTGTTGCATTGTCGATCTGCTTCAGAGCCTGCCGCAGGGTCGGAAGAAAGGCCTCCCCCACTTCGGTCAACCGCAAACCCTGCGGATCGCGGTGAAACAGGTCTTGGCCGATCCACTGTTCCAGTGACCTGATGTGGCCGCTGATGGCGGCCTGGGTGTAGCCGAGCTCCCGCGCCGCTTCGGTAAAGCTCAAATGCCGGGCCGCGGTTTCAAACGACCGGATGAAGTTTAGAGGCGGCAGGGTCTTCACGGCAAAGGCATCCTTGATTGGCGTTGCACACGCGGACCGCAGACCTATAATTTATTTGAGGTCATCCCCCAAAGAAATCTTTGATGCCAGGTTTTGCAGGACATCCTAAGCAGGTGGCGAAACGCGATTTCTGGAGGAGTTCGCATCATGCGCCAGCATGCGCAAGCGGTCGTCATTGGTGGGGGCCTCGTTGGCTGCTCGATCCTGTATCACCTCACCAAGCTCGGCTGGACCGATGTCGTGCTGCTGGAGCGCGACGAACTGACCTCCGGCTCTACCTGGCATGCGGCTGCCGGCATCCACGGCCTGCACGACTCCAACAACATCACCCGCATCCAGTACTACACGATGCAGCTCTACAAAGATCTGGAGAAGGAAACCGGCCAGGGCTGCGGCGTCTTCCAGCCCGGAAGCCTCTATCTCGCCCAGACCGAAGCCCGCGAGCACCAGCTGCGCCTGCAAGCCGCCAAGGCCAAGCGCTATCGCATGAATTTCGCGGAAGTGAGCCGGGCAGAAGCTGAAAAGCTGCACCCACTGGTGAATTTCGACGGCATCCGCTGCATCATGTATGAGCCGGACGGCGGCAACGTCGATCCCTCCGGCGTCACCATGGCCTATGCCGCCGGCGCACGGCAAAGGGGTGCAGAGATCCACCGCTTCACGCCGGTCACCGGCACAGAACAGCGCCCGGACGGCAGCTGGACGGTGAGAACCACCAAGGGCGACATTCACACCCAGTGGGTGGTGAATGCGGCCGGCCTGTGGGCCCGCGAGGTGGCAGCCATGGCCGGATTGTCGCTGCCGCTCATTCCTTCCGAACACCAGTATTTCGTCACGGAGACGATTCCCGAAATCGAAGCGGCCGGCCGGCGCCTGCCCTCGGTTGCCGACCGCGATGGCGAATATTACCTCCGCCAGGAGGGCCTGGGGCTGCTGATCGGCGCCTATGAAAAGGACATGAAGTTCTGGTCCGAGGACGGCACACCGCAGGACTTCGGCCATGAGCTTCTCCCCGACGATCTTGGGCGCATCGAGGACAACGTCATGCGCGCCATCACCCGCATTCCCGCCATCGAGACCGCCGGCATCAAGAAGGTGATCAATGGCCCGATGATCTGGTCGCCGGACAGCGCGGCGCTGTTCGGCCCCGTGCCGGAACTGCGGAACTATTTCTGCTGCTGCGGCATCATCCCCGGCTTTTCGCAGTCGGGCGGGCTTGGCCTTCTGTCGGCTGAATGGATGGTCGAAGGCGAGCCGAAACTCGATCTCTTCGCCTGGGACCTTGCCCGCTATGGCAACTGGGTGACACCGGCGTTCACCAAGGCGCGGGTGAAGGACCAGTATTCCAACCGCTTCAAGATCCACTTCCCCAACGAAGAACGGATGGCGGGGCGTCCCGTGCGCACCAGGCCGACCTACGAGATGCAGAAAGGTATGGGTGCCCTGTTCGGCCTTAACTACGGATGGGAACATCCGCTGTGGTTCTCGCAAGAGGGCGAACCCAAGGAAGAAGAGTATGGCTTCACGCGGCAGAACTGGTGGGAACCTGTTGGCCGCGAGGTGCGCATGCTGCGCGATACGGTCGGCATTCTCGACATTTCGAACTTTGCCAAATACGAAGCCAAGGGCCCCGGTGCCGAAGCCTGGCTCAACAGCCTGCTCGCCAACCGCATGCCCAGGGAAATCGGGCGGTCCTGCCTGACACCACTGATCGGCAAGCGCGGCGGCGTTGCCGGCGACTTCACGGTGACGCGCCTTGGGGAAGAGGAATTCATGATGGTGGGCTCCGGCATGGCCGAGCGCTTCCACGAGCGCTTCTTCCGCGCCATAGAAC
>Ga0116151_10002221_pt1 | contig 18002 bp, 13 predicted proteins | sample AD_UKC117_MetaG_FD_89893 | JGI IMG/M metagenome (GOLD analysis project Ga0116151, IMG submission 89893) | Active sludge microbial communities of municipal wastewater-treating anaerobic digesters from Hong Kong - AD_UKC117_MetaG | ecosystem: Engineered > Bioreactor > Anaerobic > Digestate...
AAAGAGATTGTGAACGTGAACCCGATGTTTGGTCAGGTATCCGAAGTTTTTGGGATTGTGCTGGAGCAAGCGGTGAGCCTGGACCGCGGCCTGGTACTGAACCCGGAGCAGGAGACATACAACATTTTGCACGTGCCGGATGCCCGCGACAATCCCTACGTGCCAGATCAGGCCGATTTTGTGCTCCCTTACGGGATTCGCTCAGTGCTGGTAATGTTTAGTTTGCTGCCCAGCGGCAACATTTTTACGATTATCCTGTTTGCCAAAGTGATCGTGCCACGTGAATTGATTGATTACTTTCGGCCGCTGACGCTGAACGTGAAGATGGCGATTTTGCCGTTTGATGACACGGCCGTTTTCGTCACCGATCCCCCGCTTAACCCTACTCCCACCCTACAGGCCGCCCAGTTTCGCTCGCAAGCCGCCAGCCTGAACCAACTGCTAGAGGTCCACGAGCGCGTGGTGCAGGAGCAATCCGACCGGATTACGGAAATGGTGGCCGAAGCGGCCGTGGCCGAAGAACGCAACCGTCTGGCCCGCGACCTGCACGACTCGGTAACACAGGCGCTGTACAGCCAGACGCTTTATGCGGAAGCTGCCATTCGCCAACTCAACGCCGGTAAAATCGAAAAGGCAGCGGCCCATCTACGCCGGCTGCAGGAGATGGGCCAACAGGCTCTGCGCGAAATGCGGCTTCTGATTTTTGAGCTGCGTCCTTCGGCGCTGGAAACCGAAGGTCTTGTGCCGGCACTGCGCGCCAGGCTGGAAGCGGTGGAAGGGCGGACGGAAGTGCAAACGGCCGTGTCTGCCCCTCACAATCTCCAGCTAACGCCGCATATGGAAACTGCCCTTTACTGGATCGCCCAAGAAGCGCTGAACAACATCCTGAAACATGCCCAGGCAGACACCATCAAAATCACGCTGACTGAAGCGTCGGACAGAGTGAGGCTTTATATTGCCGACAACGGCGTGGGGATGGACACGGCCGTTGCCCGCAAAAAAGGCACGTTGGGCCTTCATTCCATGCAGGAGCGGGCGGCCAAGCTGGGCGGGCAGCTCACCATCATCAGCGCGCCTGGGCAGGGCACTACCATTCAAGTTGAGGTCCCTCATGAGTGACCCGATTCACATCTTCATTGCCGACGACCATACCATTGTGCGTTCAGGCGTACAGGCGCTGCTAGAAACGATTGACGATTTGACAGTGGTGGGAGAGGCAGCAGATGGAAAAACGGCCGTCGCCAGTGTCCTCACGCTGCGCCCAGATGTCATACTCATGGATCTGGAAATGCCGGTGCTGGACGGCATCGCCGCCATTGAGCAAATAATGGATCAATGGCCGGAAGCACGTATTCTGGTGCTCACCAGCTTTGCCACCGACGACCGCGTCTTTCCCGCAGTAAAGGCCGGAGCGCTGGGTTACCTGCTCAAAGATTCCGCTCCGGAGGCGCTGGTGCAGGCCATCCGGCAGGTGCATCGCGGCGAATCGTCGCTGCACCCCAAGATTGCTCGCAAGCTAATGCAAGAACTCTCCCGCCCATCCAGCCAGCCCCCCACCGCCGATCCGCTGACGCCGCGCGAGGTGGATGTGCTGCAGCTTATGGCGCAAGGACTGGGCAACCAGGAAATCGCCGATAAACTGTTTATAGGCGAAGCGACAGTGCGCTCGCATGTGAGCAACATTCTCAGCAAACTGCACCTCGCCAGCCGCACCCAGGCAGCCCTCTACGCCCTCCGTGAAGGATATGCTTCCCTGGATGACGCGTAACCCTGTGGGCAAAACTGGCAAGCCATCACAAGAACACGCCTATCCGGGATAGAAACATGGAAATAAAACGAAATAACACAGGAGATTAACGATGCATATTGGACTACAAATCCCATCTTTTAAGTATCCGGGGGGGACGGCCGTTATCCGGCCCAAACTCAAAGAAATCGTCACCACGGCAGAAGAATCAGGTTTTTACAGCCTGTGGGTCATGGACCATTACTACCAAATCAAAGGGCTGTTCGGAGAATCGTACACCGACCCGATGATGGAAGCCTATACCACACTCGGATATGTCGCTGGACTCACGGAAAAAGCGTATCTCGGTGTGCTGGTCACGGGCGTTATTTACCGGCATCCCTCTGTTCTGATGAAGATGGTCAACACACTGGACATCCTTGCTGGTGGTCGGACTTATTTCGGTATTGGTGCAGCCTGGTATGAAGATGAAGCCAAAGGTTTTGGCATTCCCTATCCCCCAACAGCAACCCGCTTTGAGCAGCTAGAAGACAATCTGCAGCTGGCGAAAGCTCTCTGGAACAGCGATGAGACATCCTTCACAGGCAAGCACTTTTCCGCCCCGGCAATAACCAATAACCCTCGGCCGCTCTCCACCCCACATCCCCGCATTATGATTGGCGGCACGGGACCCAAAAAAACCTTGCGAATGGTGGCACAGTATGCGGATGCCTGCAATATCGGCAGTTGGGTCGGCAAAGAAAACATGCAAAAAGCGCTCGACACCCTGCAAGAACATTGCGAGACCCTGGGACGTGATTACGCTGCCATCGAAAAAACATCCCTTTCCACGGTGCATCTTTCTGGAGATGATACGGTAGGCAGCACCATCAACCTTATAAACGAACTGTCCCAGATGGGATTCACCCACGTGATATTCAACATGCCCGATGTTTACAAAATCACACCGCTCGAAACCTTTGCCAAAGAAATCATCCCGGCGGTAGCAGAACTCTAAGCAGGCAGGCCGTGGCGGTGCGGCCCGAGTTTTTTAGCCGTTTGCTTTGCAGCCGCGATCTCCTAATCGCGCCCTACATGACGCACGAGAACGTGGAAAGGATTTCGCGGCTGCAATCTGGCATTTGCCGATCACGGAAAATTTCCTGACGCGCAACCAGTCAGCGTTGACATTTAAACAGCCGCCCCTTATGATAATTCACATGATCTCTGTGTAGCGTAAACTTATGAGTTATCAACCGCCAACCTCAAACGATCCGTGGGAAGGTTTCGAAGAAACACAACCGAAACAACGATCCAGGCTGCTGTGGGCCGGCCTCGTGGTGGGCATTGTCGTTTTGGTCTGTATTTGTCTGGCGAGCGTTTTTGTGTTGGTGCGGCAGTTCACGCTGCGGACGTCACCGCCTTCGTCATTACCTCCACCGCCGACGCCTCTGATTATGCCCACGCAAACGGCCGTTTCCTCCCTCCCCATTACGCCAACCGCCACCCTGCCCCTGGCCGCTACCGCCACGCTAGCCACATCGCCGCTGCCCGTCACGCGCCCGCCCGCGGCCAGCAATGTCGAAGCCGCCGCCGCACCTTCCGCACCGGCCATAGACGGCAATCTAAACGAGTGGACCGGGATTGGGGCATATGAATCCCGTTATCAGGTGTTCAGCGCCCCAAGTTGGAACGGCACAGATGATCTAACGGCCGTCTGGCAGCTAACCTGGGACAATGCGAATCTGTACATCGCCGTCACCGTCACCGATGACGTGCACGTGCAAACGCAAACCGGCAATCAGATTTTCCGGGGCGACAGTGTAGACATGCAGTTTGAGACGAATCTGGCGCGGGCCAGCAGCCAGGTAGGCCCAACGAACTTCCAGATCACGTTTTCGCCGGGCGATTTTGCCGGGTTGATGCCCTCGGCCTTTCGCTTTCAGGGCACAAACGATGGCCAGATGTTGGATGCGCCGGGCGGCCATCACATCACGGTAGCCGCACAGAAAACGGCCGTAGGCTACAACCTGGAAGCAGCTATCCCCTGGAGCGATCTGAATGTAACGCCATCGCCCGGGCTGGTGATGGGCATAGCCCTGAACGCCAACGATAACGACACCCCGGGAACGGCCGTGCAAGAAGTCATGAAATCGCACGTATCCACCCGCACCTTCACCAATCCCACAACCTGGGGAACCCTTACGCTGCGCTGAGCCAGAGCGCCGTTTGTCGCTAAAGCCAGCGAGTGATATAACTGCATTAAACATCACCGGGGGCAGCGCCAAGGCGCTGAAGTGATGTCCTCGTTTTAGAAGGCTTGAGTTCCACCTGTTGTCTGTTCAAGACACTCGGTAAGGAGAAAACATGAAAAGAACGGGATTGCTCTTCATTGGCATACTTGCCGGAACAGCTCTGACCTTGGCGTTTCTCTTCATCGCCCCCAGCCAGAGTTCGCTCGCCCTGTTTTCGAGTGCCAGCGGCCCGGCCACCACGTATCTTTCAAGTACCAGTACCCCCACTCCATTCGCCCCCTCTGTTGCCGGGAGCGACGAACTGCCTCCCCCAAACCCGGCAGGAATAGACGCAGTAAACGCCCTGCCCACCCCTATTCCCGGTGAATCCCTGGTGTATTTTGTCCCCACCGACAATGATGCTACGGCGACGGTGCTATATCTTTACAACACAGATACCGTGTCCCATATCGTCGCCCTACGCGGATTCAGTTACAATGGTGTCCTGGTGTATTCCCTCAACATTAACGTCGGAGCCACAAGCTTTTTGCGGCTGGCAAGCGACTCGATCGTCTCATCCCCTCCGCCCAGCTGGGCAACGCCAGCTCCCGTCATCACCAACTTTACCGATTTTACCTATTTCGCCAGTCTCTCCCTGCCTCATGGGGTCAAAGTTGAGGGCTATACCCTGAACAATACGGGAACAGGCATCGTGGATCCACGCCAGGACCAGGGGGCAATACCCTTACGTTTCAGCAGCGATCCGGCAAGCGTGTTCCTGCCGGTTACCCAGAAAAACCCCTGAAGTATCTGGTACCGTGAGCCGGGCGTTGACAGAATACAGGTGTGAATGAGACTCCTCATACATACCCGGAACCATAACCTTAGTTAGAGGTCAAACCACCGCCTTTGTGTCAGACTTTCCTCAAGGTATCATATCTTGCCGCCTGTGATCAGTGGCTCAAAAGAGGAATGATGAACGCAAACAACACGGAATCCATTTCCCCTGAAAAAATCATAACGACTCCAAAGTCTTGGCTGCAAGGCCATCCCATCGCCACCTACATCTTGTTCGCTTTGATCTGGTCTTGGAGCATTTGGTCTCTGCTGTTCCTGTTCATCAAACCAGGAGGGCTGCTGCAAGATCCGCCGCCCCTTACTTTTGTGTTTGTTGTCCTTGGCGGTTTTGGGCCGACGATTAGCGGGCTTCTGACCACCAGTCTGGTTTACGGACGCCCGGGAATGCAAGCATTAGGAACCAGACTGCGCCACTGGCGCGTTGGCCAGTGGTGGTTGGCGCTGCTTATCATCCCGGCGATTACCGCCACTACACCTGTTTTACGCTCATTTGCCGGCTACAACGTGGAACCCATGACGATGCTGGGGCTGATTGGTCCCGGCCTTTTTCTGGGTCTTACGGCGGGCTTGATGGAGGAAATCGGGTGGCGCGGGTTTCTGCTGCCCCATCTGCTCAAACGATACTCACCCTTTGTAGCCACGCTGCTTTTGGGTCTCATTTGGGGCGGGTTATGGCATGGGTACGCCGATTACTTTGGTCTGGGAGATAAAGGCTGGGCCTTCTGGCCACTCGTGCTGCTGGTTGGCCCCATCCTTCTGACTGCATGGTCGCTTATTTTAACCCGCGTCTACCAGGGCACGCAGGGCAGCTTGCTGCTTTCTATTCTGATGCACGCCAGCCTTTCGTCGAGCGCTCTGATTTTTGGGCAGACATACACCTCGATCCGCGAGGAGATCGTGTGGACGACGATCAGTGTGGGAATGGCCTGGCTGGGAGCCACCGTATTTTGGCTAGCCACACGCCGCGCTGGCCGCTAACCGCATCTATTTCTCTGTCGGAAGCTGCCTCACTCCCGACGGCGACTGCACCATCACAATCACTTTTCCCCGGGCGTGACCTTCCGCCAGATAGCGCAGCGCTTCACGTGTTTCACCCAGTGGATAACATCTATCGATAACCGGCACAATGCTGCCTGTTTCGAGCAGTTCAGCCGTATACACAAGATCTGGCAGGTGGAGTTTTGCCATCATGCTGCCCATTTTCTTGCTGCCCGTCATGGCAAGCCTTGGACCTTGGAACAGCTTTACGAAAGTATTGGCCGGGGTATTGGTTTAGGCAGTGATCGAAAAAAGAGGATAGATGAGGGGTAGTGACTGAAAACTTGTGGGGATAACGGCCGTAATTCCTACAACAGCCCTAACCCCCGCGCCCGCGCGACAGCTTCGGTGCGCCGACTAACCTGCAGCTTGCTGTAAATGTTGCGGTTGTGGCCCTTCACAGTAGGCAAAGCCAGATAAAGCTGCTCCGCAATCTCGCGGTTAGAGAAGCCCTGCGCAATGAGTTGCAGCACCTCAAGCTCGCGTTCGCTCAGCGGCTCCCTCAGAAACTGGGAGACAGAAGGCTGGGCATGAGGAGGCTCAGGTCTGTCAACACCTTCCCCTTTTTCGGCTGGGCGGGCAGCAAGCAGCCTGCTCGCCGCATCCCGCCGCATTCCCTCGGTGATGGCGGTGGACAACAACTGCGCCATCGGCAAGCCCTCCTTTATAAAGAGGCGAACGTAACCCTCCGGTTCGCCCAGTGTCAGCGCACGTTCCAACGGCTTCAGCGCCGCCAGCGTGTCGCCCTTCGCCGCCTGCGCTAGCGCTTGTAACACCAGAACTTCAAGCACGCTGCCCGTACGTCCTCCCGCTTCGGCTGCCAGCAGCAACCGTGCCAGCAACGCCAGTGCCTCCGCGATTACACTTTTCTGCCCATCACGTCGATACTGAGCAAGACGCAGCCTGACCAGGGTGATATGGTCGAATTCGCGCAGGTAGCTCAGGTCGTCATCAGGAGATAGGGCTTGGGAGGCTGCCCAACGCTCAGCCTCGCTTAGTCGGCCCTGCTTTACCCAGACGCGCGCCTTCATGGCCCCTGGAGAGCGTGTATCAGGGACAGGCCCACGGACGTACTGTCGCGCCGCTTCGTTAAGCGCATCAATCGCGCCCTCCAGATTCCCCTCCGCCGCCCGAATACGCGCCTGAGCCAGACACCAGCGATACTGCCAGCGCGGCAATGCCGCTTCTTCACCCAACTCTTTGCTGTGCAATAGGTGCTCTTTGGCGGCAGCCAGGTTATTCTGCTCCAGACACAACTCGCTCAATCCCGTGTACAAATCGGCCGCTCCCCGCATCACGATTTCGCCGTGCTGCCGGGCAAGCTCCACGGCTTCTTCATATATTTTTGCCGCCTCGCGCAGATGGCCTTGCGCCAGGGCCATATCGGCCAGCACATAAGCACCGGTAATAACAAACAAAGTGTTTCCCGCCTTCTCGTAACTGACCATAGCCTGGGCGAAGGCCCGCTGGGCCTCTGCGAGATTTCCTTCAGTCCAGTAAGCAAGTCCGAGAAGCGCCGCTGGGGTGCCCCGGCGGAGATGTTCTGCCTGTGGAAAAATGTCGAGCGCCTGGCGGGCATAACGCACTGTACCGGCCATGTCGCCAAGCGCCAGGGCGTGGTAAGTGCGGGCAGCCGCGATACTCCCCGGCAAATACCGAAATTCTTCTTCGTCCGCCACTACAAAGTCGGCTGTGCTTTCCAGAGAGGCTTCGGCCTCTCGCAGCCACATTTCTGCTGCCTCTAACTGGCCTACGTCCAATTGTGCCCAGGCGTACCCCACACTAAGCACTGGCCGGGCACGAACCAACTCTTCCGGCACGCTTTTTGCCCAGCGCAGCCATTCAGCAGACTGGCGATTCCGATCCATTTCTGCCCAAGCTAGCTCAATCATCCGGGCGGCACGCTCGAAATCCCCAGCGGCGAAGGCATGGTGAAGCGCATCGGCTGTCAAATCGTTCTGCTCGCACCACGTGCTGGCCCGCTGGTGCAGGCGAGGTATTGCTTCCGGCTGCTCTTGCAATAAATGGGCCTGCAGCACGTCGGCAAAAAGGTGGTGGTAACGATACCAGCGGCGCTTATCATCCAGCGGGACGACAAACAGATTGCTTCGTTCTAGCGTTTCTAACAGGACGCTGCCCTGGGGCTGCTCCGTTACGGCGCTGCATAGAGGGCCGTTTAGCCGGTTTAGAATAGAGGTTTGGAGCAAAAAGCGCCGGATGTGTTCCGGCTGGCTCTGGAGAACTTCATCAACGAGATAGTCTACGATGTACCGGTCGTCACCAGCAAATGCTTTGATGAAGCCGTGAACGTCTGCCCGGCCCTGCATAGAGAGGGCAGCCAACTGCAGACCGGCGATCCAGCCTTCGGTACGCTTTTCTAGTGAGGCAACTTCTGCGGCTGAGAGCGATAAACCTGTTATATGATGGAGGAAAACGGCCGTTTCCTCCGCCGTAAAACGCAAATCTACAGCCCGCAGCTCGGTCAGCAGGCCGCGCCCGCGCAGCCGGGATACAGGCAGCGGTGGGTCTTCGCGGGTGGTGATGACCAGATGCATTTGTGGCGGCAGATGGTCTAACATAAAAGTGACCGCCTGATCGATGGGCGGGGCATCAACCACGTGGTAATCATCCAGAACGAGGGCAAACTCCTGCGGAACGGCCGCAGCTTCGTTAAGCAGCGTCGTCAGGATGGATTCAGGCGGCGGGGGCTGGGGGGAGTTGAGCAGTGCGGCCGCCCTGGCGCCGGGCGAAGGGGCGCAGGTTTGCCACGCAGCGATGAGGTAAGCGAGGAAACGAGTCAGATCGCTGTCCCTTTCGTCTAGGGAGAGCCAGGCAAACGGCCGTGTGCAGCCAGCCATCCACTCACTGACCAACGTGGTTTTGCCGAAGCCCGCCGGAGCCGAGATAAGGGTAAGCTTACCGCCCAGTCCGGCGTCGAGCTTTTCGATGAGGCGGGGGCGGGGGACGAGGAACGGCCGTGTTCGTGGAGCATATAGTTTGGTTTGGAGTAAATCGCTGGACATGGCCCCATTATAGTAGAAAGGCCGGCGGGAAGGCCAGAAAGGAAGAAACGGCCGTGGCACTTCGGCTCGGCAGGTCGCAACTGGCGGCCCGCGCAAACGTAAAGCATATGGTTTTTTGTTCACCTGCACGGGTGATGGTAACAGGAGTGTAAGCAATGAAATCAGAGCTGTTGGAAAAAGAAAAAATGACGTGGCGCAAACCACGTCTGTTAAAGCGGGAGTACGAGCTAACGTTGAAAGAGCAGCCGCTGGCCTACGTGCGCCAGACCGGCTGGTGGCCCGTTCAGGCGCATGTCTTCGAAAGTGCGACAGCCACCGACCCGGTGCTGCGGGTGACCCGCAGCGGCATGTGGCGGCAAAAGCTGCACGTCAAAACACTGGACTACCGCTTTCCGCAAATGGCCCCGGCAGACCTGTCGTGGCGGGGCGAAGTGCGGTTGGAACTGGATAACGGCCGTTTTTACCATTTCCACCCCGCCAATTTCTGGCAAACCCGTTGGGAACTGTGCGATGCTCTCGGCACGCCATGCCTCACGCTACAACGCAACACCTGGAATTCTGGCGGAGAAATAACGCTCGGAGACGTTTCGTTGTCCCCAGACGAGATGCAATTTCTCATCTACGTCGCCTGGAACATCCTCATCATGAAGATGGACGATCAGGCCGCCGCCGCCGCTTAACGAGCCTGACTAGTACTGATCTGGTCAACGAAACCACTCTTCGGCCAGGACAGCGTAAAAGTATTCATCCCACCACACACCCTCTCCCCGATAAATGCACTGCCGGAAATGCCCTTCTCGCCGCATGCCGATTTTCTCCATTACCCGGTGAGAGGGACGATTTTCCGGCTGGCAGGTCGCGATCACCCGGTGCGCTTGCAGCCCCACAAAAGCATAGTGGAGCAACGCTTGTGCCGCTTCTGGCGCATAACCCTGTCCGTGGAAAGCAGGGTGTAACACCCAACCAATTTCATATGTTTCTGGGGCAAACCAGGGATGAAAAACCATGTGACCGATCAGCTGTCCTCCTTTTTTGTGAATGATGGGAAACGCCTTCGCCTCTTCCTGCCTATTCTGCTCCACAAATGCCTGTACCTGTGCTGCGGTTAAGGCACCTTCCCCGATATAAGTCATCACGACAGGATCGCTGGCATAGGTAGCGACTGACGGTCCATCTTGCGGTTCAAAACGCCGCACAATGAGTCGTTGTGTCTCAAGTGGCTGCTGTAACATTTTTCTCCTTTCGGCTTGATTTTTCAGTATGTCCCTAAATTCATAGCCTATCTTGCGTCAAACCGCCAGTTTTGCGGGGCGAAAGGGCTGTGGAGGGGGCGTAACGGCCGTTACGCCCCCTCCAGCTTGTCACAATGCAAAGCCCGACGCCAAACTTTGCTGCCACAAAAGCTTGTAAAAATAGAACAGATGTGCTTAAATATGACCTGATTCACAGATCACACCCTCCACTTCAGTATCGAGAATCGTCCACACCATCTAGCAACGCAGCCCCCAAACAATTTAGCAAGCGTACAGCACCGCAGGTACACACGCTGTCAGAACGTTTGCTGCCCACTCATAAGGAGACAAAAAGTGACAGAAGAAAAGAAGCAAAACGGGGCGCAAAAAATTACGCCAAACTTTTGGTTTAACGGTCAGGCCGAAGAAGCTGCTCGCTTCTATACATCTCTCTTTAAGGATGCCAAAATGGGCACTGCGAGCTACTACGACAAAGCGGCCGCCGAAGCCTCCGGACTGCCAGAAGGCAGCGTCCTCACGGTTCCCTTTGAACTAGAAGGCCAGCAATTTCTGGGGCTAAATGGGGGACCGGAGTTTCAATTTAATCCCTCCATTTCGCTGTTTGTCTACTGCGATACCGAAGAAGAAGTAGACGAACTATTTGCCAAACTGACTGAGGGTGGGGTGATCTTGATGCCGCTCCAAAAGTACCCGTTTAACGAAAAATACGCCTGGGTTCAGGACAGGTATGGTCTCTCCTGGCAGTTATACCTGGGCAACCCACGCGGGCAAAAAATTGCCTTCTCTTTGCTGTTTGTAGGGGAGCAATGCGGCCATGCAGAAGAGGCAATGCAGTTATATACCTCCCTGTTTGAGGATGGACGCATTGAAAGCGCCTCGCGCTATAGTGAGGACGATTCGCCTGAGATTGCGGGTACGGTGCAGCACGCTTCTTTTTGGCTTGAAGGGCAGGAGTTTATGGCTATGGACAGTAACAGGGAGCACAATTTTGCTTTTAACGAAGCTGTCTCGTTTGTTGTTGACTGTGAAGACCAGGAAGAAGTGGACTACTATTGGGAGAAGTTTACTGCCGAGGGCGAAGAAGGGCCGTGCGGTTGGCTGAAAGATAAATTTGGGGTTTCGTGGCAGATTGTACCCAGGGTACTGACCGAACTACTGCTGGACCCAGACGCAGAAAAGGCAGAGCGCGTGATGCAGGCCATGTTGCAGATGAAAAAGATAGATATTGGGCAGTTGCAAAAGGCCTAAAGGGAGTGGCAGCTCATCGGTGACCCCTAACCACTGCCATCAGTTTGACAAGGTTTTACAACCGATTTTTTAATGTTCACGACTTTGAGTTAAGGCTCAAAGTCTTTTTTTTGTTCATGCCACGTTGGCGGAAACTAGAGTTAATCGTTAATAAGAAATCCTTCAGGGCTGGGCAAAAAGTTACAAAGCCTTCTTGGAGGGCACAGAGCAGGAGCAAGCAAGTATCAAGCCTGTGAAGTGGCCCAACTTACTCATGGGCTTCACGGGGGAAGCCATGTATAATGTGGCGAACAAGGCAGAGCAGAGCTTCGCTGCATTTTTACATCGCCAATACCTTGAGGGTGAAGATCGGTGCCTCGCCACACGGCGAGAATTCCGGCGCTGTCCCGCAACTGTGAAGTCGTACGGCCGTTCCCCAACGCCCCGCCAAGCCAGATCCCCTCTTCTGCCCCTATGTTGCCTGTTCCTCGCGGAAGGACCCAACGCCCAATCATTGTCCTTTTGTCGAAACGAGGTAATCATGGCCCAAACGCAAGAACTCCAGATTGAAGACCTAATTGATCTGAACCTGCTGCAGCGCATTCAAAACACGTTTGCCGAAGCGATGGGCGTTGCCGCCGTCACCGTAGACAGGGAAGGGCGGCCTGTAACCGCTACCAGCAACTTCTGCCAGGTGTGCCAGATGATCCGTTCCACCGAAGAGGGTTTGGCGCGCTGCCAGAAATGCGACGCCGAAGGCGGCCGGGTAGCCCTGGACCGGGAAGAACTCTACGCTTACAAGTGTTCCGGCGGCCTTTTGGACGCCGCTGCGCCCATCATCATTGACGGGCAGTTCGTAGGCTCCATTTTGTGCGGACAGGTTATTCCGGCCGGGGAGCAGGAAGAATTTGTCCAAGACATACTGGCGCGCAATTTACCCCTCGGTTTGCCAGCGTCTGAATTCGAGGAAGCGGTACGCAAAATCGAACCGCTGCCAGTAGAACGTTTTCACGCTGCGGTGGAAATGCTGTCCATTACCGCCAACCACGTGATGGAGAAAGGGGCGGCCAGCCTGGCACAGGCTCACTTGCTGCGCGAAACCCAAGAACGAGCGGCTTTACAGGCAGCGCTTCAGGAAGCCCAACTCCGGGCGCTCAAGGCGCAAATTAACCCGCATTTTCTGTTTAATTCCCTCACTCTGCTGGGGTATACGGCGCTGGAAGAAGGGGCCGCCCGTACCGAAGAAATCGCCTATAACCTGAGCGACCTCTTGCGCTACAGCCTGCGTAACATGTCTACCCAGGTGGATCTGGGCGAAGAGATGGAGATGATCGAGCAATATCTGGCGATCCAAAAAATAGGTTTTGGCGATCGTCTGGTAAGCCAGGTCGTGTTTGATCCGGCTCTGCGTCCGGTGGAAATTCCCTGCATGATCCTCCAGCCGCTGGTGGAAAACGCGGTGATTCATGGGGCGGAACCCCTGACCCGGCCAGTGACTATTAGCGTGGGGGCGTATCGGCAGGGGGACGATCTGGTGCTGGAAGTGGCGGATGATGGCGCGGGCATGCCGGGGGACGTGGTCCAGGCTATCCAGAGTGGTCTTTTTAATGGAAACGGCCGTTCGCTGGGCCTGCAAAATGTGTTCCAGCGTCTGGTCAACGAATATGGCGGCTCGGTAGCCGTAGAGGTGGATAGCGCGCCCGACCAGGGTACGCGTATGCGTCTCTCTATTCCGCTGGTTGCCCACGACGATCGGGCGAGTACAGAGGCATCGCACCCGCTGCCGCTGCGCGCCTCCGGCATTGGCAACCAGATCCCGTTGGACCGTGCGCTGCTGCCGGTCAAAGTGCCGCCGACACTGACTTATCGGCCCAGTGGCTGGGGCGAGATAGATTTGAAGACGGCCGTTTCCGCACCCCCGCAGTAAAAACGGCCGTTACCAGGCAAAACCATCATGTCCGGAATTTTAGTTGTTGACGATATGCCGGTTATCCGGTCTGCCCTGGTGCATATTCTCACGGAAGAAAACAGCGGCGTCTCGGCCGTGTGGGAGGCGGCCGATGGCGAGGAGGCCATCCAGTTGGCCCGTGCTCATAAGCCAGACATCATTTTGATGGATATCAAGATGCCCGGACTGACCGGGCTGCAGGCCACGGCCGTTATTCGGCGCGAACTGCCAGAAACCAAAATCGTCGTGCTCACCGCTTATAACGAATTTTCCTACGTGCAAAAAGCCCTCAAACTGGGCGCGCGGGACTACCTTTTGAAGCCTGTGCGCCCCAACAAGCTGCTGGAACTTCTGGCCGAAATCCACCAGGAAATTGAACAGGAAAAGCGCGATTTACGCACCGTGGAGATTGTCAAAGACTCGCTGCAAAAAACGATGCCGGTAATTGAAGCTAATCTGGTAGAAAACCTCATTCGCGGCACGCAGCCGGAAGGCACGTCAGCAGAAGAATCGCTGGCTTACCTGGGAAAGCGGCTTCTCTGGCCGGTGGTGCTGGTAACTAAGATTGATGGCTACGACGCCCTTAGCCAGAAACAGCCGGCAGCGGCTTCGCAGCAGCTTGTCACATCCCTCACCAGGATTGTGCGCCAGGAGCTGCCAGATCCGCAGCGCGCTTTGGTGGGCTACAGCTATCCGGGCCGGGTGGTCGCCATCATCTCTACGGAAATGCATCTGGCGACGGCACAGCAGCTGCGGTCGCTGGGGGAGAAAATCTGCACGGCCGTTGCTGCCACCATGCCCTTCACCGTTACTGTTGGCCTGGGCAAGCGTTATATGGACCTGGAATCCATCCCCCTCTCCTATGCCGAAGCCAATCTGGCGCGGCGCTACCACAGCCACCTAACCGGCAACGCAGTTGTTGGTATAGATGATGTGCCGGATTTGCCCGCCGACGGGGATTCCGGCACCTACATGGTGCAAAAAGAGCGGGAATTGGTGCAGCTGGTCCAGACCAACCAGCAGCACAGCGGGCAAAAGCTTCTCAATCATATTCTGGATTATTTATCGCAGCGCTATTCCGCTGCCCCCGAAGCGATGAAAAACCATTGCGCGGAACTGGCTACGCTGGTTGCCTGGGGGGTAGTGGATGCCGGGGTAAATGACCCGAAGGTGTTGAACGTGCTGCAGCAACAGGTACGTGCGCTGGCCCACTGGAAAACCATTCCGGAAATCCGAGCCTGGACCTTGAACAGCCTGGCCGAAATGATGACCTTTATGCAAGAGATGGCGCAGCGCCCGGACGCGGTGCAGCAAGCTCTGGCTTATATTCAGGGTAACTACCAGCGGGCGGATATTTCGCTGCAGGAGGTGGCCGAGGCTGTAAACCTGAGCCAGTCGCATTTGAGCTCGCAGTTTAAGACGGCCGTTGGCCTCAGCTACGTAAAATATCTCACCTCCATACGCCTGAATGAAGCGCAGAGACTTCTCCGCACCACCGACCAGAGCGTGGCGACGATTGCCGAAACGGTTGGCTACCCCAACGTTACCAACTTTTACCGCCATTTCCAGCGCCAGGTGGGGATGACCCCCGCCACCTACCGCGAATCCTACGAATAAGGGTGCATCCCGAATCGTGGTAAAACGAGCCTACAACTGCCGGTGTATAACGGCCGTTAAACGACACATCGTATGGAAAACCGGCAGCATAAAAGCATAAGACAAACCCACGTTAACAGGAGCTAAACAAATGAAAGTACAAAACAAAGTAATCGTTGTCACCGGAGGCGGCAATGGGATGGGGCGCGAGGTGGTCTTAAACTTGTTAGCCAAAGGCGCACGGGTTGCCGCCGTGGACATCAGTGAATCCGCGCTGCGAGCGACGGCGGCACTAGCCGGCAACCCCGGAGACACACTCTCCACCCACGTGGTAGACATCACCAACAAAGACGCGGTGGCCGCCTTGCCGGAACAAGTCATCGCCCTACATGGAGCGGTGGACGGCCTGATTAACAACGCGGGCATCATCCAACCGTTCGTGCGCGTTAACGATCTGGACGAAGCGGCCATCGACCGGGTGATGAATGTTAATTTCTATGGCACGCTTTACATGGTAAAGGCCTTCTTGCCTCATCTGTTGAAAAGACCAGAGGCTCACATTGCCAACGTGTCGAGTATGGGGGGTTTTCTGCCCGTTCCCGGTCAGAGTGTGTATGGGGCATCGAAAGCGGCCGTAAAACTGCTTACCGAAGGGCTGCATTCCGAGCTGTTAAATACCAACGTGCGGGTCACCGTCATATTTCCTGGGGCTATTGGCACCAATATTGCGGCTAACTCCGGCGTAGGCATCGGCCAGCCCGCTACCACCGAGGAACAAAGCCGGGCCGCGAAAACGCTGGCGCCCAGCAAAGCGGCTGAAATCATTGTGGATGGCATTGAGAAAAACAGCTACCGGGTTCTGGTAGGCTCCGATGCCAAAATGATGGATTTTCTCTCCAGACTGAGTCCCCAACGGGCGGCCAATTTTATTTTCAAGCAGATGCAGTCCCTGTTGCCGGACTAAGCTGATTCTGGACAGCCCGCGCCGAGACGTAAGCGACCTGTCGCGGATGCCCTGGCGGGTGTTGGGGTGGCTGTGCTTCAACCGGCACGTCTGTTCTTCGTTGAAATAAATCCAAAAGCGAACGGTCTCGTTGTCGACATCATCAAGTGATACCCACTCAATTGCTGGCTTTCCGTGATCTGTAATTTGATCCTCTGCAAGCAAGCTAAACAAAGCGTTGACAACGAGACCGTCAGTGATAACATATTTGTACAACAGCCCCGTTTTGAACGGCCGTCACACACTATCGTTGTTCGGCCTACAACACGCATCAACAAGCCCTGACCACCGCCCACTTCGCAACAATACGGAACCCAGAGATCCTTAGCTACCACAGGAAACAGCGAAGAAACGGATCTCTCTACGTACTTTGCAAAGGACAATAGAGAGGAAACGATGCTAGATGCCAGGCATTCTGTTCTTGTGAGGCTCCGCTTTGCAGGATAAACACCCCTTACTGAATACAAAGCTCCGTGCGCCACGGCTGCATAGAGAGTATCTGACCCGGCCTCGACTGTTTTCCCTGTTGGATCGCAGTATGAATTGCCGGCTTATCCTTATATCTGCCCCAGCAGGTTAATGGCGCTGGGGCTTTTACTGCTCGCGCCCGGCAGCAGCAGCATTGGGGGAGGGGCGGAAACGGGAAGTTATTCTGGGACGATTACCAAATTGGCTATCCAAAAGGAGATACCGTGTTAGAAAAACCCAGCCAAAGTTCCGGTTCATCCGATAGTTCGCCCTCAACTCAACCGGCCTACCCGCCAAGTGCCCCACCCGGATTTCACCTGCTGGCAAAACCTACCGGGGCGATTTGCAACCTGGACTGCGCCTACTGCTTCTTTTTGGATAAAGAGGTCTTTTATCCGGGCAGTAAGTTTCGCATGAGTGACGAGGTGCTAGAGCGGTATATCCGGCAGTTGATTGAATCGCACCGCACGAACCAGGTGAATATCGCCTGGCAAGGAGGCGAACCGACGCTCATGGGGCTGGATTTCTATCGCCGGGCAATGGTTGTGGCAGAGAAGTATCGCCGGCCGGGGATGACGTTTTTGCACACCATGCAAACGAATGGCACCTTGTTGAACGATGAATGGTGCGCCTTCTTCAAGGAGCATAACTTCCTGATCGGCATCAGCATCGACGGCCCGCGCGAACTCCATGATGTTTACCGGGTGGATAAAGGAGGGCGGCCTACCTTCGATAAAGTGATGCGCGGCATTCGCCTGCTGCAAAAACACGCGGTGGATTTCAATATTCTGACAACCGTGAATCGCGTGAACGGCGATTATCCATTGGAAGTATACCGCTTTATTCGGGACGAGATTGGCGCGGATTGGATGCAGTTCATCCCGGTGGTGGAACGCATCAACCGTGACGGCCTGACTCTGTACCAGGAAGGGAACCGCGTCTCGGACCGCTCGGTCCTGGCGGAGCAGTTCGGCCGTTTCCTGACCACCATCTTTGATGAATGGGTGCATAACGATGTGGGCCGGGTTTATGTGCAAACGTTTGAAGCCGCCTTGCGCAATTGGGCGGGTCTGGACACCTCCGGAATGTGTGTCTTTAACGAAACCTGCGGGCAGGGGCTGGCTATCGAACACAACGGCGATTTATACGCCTGCGATCATTTTGTGGAGCCTGACTACTTCCTGGGGAATATTCAAAAAGAGCATATGATCGAACTGGTCGCCTCTGACCAGCAGCTAAAGTTTGGCACAGACAAACGGGACACCCTGCCCCAATATTGTCTGGATTGTGACGTGCGCTTTGCGTGCCACGGAGAATGTCCCAAGAACCGGTTTATCGAAACCCCGGACGGCGAGCCGGGGTTGAACTATCTGTGCGCCGGCTTCAAGCACTTTTTCCACCACATGGACCGGCCGGCCAACATCATGATCGGCTTGCTGCAGCAGGGCCGGCCTGCGGCACAAGTGATGCCTATTCTGGCCAGGGAGGCGGCGCAGTTAGCGGCGGCGCTAGCGCCGCTTGGCCGTAATGATCCCTGTCCCTGTGGCAGTGGGCGCAAGGTGAAGCAGTGTCACGGCCGTTTGGCGTCACAAGCGCCCCTTCGTCCACCGCTGCCCAGACCCAAACAA
>Ga0116151_10002229_pt1 | contig 17964 bp, 15 predicted proteins | sample AD_UKC117_MetaG_FD_89893 | JGI IMG/M metagenome (GOLD analysis project Ga0116151, IMG submission 89893) | Active sludge microbial communities of municipal wastewater-treating anaerobic digesters from Hong Kong - AD_UKC117_MetaG | ecosystem: Engineered > Bioreactor > Anaerobic > Digestate...
CCGGCGAACACCCCGGCGTTGAGGCACACCACCTCGACCGAGCCGAGCTCCTGCCACGCGGCCTCGGCCGTGGCCTCGACGCTCGCCGGATCGGTCACGTCGCAGGTGAGCCCGATCACCTCGCCGCCCAGGTCCGCGGCGCGGAGCCGGTCGACCGCCGCGTCGAGGGCACCCAGCTCGACGTCGGCCAGGGCGACGGCCGCCGCGCCCTGCTCGAGCAGGGCGGTGGCCAACCCGAAGCCGATGCCGCTCGCTCCTCCGGTGATGACGGCCCGAGCGCCGGTGAAGTCGTCCACGATCACGCCTCCTGGGCGAGCAGGCCACGAGCCCAGTCGAGGCTGGCGGCGTCGGATGCGAAGAAGTGCTGGGCGCCGGCGTGCAGGTCGCGGAAGCAGCGCTGGAGGGCACCGTCGCGGAGCGCCGCGGTGCCGGCGAGGAGGTAGGCATCGCGAGCGATGGCAGCACCGTCCTGGTTGACGTGGACGCAGGCCTGGCGCACGAGGTCGCCCGTTGCCGCCGAGAGCAGCTCGCCCGTGGCCTCCACCTCGGCCTCGGCCTGCTCGCACACCTCGCGGACCCACGCCCGTCCGGCCCGGTACCGCGACTCGAGCCGGGCGATGGCGATCAGCCCGTGGTCGCTGGCGCCGATCGCCGAGGCCGCCCCCATGCGCGTGCGGCCGGCGGCCACCAGCAGCTCGTCGAGCACCCGGCGGGTGGCGCCGAGGGCCCAGGCGGCGTGGCCCACGGCGGTGAGCGGCAGCACGCCGAAGCGGGTGAGGGCGCCGCCGCGGTGGACCGTGGGGGCGAAGAAGTCGAAGGTGCGGTGGGCCGGCACGCGCCCGCCGACGATGCGGTAGTCCACCGACTGCGTGGCCCGGAGACCGAGCACGTGCCAGTTCCCACGCAGCTCGACCTCCTCGACGGGCAAGCAGCCGAACAGGTACGCCGGGTCGCCGCCACCGGGCGGGGTGGCGAGGAACCCGCAGCCGGCCACCTGGGCGATGGTGATGCCCGAGCCGAACTGATAGGCCCCGTCGACGATCCAGTCGTCGCCATCGGCCACCGCGGTGCCGTTCGGGGCGAACTGGCCGGCCATCCGGGGCGGGCCGTCGGCGAAGAGCTCGGCGATGCCGTCCTCGGGCAGGTACGCCCCGAAGTAGGCGAGCGCCGTGTCCATGGCGAAGGACACCCACCCGATCGACGCGTCGGCGCGGGCGATCTCGGACCACACGTCGATCGCATCGAGGACCGGCAGCTCCGATCCGCCCACCTCCTTGGGCACCGAGACGTGCAGCAGCCCCGCCTCGGCGATGGCATCGATGGCGGTGGCGTCGAACGATTCGCCGTCGGCCGCCGCCGCGCCGATCGCGGCGAGCTCGTCGAACAGGGCGGAGGCGACCAGCGCGGACATGGTGCGTTCCTAGCGCAGCGGGCTCGGCCCTGCTCGACGGAACGGCCGCGCCCGGCCGGCGATCAGAACAGCGTGGCTTGGGCGTCGGGGCGGACGTAGCGCACCGCGCCCGTCCACGGGATGTCGTCCATGAACGCCCAGCTCCGGCGGTGGATGGCGCTGGGTCCGACCCCCCGGAGCGCCTGCTTGTGACGGGGGCAGGGGTAGCCCTTGTTCCAGGCGAAGTCGTACGCCGGGTAGTGCTCGTCCTCGAGGCGCATCATCCGGTCGCGGGTGACCTTGGCGAGGATCGACGCCGCCGAGATCGACAGGCAGGACGCATCGCCCTTGACGATCATCTGGGTGATCCCCCCGCCGACGAAGTCCCATCGACCGTCGATCAGCACCCGGTCGGGGCGCACGCCGAGGCCCTCGATGGCCCGCCGCGCCGCCAGGCGCTGCGCGTCGCTCATGCCGAGCTCGTCGCACTCGACGTGCGAGGCGTGACCCACCGACCAGGCGACGCACCAGTCGGCGATCCGGTCGAAGAGCGCCTCGCGCTCGCGCTCGGTGAGCTGCTTCGAGTCGCGGACCTTGTTGACCCGCCGGTCCTTGGGCAGCACGACCGCGCCGATGGTGAGCGGACCCGCCCACGAGCCCCGTCCGACCTCGTCGACCCCGACCACGACGTCGTGGCCCTCGGCCCACAGCCCACGCTCCACCGCCAGCCCCGGGGCCTTGCGCCGCAGCGCCGGGCGCAGCTGGGGTGCGGTCGGGGCGGCCATCGCGGCCAAACCTACCGGCGGCCCTCCCGGCTCGGTACGGTCGGCACCGTGCGAGGCGACGTGGACACCCGATCCTGGGCGTCGGACCGCTCGCGCTGGTCGGCCTGGAGCCACCGGTCGATCGCTTCGGTCGCGTCGACGTGGTCGGTCGCGTCCGCCGGCTCGGCCCTGTCGATCGCGTCCGCCGGATCGGTGCTGTCGATCGCCTCCGCGGGTTCGGTGCTCAGCATCGGATCGGCCGGGTCGGTGCTCTCCATCGGCGCCGCCGGCGCCACCGGCGCGGTCGATCGGGGCGCACGGCTGCTCGCGGTGGCCGCGCTGGCCAGCGCGGCGATCGTCCCGGCGCGGTAGGGGCGCCACGGGGCCGCGTGGAAGAATCGACGGCGGCCGGTCCCCGGCGGCCGCCCACCCCCACCCATGACCCAGACCACCGCAGCGCCCCCGCCCGGCTCTCCGTCCGACGAGCCCGACGACGTCGTCGGCGAGGTCGATCCCCAGGTCACGGTCATCGCCGACGATGCACCGCCGGTCGACCGGCGGCCGCGCATCCCCCACGCGCCCGGGCTCGACGGGCTCCGCGGCCTGGCCGTGGCCGCCGTCGTCGTGTTCCACGCCGCACCGGCCGGGTGGCTGCCCGGCGGGTTCCTCGGCGTGTCGCTCTTCTTCACGCTGTCGGGCTACCTGATCACCTCCCTCGTGCTGGTCGAGGTCCGCCACGACCGGCGCGTCGGGATGGCCGCCTTCTGGGCTCGCCGCATCCGCCGGCTGGTCCCGGCGCTCGTGGTCACCACGCTCGGCGTCGTGGTGGCGTCCAAGCTCACCGAGCTGGGCGGCGACCTGCGCGCCGACCTGGTCGGCGGGCTCACCTACTCGGCGAACTGGGTGCAGATCGCTCGAGACCAGTCCTACGCCGAGCTCTTCGCCGCGCCGTCGCCGCTCACCCACCTGTGGTCGCTCGCCATCGAGGAGCAGTTCTACGTGGTGCTGCCGATCGTGGCCGCCCTCCTCGCCTGGCGGGCCCCGTGGCTGGTCCGCAACCGCCTGGCGATCGGCGCCGCGCTCGTGGTCGTGGTCGGCGTCGCCTTCTGCCAGATCGTCGACGATGCCGACCTCGCGTACTACGCCACGATCAGCCGGGCGCCGGAGATCGCCATCGGCATGCTGCTGGCCTGCCGCACCCGGGCCGGCGCCGGCCGCGCCCCGCGCTGGCAGACCGGGGCCGCGGTGGTCGCGCTGGCGATCACCGTCGCCGCCTGGCGCCTCGCCCACGTCACCGACGGCTGGATCGTGGGCGGCGGCCTCGCCGCCTTCGCCGTCGCGTCGGCGGTCCTGGTGCGCGTCGCCGCCCGGCCCGGCCCGTTCGCCCGCGCCCTCTCCTTCGCCCCGCTGCGGTGGCTGGGCCTCATCAGCTACGGGCTGTACCTCTACCACTGGCCGGTCGTCGTGCTCCTCGACCTGCCCCGCGTCGACTGGGCCCCCGTGCCGCTGTTCGGCGCCCGGGTGGCGGCGTCGGTCGCCGTCGCGGTCGTCTCCTACCGGCTGATCGAGCAGCCGCTGCGCCGGGGTCGGCCGCTCGTCCCCCACGGCGCGGTCATCGGCGCCGGCCTCGCCGCCCTGGCCGTCTGCCTCGTGATCGTGCTCGTCGCCGTCCCGCCCGCGGCCGACGCTCCCGAGGCGGTGGACGCGGCGGCCGTGGTGAGCTCGACGCCCACCGAGGCGGCCGGCACGGTCGGGCCTCCCACCGTGGTGCTCCTCGGCGATTCGCTGCCCGCGTTCATGCTGCGCGACGGCGCCATGTCGCTCGACCCCGACGAGATCACGCTGGTCAACGGCACGCTCCCGGCCTGCGACGGCGCGGCCGGGACGCCCCCGGCTCGCTCGCGCACCGGCGACCTCGTCCCGGTGCCCGAGGCGTGCACCGGCTGGCCCAGCCAGTACCCGCAGTACTTCGGCGCCCAGGCCGACCTGGCGATCCTCATGGTGGGCGGCCACGCGGTGCTCGACCGCCAGCTCGACGGCGCCTTCCACGGTCCGTGCGAGGCGGTGGCCGCGGACTTCTACCGCAACGACATCGAGGAGCGCCTCCGCTGGCTGCAGGAGCGCGCCGACGCGGTCGTGCTGGCCCTGCCCGCTTGGGGCGACCGGATGTCGATCTGGATCAACCCGCCCGACCACCTCGACCGGATGGACTGCGTGCGTCAGACCCTGAGCGAGGCGGCCGAGGCCACCGGCACCCCCACGATCGACTTCGGCCGGTACCTGTGCCCCGACGGGCGCGACCGCTGCCGCCCCGTGCGCACGCGCGACGGCGTCCACCTCGACGAGAACGCCGCGCCCACGGCCCTCAAGTGGGTGCTCGCCAACGCCATGGCAGAGGGCGGGATCGAACCCTTCGAGCCGCCGACGACGACCACCGAGGCCACCACGTCCCCGAGCTCGGGCTCGGGCTCGGGCTCGGGTTCGGACGCCCCCACCACCGCCGGCGGCTGATCCCCCGAGCGAGCGTCGCGCGCGCCGGGCCGGGTCTGCGACACTGCGGAGACCGACGACGCGAGGGGACGCTTCGTGACCGACCGACCGACCTCCACCGGCACCAGCCGGCGCGCCTTCCTGGCCGCCGCCCTCGCCACCGCGACCGCCGCGATGGTCGACCCGAGGTCGCTCGCGGCCGCTCGGGCCCGAGCGGCCGCGCTGCCCACCGGCGAGCTGTTCCCCCTGGGGGTGGCCTCCGGCGATCCGACCGCCACGGGCGTGGTGCTCTGGACCCGCCTCGTGGCGCCCACGGGCGGTGATGCGCTGCCATCCGACGACGTCGCCGTCGACTGGGTCGTCCGCGACGTGGCGACCGACGCGCTGATCGCATCGGGCACCGCTCCCGCCGTCGCCGCGCTCGGGCACTCGGTGCACGTGGAGGTCGACGGGCTCGATCCCGACACCTGGTATCGGTACTCGTTCAGCGTCGACGGCCGCTCGTCGCCGGTGGGCCGCACCCGCACGTTCCCCGGCGCCGGCGTCGCCCCCGCCCAGGTCCGCTTCGCCATCGCCTCCTGCCAGAACTACAGCTCGGGCTTCTACGTGGCCCACGAGTTCCTGGCCGCCGAGGACGTGGACTTCGTGGCGTTCCTGGGCGACTACATCTACGAGAAGCCCAGCTCGGGCGGCGTGCGGCCCACGCCGCTGCCCCTCGCCCAGGACCTGGCCACCTACCGGGCCCGCTACGAGCTCTACAAGGCCGACCCGCACCTGCAGGCCGCCCACCACCGGTTCCCCTGGATCGTGACCATGGACGACCACGAGGTGGCCAACAACGTCCTCGGCGACTACGGCCCCGACGGGGAGGCAGCCGGCGACCCAGGGGCGATCGCCGCCTACCGGGCCCGCCGAGCCGACGCCTTCCAAGCCTGGTTCGAGCACCAGCCCGTGCGCCTCCCGCCGCCGAGCGGGCCCGACTACGTGCTGCACCGGGTGGTGGAGCACTCCGACCTGCTGCGGATCTACGTGCTCGACGGTCGCCAGTACCGCTCGCTGTACCCCGGCGGCGCCACGGCGGGGCCGACCAACGACGAGGTGTTCGACGAGTCCCGGACGATGCTGGGCGCCGCCCAGGAGGCGTGGCTCGACGACGCGTTCGCCGCCACCGACGCCCGCTGGAACGTGATCGCCAACCAGACGGTGATGTCGTCCACCCCGTTCTCGACCGGTTCGGTTGCCGTCTACAACTTCGACCAGTGGGACGGCTACGTCGCCGCCCGCCAGCGCCTGCTGCGCAGCCTGGTGGCCAACCGGGTGCGCAACCCGCTCGTGGTCACCGGCGACATCCACGTCGGCGGGGCGTCGTCGGTCCGGCTCGACTACGAGGACCCCGATGCTCCCGACATCGCCTACGAGGTCATCGGGACGTCGATCAGCAGCTCGGCCGACGCCGCGCTCGTGGGCCTGCTGGAGGGCTCGGTGTCAAAGCTGCCGTGGGTGCGCTACGTCAACGGGCGCCAGCGCGGCTACGCCGTGGTGACCCTCACGGCCGAGGGGGCCACCGCCGACTTCCGCGTCGTGTCCACCGCCCTCGAGGACACGCCGGCGGTCTCGGTGGCCACCGACTTCACCGACGTGATCCCCGATCGCGAGCCGATCGAGCTGCCGGTGGAGCCGCCGACCTCGACCACCACCACGACGACGACGCCCTCCACCGACGGCCCGCCCGCGGCGACGCCCGTCCCCGGCTCGGCGTCCTACACGGGCTGATGGCCGACGAGGCCGGCCCGGATCCGACGCCGGTCCACCGCTACCGCACCGAGCTGCGCTGGTCGGGCTCCACCGGCGCGGGCTACGAGGCCTACGAGCGCGCGCACGACCTGATCGCCCTGCCCGCCGGCACCGGATTGGCGCTGTCGTCGGACCCGGCCTTCCGGGGCGATCCCTCGCGACTCAACCCCGAGCAGCTGCTGGTGGCCGCGGCGTCGTCGTGCCAGCTGCTCTCGTTCCTGGCCGTGGCCGCCCGCGCCCGGCTCGACGTGGTCGGCTACGTCGACGAGGCCACCGCCGAGATGCCCGAGGACGATCCGCCCATGCGCATCGTGCGGATCGAGCTGCGGCCGAGGATCGAGCTGGCCGACACCGATCGGCCGAGGCCGAGCGCCGATCGCCTGGCCCACCTGGCCGAGGTGGCCCACCGCGAGTGCTTCATCGCCAACAGCCTGCGTACCGACGTGACCGTGCACCCGACGTTCACCTGGCGGTAGGAGCCCGGAGCGCCACGGGCGCCGGCGGTGCCCGACCCGCTGCCGGGGCCGCATCTAGTGTCGGCGGCGTGCCCGACGCGTCCGACCAGCCGACCGAGCGGCCGTCGCTCGAGCCGGGCACCCGGATCGAGGTCCGCACCGGCTTCGACCGCTCGTGGTCGAACGGGTTCGAGGTCCACGAGGCCACCGACGCCGGCTACCGCGTGCGGCGGCGCAGCGACAACGAGGTGCTCCCGGTGGTCTTCGGTCGCGCCGACGTCCGGCGGGAGCGCAAGAACTCCATGTGGTGGTACTGACCGCCGCCGAGCGGGAGATCAGTCGCCGACGCCGCCGCCCATCACCTCGATGAAGTCCTCGACCTCGATCGCCGTGAGCGTCAGCGTCTTGAGCGTGCCCCGGGCGGCGAGGGTGGTGGCGACCTTGGCCATCGTCCGCTCGTCGGGGGCCTCGAGGATGTTCAAGAAGTCGTAGGGGCCGAGCAGGGCGAACTGCTCGAGCACCTTCACCCCCATCGCCTCGACATCCGCGTTGACCTCGCGCAGGCGCTCGGGGTTCTCCCGCAGGCGAGCATGGCCGTCGGGCCCGAGCGTGGAGAGCATGACGAACGTCGGCATGGGGGCACGCTAACGCGACCTCCTAGCGTTGGGCCATGCCCGCCGTCCCCATCCGGAAGGTCCACGTCGTCCCCCACACCCACTGGGATCGCGAGTGGTACAAGCCGTTCCCGGTGTTCCGGATGCAACTGGTCGAGCTGCTCGACGGGCTGCTCCCCCAGCTGGAGGCCGACGCGACCTACGCCCACTTCCAGCTCGACGGCCAGCTCGCCGTGGTGGACGACTACCTGGAGGTGCGACCCCACGAGGAGGAGCGCCTCGCCCGCCTCAACCGGGCCGGTCGCATCTCGGTGGGGCCCTGGTACACGCTCCCCGACGAGTTCCTGGTGTCGGGCGAGACCCTCGTGCGCGACCTGCGCCTCGGCATCGAGCGAGCCCGCGCGCTCGGAGGGCACATGGCGGTCGGCTACCTCCCCGACATGTTCGGCCACATCGCCCAGATGCCCCAGATCCTCGCCGGGTTCGGGCTGCGCGACGCGGTCGTCTGGCGCGGGGTGCCGGCCGCCATCGACGCGCCGGCGTTCTGGTGGGAGGCGCCCGACGGCACCCGCGTCCGGGCCGAGTACCTGGCCGAGGGCTACGGCAACGGCGCCCGCCTGCCCGAGCACGGCACGGGGCTCGTCGAGATGCTCGACGCCTTCGTCGACGCCCACGGCGACCGGGCCGGCGACCCCGTCCTCTGGATGAACGGCACCGACCACCTCCTCCCCCAGCCCCACCTCGGCCGGGTCGTGGCCGAGGCGAACGAGGGCGGCGCCCCCTACGACGTCGAGGTCACCTCGCTCGCCGCCCACCTCGCGTCGGCCCCCACCGACGGGCTGCCCACGTGGCGCGGCGAGCTGCGCTCAGGCGCCCGGGCCAACCTGCTGATGGGCGTGGCCTCGTGCCGGGTCGACGTGAAGCAGGCGGCGGCGCGCGCCGAGCGCTGGCTCGAGCGGGTCGCCGAGCCCCTCGCCGCGTGCTGGCAGCCCCCCGACGCCCACCCGACCGCGTTCTTGCATCACGCCTGGCGCGACGTGGTCCGCAACGCCGCCCACGACTCGATCTGCGGCTGCTCGGCCGATGAGGTCAACGACGCCGTCCGGCACCGCTACGCCGAGGCGACCCGCGTGGCCGAGGCCATCGCCGAGCGGGCGGTCATCCGCGTCCTCGCCGCGTCGGGCCAGCCGGCGGTGGCCGTCAACCCGACCGCACGGGACCGCGCGGGCATGGTGGCGGCGATCCTCCCCGGCGAGGTGGCGCCGGCCCACGCCCAGCAGCTCTCGGTCCGCCCCGCCCACGAGCGCACCATCACCATCGATCGTCGCACCGCCGTCCCGGTGCTGCTGCGAGCGGTCGTCGACGACCCCAAGGTCAGCCACGTCACTCTCGACGAGCACGACGACGGCCTGGTGGTCGCCACCATCCACGCCGACCGTCGGCCCGAGGTGCAGGACACCGCGGCGCTGCGCGCCCAGCTCGATGCCCTCGCCGCCGCCCGCCCCGACGGCCCGGTGCGCATCGACGTCGCCCGACCCCGGGCCACCCAGGAGGTCCTCTTGCGCACCGAGCCGGTGCCGGGCTTCGGCTGGCGGGGCCTCGCGCCGGCCGACCTCGGCGAGGCGGCGGTGCGAGCCGCCGGGCCGGGCCTCACCAACGGGCTCGTCACCGTCGAGCCCGATCCCGCCGACGGCACCCTCACCATCACCGATCACCGCAGCGGCCGGGTGGCACGCGGCATCGGCCGGCTCGTCGACGACGGCGATGCCGGCGACACCTACAACTGGTCGCCGCCCGAGGGCGACGTGCTCGTGGAACGCCCGACCGAGGTCGAGGTCCTCGTCACCGAGGCAGGCCCGGTGCGCGGTCGCATCCAGATCGACCGCACCTGCCGGTGGCCCGAGCGGGTGGCCCACGGCGAGCGGGTCGGCTCGGTCGACGTGGCCGTGCGCACCGAGGTCGAGCTGCGGGCGGGCGAGGACCTGGTCCGCCTCGCCCTCACGTTCGACAACCGGGCCGAGGACCATCGCGTGCGCCTGTGGATCCCGCTCCCCGAGCCGGCCGCCGGCTCGGTCGCCGAGTGCGCCTTCGGGACGGTCGAGCGCGGCCTGGTCGCCGAGGGCGGGCCCAACGAGGTCGGCCTCCCCACGTTCCCGTCGCGCCGGTTCGTCCTCGCCGGTGGCCTCACCGCCCTCCACGACGGCCTCTGCGAGTACGAACTGGTCGACGTGGCCGGCGAGGGCACCACGGCCCGCGCCGCGACGATGGCCATCACGCTGCTGCGGTCGGTGGGGCGCATCTCGGCCGGGCCGATGGCCATGCGCGCCCTGCCCGCCGGGCCGCCCACGCCCACGCCGGGGGCCCAGCTCCTCGGCCCGCGCCGCGCCGACCTCGCCATCCACCTCGGCGACCGCGATCCCTACGGCCTCGCCGACGATGCGTTCACGCCGATCCTCACCGGGCGGTTCCCCGGCGGCGACGGCCTCGGCGACCCGGCGGCCACCGGCCAGGCCCTGGGGGTGACCGGTGCCGAGGTCAGCGCCCTCACCCGACGGCCCGACGGGCGCCTCGAGCTGCGCGTGGTCAACACCACCGACGCACCGGCCACCGTCGAGCTCGGCGGCCGCACCGGCGAGCGCACCGATCTGGCGGGCGAGCCCACCGGCGAACGCGTCGACGGGGCCGTCGAGCTGCGACCACGCGAGATCGCCACCGTCGCCCTCGACGAGGGCGCCGCCGACCGACCCTCCTAGGTGGCCTCGGGCGCCTCGGCGCGCCGGTGCTCCTCGAGCTCGGCCACCTTCGCCTCGCGCCGCTCGGCGCGGCGGCGCTCGGCCTTCTGGCGCGACGTCCGCGGCGGCTCGAGCGCGCTCGCCCGGCGCAGCACGAACAGCGGCACCTTGCCGATGTCCTTCAGGTTGCGGGTGCCGATCGACTTCCACCCGATGCCGTCGGGCTCGCCCAGCGCGTCGCAGATCTCCGAAGAGGCCACGACCGAGCCGGGGAAGGCGATGTTCACGATGCGGCTGGCCCGGTTGACCACGGGGCCGTAGAGGTCGGCTTCGCGCTGCAGGACGGGTCCGGCGGCGAGCCCGACTCGGACGTCGGACAGCTCGTCGTCGTCGCGATAGCCCTCCGACAGCGACAGCGCGATCTCGACGGCGCTGGTCTCGTCGGGCACCGAGAACATCACCTCGTCGCCGATCATCTTGACCACGCGCCCGCCGAGGCGGTTGACGGTGTCGTAGGCGATCGTCTCGAACCGGTCGACGACCGCGGCGAGCTGGTGGGCGTCGAGCTGCTGGCTCAGGGCGGTGAAGCCCACCAGGTCGGCGAAGCCCACGACGCGGTGGTCGGGGTCGCCCTCGGCGTGCTCGCGCGCCATGCGGGTGCGGGCCTCGGCCTGCACGTGGCGCCGCCACACGTAGTCCATGACCTGCAGCAGCATCGGCAGCAGCAGCGGCGCGATGGCGGCGAAGCCGTCCTCGCTGCGCGGGCCGGCGGGGATGTAGGGCTCCTCGGGGTCGACCGCGTCGACCAGGGCGCTGGCGATCCGGGCCAGTGACGAGCCGATGACCCGCGCCATCTGCACCGTGAGCTCGTCGTCGATCCAGCCCATGGCGAGCAGCTGGCCGATGGTGCGGAGCATCTCGGCGTCGACGTCGGTGAAGAGCTGATCGCCCGGGCGCGGCTCGGCGAAGCCCAGCGAGCGCCAGAGGCGCGTGATCAGCCCCACGGTGAGGCCGCTCTGCTCGGCGATCGCCGCGAGGTCGTACACGCCGGCCTCGGGCACCACCAGGTGCTCGATGGCGAGCAGCTCGAGGTGGCGGTGCTCGCGCGCCTCGGCGATCTCGTCGTCGCCCATGCCCACGGACCGGAGCAGGTCCTCCATGTCGGAGCCATCGAGGGCGGCGAGCTCGGGGTCGTCGTGCTCGTCGGGGGTGGTCACGAGAAGGATCCTCCCTCGGGCAACGACGGCGGCGCCACGGTCGGCTCGTCGCCCGGACGCCGCATGACCGGATCGATGTCGGGGTGGTCGGGCACCGGGCGGTAGAGGTCGAGGCCCTCAGGGGGTGCCACCTCGCCCAACAAGGCCTCCCCCTTGGCCACGGTCGTCGACCACGACGGGTCGAGGCCGGGCGCGGTGAGCCGCACCGGACCGAGGCCGTCGTGCACCTCCAGGTCCCACAGGAGCGCCGGCCGGGGGCCGTGCCAGCGCACGGCGAACGAGAGCTTCCCGGCCGAGGTGGGCGCGTCGTGCAACTCGATGCCCGCGCCGTACCAGGTCGGGGGGAGGACCGGCACCAGGGCCAACTCGTCGTCGCCGTCGGCCACGAGCAGGGCGCGCACCGCCAGCACCAGCGCGGCCGAGGCGGCCAGGTCGTGGCCGATGCGGCGCCCCCGGCCGTCGGGGCCCGGCCACGCGCCGGTCGACGACGCTTCGGCCACGAGGGCCTCCAGGTCAGCCACCGCATCGGGCTCGCCGAGCGCCAGCCGGCGCTCGAGGTCGGCGATGCGGTCCACCGCCTCGCCGAGCGCTGGGGTGGGGCCCGCCAGGCTGCCGGCGACCTCGGCCACCGCGGACGCGGCGTCGAGCTGGCCGGCCGAGCGGAGCAGGGCGACGGCGTCGGCCAGGCCTTGCGCGGCGCGATGGCGGACGAGGGGGTCGTCGAGGCGGCCCCGCCGGGCCGCTCGGCCGATGCGCTCGACGGCGGCAGCAACGTCGGGGAGGATCCAGTCGAGGAGCGCATCGATCCGATGGAGCCGATGGTGACGGCTCACGGCGCGCAGGACGGTGGCATCGACCTCGGGGCTCGGGGCGGCGAGTCGGTCCTCCCACCCCACGATCACCGGGCCGGTGTCGGCGGGCCGGTCGAGGACGTCGAGGGCACCGAGGAGCACCTCGGTGGCGCCCGGATCGAGGTCGGGCGCGTCGCGACCGTCGCGGTGGACGGCGGCGCCGTCGTGGGCCAGGAGGACCTGGCGGGCGGCGCGGTCGAACACGTCGGCGAGCCGACGCTCGGGAAGCGCGAGGCGCGGGCCCCGCACCTGGACGTCCCAGCCCGAGGCGACGGCGGCCACGTCGGGCACCGCCGAGGGCCAGCCGATGAGGGCCGCCGGGTCCTGCTGGCCCACCGGCACCAGCACCCGCAGCACCGCTGTGTGGGGCACCGGGTACACGAGCGCCGCCGTGGCGAAGCCGTCGGGGCAGGTGACGCTGGCCAGCTCCTCGCCGGCCTCCTCGAGCGCCTCGGCCGTCAGGTCGCCCTCGGCGAGCGAGCCGACCGCCGAGCGGTTGGGCCGGCGCGGCAGCACCAGCGACGCCCGACCGTCGAGGCGCACGAGGTGGGCCTCGTCCCGCCCGGCCCCGCCGAAGGTGGGCACGACCGAGATCGACCCGACGGCGCCCGGGCGGTCAGCCAGCAGCGGACGCAGCACCAGTGCGGCGGCGAACGGGACCGGCGTGGCGTTCTCGATCTCGACGACGACCCACTCGTCGCCGCCGAGGCGCGGCGAGCGCACGCCGTAGGCCCGGTGGATCGCGTCGCCGCCCGGGATGCGCAGCCGGGTCTCCACCACCGGTGCATCGCCGACCGGTCCCTGGCGCACCGTGGGCTCGATCGACGGCTGGTGCCACCGGTCGTCGGCACCGATCCACCAGTCGAGGCTCCAGCCCTCGGCGACCACCAGGCCGGCCCCGTCGACGGCCGTCGCGGTGGGCGATGCGACCGTGCCGACGAGGGTCCACGTCGGGTCCTGGCCGTCGGTGCGCGCCTGCAGGCCCCGGGGCAGCACCCAGCCGTCGGCACGCAGGCGCTCCACCAGGGGCGACGGGCCGGAGGGGGGCGACGGGGCGGGCGGGGGGACGCTGGCGGGGCGGCGGCGGAGCATGGCCCCCCGGGTCTATCGGGCGGGGGTGATGCCGTCCATCTCACGGCCCGTGGTGCGCCGCAGCAGCCCGGTGTAGGCCTCGGCCGCGGTGCGCCCCTCGTGGCAGCACGCGAACACCTCCGACGCGATCGGCATGTCGATGCCGCATTCGTCGGCCAGCTCCATGACCACCTTCGAGGTCTTCACGCCCTCGGCGACCATGTTCATCGCCTCGATGATCTCGTCGATCGTCTCGCCCTTGCCGAGGCGCTCGCCCACGTGGCGGTTGCGGCTCTGCGGGCTGATGCAGGTGGCCACCAGGTCGCCCATGCCGGCCAGGCCCGAGAAGGTGAGCGGCTCACCCCCCAGCGCCACCCCGAGCCGGGTGATCTCCGACAGGCCACGGGTGATCACCGCCGAGCGGGTGTTGTCGCCGGCGCCCAGCCCGTCGGCCATGCCCGACGCGATGGCGATGACGTTCTTGAGCACGCCACCCATCTCGCAGCCCACGATGTCTTCGTTCGTGTAGACGCGGAAGAGCTCGGCCTGGAAGATGTCCTGCACGGCGCGGGCGATGTTGTGGTCGTCCATCGCCACGACGCTCGCCGCCGCATGGCCCGCCAGGATCTCCTTGGCCAGGTTCGGCCCGGTGAGCAGCCCCACCGGGTGCCCGGGCAGGACCTCCTCCACCAGCTGGGTCATGCGTCGACGGGTGCCCAGCTCGAGGCCCTTGCTGAGGGAGATGACGGGCACCCAGGGCCGGAGGTAGGGCTTCACCGACTCGAGGGCGCCCCGGAAGCCCTGCGACGGCACGCCCACCACCAGGAGGTCGGCGTGGCGGACGGCCTGCTCGAGGTCGGCGGTGGCGCGCAGCTGGGTGGGGAGGCGGTAGCCCGCGAGGTAGTCGCCGTTCTCGTGGTCGCGGTCGATCTGCTCGGCGAGCGTGGCCCGACGGGACCACAGCAGCGTGGGGGCGTTGTGGGCGGCGAGCGAGGCGACGGTGGTGCCCCACGAGCCGGCGCCGATGACCGAGACGCGGATGTCCATGGGCGGCACCCTAGGTCGGCGGGTCTCGCCGTGTGACGGGCGTCGCACCCTCCGGCGCTCGGAGGCAGCACCGGTAGCGTGGCCGCGATGGCCGCCGCGGTCGTGATCCCCGTGAAGGCGTTCGCCGCCGCCAAGGTGCGCCTCGCCCCCGCCCTCGATCCCGCGGCGCGCGCCGTGCTGGCCCGGGCCATGGCCGAGCAGGTGGTCCGCGCCGCCGGCGAGCTCCCCACCCTCGTCGTGTGCGACGACCCCGAGGTCCGGGCCTGGGCCGACGAGGTCGGCGCCCGATCGTGCTGGACGCCGGGTCTCGGCCTCGACGGCGCCGTCGAGGCGGGCGTGGCCGCCGCCGCCGAGCTGGGTGCGGACCGGGTGGTGGTGGCCCACGCCGACCTGCCGCTCGCCACCGGGCTCGGCCACGTCGTCGGCGACGCCGGCGCCGTGCTCGTCCCCGACCGCCGGGCCGACGGCACGAACGTGATCGCCCTCCCCGTCCGCTGCGGGTTCCGCTTCGCCTACGGCCCCGGATCGTTCGCCCGGCACCGGGCCGAGGCCGAGCGCCTCGGGCTCGAGGTCCGGGTGCTCGACGACGACGTGCTGGCGTGGGACGTCGACGTCCCCGACGACCTCGACCTGCCGGGCGGCCGGTCGCTGCGGGCCGGGATCCTTCCGTGAGCCCGGCCCGCCCGCCGGTGCCCACCCCCGCCCGCGCCCTGGCGGTGGGCGCCCACCCCGACGACATCGAGTTCGGCGCCGGCGCCACCCTCGCCCGCTGGGCCGAGGACGGCTGCGAGGTGTCGCTGCTGGTGTGCACCGACGGGTCCAAGGGCACGTGGGACGCCGACGCGGACATCCCCGCCCTGGTGGCCACCCGCCGGGACGAGGCCCGAGCCGCCGCCCGCCAGCTGGGCGCCACGGGCGAGGTGGTGCTCCTCGACCGGGTCGACGGCGAGCTGGCCCACGACCGAGAGACCACGTCGGCGATCGCCCGCTGGATCCGCGTGCTGCGCCCCGACGTGCTGCTCGGGCACGATCCGTGGAAGCGCTACCGGCTCCACCCCGACCACCGGGCCGCCGGCTTCCTCGTCACCGACGCGCTCGTCGCCGCGCGCGACCCGCACTTCTTCCGCGAGCACGGCGTGGCCCACCATCGACCCGACGCCCTCCTGCTGTTCGAGGCCGACGAGCCCGATCACGCCGAGCCGGCGGAGGAGCGCCACCTCGCCGCCAAGCTGGCCGCGCTCGAGGCGCACCGCTCGCAGTACGAATCGACCATGTTCATCACCGACGACCCCGAGCAGGCGGCGGCCGAGCGCCAGCGGTTCCACGACCGTCAGCGATCGCTGCTCGAGGAGGCCGGGGCGTGGGCCGGCACGGCGCTCGCCGAACGCTTCCGCTTCCTCCCCACCGACCGCTGACGGCGCCGCCGGCCCAGGAGGCAGCCGCCGTCGTGGGCGGGGTGTCGGGCCAACGCGCTGGACGTTTGCGTCTTGACTGTCATACCCCCTCCGTACCATCGGTGCCATGTTCGATGACGGTGGATCCGAGGCCGACGCCGGCCACGACGGGTGGGCGGCGCCAACCGATCCGGCGGCGGGTGCGACGGCGAGCGCGTCCGAGGCGAGCGCGTCGGCGACGGCCCGGTCCGACGAGCAGGGGCGGGAGCGGGTCGCCTGGGTGCCGGCCGCGGGCCCGGACCTCGACGACGACCCGGCGGCCAGGCGCGTACAGCTGCACGCCGACCTGGATGCCCTGCTGGACGCCGAGCGGACCGACCCGGGGTCGGCGTTGGCGGGCACGCTGGTCGGGTGGGACCGGCTGCGGCGCGCCGTCGACGGCGGCCTGGTGGCCACGGTGGCGGGGTTCTCGGCGTCGGGCGCCTGCTCGCTCGACGCCTACCGATCGCCGACCGCATGGCTGGTCGGCACGGTCGGGCTGAAGCGAGCTGCTGCAGGCTCGCTGCGGCGGGTGTGCGTCGAGGTCGCGGAGCACCCGACGCTCGCCGCGGCGGCGGCATCGGGCCACCTGTCGTTGGACCACCTGCGGGCCCTGCTCGGGGCCCGCGCGGAACCGCTGGTGGACGCGTTCGACCGCGACGCCGCGGCCCTTGTGGCGGCTGCGGGCGAGCTGACCGTCGACGCCCTGGCCCGCCACCTGGAGCGGTGGCGCCTCGACCAGCTGGCCGAGCGGGGCGAGAACGATCCCGACGGCCCCGAGCCCGCCGACCCCGACGGCAGCACCTGTCGGGTGCTCGAACTGCTCTGGGGGCGCGCCAAGGTCGAGCTCGACCTCGATCCGCTCGCTGCGGCCGAGTTCAAGGCCGGCCTCGAGCGAGAGCACGAGCGCCTCCGCCGGGCCGGGGCCCTCGACGCCGACCCTCGAACCCTGGCCGAGGTCTACGGCGACATCGTGATGGAGGTGTGGCGCCGCGGCCTCCCGAGGTCGGGCCCGTCGTCGATCGTGCCGCTCGTCAACGCGACCGTCGACCTCGACACCCTCCTACGGCGGGGCGGGGTCGTCGAGCCCGGCGAGCGCACCCGGCGCATCGCCGAGATCGCCGGCCACGGCCCCGTCGCCGACGAGGTCATCGCCGAGCTCCTCTCCCGAGCCGACCTCGCCCTGCTCCTCACCGACGCCGCCGGCGCGACGCTCTGGTACGGCCGATCCCGACGGCTCGCCACGCCGGCGCAGCGAGCTGCCGTCGTCGCGGCCGGCCCCGGCCACTGCTGCTTCCCCGGTTGCACCATCGCGGCCGAGCGCTGCGAGATCGACCACCTCGAGGGCTGGGCGAGGGGCGGCGAGACGGACATCGACAACCTGTGCCTGCTGTGCCCCTTCCACAACCGGCTCAAGCACCGGTGGAACCTCAGGGTCACGCGCAGCGCTGACGGCACCCTGGCCTGGCACCACCCCGACGGTGCGGAGATCCGCAGCCGCTACCGGACCGCCAGCGGCCCGCCGCCGCCCGGCACGACCGCACCGATCCCGCGCCGAGACGACGCCGACCCCTCCGGCGGGAGCGGACGCCCCGACGGCTCCACGCCGACCGATCGCGGCCCGTGAGCCACGGGGCGGTGCGGGCGGTCGGCTCAGGTGCCGGTGGCCACCCAGTTGCCGTGGAAGCCGAGGGGGACCCGCACCGGGAGGTGCACGGTCGCGGCCGGCTCGCCCAGCCAGTCCTGGCCGTCGATCACCACGAGGTCGCTGCGGTCGGTGGCCGCGTCGTGCACGAGCGCGAGGTACCAGCCGTCGTCCTCCGCGGCATCGTCGGCGCGCGGCACGAACACGGCCTCGCCCACGGTCCGCCCCGGCCCGAACGAGCGCACCTGCGACTCCCCGGTGGCCGCGTCGTGGCGCACCAGGCCGTTGCCCGGCCCCGCCACCTCCCCCTCGGCATCGAGGTCGAGCCCCGTGGCCCACGAGAAGCGGTGGTGGCGCCCGACCATCCGCTCGTCGACGCGCGGGAACTCGACCGCCCGATCGTCGAGGGCGGTCTCGGTGGCCCGGCCCGTGGCCCGGTCGAGGACGTAGCGCCAGATGGC
>Ga0116151_10002230_pt1 | contig 17962 bp, 13 predicted proteins | sample AD_UKC117_MetaG_FD_89893 | JGI IMG/M metagenome (GOLD analysis project Ga0116151, IMG submission 89893) | Active sludge microbial communities of municipal wastewater-treating anaerobic digesters from Hong Kong - AD_UKC117_MetaG | ecosystem: Engineered > Bioreactor > Anaerobic > Digestate...
AAGGGAAACGGCCGTGCGGGTAAGCGTTTCCGCCTCCACGTAATCGCCCAGACGTTGAGCCAGCAGGCCGGCGGCCGCCAGAGCACGCGCCCTCACGGCCGTTTCCCCCTCACTTTGCGCCAGAGCGCGGTCCAGCCATAAACGCCCTTCGCGCAGGTAAGAGCGCGTATGCCAAAACGGAAACAGCGCCACGGCCATTTCTAACCCTTGCGCCGGAGAATATTCGATGCTCCATTCCAGCGCCGCCCGAAAGTTATTCTGCTCTGCTTCCAGCAGTTCCAGCCACGCCGCCTGTTCCTGGCCGACCAGTCCGGCGGCGGCCAGTTTAGCCAGACCGAGAAAGTAGTCGGCGTGGCGGCTGGCCAGCAGAGCGGTTTCGCCGTTTTCGGCCAACCGCTCCAGCGCATAGTGGCGAATGGTACGCAGCATGACAAAGCGGATTTCCGGCACGGCCGTATCGCTGCGCCGCACCAGGTTGTTATCGAGTAGGCTTTCCATGCTTTCCAGCAGGTCGGGTGCGCCGGGTCCGATCTGGCACACCGCTTCGGCCGCTTCTAGCGTAAAGCCAGACACAAACACACTCAAACGGACAAAAAGACGCTGCAAATCCTCATCCAGCAGATCGTAGCTCCACTGGATAGCTTTATGCAGCGTTTGGTGATGAGCGGTGGTGCTGCGCCCGCCGTTCTTCAACAGGCGCAGCGGTTTGCCGGATACGTCGCTGAGCTGCTGCAGCAGCCGCTGTGGGGACAGCAGCCGCACGCGGGCGGCGGCCAGTTCAATAGCCAGCGGCAGGCCATCCACCTGGCGGCAAATGGCGGCCACGGCCGTTTCATTGTCCGGCGTCAGGGCAAAATCTGGCATGATGGCTTGCGAGCGGGCCACAAACAAGCGAACGGCCGGGTTGTCCGCCAGGAGACCCGGCTCCGGCGGCAGAAGGGGATCGGGCGGCAGCAAGGGGGCAAGCACGTAGCGCTGCTCGCCGCGCAGCCGGAGCGGGGCACGGGATGTCACCAGGATTTTGAGGTAAGGGCAGGCATGCAGCAAATCCAGAACGGTAGGCGCAGCGGCCAGCAGCTGCTCGAAGTTATCCAGCACCAGCAGCGCGCGCCTGTTCTGCAGCCTCTGGGTAAGCTGCCGTAAGGGGGATGTCTGGTGCTGGCTGGCTGGCACGCCTAGCGTGCGAGCAATGGCTACCGACACCAGACTGGGATCGGCAATGCCAGATAGGGCAACGTAATAAACGTTGCCTTCGAAGACGGCCTGTAAGGTCTGGCCAATCTGGAGGGCCAGCCGGGTTTTGCCGACACCCGGCGGGCCAAGCAGCGTGAGCAGGCGCACATCTTTGTGCTGTAAGAAGGTGGAAACGGCCGTAATTTCCCGTTCCCGGCCAATCAGCGGGGTCAGGGGTGTGGGCACTGGGGCTTCAGAAAAGGGAGCCGGTTCCGGCGTTTGCCAGATAGGGACGCTGCTGGCGCCGCGAATGTGTTGATAGAGGGCGGTTGTTTCGGGTGTTGGGGGGATGCCCAACTCGTCAACCAGGATGCGTTTGCAGCGTTCATACTCGGCCAGGGCGGCGGCGCGCTGCCCCCGTTTGGCCAGTGTGCTCATCAACAGGCGTACCGCCGCTTCGTTCCAGGGGTCCAGGGCCAACTGCTGGCGCGTGGTGTGCAGGGCCAGGTCATCCTGGCCGCGCCGGGCATAGGCGGTGGCTAACTGCCCCAGCGCCTCAATCGCTTGCAGCCGTAGTCGTTCGCGGGTGAAGATCAGCCATTCCTCAAAGGGCACACTTTCCGGCAAAGAGAACCCGGCCAGCAAATCGCCCCGGTAGAGGGCAGTGGCCTGGGCCAGAAGGGAAAGGCAGGTATCGCAGTCGGCCAGGTCAGAGTGGGCGTGGCTCTGGTACTGGCGAATCAGGCTGATAAAGTGAGCGATGTCTAACCAGTGGTCGCTTGCCGGGTTGAACTGGAGGGTTTCGCGGGTGATGAGGAGGTGGGGGGGAACGGCCGTCGCATCGCCAATTACCACGCGCAAAGTAGCCAACGCCTGCCGCAAACTTTTGCGGGCGGCCGGATTGGGGCTGTTCGGCCAGAGCAGCGCCGCCAGTTCGTCGCGCGAAAGAGCGTGGGGGGCAGGGGCCGGCGCGCAGAGTGTTTCACAAGCCAGATAAACGAGCAGCGCCCGAACTTTATCATACCGCCAATTGGTGAGGGGCTGTTCGGCCTGCGTCACCTGAAATGGCCCGAAAAAGTGCATGGTTAAGCGGCTCATAGTGCCACATTATAGCCAATTTTGTATTTGCCGGATTTTTTGACCATCTTTTGGCGTTTTGTTGGCGTTTGTGCCGTATCCTATACGAATCACTGACAAGGAGTGTATAAATGAGTTTCAAGCAATTTCTTAAAATCTCTTTATTTGGTTTACTTTTTTGGCTGGTGGCCTGTGGCGGTGGGCAGGAAGTCAGCTTTAGCACGGCAAATATTGCCGATGCCCGCCTGAGCAAGGATGACACGGGCGCTCAGTCTACCACGACGTATGCGCCCAGCGATACGTTTTACCTGATTGTGGATCTGGCGAACGCGCCGGATGATACAAAAGTGAAAGCAGCGTGGACGGCCGTTTCCGTAACCGGCGCTGATCCCAACACTGTTCTGGACGACGTGGAGTTGACCAACGGCAGCGGCACGCTGACCTTCGACCTGAAAAACGATGGCCCCTGGCCGGCTGGCGACTATCAGGTGGAGTTGTTTTTGAATGGGGAATCGGTTCGCACGCTGCCGTTCCGGGTTTCGGGCGGTCTGGCGCAGGGCGAAACCCCGGCAGAACCCACGGCGGAAGCGCAGCCTGAAGCGACGGTGGAAACGGCCGTCGCCAGCGGCGCCATCACCAGTCTGGAAGAGGCCAAGTCGGCCGTTATCCAGATCGAAGCCGAAGGCACCTTTGTAGACCCCGAAGTGGGCACGCTCTACAACGCCGCCGGACGCGGTTCCGGCTTCATCATCGACCCCAGCGGTATTGCCGTCACCAACAACCACGTCGTGACCGGCGCCGCCTTGCTGAAAGTGTGGGTGGGCGGCGAAAGCAGTCCCCGCAACGCCCGCATTTTGGGCGTGTCCGAATGCGCGGATCTGGCCGTCATCGACATCGAAGGGGATGGTTTTCCTTACCTGGATTGGTATGACGGATCCATCGACGTAGGGCTGGACGTGTATGCCGCCGGTTTCCCGCTCGGCGACCCGGAATATACCCTTACGCGCGGCATTGTCTCCAAGGCGCGCACGTCGGGCGAAACCAGTTGGGCTTCGGTGGATGACGTGATCGAACACGACGCGACCATCAATCCGGGCAACTCTGGCGGCCCCCTGCTGACCAGCAACGGCGAGATTGTGGCCATCAACTATGCCGGTTCGGACAGCACCAACCAGTATTTTGCTATCGCCCAGGCGCAGGCGCTGCCAGTAATTGAGCAACTGCGCGCGGGAAGTGACTATCTGTCCATTGGGGTGAACGGCACGGCCGTTAACGATGGGCAAAGCATCTCCGGCATCTGGGTTTCCTCCGTCAAATCCGGTTCTCCGGCCGACGAAGCAGGCGTCAAAAGCGGCGACATTATCACCAGCCTGGAAAATCTGATCCTGGCGGTGGATGGCAGCATGGCCGACTACTGCGACATTCTGCGCACGCACAACCCAGACGACAAACTGGCGCTTGAGGTATTGCGGTTCGCCAGCGAAGAGGTGTTGGAAGGTCAGTTAAACGGCCGTGAGCTGGAACAATCCTTCTCCTTTGCCCAAACCCTGGAAGAAGAAGCCAGCAACAACGACAGCGCCAGCACCGGCAGCAGCGCCACCACCTACGCGGATTACACGGCCGTTACCGACGATTCCGGCCAGATGACCCTGGAAATCCCCACCACCTGGAGCGCCGTGGACGGCAGTGCCTGGGAACTGGACGGCGATGTGATCGGGCTTTCCGTAACGGCCGCACCGGACCTGGACAGCTTCCTAAACACCTGGAACACGCCTGGCGTCTTCTTCGGCGCTACCGACCAGTTTGACCTCTCGGTTGACGAACTGCTGGACGCCTTTGAATTCAGCTCCGACTGTACCAGCGGCGGCGAACGCAGCGACTACAGCGATTCCGTCTACACCGGCAAGTACGACTTCTGGCTCAACTGCGGTGGCACCGATACCATGCTGGTCGTCATGGTCGCCGAGCCTGCCGATCTCAGCTACTCGGCTCTCGTTATGGTGCAGGTCGTCAGCGATGCCGATCTGGATGCGCTAGACCACATTCTGAACTCCTTCATCGTCAACAACTAGCAAGAGCCGCTTTTTAGTAGACTTTGGCCTGGAGCGCCGGCGATTTGCCGGCGCTCCTTTATACCAATGTGATGAAGGTTGCGAAGCTATGGCTTCCAAGCAGTTGGCACAAGAATACCAGTCTTATCTCATACGTTTCCGGCGCATCAAAGAAGAACCGCTCGTCTGGCATATTTCCGTGCAAGATGTACGCACCGGAGAATGGCACCACTTTACCGATATGGCCCGGCTTTTTGAGTTTGTAAACCAGGAACTGGCCATAAACGCCGCCCCGTCGCTCGACGAATAGCAGAAACGTCAGCCTGCGAAGGCATCGCCATCGTAAAAGGCAGGCTGCCAGTCCCGTCCGGCGATCACAGCAGCGCCGCGATAGCCAGCAAACGGCGTGAACGAAAAAAGCGTCCAGGCGGCGGCCGCCGCTTCGCTGCCGCGAATACGAATCAAGCGCGCCGGTTCACCGGGCAGCAGCGAGACGTCAAATTCATCCAGCGGACAGGAAAGACCCTCGCCTATCGCTTTGATGTAAGCCTCTTTACGGGTCCAGCAGTTGAAGAATGCCTCCGGCACTTGCTCTGGCGACACAGTAAGAAACTGGGCGTATTCGACGGCCGAAAAGTAGCGGTGCGCGATATCGGACATTGCCTGGTATGTGCGTATCTGCTCGATATCCACGCCCACGGCCGTTTCCCAACAAAAGCCCAACAGCATCTTCCCCTGGCTGTGAGACACATTGAACTGCAGCTCTGTGGCGCTGCCGAGGGTCGGTTTGCCAAACTCGCCATACTCAAACGCTACCGCCCGCGGGTCAAGGGCCAGGTAACGGCCAAGCAGCAGGCGCAGCATCCCTCGACCGACGACAAATGCCTGCCTGTCTTTTTCGAAGTAAAACTTCGCCGCCCGCTCCTGCTCGGCAGCGGAGAGGATGTGCCAGAATCGTCGGGTTTCTACGGCCGTGCGCTGCAGCGATACACGCCAAAAGTCCACGCGCCGGATGGGCAAATGCAGGTGGGGGGGCGGGGATAACCAAGCATTCATAGCGAGACAGGTAACAGACAGCACAGGAAATGTTGTCACCTTGTTATACCCGACGAGGAGGGGGGCGGCAAGACGGCCGTTTTCCCCTGGTCTATGCCTCTAACAGTAAAGTTTCCGGGTCTTCCACCAGTTCCTTCACACGGACCAGGAACTGCACAGCCTCACGGCCGTCTACCAGCCGGTGATCATAGCTCAGCGCCAGATACATCATCGGGCGGATGACCACTGCGCCATTTTGGGCCACTGGCCGCTCCTCGATGCGATGCAGCCCCAGAATACCCACCTGCGGCGGATTCAAAATCGGGGTGCTCAACATGGAGCCAAACACGCCGCCATTGGTGATGGTAAACGTGCCGCCGCGCAGCTCCTCCAGTGCCAGGGAGCCATCCCGCGCTTTCTGCGCCAGATCCCGGATGTCACGCTCGATTTCGGCAAACGTCTTGCGGTCGGCATCCCGCACGACGGGCACGACCAGTCCTTCTGGCGCTCCTACCGCCATGCCGATGTCGTAATAGTGCTTCAACACCATCTCATCGCCGTCAATTTCGGCGTTGAGCTGCGGAAAGGTCTTCAGCGCGCCGATGACGCCCTTCACAAAGAACGACATGAAGCCCAGCTTCACGCCATTCCGTTCCTGAAAGGCAGGGCCGCGCCGCTGGCGCAAGGCGATGACGGCGCCCATGTCCACATCGTTGAAGGTGGTGAGCATGGCGGCCGTTTGCTGCGCTTCTACCAGACGCCGGGCAATGGTGCGGCGGCGGCGCGAGAGGCGCACGCGCTCTTCGCGGTGGTCGGGCGCTGGCTGAGGTTCGGTTTCTGGCGGAGGAGGGGAAACGGCCGTTTGCGCTTCCGGCTTTTCCTTTTCCTGTTCCTGCTGCAAGTAGCTTTCTACATCCTGGCGGGTGACACGGCCGTGTGTGCCGCTGCCCTCGATTTGCCCCAAATCGACGCCTTTTTCTCCGGCCAGCCGTCGGGCAACCGGCGTAACCGGCGCAGGGGTTTCTTCACGGGTGGGGGCGACGCTCGTGGTGGCAGGTGTGGCTTTGTGCGGCGGCGCGCCGGGTACAGGAGGTTCAGTGTCGGCGACGGCCGTTTTCGGGGCAGCAGGCGCAGCGCCAGCGGACCCATTGCTGCCGTCGGCCGCAATCTCGGCCAGCACTTCGCCAATTTGCACATCCTCGCCCGTTTGCCGTTTGATGGTTTGCAGCACGCCCGCCGCCTCCGCTCCCACTTCGATATCTACTTTATCGGTTTCCAGGTCCACCAGCACATCGCCAATGGCGACTGCATCGCCCTCTTGTTTGTGCCACTGGCCCACGGTGGCTTCCACTACAGATTCGCCTAGTTCGGGGACGGTTATTTGGATGGTCATGTATCAATTCCTCACGAGATTCTATGGGTTGTTGAATGCGTATTCCGTAATGGCCTGCTGGTTGCGCCGGTGCCACGTAGTAGAGCCTTCGGCGGGGCTGGCGCGGCGGGGGCGGCCGATGTAGCGCAGGGGGAAACGGCCGTCACTCATCTCCATCAGGCACGGCCGGGCAAATTCCCACGCGCCCATGTTTACCGGCTCTTCTTGCAGCCATACCAGTTCCGTCAGGTGCGGATAAAGGGCCAACTGCGCTTCGATAGCCGCTTTCGGAAACGGGTACAACTGCTCGACACGTATCAGGGCCACGGCCAGCGTGTCCTCTTCTGCCAGAAGACGCTCCTGAATTTCCACCAGATCCACAAACACCTTGCCGCTGCACAAGACCAGACGGCGCACGTCATCGGGGCGCGTCTGGGCCAGCTCGTCGGGCAGCACGGGCTGCCAGCCGCCTTCGGCGAGCTGGCGCGGCGCAGACGCCGCACGGGGATGGCGCAGCAGGCTTTTGGGCGTCATCACCACCAGAGGAAGCGGGTCTTCCGCGAGAACGGCCGTTTGCCGCCGCAGCAAATGAAAATATTGCGCCGCCGTGGTGGGATAAGCGATGCGGATGCTCGTCTTGGCGGCCATCTGCAAAAAACGCTCCAGCCGCCCGGTGGAATGGTCCGGCCCCTGCCCTTCGTACCCGTGTGGCAGCAGCAGCACCAGCGAGGGTGTCTGCTCCCACTTCGCTTTGCCTGCCACCACAAACTCATCGATCATGGTCTGCGCGGTATTAATGAAGTCGCCATACTGTGCCTCCCACATCACCAGCCGGCCCGGAGCCTGAATGTTGTAGCCATACTCAAAGCCCACCGCGCCGTTTTCCGACAGCGGGCTGTTGTGGATTTCAAAGGCGGCCTGCGCCTGGGGAATCGTTTGCAGCGGGCAGTATTGGTCGCCCGTTTCGCTGTCGTGGAAGACGGCGTGGCGCTGGCTGAAGGTGCCGCGCTCCACGTCTTCGCCGGTGAAGCGCACGGCCGTTCCCTCCGCCAGAATAGAAGCCAGAGCCAACTCCTCGGCGGTGGCCCAATCGATACTCGCCTCGTCTGGCTCGGCCAGGGCTTCGGCCCGTTTTTGGCGGGCGCGGGCCATTTTTTTGTCTAGCTGGAAGCCTTCGGGCAAGGCAAGCAGGGATTGGTTAAGGGTGCGGAGAGTGGCGAGGGAAACGGCCGTTTCCGCCTGCCGTGCCGCGCCGGGCGGCGGAGGATCCAACTGCGGCTCTAGTTCGTCGGCCACCTCTTCAGCCGCCAACGATTCGTACTGCTGCTGCAATTCGGTCTGGAAGCGCTCCTGAAGGGCGGCGGCCTCGTCGGCCGTTACTTCCTGGCGCGCGGCCAGTGTCTCCGCCAACTGCTGACGCACCGTGGGCTGCTCATCAATACGCGCATACATGCGCGGCTGCGTGAAGCGTGGTTCATCGCCCTCGTTGTGGCCATAACGCCGGTAGCCGATCAGGTCGATCAAAAAATCTTTCTGGAATTTTTCCCGGTAGGCAATGGCCAATCGCGCCGCCTCGATGCACGCTTCGGCATCGTCGGCGTTGACGTGGACGATGGGAATTTTGAACCCTTTGGCCAGATCGCTGGCGTAGAGCGTGCTGCGCCCTTCGTGGGCGTCCGTCGTAAAACCAAGCTGGTTGTTGGCGATAATATGCACCGTCCCGCCCACTTCATAGCCGGGCAAGTCGTGCATATTTAGGGTTTCTGCGACGATGCCCTGGCCAGGGAAAGAGGCGTCGCCGTGGATGAGAATAGGCAGGGTAATGGTCGGATCAAACTCTGGCGGGCCGGGCTGATCTACGCGCGTGCCGGCGGCGCGGGCCATGCCCATAACCACTGGATTGACGTATTCGAGATGGCTGGGATTGGGAGCCAGCTTAACGACCAGGTCGAACACTTCGTCGGCGTCTACGTCTATCTCGGAACGGCCGCCAGCATGGTATTTCACGTCGCCGGTCCAGCCCATGACGTTGCGTTTGTCGTAGAAGTCGCGCTGGGCGGGGTCTTTGAACATGGTGAGGATCTGGTCATACGGCCGTCCTAACACGTGGGCCAGCACATTCAGCCGCCCCCGGTGGGCCATGCCTAGCAAGATAGAGCGAATGCCGGTTGTGGCCGCATGACCCACAATTTCATCCAACATAGGCACCATCATGTCCAGCCCTTCAATCGAGAAGCGCGTTTTGCCCGGAAAGACGCGGTGCAAAAACTGCTCGAACACTTCCACCTGCGTCAGCCGTTTCAGCAGGGCGGTGAAGTCGCAGGGGGTATGCGGCGGCCGGAAGTGACGCGATTCGGCCATCTGGCGCAGCCAGCGGCGCTCCTCGTGGTTGCGTAAGTGGTCGTAGTCGTAGCCGATGGTGGTGGAGTAGATGGCGCGCAGCTGCTCGATGGCGGCGAGGGCATTCTGGGCGCTGGCGGTCACCGGCCCGCCGATGATGCTGGCGGGCAATTGGCGCAGATCGGCTTCCGTGAGGCTGTGATAGCTGAGGTCCAACGAGGGTTCGCCGGGCGGCGGGCTGCCGAGGGGGTCGAGTTGGGCCGCCAGGTGGCCGAATTCGCGGACGGCCTGGGCCAGATTGACGGCGGCCATGATTTTGTCGGTGGCGGGGGAAACGGCCGTTTGCCTCGCAGCCGGGATACGGCCGTCGCCGCTCATCATCTGCCGCAAAGTCTGTTCATGCTGGCGAAAAAAGGATTGTGTATTCTGGTCCAACGCCTGGGGATTCTGCTCGTACTGGGCAAACAGATCAAGCAGGTAAGCGGCATTGGGGCCGTGAAACTCGCGCCACAAATTGGTAGTCATTTTTACCCGGATTCCCTTGCTTTTCAGCGCGGTGTCTTGCTGTGGTTCTTTCTAACTGTTATAGGCGGCGCTCAGGCCGGAGAGCTTTTCATGCGTCAGGCGCGCTGCACTCAGATGATGGCGCACCACGTCGCGTACATCGTCGGGTAGATCCGTGTCCATTGCTTCCATATACTCTTCCAGAACGTGGTTGGCGCTGTCTGCGGCCTCGGTCATAACCGGGCCTTCACCTTCGGTGACGGTGGCTTTGAGCGTAACCCAGGCGCGCTGCACCAGGCTGCTGCCATCGGCGGCCGTGGCCGGGTCGCCATCATGGCGGACAACGAGGTTGGCGAGTTCGGCGGCGAAGCCTTTGTACTGTTTGGCGTAGTCTTGGAGCAGCGTGCGGTTGGTGGGGTCTTCGAGGCGGGTAACGGCCGTTTCATATACTTCTGCCACGCCGTAATCCGCGGCAATCAGGTCATTCAGCCGGTCAATGACGGCTTTCATTTCATCTGTTTTCACAAAATTTGTCCCGGCTCTCCCCTGAGCGTTTACCATTTCGTGATTTTTCATGGAATTCATCTCCGTGGGTAAATGTTGCGTTGTCGGGCGTGTGGGCTGGCGCTGATGCGCTGCCAGCCACCATCACGCCAGCATTTGGCTTCACCGTAACATGGCGGCAGCAGAGGCTCAATGTACCCTGATACAGGCAGGGGATATATGAGGGGAAACATTTTAGATAGAAGTTCCTGCACCGCGTTTCAACGGTTAAAAGAAAAAGAACCGGCCAAACTACCACCCCTCCCTGATAAAAGGTAGGGATTTCCCCCCCATAAAGTAGGAGGACTACCCATATGGCAAACGGCCGTTTCCCGGCATACTGGGGGTATCCTTTCATATTCATTTTTACTCATCGCCGCCACAAGGAAGAGAATCTCAAGATCCTCAATGCCACCAGGACACTATCACGTTGGAAGAGGTGTGTTGTGTACCTGAAATGAAGACCAAGAAATACCTCGGTCAACCAACTAATTCCCCAAATAGGAGTACGAGACTATGATTCGTATTTTGCTTGCACATCCCTCTCGCCTGGTATCCGATTCGTTGCGGTCTGCTTTAGACGAAGAAAGTGACGTTTACGTAGTTGGGTGCGCGACCTCCGCCGAAGAGCTGCGCTTTCTTCTCCCCCACGGCAATGTCGTCCTGTTGGGCCTGGAGCTGGAAGACGTATCCGCCTTTGAGCTTCTCTCCGAAATGCGTACGGCCCATTCCCACGTTAAAGTCATCATTCTGGGCGTGGACGATCGCCTGCAAACGATTCTTCGCTACATTGAAGCGGGCGCGGCTGGTTACATTCTACAGAATGAATCCGTGGACGACATGGTGCAGAAGCTCGTCGCGGCACACGAAGACCGGGCGATTATTTCGCCAACCGTCGCCGCTGCCCTGATGGAGCGCCTCTCACAGCTGACGAACCGTGAACTACCAATGTCTTATATTGAAGCGCGGGAATCCCAGTTCAGCGAACTGACTCCGCGCGAACAGGAAGTGCTGCAACTCATTACCGAAGGCTGCACGAACCAGGAAATTGCCAATGAGCTTGTAGTGGAATGTGGCACGGTGAAAAACCATGTACACAACATTTTGAAAAAGCTGGAAGTTAACAGCCGGCATGAAGCCGCCTCTGTGTTTCGGATGCAGCAGCCGGCGATGGCCACGGCCGTTTAATCTTCTCCTACTATGTGTTCTCTCGGCCTCGCCTGCCTGTTACCCGGATGGGCGAGGCCGTGAAGTCGATATCTTTTCTCTCAATCCAATTCAAAAAAAGGAAACGATGACCATGATCAGAGTAGCTTCAACCTCCAAGACGTCCGGTGTAGCCGGAGCAATTGCCCACTCAATCCGCGAAAGCGGGCAGGCACAGATTCAAGGTATTGGTGCAGGCGCCGTAAACCAGATGATGAAAGCGACTATTCGGGCGAAACACTTTTTGTCCGAAGAGGGCACAGACATCGTCTTTACCCCCGACTATGTCGAGGTAAGCATTGATGGGGAAATGCGCACGGCACTTCGTCTGACGGTTACGCCCACGGTCGATGGCTGGGTTCCGGCTGCCAACAACGTAGCGGTGGGTGGCCTGAATCCGATACCGGCCGATTACTAAAGTTGAGATGGGGTGCAGGTCCATTAAGTTAAGTGCACCTGCGCTTGCAGCGAGACAACGGGCAAAAAGGAGAAACGGAATGCCTTACGAAAATGTGTCTGATCTGCCCAAACAAGTACGCGACAATCTCCCGAAGCACGCACAGGAGATTTACAAATCTGCCTACAACAGCGCCTGGGATCAGTACGACAAGCCTTCCGAACGGCGTGGCGATGACAGCCGTGAAGAGACGGCGCACAAAGTAGCCTGGGCTGCCGTGAAAGATAAATATGAAAAGGATGATGACAACGGCCGTTGGGTAAAAAAGGACGAATAGTTCTTACCCTCAGGTTGGAATCGGTCTAGCACCCCCTGGTGGGGAATTGTTTCCCCACCAGGGTTGTCCAGCCTCCAGTCATGGTCGTTCTGCTTGCTTTTGCGCTGACACTTCTGTTAGCCGTTTTAATCTCTGCCAGAGCAGAGCGTACCGCACTCTCAATTCCCGTACTTTTTGTGCTTGCCGGCATCGCCATTGGCCCCGGCCTGATGAATTTTATAGACCTGGAACCGGAAACACCGGGCATTATTCTTTTTGTGGAGCTGGCTTTGTTTGCTGTGCTGCTGGTGGACGGCATGCACATTGGTCTGCCAAAGCTGCAAGAAGTGTGGCGGCTTCCAGGCCGGGTGTTGTTGATTGGCCTGCCGCTGACGTTGGGGTTAACGGCCGTGTTAGCCCACACCGCACTGAGCATAACCTGGTCACAGGCTCTGCTGGTGGCCGCCATTCTCAGCCCCACCGATCCTGTCTTTGCTTCCGCCATCGTGAATCGTAAGGAAGTGCCGGCTTCCCTGCGGCGCTTGCTAAACGTTGAGAGCGGCCTCAATGATGGCCTGGCGCTGCCCCTTGTGCTTACGCTCCTGGCCATCGTGGGTGTCGAAGCCTTTGCACTGCCAGCCTGGATACTGGAAGTGGTATGGGGTGTAGTGTTAGGTGTGGCGCTGCCCTGGGTAATTTTTCGCCTGGAAGGCAGCCGCATCTTTGAAACCAGCCACATTTATACGCCTATCCTGCTTATCACCCTGGGCTTGCTGTTGTTTGCCCTGGCCCGTATGCTGCATGCCAACCTGTTTTTGGCCGCGTTTTCTGCGGGCATTACCACGGCCACGCTAAACCACAAGTTGCAGGAAGCGTTCAGACCGCTGGGCGAGGTAGTAGCCGAACTGTTAAAGCTGGCCGCTTTGCTTGTCTTTGGCGCCCTTCTGTCGGTGCATTTTTTGGAGGATCTGACCTGGCTGGAAGTGGTTTTTGCTTTTTCGGTGCTGTTGGTGGCACGGCCGTTAGCCGTCTTTCTGGCTTTGCGCGGCAGCCACCTGGGTATGCAAGAATCCGTGGCCGCCGCCTGGTTTGGTCCGCGCGGCTTTGCGTCGGTGGTGTATGGCTTATATTTGTTTACATCCGGCGTGCCGCAGGCCGGGATGCTTTTCCACGCCATCTCTACAGTCATCATCATTTCTATAGTGGCCCATTCCTCCACAGACGTTATCGTCGCCCGCTGGGTGACGCAAGAGAAAGAAGAGGGCCAGGAACAAACGGGACAATCAAGAAAAACAGCGGCTAAAAATCTGTAAAAAAAGCTGCTAAAGGATGGAGATAGATGCAAACTCGAAAAGTACCTCACTGGTTATGGGCTGGACTGTTGGGACTGCTGGTTGTGCTGGCGGCCTGCGCGGATGCTGAAACCCCCACGCCCGCACCCACGCTGCCGCCCGAAAACACCGGCCAGAACACTGGCGGACAGGCTTTTGTGGATGCGGTGGATGTGACGGTGATCCAATCGGCGCCGCCGCAGGTGCAGGCCACTGTCAGCGGCAATTTTAGTGATGGCTGTACCAGCCTGAACACGATCAACGTGCAGCGGCAGGACAACGCTTTTCTCATCGACGTGGTGACGAATCACACCACGGAGGGAGCCTGCACGCAGGCGTTGGTTCCGTTTAGTGAAACGGTGGCGCTGGACGTGCAAGGACTGCCCCCCGGAACTTACATGGTGCTGGCGGGCAGCGCCACGGCTTCGTTTACGCTGTCGGGGGACGGCACGCCGGCGGATAATAATGCGCCTGCCGCCACACCCGACCTGAGCGGGGCCAGCCTGACGCTGGACACGGCCACCGCCCAGCCGGGCCAGAGCGTTATTCTGGATGGGGCGGGCTTTCCGGCTAACACGGCCGTTCAAATCGGTCTGGGTCCGTTGGATTCGGAGTATACGATTGTCGGCAGCGCCCAGACGGGGGCAGACGGCCGTTTCACGACCACGGCCAATGTGCCCGCCACCGTGCAGCCCGGCGAGCAGTGGATCTATGTGGCCGAAGTGAACAACGCCACCGTGCTGGCCCCGCCGCTAACCATTGCGGCCAGCGGCGACACCGGCCAGCCCGCCGCCCCGACCACCAATCCCACAGCCAGTCAGCCGGGGCAGGAAGGGGTGAACGTGCCCACAAACGGCCTGTTTAACCGCACGCAGATGTTCCTGATTGCCCTGGAAGACGGGGGGCAGAGCGGCCAGCTCATTGGGTGCAACGACAGCGTGGTGCCCGTGGTTATCGACATCGCCCCGACGGAAGCGCCACTGACGGCCGCGCTGACGCAGCTGCTGAGTTTGAGCGAGCAGTATTATGGGCAGTCTGGCCTCTATAATGCCCTGTACCAATCCGACCTTACGCTGCAAGGGGTGAACATTACCAACCGGGAAGCGACCATTAATCTGGCCGGCAGCATTCAGTTGGGTGGGGTTTGCGATGATCCGCGCGTGGTGGCGCAGATTGAGCAGACGGCCTTGCAGTATGATACGGTGGACCGGGTTTCTATTAATCTGAATGGACAGCCGCTGAGTTCGCAAATTGGCGGGCGCGGCTAGTGGAGGCAGTGGTATGCGACGTTTCTTTCTGTTTTTTGTGTGGCTCACGGCCGTTTGCCTGTTGGCAGCCTGCGGAGCGGATTCATCGGCCAACGCAACGCCGGACACGGGGGTAACGGCCGTTGCCCTGCCCACGGCCGAACCTACCCAGACGCCGATCCCTGCACCCACTGAACCAACACCTACGGCTGCCGCCCCGCCGCCACCTACGGCCGAACCAACAGAAGCACCAACGGCCGTGCCCACAGAAGAACCGACGCCCGAACCGACGGCCATGCCCCCTCTCACACCTACCGGAGAAGTTAACAGTGCCAGCCTGGCGCTGATCGCTGATGGTTTTACCTCGCCGGTCGGTCTGACGACGGCGCGGGATGGGAGTGATCGCTTGTTTGTGGTGGACCAGATTGGGCAGATTAAGATTGTGACCGTTGACGGGGAGGTTTTGCCGGTTCCTTTTCTGGATATTCGGGATCGGCTGGTGACTTTGAATGAAGGGTATGATGAGCGCGGGCTTTTAGGGCTGGCTTTTCATCCGGCGTTTGCGGATAACGGCCGTTTCTACATCTATTACAGCGCTCCTCTGCGCGCCGACGCGCCCGTCGGGTATGACCACACCAGTTACCTGGCCGAATACACGGTAGATGCGAACAACCCGGACCAGGCCGACCTGGCTTCGGAGCAAATCATTCTGCAAATAGATGAGCCGCAGGCCAACCACAACGCCGGGTCCATTGCTTTTGGTCCGGATGGCTACCTTTACGTGCCTCTGGGCGATGGCGGCGGCGCAAACGACAACGACGAAGGCCATGTGGCCGACTGGTACGAAGCCAATGAGGGCGGCAACGGCCAGGATATCGCGCAAAACCTTTTGGGCAGCATCTTACGCCTCGATGTGGACAACGAAGGGACAAACGGCCGTCGTTATGCCATCCCGCCCGACAACCCCTTTACCGATCAGCCCGGCGCGGAAGAGGTTTGGGCCATCGGCTTTCGTAATCCTTACCGCCTTTCCTTCGATATGGGCGGCGAACACGCCCTTTTTGTCGGTGACGCCGGGCAAGATTTGTGGGAAGAGGTGAGTATGGTCGAAGGAGGCGGTAATTATGGCTGGAATGTACGCGAAGGCGCCCACTGCTTCAGCACTTCCCAGCCAAATCAATCCCCGGACAGCTGCCCGGACACCGACGCTGACGGCCGTCCGCTGGTGGACCCCATTATCGAATACCAAAACGCCAACGCCACAGGCGGGTTGGGGTTGGTTGTGATTGGGGGCAACATCTATCGGGGCAGCGAGATGCCTCAATGGGACGGTTTATACATTTTTGGCGATTGGAGCACCTCGTTTGGTCAGGGAGATGGCACGCTGCTGGCAGCGGAACCCCCCGCCGCCGCTGGCGGTATGTGGATGGTGCAAGAAGTAAGCATTGCCAATCGGCCAGACGGCCGTTTAAACGAATTTTTGCTCTCCTTCGGCCAGGACAGCATGGGCGAACTATACATTCTCACCAGCGAAACGGCTGGTCCCAGCGGCAGCACCGGCAAAGTATACAAGCTAATGCCTTAGGGCAGGTGCCCGAAGCCTTCGGGAAGGTGCCCGAGACCTCCGGGTAGGTGCCCGAGACCTTCGGGTAGATGCCCGAGGCCTTCGGGAAGGTGCCCGAGGCCTTCGGGAAGGTGCCCGAGACCTTCGGGAAGGTGCCCGAGACCTTCGGGAAGGTGCCCGAGGCCTTCGGGAAGGTGCCCGAGACCTTCGGGAAGGTGCCCGAGGCCTTCGGGAAGGTGCCCGAGACCTTCGGGCAGATGACCGGAACCTTCGGCGTGATGACCGAAGCCTTCGGCATGATGACCGGAGCCTTCGGCGTGATGGCCGAAGCCTTCGGCATGATGACCGAAGCCTTCGGCGTGGTGACCGGAGCCTTCGGCATGGTGACCGGAGCCTTCGGCGTGATGACCGGAGCCTTCGGCGTGATGACCGGAGCCTTCGGCGTGATGACCGAAGCCTTCGGCGTGATGACCGAAGCCTTCGGCGTGATGACCGGAGCCTTCGGGTTAGTGAATAGACAAAAGGTAGAGCAGCTTATGCGCCAACTCATGATTAAAACTCCCCAAGAACAAGGTTCCCAGGTGCTGCAACTGGCGCAGCAACACAACGGCCGTAACGTTACCTTCCTGCAAGCCGTGGATGGCAGCGATCACCGTAATACTGTCATTGTTAATCTGCCCAACCGCAGCGTCGGCGACCTGCTGGCGGCCCTGGAAGAGCTGCCCGACATGGAAATGACGCTGCTGCCTCATTCCGTGCTGCCACTTTCACCGCCCGCTTCGGAAGTACCCACGTATATCAAGGAAGTTCAGCCCCGCAGCCCGGTAGAAATCTGGCTAAACGCCCAGCAAAGCATCGGTTCCTGGTCTAGTTTTTTGGGTTACACGGTGGCGGGCAGCATTATTATGTGGATTGCCATGTTTACAAACACGTTATACCTGCTGGTGGCGGCGATGTTGGTCTCTCCATTTGCGGGACCGGCCATGAATACGGCCGTAGCCACCGCTACCGGGGATAAAGCCCTGCTGCGCCAGAGCGTGCTGCGTTATTTCATCTCATTGGGGGTGATGGTCGTGGCGGCGGCCATCCTCAGCGAGGTGCTGGGATTAGAAACAGCCACCAGCACCATGATCAACGTCAGCGAAGTGTCGGCGGTGGCCGTATTTTTGCCCGTGGTGGCCGGAGCAGCCGGTGCTTTGAACCTGGTGCAGGCCGAAAACAGCAGTCTGGTGTCGGGAACGGCCGTGGGCATTCTGGTAGCCGCTTCCCTGGCTCCTCCGGCCGGTCTGATCGGCATGGCCGCTGCCATCCAGCGATGGGACATGGCAGTTAACGGCGTTTTTTTGCTGCTGCTGCAGTTGGTGGGCATCAATCTGGTCGGCACACTGGTCTTTCGGCGTTATGGCTTGTCGTCGCAGGGGGCGCGGTTTCGCCGGGGACACGCCCGGTACTATTATGCGTCGGTGATTGTATCGGTGGTGGTTCTAATTGGGCTGTTGGGGTGGCAATTTTCCAGCAGTCCGGCTTTGCAGCGCTCCACGCGGGCGCAGCGCGCGCTGCCCATAGCCGCGCAAGTGATCGATCAGCGCGGCGACGTGCGCCTGGTGGAAGCGAGCTTCCGCTTTACGCGCCCCACCAGCAGCCAGGAGGCCCCGGAAGCGCTGCTGGGGGTGGTATACGTGGAGAAAGTGGGGGAAACGGCCGTGTCCGATCAGGCACTTCAGCAGCAAATCGGTCAGGCCATCGAGCAAGAACTCCTCATCCAGGGCTTCAACGTCAAACCCCTTATCAGCGTCACCGTGCTGG
>Ga0116151_10002231_pt1 | contig 17955 bp, 8 predicted proteins | sample AD_UKC117_MetaG_FD_89893 | JGI IMG/M metagenome (GOLD analysis project Ga0116151, IMG submission 89893) | Active sludge microbial communities of municipal wastewater-treating anaerobic digesters from Hong Kong - AD_UKC117_MetaG | ecosystem: Engineered > Bioreactor > Anaerobic > Digestate...
AATTTTACTGACAGCACCCGCGTATAAAAACGCGTTATATTCGCAATCAGGCTCAACAACGTCAATCATAAAATGTCTGACTTGCGATTGCTCATCTAGCGACGGTTTTGCCGTGCCAATATCCATGCCTTTGTATATTTGCATAGAATCGGCTGAAATAATACATCTATTAAGTTTTTTAGCGAGAGTTAAAGCTACGTCGCTTTTTCCCACAGCGGTGGGTCCCGCTATACAAATCAATTTTGACATTTATTCACCGAGTTTTGTTTAAGGTTTACTAGATGCATCTAGCTATGTTTTTTGTTTTGGTTTTTGTTCAATTGCTTTTATATAAGCATTGTTTGAACTTCAAAGTACTTAGCATTTTTTGATATTTTTAATATTGCGTCATTACTCAAATTTATTTATAATCAATAATTTTTTCGTCTTTAAATAATTTATTGGCATTTTAGTTACTGAACGGATTTCGCTTTGATATTGATTTATCTATAATCTCTTAAGTAATACGAGTTCTCCAAATAATAGCCTTCTGATTTTTAAATAAACGAGTCATAAAATTTGAAAATTATATGAATTACTTGACTTGATGTATTTTGGAGCATTTGGTTAAAACTTCTTTTACGTATTTTCCAAGCTCATTCCCAAAAATGCTGCAGGAATAACGCTGAGTTTATAGGTATTGTGTCCAAATTCCCCTATCTCGAACCCGCCGTTAGCCAAATTATTTCTGCAGTACGTATCGTTTTTACCGTCGGTAACGTGAATATACGACGCGAAAAAATCGAATATCACTCAGGTCGCGAGTAAATATTTAAATTTTATTCTAAACAATCCTTTTGAACCATTTTTCAAATTCGACAATGCTGTAAACCACGACGATAGGTCGTCCGTGCGGACATTTGAGATTTTCCATATGGTCGAGTTCCGCTAAAAGAGAATAAACGTCGGCTCTGTCCAAAACATCGCCCGCCTTTACCGCAGCCTTACACGCGCGCCGAGCCAATAAATCGGCTGTGAGTTTGCTTGTGCTCATATCGAAATATCGAATATTGGTCAAAACTTCTTTTACGAACTTTTCCAAACTCATTCCCAAAAAAGCTGCGGGAATAACGCTGAGTTTATAGGTATTGTGTCCAAATTCCTCTATCTCGAACCCGCCGTTTGACAGGTTGGTTATGTTCTGCTGTATGTATCCGTTTTCGCCGTCGGTAACATGAAAAATATACGGAGCGATAAGCGGCTGTTTTGCTATCGTATTTGTCGCGCATTGCTTTAAATAAATATCGTACAAAATACGTTCATGCGCCGCGTGCTGATCGATAATAAATAAAAAATCTCCCCTTTCCAGCATTATGTATGTATCGAAAACAATACCGAGAAATTTTGCGTCGGAGAAAATCCCTTGCTGAGCTGTGCCGTCAACAAGTCTTGTAGGCTGCTCAACACGGCTTCTGTTATCTATTTCGGAAAAATCTTGATTAAGCGGAATTTCGCCGTTAATATTTGCCGTACGCTCAATTTTAGTTTTTTCAAAACCAATATTCGCAGCAATGGAAATGTCTCTCAAATATTCATTGTTGCCATTATTTCCCGCGTTTTTATCTGTCTTGTCATAACCTTTTTTAGAGTCAAATTCAAAAGCTGATGAGTTTTCTTTAATAGCTTTTGAAGCGGATTGAATAATATGAGGATTATTTTCGTCAATATTGTTTAAGCCGTGATTACCATTGATTTCATCATTATCGCAATTTATATTTTTTGAATTATCTTTATTTATATCTTTGTTCAGTCTAGCCGAAATTAATTCCAAAGCATATTCCGCGCCTTGAGAATTATTCGGGGGAAACATCGAAACATTGGCGTATTTGTTTTCATTGATAGGTTCTGTTTTGATTTCAATATTGCGTTTATATTGTTTTGTAGCGTTTGCCAGCGTATCTTTCGCTGCTAAATACGCCGCCATAAAAACGTCTTGTCCGTATAGAAATTTTACTTCAAGTTTGTTCGGGTGAACGTTAACGTCTATTTCGTCATACGGCAAATCCACGTACAACACGTAAAAAGGATATTGTCTTGTCATTAAATACGGCGCGTAAGCGTTTTTTAGCGCTGCCGAAACTATGGCGCAATTTACGTACCTGCCGTTAATGACAACGGTCTGCGCGGTAGTATTAGCTTTTGAATAATTTGATTCACCGATATATCCGTAAATTTTCACGTTTTTTGCCGATGATTCCACCGCCAAGCAGCTGTCGAGACATTCTTTGCCGTAAACTGTAAAAATCGCTTCTTCTATACCGCCGCCGGAAAAATCGTATATAGTTTTACCGTCCAATATGTACTTTATTTTTATTTTCGGGTTAGACAAAATTAATCTCGAAACAAAATTGCTTATTTCAGAGGCTTCCCTTGACGGGGTTTTTAAAAACTTTTTTCTCGCAGGCGTATTGAAAAATAAGTCGCAGACTTCTATTCTTGTGCCTGTATTCGCCGATACGGGTTGTTTTGATTCGATTTTTCCGCCGATAATATTAAGGCTTAATCCAACGTCGTCAAGCTCTGTTTTTGAAACAACGTTAATTTTTGACACCGAAGCAATGCTTGCCAAAGCTTCTCCGCGAAAACCGAGCGTGGAAATTGACGCCAAATCGTCCGCGGAAGAAATTTTGCTTGTGGAATGCGGCAAAAAAGCGTTAACAAGATCGTTTTTAGTCATGCCAGAACCGTTATCGTATACAAAAATGCGTTGAATACCGCCTTCTTCTATCTCGATGACTATTTCGGACGCATTAGCGTCGATACTGTTTTCAACCAATTCTTTGACAACCGACGCGGGTCTTTCCACCACTTCGCCTGCCGCGATTTTGTTGTAAACTTCACTTGTTAAAACATTTATTTTGTCCATTTTCCACCAAAAGTCTGTGTTAGTAATTGTCTTTTAAAATTTTTCTATTTTGCCGACTTTTATAAAAGTTGTTTTCTTTATAAATTTGCTTTCCCCGTATTCGTGATTGTACGTTTTTAATGATACATATCCCAAAACTAATTAAGCAAGTTAAAAGCTTTTAAAAAGAATTCTGATTTTAACTTTTTTATCTTTCTGCCTTAAATTCAATTTTTATTGAAATGGTTATTTTATGAAATCATAATCTTAGCTTAATTTTTATACTCATTCTATAGCTTTGCTTCAAAAAAATATTTTTTTAAAACTTATTTTTGATTTATCATATCGACTAGATCTTTCAAAATTTCAAACGCCTTGATCGGCGTACAGTTTTCAATATCTATTGTTTTTAAAACTTTTAAAATCTGCGTTTCATTAAGTCCGCGCGGTGCGGTTTCTTCTTTTTTTTGCGGAACTATATCGTGCTGCTCAAGTAGTCGTGAAATTTCTTTTGCTCTTGTTATAATAGGTTTCGGCACGCCCGCCAAAGACGCTACTTCTATTCCAAAGCTTCTGCTCGCGCCGCCGCGTGTGATTTTTCGTAAAAATACGATATTGTCGTTTATTTCTTTTACGCTGATTTTATAATTTTTTACGCCTTCAACTCTGCCTTCCAACTCTGTCAATTCGTGAAAATGAGTAGCGAAAAGCGTTTTTGCGGTTAATCTGGTGGAAATATATTCCAAAACCGCCCAAGCAATACTCAAGCCGTCAAAAGTCGCGGTGCCTCTGCCCACTTCATCCAAAATAATAAGGCTTTTGTCCGTCGCGTTGTTTATGATGTTTGCGACCTCAACCATTTCGACCATAAAGGTGCTTTGATTGAATGAAATATCGTCGCTCGCGCCTACGCGTGTGAAAATTTTATCAACTATAGGAATGACGGCGGTTTTCGCAGGCACAAAACAACCGATATGCGCCATAAGAGTAATCAAAGCGACTTGCCTCATGTACGTGCTTTTGCCCGCCATATTCGGTCCCGTTATTACCATCGTTCGGTTTTTCGCAGTGTCCAAAAAAGTGTCGTTGGCAATAAATTCGCCCGCTTTAATAAAACTTTCAACTATCGGATGTCTGCCGTCCACTATTTCCAAAGTTTGGTCAAGCGCGTTTATCTGCGGTTTGTTATAGTTTCTTTTGACTGAAACTTTCGCGAAACTGAGCAGAGCGTCGATAACGCCTATTGCGCTACCTATCTGCTGAAACTGCGGAACATAAACAAGCAGTTTTTCTCTTAATTCTGCGTAAAGCTCTTTTTCTAACGCAAAACTTTTTTCATCGGCGTTCAATATTGATTCTTCCAGTTCTTTCAGCTCGGGAGAAACGTATCTTTCGCCGTTCGTTAGCGTTTGCTTGCGTATAAAATCGGCTGGCGCAAGATGCTTGTACGAATTTGTTATTTCAAAATAATACCCGAAAACCTTGTTGTAGCCGACTTTCAGCGTCTTTATGCCTGTGCGCACACGTTCTTTTTCTTCCAACGCGGCAATCATGCCTTTTGAGTTTTGCGAAATCTCTGTCAAGTTGTCAAGTTGAGCATTATAGCCTTTCTTGATAAAACCGCCGTCTTTAACAGTCAACGGAGCGTTCTCCACTATCGCCGAAAAAATCATTTTTTCTACCGCGGTCACATCTGTCAAACGTTCTTTTAGCTTTTTTAATAACGGCGAACTACATTCGCTTAATAAGCTTTTGATTTTTGGCAAAAAAGTAAGCGAAATTTGGAGCGAATTACAGTCTCTGGGGCTAAACGTATTATAAGACAGTTTCGCGGTAATTCTTTCAATATCCTTTATTTGACTCAGTAGTTCGTCAAGCGAATCTCGTAATACGTAGCTATTAACAAATTCTTCAACCGCCGACAATCTTTCGTTTATTTTGTCCGCGTCCTGGAGCGGTCTTTCGAGCCACGAGGCTATCGCGCGTCCGCCCATACCCGTGCGGGTGTTGTCAATAAGCCAAATAAGGCTGCCTTTTCTTTTTTGTTCATGTCCCGATACTATAAGTTCAAGATTTCTTCGAGTGTTAAAATCTATCGACATGTATTCGAAGTTTTGAGCCATTTTTATCGGGTGCAAATGGCTCAATTCTCTTTTTTGCGTATCAGAAAAATATTCAAGCAAAGCTCCGCAAGCGCAAATGGCTTGCGTTTTTTCTTCCATTCCGAAGGCTTTTACGCTATTGATTTTGTAATGCTTTTTTATGCAATTCAGCGCGTTTTTGTATTCAAAAGCGGCGTTATGAAAAAGCTCGGTTTTCACAATTTTACCCGCTTTTATTACGGGCAAAGAATCGTTTAAAAAAATAGAATTTTCGTCGGTGATTATTTCTGAAGGGCAAAACGTGACTAATAAATCTTGAATTTTTTGGAACAAATTAGGCTCTTCCATTTCATAAGCGAAAAATTCGCCAGTAGAAACGTCGCAAAACGCGCATCCGCAACTCATTCCGTCAACCGTAACAGAGCAAATAAAATTGTTTCGTTTTTCGTCCAAAATCGTGTTTTCAACGACCGTGCCGGGCGTTATTACTCTCGTTACGTCGCGTTCCACCATTTTGCCCGGCATTGGCTCAGTAAGCTGCTCGCACACTGCCACTTTTAGACCTTTTGAAATAAGTTTAGCTATGTAAATATCGACCGCATGATACGGCACACCGCACATCGGCGCTCTTTTCGTATCTCCGCAATCTCTACCCGTAAGCACAAGGTCAAGTATCTCGCTGGCTTTAACGGCGTCGTCAAAAAACATCTCGTAAAAATCGCCCAGCCTGTACAGCACTATACAGTCGGGGTATTGTTCTTTGATTGTCAGATAATGAGTCATCATCGGCGAAAACGCCATTATTTTTCTCCTATTGTATCTTTTTCCTGCTTTAGAAATATATTTCAATCAAATTGAAGTTCGCACTATATAAATTTTTTGGGTTCTTATAAATACTTACCAATAAAATTTTATAAAACCATTGGTTTTTTTGATAGTCGCTTGTGTAATTTATATAGCACTATGTCTCCAATACTATTATGCAAAGTCTTTAACAGGTCTAATTTTAGCTGCTGAATACTATGCCAAACATAAAATGTTCATATTATGGTTATCATAAGCTTTATTTTTTTAATTTTTGCTGCTTTGAAGTCGTTATTGTCAGATTTTAAAGGCAGTATCCGCATCTTAGTTAAACCACTTTCTAAAATTCTTTATTATATCTAATAAAATTAAGGAGTTTATACTTGAACGAGAATTACTATTTAAGACTTAGTTTTTTATTAGTTAAATAAATACTCTATCAAAAATTTTATTACCTAGTCTTTTACTATCTCACCGAACAAAGTTGCCGATTGCGAACGGTTAATTTTGATATTTACAAATTCGCCCGTGCAGTCTTTGTCGCATTTAAAATTGACAAGTTTTCCGCAGTCGGTGCGTCCGCAATAAACGTCACTATATTTATCGTTTAAGCCGTCAACCAGTATTTCCACCGTCTTGCCTTCAAACTGTTTGCTTATTTCACGCGTAATCACGTTTTGAGCGGCGATAAGCTGCTTTATTCTTTCGGTTTTTACGATTTTTGGTATTTGATTTTCCATTGCATAGCCGGGAGTGCCTTTCCGCCTCGAATAAATAAAACAAAAACAAGACGAATATCTTACCTGCTTGACCAGGTCGAGCGTATCGGCAAAATCCTCTTCCGTTTCGCCAGGAAAACCTACCATAATATCTGATGAAAGCCCCGCATTGGGGATTTTCGCGCGGATTTTACTTACTAAATCAAGATAATATTCGCGAGTGTAGCGGCGGTTCATATTGCGTAAAACAGCGGTGCTGCCGCTCTGGACGGGTAAATGTATGGATTTGCAAATGTTATCGTATTTAGCCACTACGTCGATAATATCTTCCGTAAAATCCTTAGGGTGCGAGGTTAAAAATCTGAGTCTGTATTTATATGGCAGATTTGCAAGTTTTTCGAGCAACTGAGAAAAACTGCTTCCGTCGTCTAAATCTTTGCCGTAAGAATTTACGTTTTGCCCTAATAAAGTTATTTCTTTATAACCATTTTCGAGTAGATAACTGACTTCGGCAACGATATCTTTTTCTTTTCTGCTACGTTCTCTGCCCCTTACATACGGCACGATGCAATAAGTGCAAAAATTGTTGCAGCCGTAAATAATATTAACCCATGCGTTTGCTCCGCTGGTGCGGTACGAATTCATCTCCGTCACGGTGTTGTATTCAGCCGTGTCAATAAGACTGTGCTTTTGCGTTTGACGGGATAATTCTTCGGCGAGCAGTTGCAGATTTGACGTGCCGAGAATAATATTGATAAAAGGAAAACGTTTTTTCAGCTGTTCGGCTACGCCTTTTTGTTGAGACATGCAGCCGCAAACCGCTACTATAAGGTTCGGGTTTTTTTGTTTCAATCTTGAGACTTCGCCGATGTGACCACTGATTTTTGCTTCGGCGGTTTCTCTGATACAACAAGTATTAAAAACGATAATGTCCGCGTTTTGATCGGAATCGGCTTCTATATAATCTAAATCGCGCAAAATTCCCGCGATTTTTTCAGATTCGTGTATATTCATCTGGCAGCCGTAAGTTTTTATAAAATATGATTTCATTAGAAGCCTCCGATATTTTATTATAACTTTTTTTAGCTGAATAGACAAGGGAAAAAATACAAATATTGCTCTAATAGAAAAATGAAATTTAATCTTTGTTATAAAATAAAATAACCTTTATAAAAATCGTGTAACGCTTTGTCCGCGTTTCATTTTTTGACAATATATTGTTTTTTCCCTTAATTATTTAGCCCAATCTATTAATACATTTGCGGTTGAATATTTTATTATAAATAATACTTTTGAAATTAAAGATTAATTTTTTTAATTACGCAATTTGAAAATTTATTTAGTTTAAAAACTAACAGTATTTAGCAATACGCTATGGCACTAAACTTGCTATAAATAAAAATCATTTTACAAATAATAAAAATATGAGGAAGAGCGGCAAAAAAAACGCTGTTTTCATCATCGTAATGGCGGCGGTGATAGGCGTAATTTCACTTACGGCAGCTTTCGGACTTTTCGCTTTTACACGTTCGTCCGACTACATCGACCTTGATTTGAATAAAATCGCATTTTCAAAAACCCTCATTACCGTTCTTGACAAGAACGGTAACTTGATGCGCGCTAATAGTTACGTCAACTTGGACGAACTTTCTGCCGAAACAAAAAGCGCGTTTTTAGCTATCGAGGACAACAGATTTTACAGCCATAACGGCGTGGATTACATCGGCGTGGCTAGGGCTGTAGTAAAAAATCTTTCATCGGGCAAATTGGTGGAAGGCGGCTCCACTATTACCCAGCAGTTAGTAAAAAACACGCACTTAACAAACGACAAAACCGTAAAACGTAAAATTAACGAAATATTGCTGGCATACCAACTGGAAGAAAAAATGAGTAAAAATCAAATACTCGAATCATACTTAAATACCGCTTATTTCGGCGGAGATTGCGTTGGGCTAAACCGCGCCGCAAGCAGTTATTTTGGCAAAAATCCGAAAGACTTGACTTTATCAGAGGCGGCTCTGCTTGCGGGTATGTTAAAATCCCCCAACTTTTATTCGCCCGACAAAAATCCCGAAAACTCTATAAAAAGACGTAATTTGGTATTGGACAAAATGGCGGAGCGCGGATATATTGATCAAACGGCTTTAACCGCCGCAAAGACAGAAACAATCATAAAAATAAAAAGACCCAGCGACGCGGACTTTTACTTAAATTCCGTGTACGCCGAAGCGGCAAAAATACTCGGCATTTCTATTACCGAGCTACGTGGCAGTAATTATATTATATACACCTATTACGATGCCGAAGCCAGCGACAGACTTGCTGAAAGTTTTAAAAACCAAAAAAATGACTTCGGCTTTACTCCCGATAGCATAGGCATCGTTATTGATAACGATACGCGCGGCGTCTCCGCTGCTTACGGCAATGTGAAAGATTTATATAGTATTAAGCGTCAAGTCGGCTCTTTATTAAAACCTTTGGCGGTATACGCCCCCGCTCTTGACACTCGCCAAATTTGCGTAGCTACTCCCGTTTTGGACGCGGAAATAAGCTTTGGGGATTACAGCCCAAAAAATTTCGGCGGAAAATATCAAGGCTGGACGACTGTAACAAAAGCTCTTTCGGAAAGTTTGAATATACCCGCAATAAAAACGCTGAATATGATCGGCGTTCCTACGGCAAAAAAATATTTAACCCGTAACGGCATTACTTTGACCGAAAAAGACGACAACTTGACTTTGGCTTTGGGCTGCGTTAACGAAGGCGTAAGTCCGCTTGAAATAGCGTCGGGTTACTCTACCTTTTCTAACTGCGGAATTTATAAACCCGCAGCTTTAATAAAGTCGATATCATTAGGCGACAAGCTTATTTACCGCCACAACGGACAATCGGCTTACGCTTTTTCCAGGGAAACGGCATATCTCACTACGTATATGCTTATGGATGCGGTAAAAAACGGAACGGCAAAGGCCCTTTCAGATATAAAATTTGAAATAGCGGCAAAGACAGGCACAGTAGGTCCCGACGACAACAGCGATCTTTATATGTGCGGCTATACTACAAGAGAAACTTTTTTCGTTTGGTACGGCGATGAACAAGCGAGAATAAACAAGTCTTTATCCGCGGGAAAAATATGCGGTAACGTATGCAGAGAATATCTACTGTCAGGCAAAACTCCAAGCGATTTTAAAGTACCGAAGGGAATTGCTTGGGCTGAATACGATAAGGACGAATTAAACAGTAGACATCTACTAGTGGAAGCTGATTATAAAACGGATGAAAAAATAATCGTGCCGATTGATATTACAAAAAGTTATTTTGAAAATTAAAATTTTGCGCTATTGTCTGCCAATCCATAGGTGTAACTTGCTAAATAGAAGTAAAAACCTCTGAATACACACAAAAAATTGATTACTATTTGTATTTTAGTAATCAATTTTTTATGTTTTTTATTATACTATGCGTGATTTAGTTATTCAAAAATACTACTATTTCTTACATAATTGAAGCTCATTTACTCATATATTCATTAGTTTTTGATAAATGTTTATATCTCCACCGTCTCAACGCTTTGCAACGCTTCTGCAATCAGTTCGTCAACATCCAATACGCTTTCAACCTTTTCCACTATCTTGAGTTTTGGTCTTGTAACGGGATTTTTTGGCAAAAACACCGTGCAGCAGTCTTCGTACGGCAATATTGAAGTTTCAAAAGTGCCGATGCGTTTTGCTATTTCGATTATCTCATCCTTGTCAAATCCTATCAACGGACGAAACATTGGCAACGTCACAACGGAATTTGTGGAAATAATACTTTCTAAGGTCTGACTCGCCACCTGTCCAAGACTTTCGCCTGTGATGATCGCGCCGATACCTTTTTCTTTTGCGATATTTTCGGCTATGCGCATCATAAACCTGCGAAGAATAGTTATCATAAACTCTTCGGGGCATTTTTTGTGAATTTCCGTTTGAATTTTTGTCACAGACACAATATCCACAGTCATATGAATGGAATATTTTTTTAGTAAAGCTGCTAGTTGCAAGACCTTGTCTTTCGCCAACTGGCTTGTATAAGGGTAGCTGTGAAAATGCAAGGCTCTTATACTCATACCCCTTTTAGCCATCATATAGCCCGCAACGGGGCTGTCTATGCCGCCCGATAAAAGCAAAATACCCTTTCCGCCTGTTCCGACGGGCATACCGTTAACGCATTTTATAACGTCGCGGTAAATAAGCGTTTTGCCGTTTTCCCTAATATCTATGTTTATATTCCAGTCGGGATTTTTTACGTCGACCGTCAGATAGCTGCAAGCGTTGAGTATTCTTCCACCGATTTCCGCCGATACGTCCATTGAGCGCATAGGAAAAGTTTTGTCCGCGCGGTTGGTGACGACCTTAAAACTGCCGTCGGATTTTGTATAAGATAACGCCGCTTGTGTAATTTCGTCGATATTTGAGTTTACTTCGTTAGCCAAACTCAGCGAGTGTAAGCCGAAAACGTTTTTTAATTTATCGACAAGCTCGTTCGTTTTATCTTCGTTAAAAGCCCTTATCAGATATCTTGTCGTGGATTTTTCCAAAGTATATTCGTAACCGCTTAAAGCCGTTTTTATATTAGAAAAAAGCATATTTTCAAAATAGCTTCTATTCGCCCCTTTTAAATGAATTTCGGAATATCTCAGTACTATTACTCGCATTTATTTACCTCTTTAATTTTTCTTAAAAATCTATCAGCTTTATTTTGTTATCAGTCTTCGACTAATTTGTCACACAATTAGAATCAGATAAAAAATTGTTCTTATTTTTTAGATATTTTTTCTATTGCAAATCTCTAAGCATTTTTATGTGTTCGGTCATTTTTTTTGCTAAAAACTCGGTTTCTTCCGTCGTATTATATTTAGAAAAACTAATACGCACGACGCCTTCAATATATTTTCTTTCCAGTCCAGCTGCGGTCATAATTCTGTTTTGTTTGTTTTTCGAACTGCAAGCCGAGCCGAGACCAATGATTATGCCGTCCTGCTCCAGAATATTAGACAATACCTGTGATTTTATGTTTTCAAAAGCGACGGACATAATTGCGGGAGAACCGTCACAACATATAATTTTATAATCGCCTAATGTATCAAAAGCCTTTAATAAAATCGTTTTATATTCGGCAAATTTTTCGCTGTTTTCTTTTATTAAGTCGCTTGCCGTTTTCAACGCCTGGCTCATAGCGATAATGGCCGACACGTTTTCAGTACCCGAGCGGAATCCTTTTTCCTGTCCTCCGCCAAAATGAAGCTGTGATATTTTTGCGTTACTTTTGATATATAATCCGCCTATGCCTTTTGGAGCGTGAAATTTGTGTCCCGAAAAAGCGTACGCGTCAACCCCTGAATTGGCTAAATTAACTTTAATTTTTCCCGCCGCTTGAGTGCCGTCGGAAAAGAAAAGCGTTTTTGGATTTTTGCTTTTAACTTTTTTCACAAGCTCGCCGATATTATTTATCGCGCCCGTTTCGTTATTAACGTGCATTACGGCTACCAAAAGAGTGTTTTCGTCAACGTTATTTATAAGGCTCTCAGCGTTTACGCTTCCGTCTGAGTTTACGGCGGCAAAACGGATTTCGTAGCCTTTGTTTTTTAGATAATTAACGGTTTTGTAAACAGCGGAATGTTCGGTCTCAGTCGTCACGATATTGCCTGTGTGTTTAGATAGACTGCCTAAAATAGCGGTATTGTCGCTTTCCGTGCCGCCTGAAGTGAAATAAATTTCGTCCGCTTTACAACCGAAAACACCCGCGACACTTTCTCTCGCGGACTGAATATCTTTTGCAACAGAAAGAGAAAAAGCAGTCAATGACGACGGATTAAAATATTTCTCGCCGTTATATTTATCGATTAATTTTGTAATTTCATCGTCGACTTTCGTTGTCGCCGCGTTATCAAAATAATATATCATTTATTCCACCACCGTTTGCTATGTCCGTCTTAATCAACTTACCTTTTTATCATTAGCAAAATCAAGGTAAGTTGACTAAACTTAAACTAACTGAGAAAAGAAAAATTTACAAGCGTTCATTTTTTAATTTTAATTTTTCTTTTTTGCTTTAAAAATTCCCGATTAATTATCAAAGCAAAAATTCAAACATTTAAAATTCAATATCTTTTCCCTTATTAAGAATCATACTTAAATTTTTAGTTCGACGCGATAAAACAATTTCTAACACTTTAAAATGTGTTATTTTAAGGTCAAAAAGTTTCGCTGTTTATTTTAAAGTCAATATAGTTACGCCCGATTCGCCTTCGCCAAAAACGCCGAGACGAAATTCCGCCACATTAGGGTGCGAGCGAAAATGATCGTGCAGTCCTGCGCGAAGTTTTCCCGTGCCGATACCGTGAATAATGCGGATTTCGCTTAGACCGTTTAGTATAGCTTCGTCAATAAAAGCGTCCGTTTCCGTAATCGCTTCGGCGACCGTTTTGCCAAGCAAATTTATTTCCGTGCGCGCGGTGGCTTTTCGTATCTGCGTCGAAACGCTTTTTAATTTTTTGGTTTTATCTGACACATCGGCGTATTCGAATAAATCATCGCCGTCCACGACTGTGGTCACGTTGCCGCATTTCACTCTGAATTTATTATTTCGGGCAATGCTGTCCACTACCGCGACGCTGTTGAGCTTACCGACAAAAACGCTGTTGCCGACTTTTATTTTGCTAACATCAACTTTGTCGCCCGTAAAAATGTCGCTCTCTTCCGTTTCGGTATCGTAAACTTTTTCTTTAAGTTTTTTAGCCGTAGCTCTTGCTCCGAAAAGACTTTTTTCGTCTAAATTCGCCCGTTCGACTATTTGCTTTAGTTCGTCCAAAATAAGTTTTGCGTCTTCCTGCGCTTCCGTCACTATGCGTTTTGCTTCGATTTTTGAGTTTCGCAGCAGTTTTTCACGCTCTTCGGATAAAACTTTATTTTTTTCTTTGGCTTTTTCAAGTTCGAGATTTATTTGTTCTTTTTCTTTTTCGACTTCTTCTTTTTTGTCCAAAAATTCTTTGCGTATACGCTCGGCGTTTTGCAAAATATTTTCAAACGAGATTTTTTCCGACGAAAGTCTTTCGCGCGCAAGCTGTATTACCTGCTTGTCAAGACCAAGCCGCGTTGCGATTTCTATAGCGTTACTGCTGCCAGGCACGCCCATAACAAGGCGATAAGTAGGCTCGAACGTGTCGGGATTAAATTCCATCGACGCGTTTTCCACCCCGTCGGTTACGAGCGAATATTCTTTCAACAGACTGTAATGCGTGGTCAAAACGGCTTTCGTTTTTGTTCTACGCATATATTCGGTTATAGCGAGAGCCAAAGCCGCGCCTTCGTTGGGTTCGGTACCCGCGCAAAGCTCGTCTAACAGCACGAGAGTTTTTTCGTTAATTTTTGAAAGTATATAAGTTATATTTTTTATATGGCTGGAAAAAGTGCTCAGGCTTTGCTCGATACTTTGCTCGTCGCCGATATCGCAAAAAATATCTTTATATAAAGCTATTACGGTGCCTTCCGACGCGGGAACGTACATTCCGCCGTACGCCATAAGGCAAAACAGCCCGATAGTTTTCAGCGTTACAGTTTTACCGCCCGTGTTTGGGCCCGTTACGACGATAACGTTAAAATCTTTGCCAATATTGACCGAAACTGGCACTACTTTATCTTTATTAAGTAGCGGATGCCGTCCGTTAATAATGTTGCAAAATCCATTGTCGTTTAAAAGCGGTCTGACGGCCCTTACTTCGATAGAATAACGGGCTTTTGAAAAAGCGACGTCAATGTCGGATATAATTTCCTGGTTTTTAATGAGCCTGTCCGAAATAACCGAAACTTTTTTTGTAAATTCCTGCAGTATGCGCTCGATTTCTTCCGCTTCCTGCATTGTCAGAGTTTTCAGCTCGTTATTAAGGTTGACTATCGCCAAAGGCTCTATAAAGACGGTCGAACCGCTCGCGGATTGATCGTGTACCAGTCCAGTAACAGCCCCTTTGTACTCTTGCTTTACGGGAATAACATACCGTCCGCCGCGCATTGTGACTATTGCGTCCTGCAGATACGGAGCCATAGCCTTAGATTTTGTATAACTGGCGAGTTTTTCTCTTATGTCGGCATTAACTTTTTTTATTTTTTTTCTTATTGATGCCAGTTCGTCGCTTGCTCGGTCGCTCATTTCGTCTTCGGAAATAATAGAAATATCTATCGTTTCTTCAAGATCTTTGTCTGCGTAAATATTTACGGCAATGTCCTTTATCATACATTCGGGCAGCAAAGCAAAATTCATTAAAGTAGCCTTGGTTCCCCTTGAAAGCCGCAACAGACGCATAACTCTAAGTAGTTCTTTCATAGATAGCGTCGACACTATTCTGGCTTTTTGCGCCGCTTCGGTAATATCGTCAAAATTGAAGTCGGGCATTATCGCGTTATCTACGTACCTGCGGGCTTCCTGCGTCAGATTCAATAAATATTCTATATTATCTACGTCGTCCGACGGAACGGTAGCCAAGACTTTTTCTTTTGCCGTATGGCTCACCGCAAACTCTGAAACCCTTTGTAAAACAGTATTGTATTCTAGTTTTTGTATCGTTTTTTGATTCATTATCTTAATTTTGCGCCCAGTTTTTCATTTAAAGTTTTAAGACACTTGTTTATTTGCGGATCGATATCAACGTCCTTCAGCGTTTCATTACCCCTGAACCTTACAGATAATGCCACGCTTTTTTTGCCCGCCTCGATTTGATTACCCTTATAAACGTCGAAAACTTTTGAGCTTTCGCATAACGGGCAAGTCGATTTTATTATGTCGATAATTTGCTCCGCCATAACGGCGTCGTCGACTACAAAAGCAAAATCTCTATCGATAGCGGGGAATTTTGGTATAGGTTTAAGTTTTATCGCGGGATTATACATCGGCAATACTCTGTCAAAATCGATTTCAGCCGCAAAAACGTTTGTAAGCGAAAAGTTTTCCGCTACTATTGGATGAATTTGACCGAAAAATCCTATTTTTTCGCCGTTTGCGTAAATATCCGCCGAGATACCCGGATGTAATATATTTTCGTTGGAACGATGCAATTTTATTTCAATACCCAAAGCGTTTAAAGTTTGGATTACATCGGATTTTAACGTGTAAAAATCGTGTCCGCTTATCACAATCGCCAAAGTGTCTTTTTCTTGCGGTAATTTTGTCAGTTGGGCTTCATCTGACAAATATACCCTTGCATATTCGAATAATTTAAATTCGTAGTTACCTTTTGATTGATTAGTCTGAGTTACTTCCAATAAACTTGGGAGTAACGTGACTCTCATCAAACTCAGCTCTTCACCCAGCGGGTTTATGAGCGGAATATAGTTGGTTTTGTCCGCGTCGGGGTCCAGTAAAGTTTTATTGACCAAAGCCTTACCGTAGAACGAATATGTTTTCGCTTCCTGATAGCCAAAACCGCACAAAATACGTTTTACTTTGTCTATTATTATCATCGTATCGGTTTTTCCGCCTTTTGTAACCGTGGCAGTCGGCAGCATGGTCGAAACGATATTGTCGTAACCGTAAAGACGTATTATTTCTTCTATTATGTCGCAATCGCGCGTAATATCTTCACGGTACTGCGGTATATAACAAGTTAAACCGCCGTCTTTAATAACCGTTTTTATATTAAGATCTTCAAGTATTTTTATGACGTTTTCTTCAGGCACTTCCACTCCCAAAAGCTGTTTAATCCGCACAAACGGAAATTCCAGAACCATTGGCTTGGACGCCGCTTCGATTTGGATTTTGCCTTGCGCGATTTTGCCGCAATTAAGTTCCTGCACCAAATGCAATGCTCTATCCAAAGCTATTTTTGTAGTATAAGCGTCAACGCCTTTTTCAAAACGCGCGGACGAATCGCTGTGGACTTTTAGCTTTTTGCTGTTGTGGCGAATATTTTCGCGGTTGAATTTTGCCGCTTCAAAAGCCACCGCTTTCGTTTCGTTTTTGATGCCCGAATTTTCTCCGCCCATAATGCCCGCAAGTCCTACCGCGCGGGTTTTGTCTGCGATTACGAGCGTGTTATCGTCCAAAACGTATTCTTTTTTGTCGAGCAAAGTTATTTTTTCGTTAGCTTTCGCGCGTCTTACTATTATCGTTTTGTCATTGATTTCGTCGTAGTCGAATGCGTGCATAGGCTGACCGAGTTCGGTAAGAACGTAGTTGGTTATATCGACAAAATTATTAAAAGAGCTGTGTCCCGAAAAATACAGACGGCGTCTCATCCATAACGGAGATTGCTCGATAACTGCGTCTGTCACCACAGCCATATTGTAGCTTGGGCAAAGGTCCTTGTCCATCACGTTCGCGCTTACCATATCAGCGGTTTTACATTTGCTGTCGCAAACGTAGTCGGTCGTAACGGGTTTTACTTTTTTGCCCAAAGCCGCCGCCACTTCGCGGGCCAGTCCGTAAACGCTGCCGCAGTCGGGGCGGTTGCTCGTAATACTTACGTCCAAAACATAATCGTTGTAACCCAAAACTTCTTTCATATCAGTTCCGATTACTTCGTTATTAGTTAATAACAATATTCCGTCGACACTCGCTCCCGGGTAAATATCTTCGGTCGCGCCGAGTTCTTCACCGCCGCAAAGCATACCGACCGACTCCACTCCGCGCAATTTGCCTTTTTCTATATGTTTTCCGCACGGAAGATCGGATTTGTGCAACGCAACAGGAACAACGTCGCCTTCGTTCACGTTCGGCGCGCCGGTTACGATTTGCAAAACCTCTTTACCTACATCGACCTGACAAACTTTCAATCTGTCGGCGTCGGGGTGTTTTTCAATTTTTACAATTTTGCCGACGACTACGTTACGCAAGTTTTCGCCGAGATAAGTCACTTCTTCAACTTCAAAGCCCGCGGAAACGAGTTTTGCGCATAACGTAACAATATCTACATCTATATCTACATAGTCTTTTAACCAAGATAATAAAGCTTTCATTTTTTCGCTCCCCCTTTAATCCTTAAACTGCTTTAAAAAGCGAATGTCGTTTTCGTAACAAAGTCTGATATCGGGTATGCCGTATTTTATCATAGCCATACGCTCCATGCCAACACCAAAAGCGTACGCGCTGTATTTACTGCTGTCGATACCGCAGTTTTCCAAAACGAACGGATGAACCATGCCTGCGCCAAGAATTTCTACCCAACCCGTGCCTTTGCATACGTTACAGCCTTTTCCTCCGCAGTTACTGCAAGTAAGGTCTACTTCCACGCTGGGCTCGGTAAACGGAAAATACGACGGACGCAAACGAACCTGCGTTTTTTTGTCAAATATATTTTTTGCCAAATATTCCAAAGTGCCTTTAAGGTCAGATAAGGTAATGCCTTCGTCCACTACCAAACCTTCGACTTGGTGGAATATAGGCGTATGCGACGCGTCGGAATCCGAGCGGTAGC
>Ga0116151_10002235_pt1 | contig 17938 bp, 11 predicted proteins | sample AD_UKC117_MetaG_FD_89893 | JGI IMG/M metagenome (GOLD analysis project Ga0116151, IMG submission 89893) | Active sludge microbial communities of municipal wastewater-treating anaerobic digesters from Hong Kong - AD_UKC117_MetaG | ecosystem: Engineered > Bioreactor > Anaerobic > Digestate...
GTACATCGGCATGGATACCCATGCGCTGTCGGAACCGGCGTTGGCGACGGCCGTTGAAGTGTTTGCCGCCAATGGCGTCGACATCGTCATCCAGGCCGGGCTGGGCTACACGCCCACGCCGGTTATCAGCCACGCCATCCTCACCCACAACCACCAGGGCAAAGGCGGCACAGCCGACGGCGTGGTCATCACCCCGTCACACAATCCACCCAACGACGGCGGCTTTAAGTACAATCCACCCTCCGGCGGCCCGGCCGACACCGACACCACCAAAATCATCCAAAACCGGGCCAACGACATCTTGCGCGACGGCCTGCAAGCGGTCAAGCGCATGGACTACCAGAAAGCGCTGCGCGCCGACACTACCCACTCCTACGACTACGTGCAGCCTTACGTGGCCGACCTCGGCAGCATCATCAACCTGCCGGCCATCGCCGACGCCGGGCTAAAAATCGGCGTGGACCCGCTCGGCGGCGCGGGCATTGCCTATTGGGAACCATTGGCAGCGATGTATGGGCTGGATTTGGAAGTGGTGAACACGGCCGTCGACCCTACCTTCGCCTTCATGACCGTGGACAAAGACGGCAAAATCCGCATGGACTGCTCCTCGCCCTACGCCATGGCCGGTCTGATCAGCCTGAAAGATCAGTTCGACGTGGCCTTTGGCAACGACCCAGACACCGACCGGCACGGCATCGTCACGCCCAGCGCCGGACTGCTAAACCCCAACCATTTCCTGGCGGTGGCTATCTTCTACCTGTTCCAAAACCGGCCCGGCTGGCGGCCGGAGGCGGCGGTAGGCAAAACCCTGGTCTCCAGCTCGATGATCGACCGGGTGGCGGCGCGGCTGGAGCGGCAGCTGGCGGAAGTGCCCGTCGGCTTTAAATATTTCGTCGATGGGTTGGTGGACGGCTCGTATGGCTTTGGCGGCGAAGAGAGCGCCGGAGCGTCGTTCCTGCGCCAGGATGGCACGGTGTGGACGACAGACAAGGACGGCATTATTCTGGATTTGCTGGCGGCGGAGATTACGGCCGTTACCGGCCAAGACCCCGGCCAACACTACCAGGCGCTGGAAGCGCAGTTCGGCAGCCCGGTCTATGAGCGCATGGACGCGCCGGCCAATCGAGAACAAAAGGCGGCCCTGGCCAACCTCTCGCCAGAGATGGTGGAGGCAGGCGAGCTGGCCGGCGAAGCCATCACTGCCAAACTGACGCGCGCCCCCGGCAACAACGCGCCTATCGGCGGCCTGAAGGTTGTGACGGAAAATGGCTGGTTTGCGGCACGGCCGTCGGGCACGGAAGACATCTACAAAATTTACGCCGAAAGCTTTAAGGGTCCCGACCATTTGCGGCGCATTCAGGCAGAGGCGCAGGAAATTGTCCAGGCGGCTTTTCGTAAGGCGGGTTTGTAGAAATAAGCTGTTAGCTTTTAGCTGTTAGTTGTAAGCTGTTAGCTGTAAGAGAAGAGGGGGGAGTGGTCTTTGGACCACTCCCCTCTTTGATTGGGTGTTAGCTGGTTTGGCGCTGGCGGGCGGGGCGGGCGGAACGGCCGTTTTGTCCCAATGTCAGCAGGCGGTAATTGGTCAGCAGCAAAACCAGCAGGCCGCTGCCCCAGTACAGCGCTTTCATACCCGGGCTGCCGCTGTCAGTTCCGGCCATCACGCCGTGCACCGTCACCATCACGTAGGTGACAAACGTCAGATAATGCAGCCGCCGCCACCATTTCTGCCCCAACTGCTTGCGCCAGTTAAAGCTCAACGAAGTCAGCAGCATCAGATACATACCGATGATGCCCAGCCCCACCCACTCCGGTCGGTAAGGGCCGATGAATGGAATGACCAGATCGGCCAGCCGGTAAGTGTAAAAACTGTCGAACAGCAAGGCGAACATATGAATGCCCGCCAGAGCGATAGCCGCCCAGGACAGAACGTTGTGCATCGCCAGCGACAAAACCGGCGGGACAGTATCCTTGATAATTTTGGTGCTGAGCAGCAGCCCCCAGATGGTAGAAGCTGCCAGCAGCAAATAGGCAACCATGCCGGTGGAGCGGGTGACGTGCCACGCCGTTTTGGCGTTAATGCCCAGCAAGTTGGTCAGCAGCGCGCCCAATGGCGTAAAGGTCAGCACCAGCCAGCCGCTGCCCAACAGAATGGCCCCACCGATGAATCCCAGCAGCAAGCTGCCTAGCAAAATCAACGACCGGCCAAAAAACGAGTGCGTTTGTGACGTTTCAGTTACAGATGACATGCAAATAAATCCTCAATCTTGTCCTTGCGAGTTGGTTGAAGGATTGGTGGCTTCGTAGGCCACCGGCTGGTGGGCCAGCCGGTGAGCCGTTAAACCAATCAGTCCCGTTCAAAACCACCATCGTCGTCGAAGTGAACAGCGGGCGCAGCGGAGCGGGCGTTAGAGATGGTCTGGAGCGGCGCCGTATTCTGGTTGTTGATTTGATCTTGTAGCTGCAAAACGGTCTGGTTAGCGGCATTGATTTGTGTCTGGTAGGCAGCCTCCCGACTTTGCATGGTTTGCAGCGCGCCTTCTAACTGCCGGGCATACGCTTCCAAAGCCTGTACATCCTGATTCGTATTTTGACCGGTAGCAACCACGCCATCGGCCATAGCCGCCGGATTCACCAGAACGGTGGGCGATGAGGCGCTGCTGTTCAGCGCTTGCAGATTGCCAAAACCTAAAACCAATACGGTGATTAAGATAATGCCGGTCAGTGTGCCGGCGGCCAGAATTCCTTTGATACGATCCATGTTATTGCCTCCGATAAATGATAGTGAATGATACCTACAGGTATTACCATACACTTTTTGCCGGAAGCTGTGGTTAAGTCTGGCCTAAATAATGTTAAATCTACCTTAACTGGCACAAAAAAAGGGGTGAGCAGACGCGCTCACCCCTTATGGCGACGTTCGATTAACGATGCCGGCGGCGGAGGGGCCAGAAAGAGGCCAGCAAGAAAAGAGCCAGCGGCAGCAAGATGATGGGCACGGCCGTTTGGCTGCTGGCGACGTGCATGCTTTGCAGGGAAACGGCCGTCGGCGCGGATAAACCTGTGCCGACGACAAACGGTGAATAATTTCTGACAGTTGCCGCCTCGACCCAGCAATGATCGCCATCGACGGAGTCGCAGGTGACGCTGTTGGCCGATTGATCATAGGTGTGTACGCTGGAAATACCTTCCCAGCTTGAGCCGTTCCAATGCCACAATTGGGCGGCGCTGGCGTCCTGGCCGTTGCGTTCCGCTTCTGTCAGCCAAACGCGAATGGCGGCGTTTTGCGGCGTGGTGGGCGCAATATTGAAACAGCGGTGGAAGATCGCGTCCGCCGGGTTGGTGGTGCAGGTCTGGTTGCCGCGAATTTCGACGGTGGTACTGCCCATGTCGCCGGCCGGGCTGCTGATTTCTACGCCGCGATATTTAACGGCCGTGCCGGCGGCGTCGGTAATGAACAGGAAGTTGGTGTCGGCGGCCACCGGTTTGGTTTCGCGCAGCGCGCCGAAGTTGGCGATACGGCCGTTGACAAAGATTTCTGTCGCGCCCAGGTTGAGTTCGCCCTGGACGGTCACGTCGTTGGTGAAAACGACCGGAATGGCGCTGGTTAAGGTGAGCGATGCGCCGGGAGCGACGACCAGATTGTGGAAAACGGCCGTGCGTTCGGTCTGCACGACCAGGTTATCGACGGCCAATTCCCGCATGTTGGCATTGCTATAGGCATGGAAGCCGATGTAGTAAGCGCCGTCGGCGGCGGGGGAAAAGACGCCGCTGCCATGCGCCCAACTGGTATTGGTTACGCTGTCGTTGTTGAACAATTGCGTCGTCATGGCGGCCACGCTGTTGGCGCTGCCGGCATAGACGCCAAGCCGCTCCGGGCTGCCGGTGCGACGTGCGCCATAATCAAAGGTTACGGTATAGGTGTGGCCTGCTTCTAAGGCGAAGCCCGGGGAAAAGAGCCAGTCGTTGGCGGCGGCGGCGTTGGAAAAATAACGGCCGTGCTGCCCCGAATTTGGGTTATTGGGCGCGTTGGTGCTGGTGGAAGCATACCAGGGATTGCGGTCCCCGTTCGCATCGGCGATGGTCCAACCGCTGATGCTGGAAAAGTCGTTGCTGTAGATGGTGTCCACAACGGCCGTGCCCAGTACGTTCAGGTTTTGGCCGCTGCCTGTGAAAGTAAGCGTGTGGCCGTTGGCCTTCAGCGCGGCCATCTCGTGAATGGTGAGGCTGCCGGCGAGCTGCAGGTCATTTTGCAGCGAGACCTTTTTGGACTCAACGCCGTTGCCAATTTGCAGATGGTGCAGCGGCGGGTGATTGGCGGGCAGGGTGATGGCGGCGTCGGTCGGGCCGTCGAACAGGATAGTCCCACCGGTGGCAGAGAAAACGGCCGTGCCGTTCACCTCCAGGTTGCCACACAACGTCAGGGTGTGATCCGCCATGCTCAGAAAAGCGCCGTCTTCCAGGACCAGGTTCATGGCCGCGGCGTCGGCGGTGATGGCCGGGAAGCGGCTGGCCGACGCCGGGATGATCGCCTGCTCGGCGCACGTCGGCACCGCGCCGGCGCTCCAGTTACCGCCATCCTGCCAGTCGGCGCTGTTGGCGCCTTGCCAGACGTTAGGTGCCAGCGCCGCCAGCGCAGCGTCGACTTGAATGCGCGGCAGACCCAGGCCGTTCGTGTCCATCACGGTTACCCCGGTGTCTTGTAACGTCGCCAAAATCTCATCAACCGAAGCTGTGGGGTTGAGCTGCTTCATCAAGGCCCACGCGCCGGTCACGTGGGCGGTGGACATCGACGAACCCTGATAGGTTGCGTACAGCTGACCGTTGTCCAGCGGAACGGAGGAATCGATGCTGACGCCGGGAGCCAGAAGCTCAATCAGGCTGCTGCTGTTGGCATAAGCGGGGACAACGTCGCTGTCGTCGGTGACGCCGACGGCAACGGCCGTGGAAATGCAGCCCGGCGCGCTAATCTGGCCTTTGTCGCCATCATTGCCGGCGGCAATAATGGTGACAATGCCCACCGAGCGCAGGGAATCGATCGCCGCTTTGGTAGCCGGGGCCGCGGCGTCGCAGGCCGCTTCGTCGTTGAACAGGCTGCCTCCCAGACTCATGTTTACCGCGGTGATATTAAAATTATTCCGTTGGTTATAAATTTCCTGTAAACCCAAAATCTGGTCCGAATCGTAGCTCAGGACACAGGCAGTGCTGTAGCCGAACAGGCTGCAATAATAAGCCGGAAAACGGGTAAAAACCTGAACGGCAAAAATGCCCGCCTCGGGGGCCACGCCATCATACGAGACGCTGGCCGTCTGTTGGCTGCCGGCGGCAATGCCGGCCACGTGCGTGCCGTGGGCGCAGAGGTTGGTCGCGCCAGACTGGCAGGCCGCTGTGTTGGAATTGGCGACGTGCGGGGCCGGCGCGCAAATGGAGGTCGCGCCCAGGAACGGGTTGGTCGAGGAAAAACAAGCTTCGCCGACGACCCGGCTGGAAGCCGGCCCGCCCAGAAATTCATGGTCCCACTGCACGCCGCTGTCCAGAATAGCCACCACCGATCCCGCGCCGGTAAGGCCGTTGGCGTGGGCCTGATCACCGCCAATGGCGGGGACGCTGCTGTCCAAAAGGGGCGCGGACAGCCGGTCTTCCTGGATGCTGGCGATCTGAGGCGATTTGAGCAGCTCGTTGAAGGCGGTTTCGTCAACGGTGAGGGCCATGAAGGGGATAAATTGATAACGGGCGTTCACGGCCGTTTTCCCGGAGAGGCTGGCCAAGACGGCGTCCTGCATTTGGGTGATTTGCGCCTGCTGGCGGGCAACGGCGGCCTGGTCCGGCAAGCTGCCTTCCGGCACAAACGCCGTGTCCAGGCCGACGATAATTCTGACCTGTTCCTGCGTTTTAAATTTTTCCAATAGGGTGGGAATATCTGTCGGGGCGGGGGTTGAACTGGTAATGAGGGGCGTGGGCGGGACTTCGGGCAATTCGGAATCGGTCACCGAACGGTCGGTTCCAGTGTCGGGAAACGGCCGTTGCGGATCAGGTCCTGGTTCCAGCCGCCCGGCAAAGGCGACCGGCGTAGCCCATGCAGCAATGAGCAATAAAATAATACACAATGATAAATAGATAAATTTCCTCTTCATGGCTGTTTCCGGATTCTCCTTTTCTCCTTAGCCAGGTAAAAAATACGCAGAGTATGAACGTGATGGGTTCATTGGGTGTGTTTTCTGACCATGAGCCGGGGAATACCAATACGCGTGCAAACATAAACCAGCCAGGAGGCAGCTAGCAAAACAACACAAATCCACCAAAATCAGGCAGCTCTGCCAAAGTATAAAATTGTTGAGGTAGATGGCTTACTCCAATCCCGATTGGATAATTGATGGTGGTCTATGACAAAACAAAGCAGGGCTATCTGCAAGTCGTCTGACCTGAAAAATGGGGCTCGTTAAACGGAGCAGGAACTGCTTGCTATGGGAGCGCCAAGATCGAAAGTGTTGATTGCAACGGCCGTTGGCCGCTTGATCCCCATTGCAAACTACGAGGGTGTCAACGATAAACTTTAAAAAGTTTTGTAACCATCTACTCATAATTATGGGCATTATTGGTTACAATTTTTGTTTAAATACCAGACCAATTTGGAATAAATTTTGGATTTGGTGAGCATCGGGGAAAAGGCTCGAACGTGAGGCTGCGGATCAGGTACACTGTCTTCATGGTTACCGTGATTTCACAAACAGGAGTTGAACGATGGATCGCATTTATCTGATGGAATTGGTGCGCTCGCGCCAGGTGGGGGCGGTAAGCCGGCGGGAATTTTTGCAGCAGGCAACGGCCGTTCTCGGCAGCGCTCTCACCGCGAATATGCTGTTGGCTGCCTGCACGCCGGTGGCTGAGGATGCCCTGCCGCCCGTGGTGGACACGACTCAGCCAACGGCCGTGCCGGGCACGGCCGTTGCCGGCGACCTGACAACCGGCGTCATCACCTATCCAGATCAGGCCGGGACGGACCTGATAGGGTATCTGGCCCGGCAAACGGATGGACCGCCAGCGCCCGGCGTCATTGTCCTGCAAGAATGGTGGGGGCTCAATGAGCACATCCAGGACGTCACCCGACGGTTTGCCCGTGAAGGATTTGTGGCGCTAGCCCCGGACCTGTACCATGGCGTGGTGACGACAGAACCAAACGAAGCACGCAAACTGGTAATGGAGCTGGATATGCCTACGGCCGTTGGCGAAATTGAGCAGGCCATCACCTATCTCAAAAGCCAGCCATTTGTGCGCGGCGGTGTGGGCGTGGTGGGATTTTGCATGGGGGGCGGGCTGGTACTGCAAACGGCCGTTCGCAGCCAGGCGCTCGACGCCGGCGTCGTTTTTTACGGCAGCCCCCTCAGTCCGGCCGACGCCGCTAAAGTGACCGCGCCTATCCTGACCTTTCTGGGCACAGCCGATAACATCCCGGTGAGCGGCGTCGAAACCATGCACCACGCCTTCGATGAGGCAGGAATCGAAAACGCTTACCAGATTTATGACGGCGCGCAGCACGCCTTTTTCAACGATACCCGCAGCAGCTACAACCCCAACGCGGCGGCCGATGCCTGGGCGCGCACGCTGGCCTGGTTCCGGCAGCACCTCCAGGCCTGAACCGGGCTAGAAACGGACTGGATAACAACAAATCGTGGTGAGAGCGGCAGGACGCAATGCCGCCCTGCCCCGCTCATCGCCTGAAGATTAAATCGCCTCAACCGATTCCAGGTCTGGGAAAAACTGCTTGACGGTCCCCTCGACCCAACCATGCAGCGTCACCGGGGCCAGGGCGCAGCCATCGCATGCCCCAGACATTCTCACCCGCAAGACATGTCCGTCGTAGTCTACCATCCTCACTGCGCCGCCGTGGAAATGCTCGATATAAGCGCTCAGAGAATCAATCAAGGCGCGCATCCGTTCTTCTTTGGCAACCGGGTTGTTGTCTTCAAGATTTTCTGTGGCTGTCGTCGTATCCATGATCATACTCCTTAAAAGTAGAAGAAATTTAGCCAGTCAATCGCACTCACCCTACAAGATTATCATAAATTTACGGCCGTTTCCGTAGAATTTGCTTAAAAATTCACCGCACACTGTTATTCGGCGCGTCATGCCTGCTCACTGGTTCGATCCTGTTAACCATGATACCATTAACTTCATCATCAATCTGGACGGAGTCTATCGACGTTTCCTGGTCCAAATCAAATTCAAAAGGTACATTCTAAATGAAAGATCTTTTTGCCAATGCTTTTGAAGGGCAGACGGTGCTTGTCACCGGGCATACCGGATTTAAAGGCTCCTGGCTGGCAACCTGGCTCGTCGAATTGGGCGCCAACGTGGTGGGTTTCAGCCTGGATGAACCGCCCACAGACCCCAGCAACTACCTCGTTTCCGACCTAAGCCAGCACCTCACCGACATACGCGGCGATGTGCGCGACGTGGCTGCACTGCAAGACGTCATCGCCGATCACCGGCCCACCATCGTCTTTCACCTGGCCGCTCAACCAATCGTCTTTCGCTCCCTGGCCGAGCCCAAGCTGACCTTTGACACGAACGCCATGGGCACCGTCAACCTGCTGGAAGCCGTGCGCCAAACCAATTCCGTCAAATCTATCGTCTGCGTCACCACCGACAAGGTTTACGCCAACCAGGAATGGGTCTGGGGCTACCGCGAAAGCGACCCGCTGGGCGATTACGATCCCTACAGCGCCAGCAAAGCGATGGCCGAACTGGCCGTGGCTTCCTACCGCGAGTCTTATTTTGCCAAAAAGAACTACGAGACCCACGGCGTCGCCATCGCCACGGTGCGCGCCGGCAACGTCATTGGCGGCGGCGATTTTGCCGATTACCGTCTGGTGCCCGACTGTATGCGCGCCCTGATGGCCGGTGAGCCGATTAAAATCCGCAACCCGTGGAGTGTACGGCCGTGGGTCCATGTGCTGGAACCGATCGGCGGCTATATGTGGGTGGCCGTCAAGCTCTTGAAGGAGGGCGCGGCCTATTCCGAACCCTGGAACTTTGGTCCGTTGGAACAAAAAGGGGTCACCGCCGGCGATCTGGCGGAGCGCTTGATTGCGCTGTGGGGGTCCGGCTCCTGGATTCACACCAACCCCGAACTGGAAAAATCGGAAACCGGCCACCTGCGGCTCAGTTGGGACAAAGCCGCCACGCGGCTGGATTGGCGGCCCGCCTATAACTGGGAAAAAGCGCTGGAAGAAATCGTGGGCTGGTACAAGATATTCCAGGCTTCGGCCAACGCTCCGGCCGATATGTACGCCGCCAACCGCGCCCACATCCAGACCTACGTCGACCACGCCCGCGCCGCCAACGTTGGCTGGACGAAGTAGCTGTTAGCTGTTGGCTGTAAGTCTTAATGGGACGCGGATTTTGCAGCGGTCAAGAATTGGTGAAGTCATTCTGAACGGAGTCTGCGGAGTGAAGAATCCCCGATCACGTGCGGGTGAGGGATTCTTCCTCGAAGACTCGTCAGAATGACAGTGATTCCAGTTTGTTCTTATCCGTCAAATCTGCGTCCCATTCCTCTCCTAAAACCTTTCCCCGCGAGCGGCCATCTGGCGCAGCAGGGCGGGCGGTTGGAAACGCTCGCCGTAGGTTTCGGCCAGTTCTGCGCTGCGGGCCACAAATTGGGCCAGCCCATAATCGTTGATGAATTGCAGCGTGCCGCCCTTGAACGGCGCAAAGCCCCAACCAAAAATGCTGCCGATGTTGGCGTCGGCCACGGCCGTTAGCACTCCCTCCTCGTAACAGCGAACGGTTTCCAGCGCTTGCACAAACATCAGGCGCTCGATCATGGCTTCTTGGGAGAGTTTTTCGCCTTGCAGCGGGAAGATGGTTTGTAGTTCCGGCCAGAGGTATTTGCCGCCGCCGTTGGCCGGGTATTCGTAGAAACCGGCCCCTTTGGCTTTGCCGAAACGGCCGTATTCCCCCGTCATCACGTCCAATACCCGGTCACTGGGATGACTGGGCAGGCTCTTGCCCTCCGCCGCCATATCCTGGCGTGTTTGCTCACGGATGTGCAGCATCAGCCCCAGACTCACCTCGTCGGACAGCGCCAGCGGCCCGACCGGCATGCCGGCTTGCAGTCCGGCCATCTCGATAGCCCGCGGATGCTGCCCTTCGGCCAGGAGCGCTTGCCCTTCTTGCACGTAGGTGCTGAAGACCCGCGAGGTGTAAAAGCCCCGGCTGTCGTTGACCACAATAGGCACTTTGCGGATTTGCAGCACGTAGTCGAACGCTTTGGCCAGCGTCTCCGGGCTGGTTTTGGCCCCGGTGATGATCTCCACCAGCCGCATTTTTTCCACCGGCGAGAAGAAGTGCAGGCCGATGAAGTTTTCTGGCCGCATCGAGCGTTCAGCCAGGCCGGTGATGGGCAAGGTGGAGGTATTGGAGGCGAAAACGGCCGTTTCCCCCACCTGCATCTCGGCCTCCCGCGTCACTTTCGCCTTCAACTCCCGGTCCTCAAACACCGCCTCGATGATCAAGTCGCAGCCCTGCAAATCGGCCGCGTCGCCTGTGGGCTGGATGCGGTCCAGGATTTCCCGCTTCTGCGCCGCGCTCATCTTGCCGCGCTGCACCTGCTTGGCGCAAATGGCTTCGATTTGGGCCTTGCCCGCCGCTGCCCGCGCCTCATCCACGTCTTTCAGCACCACGTCCATGCCCGCGTAGGCCGACACGTAGGCGATGCCGTGGCCCATCATGCCCGCGCCCAGCACGCCGACCACCTGAGTTTGCTGCGGCGGCACGTCCGCCGGGCGGCTGGCCCCGGCGTTGATCTCGTTGAGCTGGAACCAGAAGGCGTTGATCATGTTTTTGGCTGTCTGGCTGGTGGCCACGTGGGCGAAGTAGCGCGATTCGATGCGCGTGGCCGTCTCAAAATCGACGACCGCGCCCTCTACAGCCGCGGCCATGATGGCTTCAGCGGCGGGGTAGTTGCCGTAGGTTTGTTTTTTGAGGATGGCGGGGGCGATGGCCAGCATTTGGGCGACAGACGGCCGTTTCGGATCCCCGCCCGGCATTTTGTATCCGGCCTGGTCCCACGGCTGTTTGGCCTGGGGATGGGCAGCAATCCAATACCGCGCTTTGGCCATCATCTCTTCGGCGTCAGCCGCCAGGTCATCGATCAGGCCGGCAGCTTTGGCCTCTTGGGGTTTCATCTGCCGCCCCTCGGACAAAATGGGGAAGGCGGGCTGCAAGCCAATCATCCGCGTCAGGCGGATGATGCCGCCGCCGCCGGGGATGAGCCCCAGCGTCACTTCCGGGAAACCAAACTTGCTGCGCGGATCATCCAGGGCAATGCGGTAGTGGCAGGCCAGGGCCAGCTCCATGCCGCCGCCCAGCGCCGTGCCGTTCAGCGCAGCCACGACAGGCTTGCCCCGCGTCTCCAGCTGCCGGAACCCGGCCTTGAGTTCTTCGGTGTTGTGGAAAATCTCGGCCGGGTCGGTGGCCTGAATCAACCAGTCCAGGTCGGCCCCGGCTAGGAAGGTCTTCTTGCCAGAGGTGAGAATGACCCCGGCCAGGTCGCTTTCGGCGGCCAGCCGGGCCAGCGCTTCGCGGAAGCCGGCGCCAAATTCATCGTTCAACACGTTGGCCGACCGTCCGGGCATGTCCAGCGTCAGCGTGACAATGTTTTGTTCATCTTTATGGTAGCGAAAAGCCATGTTTGCCCCCGATTGGATAGGATAATCACCCTCCTGCATGGGTGATGACACCGCTGCTGTCCAGGACAGCAAATGGATAGGGTTCCGACTGCGCTCCTTTTTATCACACTGTTTTGTTTGCTGCACGATTTTAGGCGTGTCTGGAATGAAAAAAGCCAGGGTTACCTGGCTTCATTGACGCACGCAGCGCGAAAGAATGATCGCGCTACCAGAGTTGAGATTCGCCTAGACGCGCACGATGTTCGATAAAATCACCGGGCGTGACTGCGTTTTGTGATAGAAGAAGTTTTGCAGGGTTTCGCGTACGGTATCGTCGTGATTACGGCCGTTGCGCTTCAACTGCCGCTTTAACTCCAACCGCGCCGCATCCATCAAATCGCCTGAAGTATCCATGCGTAAGAATCCCCGGCTGATGATGCTCGGTTCGCCCGCCAATTTTTGCTTCTTGTCCACCGGCACGTAGACGACCACAAAGCCATCCTGCGCCAGCCGCTCGCGGTCGCGCATCACCAATTCGCCAATTTCGCCCACCAGTGAGCCATCCACGTAGACGTCTTCGGCCGGGATGGAACCTTCTTGCCAGGCTCTTTCGCCATCGGTGACCCAGGTCGCGCCATTGCGCAGAATGAAGATGTCCTCCGCCGGCAGGCCATTTTCCTGCGCCAACCGGGCGTGCAGGTGCAAATGGCGCGTCTCGCCGTGCACCGGAATCAGGAAGCGCGGCTTGACGGTTTCCAGCATGATGCGCATGTCTTCGCGGCTGCCGTGGCCGGATACGTGCACCGTCGCCAACGACCCGTAAATGACGTTCGCGCCGCGGGCAAACAAGTTATTCAACATGCGACCCACGTCTTCCTCGTTGCCGGGAATTGTGCCGCCGGACACGATGATGGTATCGCCTTCGTGCACTTGAATCTGGCGGTGTTCACCTTTGGCCATGCGGTTGAGCGCCGAGCGGGGTTCGCCCTGCGAACCGGTGGACAAAATCACCAGCTTCTCGTCCGGCACGTTGTCGCTAATGTCAACCAGCAGCTTTTTGGGAATCTTCAGATAGCCCAAATCGCGGGCCAGTTCTACGTTCTGCTGCAAGCTGCGGCCGGTGAGGGCGACTTTACGGCCGTATTTGTCCGCCAGCCGCATCACTTCTTGCAGCCGGGCCAGCAAGGAGGAGAAAGTAGCGATGATGATCCGCGATGCGGCCGCCTCTTCAAACAGTTGGTCCAGCGTGTCGGCCACCAACTGCTCGGTCGGCGTCCGCCCGGGACGATCCGCGTTGGTGCTGTCGCCCATCATAGCCAGGACGCCGTTGGGCGTCAGTTCGCGCAGCCGCTTAAAGTCGGTGGTGCGGCCGCCGGTGGGCGTTTCATCCAATTTGTAGTCGCCGGTATGCACCACCGCACCCACCGGCGTGTCGATGACCAGCCCGACGGCCGCCGGAATGGAGTGGGCCACCGCAAACGGGCTGATGCGAAACGGCCCCAGGTGGAGCGTTTGTTTGTCGTCGATTACTTCCAGGGTAGCCCGTTCGCGCACGTGGGCTTCTTCCAACTGGCGTTCCACCATGCCAATCGTCAGGGCCGTACCGTAAACTGGCGCGTTCACACGCTCCAACAGATACGGCAGGCCGCCGATGTGGTCCATATGTCCATGCGTCAGCACGATGCCGCGCAGAATGTCCCGGTTCTCGACCACGTAGTCGAATTGAGGCAGCACCAGGTCGATGCCATACATGTCGCTTTCGGGGAACATCACCCCGCAGTCGATGATGATTTGATTACGGCCGTATTCCAATAAAGTCATGTTCTTACCAATTTCTCCCAGGCCGCCCAGGGGAATAATCTTCAAATTTTTTGTCATAGCGTTGTAACTTCTAAGTTTTCCTTATCTTATCGTGTGTAGAATTTTTAGTTTCATAGCCGGCGCGCCCAAAGCGAGGACGGCCGTATCCCAATAAACAGCCACCCAGCAAACAAACATCGCCGGTCTGGCCAGAGTAATTAACGTTCAGATACCTTTGCGGAACAACAGTTGGGTGGTTCAACTCACGTTTGCGGCAGGCACTTCTTTTTGCATTACGTACTGGACTATACCACAAACAAATAAGAATGGCATTAGCATTTACAAACTGCGCCAAAACAGAGATTGGAGACCGGAGATTGGAATCCAACCCAATCTCCAGTCTCTAATCTCCACTCTCCCCCCTACCGCAGCACAACCTCGGTCCAGGCTTCCAGCCACTCGTCGCGGTGGGCTTCGATGTCGGCCGGCGGCACGGTTACCGGGTCGGCGGGGATTTGCGCCCACTGGACAAACTCGGACGGCAGCGCTGCGTTTTCATTCACCGGAAAAACGAACATGTTCAGCGGAATGTCTTCCTGGAAGGTCTGGCTAAGCATGAAATCGACAAACGCCTGGGCCAGGTCGGGCACGGCCGTTCCTTGCAGCACACCCACAAACTCAATCTGCCGGAAGCACATGCCCGGCTCTACCAGGCTGGCGCTCGGCGCGGTCTCCACCGGCGGATCGGCAAAAATCACCTCGGCGGGGGGGCTGCTGGCGTAGGAAACAACCAACGGCCGTTCCCCGTCGCTGGCCACCGTAAACTGCCCGTAATACGCATCCTCCCAGCCATTCGTGATCAGCACGTCGTTGGCCCGCAGGTCGGCCCAATAATCCAGGTAGGTATAGTCGCCATCGGTCCCGAACACGCCGATGGTCGTCAGCAGAAAGGCCAGCCCAGGGCTGGACGTGGCCGGATTCTCGGCCACCAGCAAGCTCTCGTACTGCGGATCGGTCAGGTCGGCCAGGGATTGCGGCACAGGCACGCCGTTATCGGCAAACCAGGCAATGTCGAAATTCAGGCAGACGTCGCCATAATCTACCGGCAGCAGGCGATGGCTGTCATCGAGTTGGAAGGTCTCGGGCACGTTGGCCAGCGCGGGCGAATCGTACGCCTGGAAGATGTCGGCGTCCAGGGCGCGGCTGAGGAAGGTGTTGTCCACGCCAAAAAAGACGTCGGCCAGCGGATTGTTTTTCGCCAGGATGGCCTGATTGAGCGCTGCACCGGTATCGCCGGAGGGCAGCAGCACGACCTGGGCGTTGTGGGCTTGCTCGAAGGCGGCCAGCACGTCCTCACTGGCGGCGAAGCTGTCGTGGGTCATCACCGTCAGCGTGCGCGGCCCGGCGGCGGCCTCCGTGGGCGGCACGGCCGTTTCCGCCCCACCCCCGCCGCACGCCGCCAAAACCATCATCAAAACCAAAAGTATCAAAGTCCAAAAGTATCGCATCTCGTTCTCCTACTATGAGTAAATGGGACTCGGATGAACGCGGATGACACGGATTTTTTTGTGGATTTCACTAATTTATCCGCGAAAATCCGCCGCATCCGTGCAAATCAGCGTCCCATTTCTACCTCTTCCAGCTTTGCTGGGTATGCACGCACAGCAGCCGCCCGGCCGTCAGCCGCACTTCGGCCGTGTCTTCGGTCATCACGTTGCTCACGCCGCGCGCCGGACCAAAGGCCAGCACGTCGTCGCGCAGGGGCCACTCCAGCCCGATCGTGGCCTCGATGGTCACGTCGCCGTCCAGCGGAATGAGCGAGACGATGTCGCCAGCACGGCCGTTTACCATTGTCTCCCCTTCCACCAGCCAGGCCCGCTCGTATTCATTCACCAGCTGCACGGAACGGCCGTGCAGCGCCGGATGCGCCAGCAGCAAAATATTCGCCAGGGTCTGGTCCAATCGCCCGCCCAGCGCACCAAACACCCAAATTGGTCCGTCATAGTCCAGCGCCAGCAGCAAAGCCAGCTCCAGGTCGGTTTCGTCCTTGGCCGCAGGATGGGTGATCCGCCGGGTGGCGGTTGTTTCGAGCCAGTCCAGCATCTCTGACGGCAGCGAATCCATGTCGCCCACCACCACGTCGGGCGGCTGCGCCAGGGCAAACAGGTGGCGCGTCCCGCCATCCGCAGCAATGATCACGCTGGCGTGGGGCAGCAACGGCCGTATCCACTCCGTCCGTTCCACCTCTCCATTGGCAAACACAAAAATAGTCATAAAGTCGTCCCCAAAACAAAAAAGCCACCCTTCCGGGTGGCTTCGCTTCTTGGCAATAGTAGACGGTCTTCCTACGCCGGCATTACCCGGATCAGGTTCGCAGGTCGATGACGTGATGGTCATCCTCTCAGCCAGGCTAGCCCCAGCTCCCTGTGTCTTATACCGCTGCCGCCAGCGGCTTGTTAATGTAGACGCATTATAGCGCATCGGCTATCATAGGCCAAACGAGACCAGACCTGACAGGTTTAATAAAATCTGTCAGGTCTATTTTTCCAGGCAGGCCCATGACAGAACAACAAGTAAAGCAACCCGATTTTTTCAGCGAACTGAAGCAGGAATTGCGCCAGGTGTGGGCGGATTTGGGCACGATGTGGAGCGGGGCGGGCGTCTCGCTGCGCAACGGGCTACGCCAACTGCGCCAGGCGGAACTGGATTACGTGGTTCTGCCCATCGGCGGGCCGCTGCCGGAGCGGGCCGAACCGCCGCGCGGCTTCATCGAGCGGCAGCTGCCGCTGCCCGCGCCGCCGTTGAGCCTGGAAGTGGTGAACGGCCGTCTCCGCACCATCGCCGACGCCAACAACGTGAAGGGCGTAGTCTTCATCTTCCAGGGGTTCAGCGCCGGGCTGGGCACGCTGCAAAACGTGCGCCGGGCCATCACCCGCCTGCGCGAGGCGGGCAAAGAAGTCATCGTCTACACCCCTTACCTGGATTTACCCCATTACTACGTCGCCAGCGCCGCCGACAAAATTGTTGCGCCGCCGGGGGTGACGTTTGAGGTGTTGGGCGTGCGCCTGGAAACGGTTTTCCTGAAGGACGCCCTGGCGCGGCTGGGCGTACAGATGGACGTGGTGCAAATCTCGCCTTACAAGACCGCCTTCAACACCTTCGGCAAGTCGGAGATCACGCCGGAAGAGGAGGAGCAGCTAACCTGGCTGTTGGACGACCGCTATGATTTGCTGACGGCCGACATGGCCGACGGCCGTTCCCTGTCCCAGGCCGACATGCAGGCGCTCATCGACCGCGCCCCGCTGTTTGCCGAGGAGGCGCTGGCCGCCGGGCTGATTGACGCCATCGCCTATGATGATGAGTTGGCGTATTGGCTGGCGGGGGAGCGAGAGCTAGAGCTAGAGCTAGAGCGAGAGGAAGAGGGAGAGGGAACGGCCGTGTCCGATCCCCCATCAGAAGAGGAAAAGGAGCGGCCCAAGGCGCGGCTGGCTACCTGGAGCGAAGCGCGGGGGCAGCTCATGGAAAAGGCGCGCCGCCGCCGCAAGCAGTTTATCGGCGTGGTCAGCCTGGAGGGGTCTATCGTGATGGGGCCGAGCCGCCAGCCGCCCATCGACCTGCCCATCCCCTTCCTGGGCGGGGCGGCGGCGGGCGAGGCCACGCTGCTGCGCCTGCTGCGCCAGGCCGAGGAGATGGACGACATGGCCGCGCTCATCTTCCACGTGGATTCCGGCGGCGGTTCGGCGCTGGCTTCGGATTTGATTGGGCGGCAGATTGAGCGCATCCGGCGCAAAAAGCCGGTGCTGGTGTATATGGGCAACGTCGCTGCCTCCGGCGGCTACTACGTCAGCGCCCCGGCGCAGCACATCATGTGCCAGAGCGGCACGCTGACCGGCTCGATTGGCGTGATTAGCGGGCGCGTCAGCACCCAGGGGCTGTACGAAAAGCTGAACATCAACCAGGTGAGCTTGCAGCGCGGCCGGCACGCCGGGCTGTACCAGGAGATGGCTCCGCTGTCCGATGAGGAGCGCGAGATTTTCTGGGCGGGTATCGTGAACAGTTATGAGCAGTTTAAGCAGGTGGTGGCGAACGGCCGTCATCTGCCCTATGACGACCTGGACGCCATCTGCGAAGGCCGGGTGTGGACCGGGCGGCAGGCGTTGGCGCACCAACTGGTGGACAGTTTTGGCGATTTTGTGGACGCGGTGCACAAGGCAGCGGAGCTGGCCGGCTGGCAGGTGGATGATTCGCTGACGCTGCCGGTGGCGAATTTGTACCCGAAAGACGGCCGTTACCACCTCCCCCGCCCCTTCGACCCCGACGAGACCCCGCCCTCCACCGACGACACCCTGCTGGAACTGGGCCGGATGCTGCTGGGCGAACCGCTGCCGGTGTTGGATGGACGGCCGTTGTATTTGATGCCGTTTGGGCTGAAGTTTTAGAGACTGGGGACTGGAGACTCAGTAGATTAA
>Ga0116151_10002239_pt1 | contig 17915 bp, 16 predicted proteins | sample AD_UKC117_MetaG_FD_89893 | JGI IMG/M metagenome (GOLD analysis project Ga0116151, IMG submission 89893) | Active sludge microbial communities of municipal wastewater-treating anaerobic digesters from Hong Kong - AD_UKC117_MetaG | ecosystem: Engineered > Bioreactor > Anaerobic > Digestate...
ATCTCGGTGATCATCGGCGAGGGCGGCTCGGGCGGGGCGGTGGCCCTCGCGACGGCGGACCGCATCGCCATGCTCGAGCATTCGATCTATTCGGTCATCTCGCCCGAGGGCTGCGCCTCGATCCTCTGGAAGGACGCGGAGAAGATGAAGGAGGCCGCCGAGGCGCTGCGGCTGACGGCGACCGATCTCCACGCCCTCGGCGTGGTCGACCGCGTCATCCCCGAGCCGCGGGGCGGCGCCCAGCGCGACAAGACCGAGGCGATCGCCCGCGTCGGCACGGCCATCGACGAGCTGCTCGCCGAGCTCTCGGGCAAGAAGCCCGATGCCCTGCGCAAGGCCCGCCGCAAGAAGTTCCTCGACATGGGCTCGCTGTCGCTGGTGGCCTGATCGGCCCGGAGCATCCCTACCAGCGCCCCGCGCCGGAGCGGTGCCGCTTCCCGCGGCGGCGCGCTGGCAAGAAGGCCGCGCCCCGCGCGGCCCGCACCGCATGCCCCCCGGAGGCGCGAGCCGCAGGGCGAGGGAGGTGCAGCATTCCCGCCGGTCGCGGATCGGGACGCGTCGGCCCTGGACGGTGCGCAAAGCGCGCCGGCCCCCGGCAAGGCCGACGCGGCCCGATCGACACCGGTCGATCGGGCAAGCGACCATCGACACGCGCAAGAGGCTTTGGCGTCGGGGCTCGCCGCCCGGACCCGCCAGCGGCGTCAGGCCGCCGAGGGCTCCGCACCGGGGTCGAAGCCGGCCTCGCGCATCAGCCGATCCGAATGCGCCTCGACCAGCGGCTCGATCCGGGCCATGAATTCCGCGACGCCAAGGCCCGCCGGGATCGGCTCGAGGAACTCCAGCACCGCCGTCCCGGGCCGCCGCAGATGGCTGCGCCGGCCCCAGAACACCCCGACGTTGGTGGCGGCCGGCACGCAGGGCTTGCCCAGCCGCTCGTAGAGCACCCCCGCCCCGACCTTGTAGGGCAGCCGGGCCCCCGGCGCGACCCGCGTGCCCTGCGGATAGATCACCAGCTGCCCCGGACTAGCCTCGCCGCGCTCCACATGGGCGACCATGTCGCGCATGGCCTTGGCCCGCTGGCCGCGATTGACCGGCGTCGAGCCGATGCGCAGCGCATAGAGCCCGAGCACCGGCGCCCAGCGCAGCTCCTTCTTCATGATGAACTTCGCCCGCGGCAGCACCGACGACAGGATGAGGATGTCGAGAAACGACTGGTGCTTGGAACAGACGATCACGTCGCCCGAGGGGATGGTCCCGCGCACCTCGACCTTCAGCCCGCAGATCACGCGCAGGCACCAGAAGACGGCGCGGCAATAGGCCTTGATTGCCAGATAGGCGCCGTCCACCGACCAGATCGCCAGCGGCGCGCAGCAGATGCCCATGATCGCCATCAGCCCGTAGAGGCAGACATCGAAGAGAAGCGAGCGGATCAGCAGCATCATCGGGTCCCCTAGCTCCACTTGCGCAGGTTGCGCCGGACCGCCCGGGCGGTCGCCGCCCAGGCGATGCCGGCGCTCGCGACCGGGATCGCGAGCGGCAGGATCCAGTGCCAGCCGGCGAGCCCGATCCCGACGAGGAAGAACCCCGGCTCGCTCGCCTGGGGCAGCAGCGCCAGCAGGACCAGCCCCAGGACGGTCCCGACCGCCGCGCCGGTCCCCGCCTGCAGCGCGAAGCGCCGGGTGAAGGCCGCGGCGACGAAGCCGTCGCGCGCGCCCACCAGCCGCAGCGTCTGGATGACCTGGCCGCTCGCCGCGATCGCGGCATGGGCGGCGAGGCTCAGCGCCGCCGCGAAGCAGATCGCCAGCAGGCCGAGAGAGGCCAGCGCGAAGACCCGCAGCCGCTCGGCGGTCAGCACCAGGGGCCCGCGCCAGGCGCTGTGGTCGTCGAAGACCGCCGCCGGTGCCTCGGCCGCGAGCCGCAGCTCCAGGCTCTCGCGGTCGAATGCCGCCGGATCGAGCCCGACGTCGATGAGAAGCGGCAGCGGCAACCCGTCCAGCGCGGCCTCCGGCCCGAGCCAGGGCTCGAGCAGGGCGCGCTGCTCCTCGACCTCGATCATCCGTACCGAGCGCACGCCCGGCGTGGTGCGCAGCACGTTGAGCGCCGCCCGCGCCTGATCCTCCACATCCGGCTCGTCGGTGAAGATCTGCAGCGTGGCGGTCTCGGCGAGCTCGCCCGCCCAGCTCTCGGCCAGCCGCCCCGCGGCCAGCGCCAGCGCCAGGGCGACCACCGCGAAGAAGGCGAGGATCGCCGCCATCACCCCCACCGAGCGCGCCGATTGCGCCCCCGGCGGCACGATCCGGTCCGCCGCGCCGAACCGCGACAGCCCCCGACGCCCCCCCGACGCCCCCGCGCTCACAGGTCGGCTCCGGCCGGCAGGATCCGCCCTTCGGACAAGCGCAGCACCCGGGCCTGGACCCGGGCCTTGGCGGCGCGGATCAGGTTCAGGTCGTGGGTGGCGATCAGGACGGTCTTGCCCATGCGGTTCAGCTCCACCAGCAGCGTCAGGAGCCGCATGGACATGTCCCAGTCGATGTTGCCCGTCGGCTCGTCGGCGAGAATCATCTCCGGGCTCAGGATCACCGCCCGCGCCACCGCGGCGCGCTGGCGCTCGCCGCCGGACAATTCGCTCGGCAGCGCGTCGATCCGGTCGGTCAGGTCGACCCATTCCAAGAGCGCCGTGAGGTCGTCGGCCCGCTCGCGCATCTCCACGCCGCTCACCTGGAGCGGCAGCGCGATGTTCTCGATCAGCGGCAGGTGATCGATGAACTGGCAATCCTGATGCACCACCCCGACCGCCCGGCGCAGATCCGCGATGGCGTCCCGGTCGCGGGCCGAGATGCGCCGCCCGAAGAAGCGCACATGCCCGGTCGTCGGCACCAGGTCGAGATAGCAGAGGCGCAGGAACGTCGTCTTCCCCGCCCCGGACGGCCCGACGAGGAAATGAAAGGAGCCGGGCGCGATGGCCAGGTTGGCGTCCTCGAGGATCGCCGCCTTCCCGTAGCTGAACCCCACATTCTCGAATTCGATCACGGGGTCCTCCGACGCCTTCCGCGGGCCTTATACAGTGCCGCCGCAGGCGCGCAACCTGCCCGCGACTTGGAATGACGAGACGTCGCCGCTAGAAGGGTCCGGCCCGATTCGCCGATGCGGCGAGTTGCAGCCCCCCGGGCCGAACTGGAACCGCGATGCGCCTGAAATGTCCGAGCTGCGGTGCCGAATACGAGGTCGCGGCGCATTTGATCCCGCAGGGCGGCCGGCATGTGCAATGCACCGCCTGCCATACGCGCTGGTTTGTCAATCCGGCGCAGGAACCCGAGCCGAGCGAGGACCGGATCATCGAGCGGCTCGAGGCCTGGTCGTCGCGGCCGCGGCCCGTCCCCGTCCCCGTCCCGCAGCCCGCGCCGCCGGGGACCGCCGGGCGCGGCGCGGAGGATCCGGATTCCGGCGAGGTCTTCGTCTGGGAAAGCCCGGCCGCCGCAGCCGAATCCCCGGCACCGGCCACCGCGGCCAGCGGCACGGCGACGGCGGAAGCGCCCGCCGCGGCCGCACCCTTGCCGCCGGGCGTCCCGCAGCCCCGCGCCGTGCCCGAAGGCAGGGACGCGCCGGCCGAGGCCGAAGACCCGGCCGAGCCTGCGCCGCCCGAGCCCACGCCCGCACGTTCCGCCTCGCGGCTCGATCTGACGGTCGACCCGGACGCCCCGCCACCGGAGGCGCCGGCGCAGAGCCGCTTCGCCAAGGGGCTCGCCAGCGTCCTCGCCGTCTTCGTCCTGGCGCTGGCGGTCTACAACTTCCACGACCTGATCGTGGCACGCCTGCCCCAGGCGGCGCCGGCGATCGATGCCTATGTGCATTTCGTCGACGACCTGCGCCAGCGGCTTGCGGAAGGCCTCGCCGCCATCATCAACCGGGCCTGATCGCAAGGACCGGCCGAATTCGCCTCCGACCGGCGCCCGTCCTCCCGTGACGGTACCGCCCTCCCCGGGAAGGGCAGGCGCGCGGGACGGGGATTGAGGGAAAGCGGGCCCGGATCAGAACTGGTCGAGCAGCCGGCGCAGGTAGTCGAGCTCGAGCTCCGGCCGGCCGAGGTCGCCGGCCCGGCGGCGGATCTCGTCGAGGATGGCGCGCGCCCGCGCCGCGGCATCGGCCTCCGGCAGGAGCCGCTGGTTGGTGCCGAGGCTGCCGCGGGTCCCCACCGGGCGGCCGAGCGGATCGTCGCTGCGGTCCGCGCTCGCCTGGCCGCTCGCGGCGCCCTGCTGGTCGCCGCCGGCCTCGGCCCGCCGCAGGTCCTCGCCGAGCGCCCGCATGCCGTCGCGCAGGTCGTCGATCGCCTCGGCCTGGCGGTCGAGCGCGCCGGAGGTATCGCCCTCCTCCAGCCCGTCGCGGGCCTCGCCCATGTTGCGTTCCGCCTCGCGCAGCGCCTCGCGCACCGCGTCGCCGGCAGCGCCGGGCAGGCCGTCGCGCAGGGCATCCATCAGCTGGCGCAAAGCCTCCTGACGCTGGGCGAGGTCCATCGGCCCCTCGCCGGCACCGCCCTCGTCCGGCTCGCCCTCGGGCATGCCCTGCCCCAGCTGGCCCTGCCGGAACTCGCGCTGGAGCTGCCGGAAGCTCTCGTCGGCGAGCCCCTGCTGCTCGCGCAGCGCATCGGCGAGCCCCTGCATCGACTGCTGTCCCTGGCTGCCCTCGCTGCCTCCCGACTGGCCCTCGGCGAGCTGCATCTCCATGTTCTCGAGCATCTGCTGGAGCATCTCCAGGAGCGCCTCGGCCTCGGCCTTGCGCCCCTGCTCGCTCAATTCCTGGATGCGGTCCATCAGCGCCTGGATCTGGTCCTGGCTCATGGGCTGGCCCTGCTGGCGCTCGGCCTGCTGCGTCTGGCCGCGCTCGATCGCCTCCCGCGCCAGCTGCTCCATGTAGTCGCGGGTCGCATCGCGCAGCTCGTCCATCAGTCGCGCGATCTCCTCGTCGCTGGCGTCGTTGCGCAGCGCCTCGGCCAGCCGCTCCTTGGCGCGCTTGAGCCGCTCCGCGGCATCGCCGAGATTGCCGTCCTCGAGCAGGACCGCCGCCAGCCACAGCGCCCCGGCGACCTCGTCGCGGATCGAGGGCACCGTGCCGTTCTCGGTCGCGCCCGCCAGCCGCCGCAGCGCCATGCGCATGACGAGATAGGCCCGCGTATTGTCGAAGACCGTCTCGGGCCGGTAGCTCACCGCGCGCAGCACCTGCAGCACCCGCCGGGCGTTCGCCTCGGACCAGAGCAGGTCGCGCCGCTGCTCGACCAGCGCCGCCGCCAGGGGGTCGTAGAACCTGCGCCCCGGCAGGATCGTCGCGATCCCCTCCGCGACCCCGGTCTGGCCGATCGCATCCTCGGCGGTGAGGCGGATCGTCACCGGCAGCCCGGCCCAGGGATGCTGGCTGAAATCCTCGACCAGGGTTTCTTCCACCTCCGCCGCGGTCCGCGCCATCGGCAGGGGCAGCTCGACCGCGAGCGCCGGCCGCTCCTCCGGCGCCGCCCGCAGCCCGTAGCGGCGATCCACGCGGTCGAGATCGAGCGCGATCTCGGCGCGCGCGCCCACGATTCCGTAATCGTCCTCGGCCCGGTAGACGATCCTGGTCTCGCCCATGGGCTCGCCGGCGACGGGCTCGGCCAGCGCGATCGTCGGCGCGGCGTCCGGCTCGGCCAGGAAGGTCCATTCGGCGAGCGGCCCGTCGCCCCGCCGCAGGGTGACCGCGCCGTCGTGCGCGAGCTCGAACTCGGCGCTCGCGATGCCGGGCGCGGCCTCGGCCAGCCGCGCCGAGGAACCCGAGACCGCCTCGGCGAGATCGAAGCTCTCCGGCGATCCATAGACCCGCAGGGTGATCCGCGTCCCCCGCGGCAGCGAGACCGGCGCCGCGCCCGAGACCTCGGAGAGATAGAGCGTCGGCCGGCCGGAATAGACCGGCGGCTCCGCCCAGCCCTCGTAGCTCGGCCCGGCCGCGACGGTGGCCGCCGCATCCGGGGCGAGCGCGGCGGAAATCGATTCGACCGCCGGGTCCCGCGCGAAGACCAGCGCCGCGACGACCGCGACCAGCGCCGCCAGCCGCAGCGCCCAGGGATCGCGGGCGGCGAGCCGCAGATCCGGGCGCAGTGCCCGCGCAGTCGCCGCGATCCGCGCCATGCGCGCGCGATGCGCCGCCCAGACCGCCAGCGCCCCGGGATCGTCGCGCCCGATGGCCGGCCGGTCCTCCAGCGTCTCCAGCGGCCGCCCCGGCAGGCTCGCGTCGAGCCGCGCCCGCGCCGCCGCCCGGCTCGGCCAGCGGAAGCTGCGGGCGCCCCAGAGCGCGAGCCCGAGCGCCGCGAGCCCCAGCGCGCCCAGCGCCGCCAGCATCTGCTGCCGGGTCAGCGCCTCGGCAAGCCCGAAGGCGAAGGCGGCCCAGGCGGCGGCGAGAAAGGCCGCCAGCGGCCAGAAGGCGCGCAGCAGACCCTCCAGAACCATGGCGCGGCGGCTCCGTGCCACGAGTTTCCGGAAGGGATCCTCCGGCGCCCGACCTGTCCTGCCGCGCTTCATCCGCTCCGCTCTCTCCGGCCCGGCCCCAGGCCGAGCCATTCGGGGATGGTATCGCGGTTCAGCATTTCGTCAAAGCTCGGCCGGGCGCGCACCACGGCGAAGTGATCGCCCGAGACCAGGACCTCCGGCACCAGCGGCCGGGAATTGTATTCCGAGGCCATCACCGCGCCATAGGCGCCGGCGGAGCGGAAGGCCACCAGATCCCCCGCGCCGAGCGGCGGCATCGGCCGGCCGCGGGCGAAGGTGTCGCCGGTCTCGCAGACCGGGCCGACGATGTCGACGGGGGCGAGCTCCGCCCCGGCCATGGGCTCCTCGACCGGGATCACGTCGTGCCAGGCGTCGTACATCGCCGGCCGGACCAGATCGTTCATCGCCGCGTCGAGGATCAGGAAGTCACGCCCCTCGCCCGCCTTGCGCCAGATCACCCGCGCCAGTAGGATCCCGGCATTGCCGGCGATCAGCCGCCCCGGCTCGATCTCGATCTCGCAGCCGAGATGGCCGACGCAGCGCCGCACCACCTCGCCGTAGTCGAAGGGCAGCGGCGGCGCGTCGTTCGAGCGGCGATAGGGAATGCCCAGGCCCCCGCCGAGATCGAGCCGCCGGATGTCGTGCCCCTCCGCCCGGAGCAGATCGGTCAGCTCCGCCACCTTGGCGAAGGCCGCGGCATAGGGCGCGAGCTCGGTCAGCTGGCTGCCGATATGCACGTCGATGCCCACGACCTCGATCCCCGGCAGGGCGGCGGCCTCGGCATAGGCGGCGCGGGCGCGCGCGATCGGCACCCCGAACTTGTTCTCCGACTTGCCGGTGGCGATCTTGGCATGGGTGCGCGCATCCACGTCCGGATTCACCCGGATGGCGATCGGCGCGCGCAGGCCGAGCGACAGCGCCACCTCGTTCAGCGCGATGAGCTCGGGCTCGGATTCCACGTTGAACTGCCGGATCCCGCCGGTGAGCGCCAGGCGCATCTCGGCGCGGGTCTTGCCCACGCCGGAGAAGACGATCCGCTCGCCCGGAACGCCGGCGGCCTTCGCCCGGCGGTACTCGCCCTCCGAGACCACGTCCATCCCCGCCCCGAGCGAGGCCATCAGGCGCAGCACCGCGAGGTTGGAATTGGCCTTCATCGCATAGCAGATCAGATGCGGCAGCCCGGCGAGCGCCTCCTCGAAGACCCGGTAGTGCCGCGTCAGCGTCGCCGCGGAATAGACATAGACCGGCGTGCCCACCGCCGCGGCGATCTCCGGCAGCGGCACCTCCTCGGCGTGCAGCACGCCGTCGCGATAGAGGAAATGGTCCATCAGGCGGCCGGAAAGCCGCCGGGCGCCGGCGGCGGCTGGAAGGCGAAAGCGGCCATGCGCGCAACCCCTCTCGGAAGGCGGGTGGAACGGCCCGGCGATCGGCCCGGCCGCGGAGGGCGAACCCTATCCGAGAGGAATGGCCGCTACAACGCCGCGCGCGCGGCCGTCCCGGGACGCCAGTGCATGAGGTCGCGTCGTCGCAGGCGATCGCCCAGCGGGGCCGGCCCCGAACCCGGCACCCGCGCTCGGGTCACTCGACCTTGATGTGATAGATCTGCCAGACCCACCAATCGTCGGGCATGTCGGCGAGGTCGGCGCGCTCGGAGCGCGGAAAGACGATCTGCGTCGGGCCGAAGCTGCCGATCCCGAGCGGCTTGCCGTCGCGCTCGATCGCCACCACCGCGCCCTTGCCGATCATCTCCGCCATCGGGATCTCGACCGCGTAGCCGTCCATCGCCTGGATCGTCACCGTCTCGCCCTGGGCCTGCGCCGCCGCCAGCACCTCCGCCAGCGCCGGGCCGGTGAAGGTCACCTCCGGCCCGTCCTTCGGGAAATCCGTGGTCACGGTGGTCTGCGGCAGCGCCCGGAGCGCATCCACGTCGAATTCCATGGCCCGCTCGAAGGTCACGTCGTTGAAGGCGAAGAGCTTGTCGTATCCCGCATCGAAGGGGCCGCGGTTGGTACTGCCGACCGCGCCGGTCACGGTGACGAGCACCGGCCCGCCCGCCAGCGCGGGCAGAGCCGCGGCGAGGACGAGAAGAGTGGCGAGAAGACTGCGCTGGAGTGCCTGGAGCATCGATGGACCTTTCGACGGATTCGGGGCCGGCCACGGAGATCCCGCGCGCCGCCGCCTCAGCCGGGGCTCGGGACTTCCGCGGTCTCCGGGGCGCTGGGCGCGCCCTTGATCCCGCAGGCCGCCAGCGCCGCCAGCGCGAGGCAGAGACCGATCCCGATCCGCGTCCCGGCCCTCACGCGAGCGCTTCCTGCCAGCGGCGGACCTGGGCGCGCACCCGGACGGGTGCCGTGCCGCCGTAGCTTGCCCTACTCGCCACAGAGTTGTCCACTCCCAAGACCCGATAAACCTCCGCGGAAATGCCCGGATGCGCCGCCTGCATCTCTTCGAGCGTCAGGTCGGGCAGATCGACCCCGCGCTCCTCGGCGCGCCGCACCAGGGTTCCGGTGACGTGATGGGCCTCGCGGAACGGCAGGCCGAGGCTGCGCACCAGCCAGTCCGCGAGATCGGTGGCCGTCGAGAAGCCGCTCGCCGCCGCCGCCCGCAGCGCCGCCTCGTTCGGCGCGAGGTCGCGCACCATGCCCTCCATCGCCGCCAGCGCCAGCATCAGCGCGTCGGCGGCGTCGAAGACCTGCTCCTTGTCCTCCTGCATGTCCTTGGAATAGGCCAAGGGCAGCCCCTTCATCACCGTCAAGAGCGCCACCAGCGCGCCGGTAATGCGCCCGACCTTGGCGCGCACCAGCTCGGCGGCATCGGGGTTCTTCTTCTGCGGCATGATGCTCGACCCGGTCGAGAACCGGTCGCTGAAGACCACGAAGCGGAACTGCGCCGAGGACCAGATCACCAGCTCCTCCGCGAAGCGGCTCAGATGCGTGGCGCAGATGCTCGCCGCGGCGAGGAATTCCAGCGCGAAGTCCCGGTCGCTCACCGCATCGAGCGAATTGGCCATCGGCCGGTCGAAGCCGAGCGCCGCCGCGGTGGCGTCCCGGTCGATGGGAAAGGACGTGCCCGCCAGCGCCGCCGCCCCGAGCGGGCTCTCGTTCATGCGCGCGCGCGCATCCGCGAAGCGGCCCCGGTCCCGGTCGAGCATCTCCACATAGGCCAGCATGTGATGGCCCCAGGTCACCGGCTGCGCCACCTGCAGATGGGTGAAGCCAGGCATCACCAGCCCGGCCCCCGCCTCGGCCTGGACCACCAGCGCCCGCATCAGCGCCGTCAGGCCCGCGATCGCAGCGTCGCACTGGCTGCGGACCCAGAGCCGGAAGTCGGTCGCCACCTGGTCGTTGCGCGACCGCGCGGTGTGCAGCCGCCCGGCGGGCTCGCCGATCAGCGCCTTCAGCCGGCTCTCCACGTTCATGTGGATGTCCTCGAGCGCCGCGGAGAAGGGAAAGGCGCCGGCCTCGATCTCTGACAAGACCGTGAGCAGGCCTTCCCGGATCGTCTCCGCATCGCTAACACTCACGATGCCCGTGGCGCCGAGCATGGCGGCATGGGCGCGGCTCGCCTCGATGTCCTGGGCGGCAAGGCGCCGGTCGAAGCCGATCGAGGCATTGATCGCTTCCATGATCGCGTCGGGCCCGGCGGCGAAGCGCCCGCCCCACATCGCGTTCGAGCCGCTGCTGTCGTTCATCCGCCTGTCCTGCCCCGGGGAATTGCCATGACGCGCCTGCCCGCCCTGATCCCGGCCCTCGTCTACACCGCGTTCGCGGCCTTCGCAAATCCCGCGCTGGCCCGGCCGCTGACCGAGGCCGAGCGCGCCGAGGTGATGGCGCTGCGCGACGGCGACATGCGCAAGCTCGTGGTGCACGAGGCCGCGATCCCGGCGCCGGACACCGTCTTCACCGACCCCGAGGGCGCGGAGATGTCGCTCGCCGACAGCGACGGGCGGATCCGGCTGGTGAACTTCTGGGCCACCTGGTGCGCGCCCTGCCGCATCGAGAAACCCGCGCTCGACGCGCTCGAGCGCGAGCTGGGCGGCCCGGATTTCGAGGTGATCGCCATCGCCACCGGCCGCAACAGCCTCGAGGCGATCGAGGATTTCAACGCCGAGGTCGGCGTGACCGCGCTCGCCACGCATCTCGACCCGAAGGGCGCGCTCGCCGCGGCGATGAACGTGCCGGGCCTGCCCGTGACGGTGATCCTCGACCGCGACGGCGCCGAGATCGGCCGGCTGATGGGCGGCGCCGACTGGGACGCGCCGAGCGCGCGCGCGATCGTGAGCTATCTCGCCGGCCTCGACTGATCTTCCGCCCGAACTCCAGGCGCGCCCGGCGCAACCACCCCGCCCGGTGGGCACCACCGGGCAGCGCCCTCCCCGCCCCGTCACGCCGGAGGCGTGCCTCCGGCACGACGCGGGCGCTTCTCTCGTCCTGCTGCGGGAAGTCCGTGGAAAAAAGAATGGCTCCAAACGGGATAGCCCGGCCGGGTCAGGTCGCCCGGAGGCGCGAGCCGCAGAATTTGGGGCGCCGCACGGCGACCGCCCGAGGATCAGGCCAGAGGAGCAGGAATGACCCTTCCCGGCCCCGACGACCTATCGTCCGAGCTCGGAGGGGTCGAACTTCGCCAGCGCCTCGGGGCTCGCCTCGGTGCGGTAGCGCGCGGTCCAATCCGAATAGGGCATGCCGTAGACGAGCTCGCGCGCCTCTTCCTTGCTCATGGCGATGTCGCGATCGGCGGCGGCCTCCTGATACCAGCGGCTGAGACAGTTCCGGCAGAAGCCGGCCAGGTTCATCAGGTCGATGTTCTGCACGTCCGTCCGGGCGCGCAGATGGTCGCGCAACGCGCGAAAGGCGGCCGCCTCCAGTTCGATCCGTGTCCCGTCATCCATCGTGAACCCTCCTCCGGTTCCGGCGCTCCCGCAGCCCGGCGCGCGGGCCGTCGTCTCACCCTCGAAGGTGGGCCGGATCGGGGCGACAGGCAAGGTTCCGCGCGACTCCGGAGCCGGGCCCGGAAACGGCGGCGTCCCGCCCCGCGACGATCCGTGACAAGGCGCCTAGAGCGCTTCCGCCACGGTCCGCTCGACCACCTCGGCGAGGATCGGGGCGAGCCGCGCCGCCCAGGCGCGCTGGCCGGCCTCGCTCTCGATCTCGTCGTGGCGCAGCTCGATCAGCACGTGCCGCAGCCCGCGCTTGGTGCCGTGCCGGCTCAGCGTGTCGCCTTCGAGCTGGCCGGAATAGGGCTGGTTCTCGCCCACCGTCAGGTCGGGCTCCGCCCGCAGCCGCGCCAGCAGCGGGCGGGCGATGCGGCCGTCGTGATGCCAGAGCACGCCGATCTGCCAGGGGCGGGGCGGACGGCCCACGAGCTGCGGCGTAAAGGAATGGATCGCGATCAGCGCCGGCGCATGCCCGGCCTCGACCATCTGCCCGATCTGGGCGTCGATCGCCGCGTGATAGGGGCGGTGGTAGGCCACGAGCCGCCGGCGCACCTCCTGCGCCTCGATGCCGCGGTTGGCCGGAACGATGGTGCCGTCGTAGAGCTGCATCACCAGCGTTGGATCGTCCTCGCCGCGGTTGGGATCGATCACCAGCCGCGAGAAGCGCGACAGCACCGCCGGCGCGTCCAGCATCTCGGCCAGGGCCATCGCGACCCCGCGCGCCCCGAGGTCATAGGCGATGTGCCGGGCCATCTCCGAATCGGAAAGCCCCAGCGAGCCGCCGTTCACCGCCTCCGGCACCGCGTTGGTCGCATGGTCGCAGAGGATCAGCATCCCCGCCGATCCGTCGACGTTCACGCGTTCATAGGCAGCCGGGCCGGTCATGGGCATCATCCGAGGTTCGAGTTGCGCTGCACACTATGCGGGCAGCCTGGCGGAGGCCAGCGAGGGAAGCGCGGAATCCGGCGCTCCGGTTCGGGGTTTTTCGTTTCATCACCGAACCGTTTCGGTATAAGCGGGCCGACCCGCAAAGGATTGGCCCCAGATGACTCAGCTCCGCCGTCAGCGCAACGTGAAGATTGTCGCAACCCTCGGTCCCGCCTCCGAGAGCACCGAGACCATCCGCGCCCTCTATCTCGCGGGTGCCGACGTCTTCCGCATCAACATGAGCCACGGCACCCAGGACGACATCGCCCGTCGCCACCGCGCGGTGCGCGAGGTCGAGGCGGCGGTCGGCCGGCCGATCGGGATTCTCGCCGACCTCCAGGGGCCGAAGCTGCGCTGCGGCGTCTTCGCCAGGGGCGCGGAGACGTTGCAGGAGGGCGCGGCCTTCCGCTTCGACCTCGACCCCGCCGAGGGCGACGCGGCCCGGGTCTGCCTGCCGCACCCCGAGATCTTCGCCGCGCTCGAGCCGGGCTCGACGCTGCTGGTCAACGACGGCAAGATCCGCGTGCGCGTCACGAACGTCTCCCCCGAGCACGCCGATACCGTGGTCGAGGTCGGCGGCGAGATCTCGAACCGCAAGGGCATCAACGTGCCCGACGTGGTGCTGCCGCTGGCGGCCTTGTCGGCGAAGGACCGCAGCGACCTGGAGTTCGTCTGCGAGCTCGGCGTCGACTGGCTGGCGCTCAGCTTCGTGCAGCGCGCCCAGGACGTGCACGAGGCCCGCGAGCTCGTGGACGGGCGCGCGGCGATCATGTCGAAGATCGAGAAGCCCGCGGCGGTCAAGGCCTTCGCCGAGATCCTCGAGGCCTCCGACGGCATCATGGTCGCGCGCGGCGACCTCAGGGTCGAGCTGCCCGTCACCAGCCTGCCGCCGATCCAGAAGCGCCTCGTGCGGCTCTCCCGCGCCGTGGGCAAGCCGGTGATCGTGGCGACGCAGATGCTCGAGAGCATGATCACCGCCCCGGTCCCGACCCGCGCCGAGGTCTCGGACGTGGCGACGGCGATCTACGAGGGCGCCGACGGGGTGATGCTCTCGGCGGAATCGGCCGCCGGCGACTATCCCGTCGAGGCGGTCACCACCATGAACAACGTCGCCGCCTCGGTGGAGAGCGACACCGTCTATCGCCAGATCATCGAGGCCTCCCGCACGCCGAGCCGCCACAGCGTCGCCGACGCGATCACCGTCGCCGCCCGGGAGGTGGCCGAGACCACCAACGTCAAGGCGATCTGCTGCTTCTCGCATTCCGGAACCACCGCGCTCCTCGCGGCGCGCGAGCGCCCGAAGGTGCCGATCATCGCCCTGACGCCCTTGGTGCGCACCGCCCGCCGGCTCGCGCTGAGCTGGGGCCTGCATTGCGTGGTCACCGCCGAGGTCGACCGCTTCAAGATGGCGGTGGTGAACGCCGCCCGGGCGGCGCGCGAGCACGGCTTCGCCACCGACGCCGACCGCATCATCGTCACCGCCGGCATCCCCTTCGGCCAGCCGGGCTCGACGAACATCCTGCGCGTGGCCCCCTGCGACGAGAAGAAGATCTACGCCGGCGGCGGCGAGGACTGACGCCGCCGCCCCCTCAGCCTGCCCCACGCCGGCCCTCCCCGGGGGCCGCGGGACTAGAGATCGAGCGACAGGAAGATGCTGTGCCGGTCCTCCCGATCGCCGCCGAAGGGTGGACAGGGCAGGAAACCGAAGCGCGCATAGAGCGCCCGGGCCGCCGCGAAGGTCGCATCGGCCCCCGTCTGGAGGCTCACGCGCCGGTAGCCGCGGCTCCGGGCGGTTTCGAGGATATGCGCCAGAATCGCCGCGCCGACGCCCCGGCCGCGCGAAGCCCGGTCGACATGCATCGACTTGATCTCGCCATGCCCGGCGTCGATCTCGCGCATGGCGCCGCAGCCGAGGAGCCGCCCGCCGTCCCGGGCGGTCCAGAAGCTGATGCCGGGCGCCCGCAATGCGTCGACGTCGAGCGCAGGCCCGGACCCCGGCGACGAATGCCGGTGGGCGTCGTTCCGGTGCAGCGCGAGCAGCGCGGCGACATCCGCCACGGCCGGATCCTCCTCGCCTATCTCCATCACGCGGCTCCCTGCGCCCCCGCCTGCGGCGAGAATTGCGCCGGACCGGCGCGCCCGCAAGGCCCCGCCAGGGCTAGGGGCAGGTCAGGACATCCATCCCGCCCGGCGGGCACCGCCGGGCCGCGCCCGACCCGGCCGGCGACCGGACGCGCTTGACCGGCCCCGCGCCCCCGCCTATAAGCCCGCCTTCTCGACCCGCCCGGCGAAAAGGGCTGCCTCGGCGCGTCCGAACCACATCCGATCAAGGAGACGGAAATGCCCAAGATGAAGACCAAGGCGAGCGCCAAGAAGCGCTTCAAGGTGACGGCCAACGGCCGGATCGTCGCCTCCCAGGCCGGCAAGCGGCACGGCATGATCAAGCGGTCGACGAAATTCATCCGCAACGCCCGCGGCACCACGGTGCTCTCGGCGCCGGACGAGAAGATCGTCAAGACCTACATGCCCTATCACCGCTGATCCGGAGGAACGCAGATGTCCCGTGTCAAAGGAGGCCCGGCCTCCCACGCCCGTCACCGCAAGGTCGTCAAGGCCGCCAAGGGCTATTACGGCGCCCGCTCGACCAATTTCCGCACCGCCACCCAGGCGGTCGACCGGGCGATGGAATACGCCACGCGCGACCGCAAGGCGCGCAAGCGCACCTTCCGCGCGCTCTGGATCCAGCGCATCAACGCCGGCGTGCGCGCCCATGACGCCGACCTGACCTATTCGCGCTTCATCAACGGCCTCGACCGCGCCGGGATCGAGGTGGACCGCAAGGTGCTCGCCGATCTCGCGGTGCGCGAGCCCGAAGCCTTCGGCGCCATCGTCGACCAGGCCAAGGCCGCGCTCGCCTGATCGCTTCCCCGGCCTAAGCCCGGAACCAGACCGCACGCCGCCGGCATCCCCGGCGGCGTTTCTGCGAGGTGACGCGGGCCCGCGCCCGCGCTAGGTTCGCGGCCGGGCGACAGCGGAGGCGGGCATGACCAGGACGGCGGTGATCACGGGCGGGGCCAGCGGCCTCGGCGAGGCCTGCGCGCGGCGCTTCGCCGCCGAGGGCGCGCGGGTCTGGATCCTCGATGCCAATGCCGCCCGCGCCGCCGAGGTGGCCGCGGACATCGGCGGCGGGGCGCGATCCGCGGGCATCGACGTGACCGACGAGGCGGCGCTTCTCGCCATCGCCGAGCGCATCGAGGCCGACACCGGCGCCCCCGACATCCTCGTGACCTCCGCCGGCATCCTCGAGACCGTGGCGACGGTCATGGACGAGGACATGGCCATCCACGACCGGGTCTGGGCGGTCAACTACCGCGGCACGGTCTTGAGCTGCCGCGCCTTCGGGCGGCAGATGCGCGCGGCGGGCCGCGGCGCGATCGTGACGATCGGCTCGGTCAATTCCTTCTCGGCGCTGCCGCTGCCGGCCTACGGCCCCTCCAAGACCGCGATCCTGCGGCTGACCCAGATCCTCTCGGTCGAGCTCGGCCGGCACGGGGTGCGAGTGAACGCCTTGGCGCCGACCTATGTGATCACCCCGGCGATGCAGGCGCGCATCGACGCCGGCGAGCGCGACCCGGCGGTCATCCGCGCCTCCGGGGCGCTCGACATGCTGGTGATGCCGCGCCACATCGCCGACGTGGTGGCCTTCCTCTGCTCCGACGCGGCCGCGGCGATCACCGGCGTCACCCTGCCCGTCGATGCGGGCTATGCCGCGGCGGTGAGCTACAAGAGCTTCGCCGGCGGCCTGCCCTGGAAGGACTGAACGCCGGGCCCGTACCCCGACCCTCGGGCGCCACCGGGACGGGGATGCATAGAGGCGACCGCCTTCGGAGCCCGCCGCCTCAGCCATGGCGTCCGGGTCGAAACCCGCCAGCGCATCGACACGAGGCTTTCGAGCGCCGCCCCGATGCGAAGATGTGCTATATGTCGCTCAGGCAAGTCGCGGGGAGGACACGACATGACCTGGAAAACTGCCGTCCTGGGCTCGGCCATCTGCGCGTTGCTGGCCGCACCGACAATGGCGCAAGAGAACGCCAGCATGAAGGAGCCGCTCGGTTACCCGGGGTTCAATGGCAAGATCGAGCTCGATGTGCGGGATTCGCAGGCCGACTGGACCCCGTTCATCCCCACGCCGGCCCGCGAGGGATCGCCGAACATCCTGTTCATCCTCTATGACGACACCGGGCTCGGGGCCTGGTCGCCCTATGGCGGGCGGATCAGCATGCCGACGCTCGACAGCCTCGCCGCGGACGGGCTGACCTACACGCAATGGCACACCACCGCGCTCTGCTCGCCGACGCGCTCGACGCTGCTGACGGGGCGCAATCACCACCTGAACGGCATGGCCGCGATCACCGAGGCGGCGAACGGTTTCCCGGGCGCCAGCGGCCGCCTGCCGCCGCAGGTGACCACCATCGCCGAGGTGCTGCGCAACAACGGCTACAGCACCTTCTGGATCGGCAAGAACCACAACGTCCCCGAACAGGACGTGGCCTCGGGCGCCAGCCGCAAGGAATGGCCGACGCAGCAGGGCTTCGACCGCTTCTACGGCTTCCTCGGCGGCGAGACCAACAACTGGTATCCCGACCTCACCGAGGACAACCGCTTCATCGAGCAGCCCTATTCGCCGGAGGAGGGCTATCACCTGTCGAAGGACCTGGCCGAGCAGGCGATATCCATGCTGCGCGACCAGAAGGCGACCAACCCGTCGAAGCCCTGGTACATGTGGTTCAACCCCGGCGCCAACCACGCACCGCACCACGTGCCGCAGGAATGGGCGGACAAGTACGCGGGCCAGTTCGACGACGGCTATGACGCCTACCGGACCTGGGTCACCGCCCGGATGATCGAGCGGGGGATCCTGCCCGAAGGCACCGTCGACACGCCGATGAACCCGCTGCCCGAGGACGTGGCCAACCCGGCCGATGCGGTGCGTCCCTGGGACAGCCTGAACGACGACGAGAAGCGGCTCTTCGCGCGCATGGCCGAGGTCTACGCCGGGTTCTCCTCCTACACCGACGACCAGATCGGCCGCATCATCGACTACCTCAAGGAGACCGATCAATACGAGAACACGGTCATCATCTACGCCGCCGACAACGGCGCCTCGGGCGAGGGCACGCCCAACGGCTCGGTCAACGAGAACAAGTTCTTCAACAACTACCCCGACGACCTCGCCGAGAACCTGAAGTACCTCGACGTGCTCGGCGGCCCCGACACCTACAACCACTACCCGACCGGCTGGGCCTCGGCCTTCTCGGCACCGTTCAAGATGTTCAAGCGCTATTCGCAATACGCCGGCGGCACCAACGACCCGCTGATCATCTCCTGGCCGGCGGGCATCCCGGCCCGCGGCGAAATCCGGCAGCAGTATCACCACTCGGTCGACATCGTGCCGACGATCCTCGAGATCACCGGGACCGAGATGCCCAAGGTCAATCACGGCGTCGACCAGTACCCGCTTTCCGGCGTCTCGATGGTCTATACCTTCG
>Ga0116151_10002241_pt1 | contig 17907 bp, 13 predicted proteins | sample AD_UKC117_MetaG_FD_89893 | JGI IMG/M metagenome (GOLD analysis project Ga0116151, IMG submission 89893) | Active sludge microbial communities of municipal wastewater-treating anaerobic digesters from Hong Kong - AD_UKC117_MetaG | ecosystem: Engineered > Bioreactor > Anaerobic > Digestate...
CGGTGACCGATGCCGAGCCGGCCGCTCGCCGGCGGGGGCCGCTCGCCGACCTCCTCGGCGGCCCGCGCGTCGACATCGGCGACGCCGAGCTGCTCGTGCTGGTGGTGTGCAACCTGGTGAGCACGGTGGGCCTGGCGGGCGACATCGCCCGGCACCTGCAGACCCCCGACGACCTGCAGGGCGACTTCCTCTCGAGCTGGCACCTGGTGCTCTACGGCGGGGTGACGGCGGTGGGCGTCTGGCTCGGGGTGGGCGCCATCCGCCACGGCCCCCGGTTCGTGGCGTCGGCCGGTTGGACCACCGCCGGGTTCCTCATGCTCGCCGTGGGCGGGATGGCCGATGCCGCCTGGCACGCCGCGTTCGGCACCGAGGCCAACGTCGAAGCGCTGGTGAGCCCTCCGCACCTCCTCGTCTTCGCCGGCCTGGGCCTGCTGCTCACCTCGCCGATCGTGATCCTCTGGCGGCGCCCCGAGCGGCGCCTCGGCGTCGTGCCCTCGCTCGTGGCCCTCTCGTCGATGGTCACGTTCCTCCTGGTGACGTCGCTCTTCACCGGGTTCCTCTCGCCCCTCGCCAGCGGGATGAGCCTCTCGCAGGGCTACGTGGAGCCGATGGTGGGCGAGTCGCCGGTCGACTACGACCAGGTGCGCGGCCTCGGCATCGCGGCGTGGACCTCGGCGCTGCTCGTCGCCGCCCTCGTCGTGCTCCTCGTGCGGTTCCGCCCCACGCGCGGCCTCGTCGGCCTCAGCATCTTCCTGTGCGGCGCACCCGTCTTGGCCTTGAGCGACCCGCAGGTCGTCCAGCCCCTCGTGATCGGCTACGCCGCCGCGGGCATCGTGGCCGAGGTGCTCCTCGCCGTGCTCGGGCGGCCCACGCTCGGCCGGGTGGGGGCGGCGGTGACGGGTGCGGCGATGAGCGCCGCGCTGTGGTCGGCGATGTTCGCCGCCCTCGCCGCCGATGGGCGGCTGCAGTGGAGCGAGGCGATGTGGGGCGGCACGATCCTGCTCTCCGCGATGGTGGGCGCCACCGTGGGGGCGTTGGTGGCGCTGCCGATCCCGGGACCTGGCGACGAGCTCGTCGACGGGTCGCGCGCCACCTGATCGCCGCTCCGTAGGATCGGTCCATGACCGACTTCGTCGTGATCACCGGGCTGTCCGGGGCGGGTCGATCGACGGCGGCCGACGTCCTCGAGGACCAGGGCTGGTTCGTGATCGACAACATGCCCGTGTCGCTGATGCCGAAGGTGGCCGAGCTCGCCACCCAGCCGTCGTCCTCGACCGATCGGGTGGCCTTCGTGGCCGGCCTGAACGCGGCGCCGAGCGAGCTGATGCCGATGGTCGAGGACCTGCGCACCGGTGGGTCGCGCGTGCGCATGGTGTTCCTCGACGCCAGCACCGACGTGCTGATCCGGCGCTACGAGAGCAGCCGGCGGCGCCACCCGGCCTCCACGGGCGAGCTGCTGAGCAGCGCCATCGAGCAGGAGCGGCAGCTGCTCGAACCGCTGCGGGCCGAGGCCGACGTGGTGGTCGACACCAGCGAGCTGAACGTCCACCAGCTCCGCGACCGGATCCTCGAGCTGTTCGGCGACGACGAGCGGGCCCCGGGCATGCAGGTCACCGTGACCTCGTTCGGCTTCAAGCACGGCGTCCCGAGCGACGTGGACCTGGTGCTCGACTGCCGCTTCCTGCCGAACCCGCACTGGGTCGACGACCTGCGCCCCCAGACGGGCACCGACGCCGACGTGCGCGACTACGTGCTGGGCTCGGAGCTGGCGCAGCGCTTCCTCGACCGGCTCGACGGGCTGCTCGACGTGCTGCTCCCGGCGTTCGCCGCCGAGGGCAAGGCCTACCTCACCGTCGCGTTCGGCTGCACCGGCGGGCGGCACCGCTCGGTGGCCATCTCCGAGGAGGTGGCCCACCGGCTGCGCGAGCGGGGCCTGGCCCCGGGCGTGCTGCACCGGGACATCGCCAAGGGCGGGTGACGGTGGGCGCCGGAGGGGAGGCGCTGGCGGAGGCGCGAGGACCAGCGGTGGTGGCGATCGGCGGAGGCCACGGGCTCTCCGCCTCGCTGCGCGCCCTGCGTCGGTACGCGGGCACGATCACCGCGGTGGTGTCGGTGGCCGACGACGGCGGTTCCACCGGGAGGTTGCGGGCGGCCCGTCCCGACCTGCCGGCACCCGGCGACGTCCGCAAGTGCCTCGGTGCCCTCGCCGACGATCGAGAGCCCTTCGCGGCGATCCTGGAGCACCGCTTCGACGGCGGCGAGCTCGACGGCCACGCCCTGGGCAACCTGCTGCTCGTGGCCCTGGCCACCGAGCTGGGATCGTTCGACCAGGCGGTGCACGAGCTGGCCGAGCGGGTGGGCGCGGTCGGCCGCGTGCTGCCCGCCACGGCGGTGCCGGTGGCGCTGGAGGCGGTGATCGCCGATGCCCCCGAGGCGGCGGGGCGCCGCGTGGTGGGTCAGGTGGCGGTGCACAACGCATCGGGGCGACGGCGCCTCACCCTCTGCCCGGCCGCGCCACCGAGCGACCCGGCCGTCGTGGCGGCCATCGAGGGCGCCGACCAGGTGGTGCTCGGACCGGGTTCGCTGTTCACGAGCGTGCTGGCCGCCGCCATCGCCCCCGACGTGCGGGGCGCCCTGGCGCGCACGACCGCGCAGCGGGTGCTCGTGGCCAACCTGGCCCCGCAGGTGCCCGAGACCGAGGGCTACGGGGTGGCCGACGAGCTGGCCGCCCTGCACGACCACGGCATCGAGGTCGACGTGGTGCTCGTCGACGCCCGCCGCGCCGTCGCCGCCGATGCCGCGTGCGAGCAGGTGGTGGCGCCCCTGGCCGAGCCCGGACGGGCGGTCCACGATCCGGTCCTGCTCGCCGAGGCCCTCGCCGCGCTGGTGGCGGCCCGCGCCGGCTGAGCGGGGCGCAGGCGCTGCCCTCGTTGGGCCGCCCTCGATCGGGTGGGTTAGGTTCCGAGCAGCAGAGGGGCGCACGCATCGGGCCGCCCGGCCTGGACGCGCCGGACCACCAGAGAGGTAGCTCCACCCATGACCATCCGCGTCGGCATCAACGGGTTCGGCCGCATCGGCCGCAACTTCTTCCGGGCCGTGAAGCAGCAGGGCGTCGACGTCGACTTCGTCGCCGCCAACGACCTGGGCTCGGTCGACACCATGGCCCACCTGCTGAAGAACGACTCCGTGATGGGGCGCTTCGAGGGCGAGGTGAGCGTCAGCGACGACGGCATCGTGGTCGACGGCGACACCATCAAGATCCTCGCCGAGCGCGACCCGGCCAAGCTGCCGTGGGCCGACCTCGGCGTCGACGTGGTGATCGAGTCCACCGGCTTCTTCACCTCCAAGGAGAAGGCCGTGGCCCACGTCGAGGCCGGTGCGCCCCGCGTGATCGTCTCGGCCCCCGCCACCAACGCCGACGCCACCTTCGTGGTCGGCGTCAACGAGGACACCTTCGATCCGGCGAACCACATCGTGGTGTCGAACGCCTCCTGCACCACCAACTGCTTCGTGCCCATGATCAAGGTGCTCGACGACGCGTTCGGCGTCGAGAAGGGCCTCATGAACACGATCCACGCCTACACCGGCGACCAGCAGCTCGTCGATGGCCCCCACAGCGACCTGCGCCGGGCCCGCGCCGCCGCCATCAACATCGTGCCCACCTCCACCGGCGCCGCCCGCGCCACCGGCCTCGTGCTGCAGGCCATGCAGGGCAAGCTCGACGGCACCTCGCTGCGCGTGCCGGTGCCCACCGGCTCGATCACCGACTTCACCGGCGTGCTGAAGGCCGACGTGACCGTAGAGGCCGTGAACGAGGCGTTCGCCGCCGCGGCCGCCGACGGTCGCCTGAAGGGCATCCTCGGCTACTCGGAGGAGCCGCTCGTGAGCTCCGACATCGTGGGCACCCCGTACTCGGTCACCTTCGACTCGGGCCTCACCATGGCCATGGGCAACCTGGTCAAGGTCCTCGGCTGGTACGACAACGAGTGGGGCTACAGCAACCGCCTCGTCGACCTGACGATGATCGTCGGCGCCGCCAACAAGTAGCGCGGACGGGGCTGCAGCGATGATCAACGGCGTGCCCCAGCTGGAGGACCTCGGCGACGTCGCCGGCAAGCGGGTCCTCGTGCGGTGCGACTTCAACGTCCCCATCCGCGACGGGCAGATCACCGACGACCTGCGCATCCGCGCCGCCCTGCCCACCCTCGGGTGGCTGCAGGAGCGCGGCGCCACGGTCACCGCGTGCAGCCACCTCGGCCGCCCCAAGGGGGCGCCCGACCCACAGTTCTCGATGGACCCGGTGCGAGCTCGCCTCGCCGAGCTCGCACCGGGCGTCGAGCTGCTCGAGAACCTGCGCTTCGACGCGGGGGAGACGGGCAACGACCCGGCCTTCGTCGCGAAGCTCGTCGAGGGCCAGGACCTCTACGTGAACGACGCCTTCGGGGCATCGCACCGGGCCCACGCCTCGATCGTCGGCCCGCCCCAGACGCTGCCGTCGGCGGCGGGGCGGCTCCTCGAGAAGGAGGTCGAGGTCCTCCTCGGCGCCCGCAACGAGCCCCGTCGCCCCTTCATCGCCATCCTCGGCGGCTCGAAGGTGTCCGACAAGCTGGGCGTGATCAACGCCCTGCTCGACGTGTGCGACGGCCTGATCATCGGCGGCGGCATGTGCTTCACGTTCTTGAAGGCGCAGGGCCACTCGATCGGCTCGTCGCTCTGCGAGGACGATCAGGTCGACACCTGCAAGGAGCTGCTGGCCTCCGGCGCCACCATCCACCTGCCCCACGACATCACCGGCCTCGGCCCTGGCGGCAAGATCGGCGACCCGTCGGCGGGCGGCGAGGTCCGCCAGTTCGGGCGCGACCTGCCCGACGGCTGGATGGGCCTCGACATCGGCCCGGGCACGGCCGCCGAGTTCTCCGACGTGATCGGCGAGGCCCGCCAGGTCCTCTGGAACGGTCCCATGGGCGTGTTCGAGGACCCGCGCTTCGAGGCCGGCACCCGCACCGTGGCCGAGGCGGTGGCCGAGTGCCGGGGCTTCACGGTCATCGGTGGCGGCGACTCCGCGGCGGCGGCCGCCCAGTTCGGCCTGGCCGACCAGATCGACCACGTGTCCACCGGCGGCGGCGCCTCGCTCGAGCTGATCGAGCAGGGCGACCTGCCCGGGCTCGAGGCCCTGCGCAACGCCCCCAACGCCCGCTGACCCGAACCCCCACCCACCTGCAACGGAGCTCGTGATGGCCGCAACCGCTCGCACCCCGCTCATCTCCGGCAACTGGAAGATGAACCACAACCACTTCGAGGCCATCCAGACGGTCCAGAAGCTGGCCTACCTGCTGCACGCCGACGACTACGAGGTGGTCGACGTGTCGGTGCACCCGCCCTTCACCGACATCCGCTCGGTGCAGACGGTGCTCGAGGCCGACGAGACCCCCATCCGCATCGGGGCCCAGCACTGCTACTTCGAGGAGAAGGGTGCGTTCACCGGCGAGGTGTCGCCGGCGATGCTCGCCAAGCTCAACGTGGAGCTGGTGATCGTGGGCCACTCGGAGCGGCGCGAGATCTTCGGCGAGACCGACGAGCTGGTGAACCAGAAGGTCAAGGCCGTGTTCAAGCACGCCATGACCCCGATCCTGTGCTGCGGCGAGACGCTCGCCGAGCGCGAGGCCGGGGGAGCGGAGGAGAAGGTCAGCGGCCAGGTGCGCGCCGGGTTGGCGGGCCTGTCGGCCGAGCAGGTCGCCTCGATGGTCATCGCCTACGAGCCCATCTGGGCCATCGGCACGGGCAAGACGGCCACCGCCGACGACGCCCAGGCCATGTGCAAGGTCGTGCGCGACACGGTGGCCGAGGTGGCGGGGGAGGAGGCGGCCACGTCGGTCCGCATCCAGTACGGCGGCTCGGTGAAGGGCTCGAACGCGGCCGAGCTGATGGCCCAGCCCGACATCGACGGCGCCCTCGTGGGCGGCGCGTCGCTCGTGGCCGAGGACTTCGCCGCGATCGTGCAGTACCGCTCGCACGGCTGATCGGTCCGATCCGGCCGATCGCCGGACGCCGTCAAATCCCTGACGCTCCGTCAGGGCGCCGGCAAGCCCCTCGCTGGTTGAGCTGCATCGGCCCAGGTCAGCGGGTGAAACGGTTGTTCCAACCGGTGGTCGGCAACTCGGAGGTCATCGGGGCGACACCTGGCTTTCACGGCGATGTCGCCAAGTGCGGGTTATGGTCACCGAGGCGTGGCCTGAGCAGTGACCCAGGTCACGCAGCTCCCCCAACCCCTCATCATGGAGGTACGTCACATGCGACGAACCACGCGTGGCGCAAAGGTCGCCGCGCTCGCCTTCTCCCTCGCCCTGCTGGCCGCAGCCTGCGGCGGTAGCGACGAGGAGCCCAGCTCCAGCTCCAACGGCAGCACGGGCAAGAAGGAGGGCGGCACGGCAGCCACCGGCGAAGGCCTGCCCGAGGACACCCTGGTCGACTACCAGACGCTGTCCGCGGACAACCCGAACCACATCGACCCGGCCACCGCCGACACCCGCCAGGGCTCGCAGGTGACCGAGGTCCTCTACGACGGCCTCACCCAGGTGAACGCGGACAACGAGGTCGTCCCCGCCGTCGCCACGGAGTGGTCGGGCAACGATGACGCCACGGAGTGGACCTTCACGCTGAAGGAGGACGAGTTCTCCAACGGCGAGCCCGTCCTGCCCTCGTCGTTCAAGAAGGCGTGGGAGCGGGTGCTCAACCCCGATCTCGCCTCCACCCTCTCGTACCACCTGCTGGTCATCACCGGCGCCAACGACGTGGCTGAGGGCAACGCGGACGAGATCACGGGCGTGGTCGCCGACGACGACGCCATGACCCTCACCGTCAGCCTCGACGCCCCCCTGTCGGACTTCCCGGCGGTCGTGTCGCACACCGTGTTCTCGCCGATGCCCGAGGAGGCCCTCTCGGCCACCACCGGCGACGAGATCAACGAGTGGGAGCGCGGCCTCATGATCGGCAACGGCCCCTACAAGATGTCGGAGCCGTGGAAGGACGACCAGTACATCAAGGTCGAGGCCAACGAGAACTACACGGGCGACGCCCCGAAGATCCCCAAGATCGACTTCATGATCTCCAAGGAGGTCGAGTCGGCGTACGCGGCCTTCGAGAGCGGTGAGGCCGACACCGGCTACATCCCGCCGGGCGCCTTCGCCGACGCCACGTCGACCTACAACAACTCGACCGATCCCACCTTCGGCCTGTACTACTTCGGCATCTCGTGGGAGGACGACGAGCTGGGCGGCGAGGACAACCTGGCCGTGCGCCAGGCGATTTCGCTGGCCATCGACCGCGACCGGATCAACGACCAGGTCTACGACGGCGCCCGCGACGCGGCCACCGGCGTGACCCCGCCCGGCATCCCCGGCTACGCCGAGGACCTGTGCGGCGGCTACTGCGAGTACGACCCCGATCGCGCCACCGATCTGGTGGACGACTGGGGCAAGGCCGAGACCATGCGGCCCATCAAGCTCCAGTTCAACCTGGGCGGTGGCCACGAGGACGTGGTGTCGATCGTCGCCGAGAACCTCGAGGCCGTGGGCCTCAAGGTCGAGCAGGACCCCCGCGACGGCGAGACCTACTTCGACGAGATGAAGAAGGAGGGCGGTTGCGTGATGTGCCGGGCCGGATGGATCTGGGACTACCCGAGCTACTACAACGCGATGTACGCCCTGTTCACGTCCACCTCGATCGACGGCGACAACCTCGGCCGCTACAACTCGTCGGCCTACGACGAGAAGGCGAACGCCGCGGCCGCCGAGACCGATGAGGACGCCCGCAACGAGCTGTGGAACGAGGCGGAGAAGCAGCTCTTCGCCGACATGGCCGTGATCCCGATCAACTGGTACACGAACCAGATCGTGTACTCGGACCGGGTGGAGAACCTGGTGGCGAACGGCCTGCAGGCCGTGAACTACCCGGAGATGAGCCTGGCCGGCTGACGGCCTGACCAGCTCCGAACGCACACCGGAGGTGGGCCCCGCGGCGGCGGGGCCCACCCTCGTGCCCTCCCTCCCCTGAACGAGGTCCCCACGTGCTCGGCTACGCGATTCGACGGGTGGCGCAGGCGATCCCCGTCGTCTTCCTCGCCATCAGCCTGCTGTTCTTCCTCTTCTACGTGCTGCCCGGTGATCCGGTCACGATCATCTCGGGCGGCACCGGCCGCAACATCCCCGAGGCCACCCGCCAGAACATCGAGGAGAAGTACGGGTTCGACGACCCCATCCCCGTCCAGTTCGTCAACTACTGGAAGGGGGTGCTGACCGGCGACCTCGGCACCTCGTACCGCACGGGCACGCCCGTGTGGGAGACGGTGAAGCAGGTGGCGCCCAACAGCATCCGGTTGGCCCTGTGGGCCCTGATGCTCGAGGCGGTGATCGGCATCGGCGTGGGGCTGGTGTCGTCGGTCAAGAGATACTCGTTCTTCGACACGCTGGTGACGTTGACCACCACGATCGCCATGGCGATCCCCGTGTTCGTCACCGGCTACCTGCTCATCTACTTCTTCGCCATCCGGTCGTTCCAAGACGGCTGGCCGGCGTGGATGCGGATGAGATCGGGCGGAACCCCCGACGAGTGGTTCCTCTTCATCTTTCCGGCGAGCGACGACGGCTGGCGCAAGCTGATCCTGCCCGCCATCGCCCTGGCCTTCGTGCAGATCGCGGTGATCGCCCGCATGATGCGCGCCACCATGCTCGAGACGATCAACACCGACTACATCCGCACCGCGCGGGCCAAGGGCCTGACCGAGCGGGCGGTGGTGTTCCGCCACGGGCTGCGCAACGCCCTGATCCCGATCGTGACGCTGATCGGCCTCGACTTCGGCACCCTCGTCGGCGCCGCCGTGCTCACCGAGACGGTGTTCTCGTACAACGGCATGGGCTCGGCGATCGTGAAGGCCGCGCAGCTGCGCGACGTGCCCGTCGTGCTCGGCCTCACCATGGTCGTGGTGATCGTGTACCTGTTCGTCAACCTGCTGATCGACCTGAGCTACGGCATGCTCGATCCGCGCATCCGCTACGAGGACTGAGCGATGACCGCGATCCAAGAGGAGCTCGAAGCCGACGCGGAGCTGGTGCACGAGGGCGGCGACTCGGCCGACCCGAGCGGCTTCGCCGACGTCTGGAAGCGCTTCAAGCGCAACAAGCTCGCCGTGGTGGGCCTGGTGATCATCGGCCTGCTCGTGTTCTGCGCCCTGTTCGCCCCGCTGATCGTGAAGCTTGAGTCCGCCATCGGTGGCGTCTCGAAGCTCGACCCCGAGGTGGGCACCAGCCCGGCGCGGCTCCCACCGAGCGCGCAGCACTGGTTCGGCACCGACAAGACCGGCCGCGACCTGTTCGCGCGCGTGATCTACGGGGCGCGCATCTCGCTGCTCGTGGGCTTCTCGTCGGTGATCTTGGCCACCACGATCGGCGTCGTGCTCGGCGCTGCCGCCGGCTACTACGGCAGGTGGATCGACTCGCTCGTGATGCGCACCACCGACGTCGCCCTCGCTCTGCCCTACATCGTGCTGGCCATCGCCCTCGTGGTGGTGTTCGGGCGCAGCCTGCTCACCATCATCCTGGTGCTGGGCGCCCTCGGGTGGATGAGCGATGCCCGGATCTTCCGATCATCGATCATCCAGCAGAAGAGCCTGGAGTACGTGGAGGCGGCCAGAGCCATCGGGTGCTCGGACCGGCGCATCATCGCCCGGCACCTGGTGCCCAACTCCATCCAGCCGGTGATCGTGTACGCCACCCTCGGCATCGGCACCGCCATCCTCTCCGAGGCGGCGCTGTCGTTCCTCGGCGTCGGCGCGGTGGAGCCCACGCCGTCGTGGGGGCTGATGATCAACCACGGTCGGGCCGCGCTGCGCTCGGATCCGCACCTGCTGTTCTTCCCGGCCGCGTTCCTGGCCATCACGATCGTGGCGTTCACGGCGGTGGGCGACGGCCTCCGCGACGCCCTCGACCCGAAGCTGAAGCGATGAGCACCACGACCGACGAGAGCGCGCCGACCGAGGCTGCGGACGGCCCGTCGCCGGCGCAGGCGGCCACCGATCCGGTGCTGGTGGTGGAGGACCTGCGGGTCCACTTCGAGACCGATGCCGGGACGGTGAAGGCGGTCGACGGCATGTCGTTCGCCATCGGCGCCGGCGAGACGGTGGCGCTGGTGGGGGAGTCGGGCTCGGGCAAGTCGGTGACCGGCATGAGCCTCATCGGCCTGCTGCCCAAGCCCGTGGCCCACACCACCGGGTCGATCCGCTGGAAGGGCCAGGAGCTGGTGGGCGCGTCGGACGACGTGATCCGCAAGGTCCGCGGCCGGGAGATCTCGATGATCTTCCAGGACGCCCTCACCGCCCTGAACCCGGTGCTCACCGTGGGGCGGCAGATCTCCGAGATGGTCCGGGTGCACCTGGGTGCGTCCAAGCGCGACGCCCGGGCTCGGGCGATCGAGATGCTCGAGGCCGTGGGCATCCCGGAGCCCAAGAAGCGCTTCGACCAGTACCCCCACGAGTTCTCGGGCGGCATGCGCCAGCGGGCGATGATCGCCATGGCGATCTCGTGCGACCCGCAGCTGATCATCGCGGACGAGCCCACCACCGCCCTCGACGTGACGGTGCAGGCCCAGGTGCTCGAGGTGCTGGCCGAGATCCAGGAGCGCACGGGCGCTGCGGTGATCCTCGTGACCCACGACCTCGGCGTGGTGGCCGGCGTCGCCGACCGGGTGATGGTCATGTACGCCGGGCGCCAGGTGGAGACCGCCGCCACCGACGACGTCTTCTACCGGGGCCGGCACCCCTACACGGTGGGGCTGATGGCCTCGGTGCCCCGCGTCGACCGCGATGGCGTGGTGGCCGACGACGACGGCACCGGGCGGCTCAAGCCCATCGACGGCCAACCGCCGTCGCTGCTGCACCCGCCGTCGGGCTGCTCGTTCCACCCGCGCTGCGAGCTGCGGGGCATGCCGTCGCCGTGCGGGACGGTCGATCCGCCACTGCTCGAGGTGGCACCCGGCCACTGGTCGGCCTGCCACTTCGCCGACCGGCTGATCGAGCGGGCCACCGAGACCGGCAGCGACCTGGCCGCGGTGGCCGCCGCCATCGAGGCGCAGGCCGGCGACCCCGAGGCCGAGGCGGCGGCGAACCGCATCGCCGAGGCCGCCGGGATCGAGGAGGACCCGTCGTGACCGCCACCGAGCCCACGCCGTCGTCGCCGGCCGAGCCGCTGCTGCGCGCCGAGCACCTGGTGAAGCACTTCCCGGTGCGCTCGTCGGTCGTGCGGCGCACCGTCGGCCAGGTGCAGGCCGTGAGCGACGTCAGCTTCGACGTGCACCGGGGCGAGACCCTCGGGCTGGTGGGGGAGTCGGGCTGCGGCAAGTCCACCACCGGGCGGATGCTGCTGCGGCTCATCGAGCCCACCTCCGGCAGCGTCACCTTCGACGGCATCGACGTGGTCAACCAGCCGCGCAAGGACATGCGCAAGCTGCGGCGGCGGATGCAGTTCGTGTTCCAGGACCCGTACGCGTCGCTCGATCCTCGCATGAAGGTCCGCGACATCATCGGCGAGGGGCTAAAGGTCCACGACCTCTGGGACGACGGCGCCGAGGACCGCATCGCCGAGATCATGCGCACCGTGGGCCTGAAGGCCGAGCACGCCGGGCGCTACCCGCACGAGTTCTCCGGCGGCCAGCGCCAGCGCATCGGCATCGCCCGATCGCTGATCCTCGAACCCGAGCTGATCGTGCTCGACGAGCCGGTGTCGGCGCTCGACGTGTCGATCCAGGCGGGCGTGGTGAACCTGCTCCAGGACCTCCAGGAGCGGCTCGATCTGGCCTACCTGTTCATCGCCCACGACCTGTCGGTGGTGCGCCACATCTCGGACCGGGTGGCGGTGATGTACCTCGGCAAGATCGTGGAGATCGCCACGCGCGACCAGCTCTACGGCTCGCCCTCGCACCCGTACACGCAGGCCCTGCTCTCCGCGGTGCCGGTGCCCGACCCCCACGCCGAGCGCGAGCGGCGCCGGATCGTGCTCGAGGGCGACGTGCCCAGCCCGCAGGACCCGCCGTCGGGTTGCCGGTTCCGCACGCGCTGCCCCAAGGCGCAGGACATCTGCGCCAACGAGGAGCCGGCGCTCGTGGAGCGGGGCCAGGGCCACCCGGTGGCCTGCCACTTCGCCGAAGCGCCGGTGCAGATCGGCTCACCGGGCTGATCGGCGCTGCCGCCGGCGATGCTCCTGGCGGGCGCGCCGCTCGCTAGCATGGTCCGGCCCCTGGTCGCAGGGGCTCCGCAGTCGAAAGGTCCACCGTGGTCCTCGCCCTGGTCATCCTCCACGTCATCACGTCGGTCACGATGCTCGTGCTCGTGCTGCTCCACAGCGGCAAGGGCGGCGGCCTGTCCGACATGTTCGGTGGTGGCATGGGGGCGGCGGCGCAGGGCTCCACGGTCGTGGAGAAGAACCTCGATCGCATCACCGTGGTGGCGGCGCTCGTGTTCCTCTTCACCACGCTGGCGCTCGGCCTGCTGATGTCGACGCCGACCTGACCGGTCGGCTCGCCTCACCCCTTCACGTACGACCGCTTCTCGGACACCAGCCCGTCGCGCACGGCGAACAGGTCGACCCCGCGCACGTGGCCGTCGCCCCAGTCGTAGCGCCAGGTCTGCACCACCCGGTCATCCGCGGCCACGAACGTGTCCTCCACGGTGAAGGTGGCGCTCACGTCGTCGAAGATCCCCTGCCACGCGGCGCGGATGGCGTCGTGGCCGTGGTGCTCGACGCCGTCGGGTGCCGGCCCGGTGGCGTCGAAGAGGGCGTCGGGGTGGACGAGGGCCATGGTGGCGTCGAGGTCGTGGTTGCCCCACGCTTCGCCGAAGCGGGTGACGACATCGATGGCTGCGGAGGTGGGTGCGTCGGCCATCGGACCATGGTCCCACCGCGGCGCCCCGCCTGCTCGTGAGCGCTCGATCGCGTTTCGTGGCGGGGCGCGGGGCTGGGCTAAGGTGACCGCCCGGCCGGGTCACCGGCCAGCCACGTCGGAGTGGCGGAATTGGCAGACGCGCTAGCTTGAGGGGCTAGTGCCCTTAGGGGCGTGGGGGTTCAAGTCCCCCCTCCGACACGATCGGTAGCACAACAAGGCGGCGACGCAGAGGCCACGATGCGGCCCTCGTCGGGGTGGTACACGAGCGACACGCCCAAGGCGTTCAGCAGCCGCTGGACATCTTCGGGTTCGCCATCGAAGAAGATCTGGGACGGCGACGGCAGGACAGCGAGTGCCGCCTTCAACTCGGCGGCTGTCGGCGCCGAGCGGGGTTGCAGGGCGTTGAGCCGAGCTTGGGCCGCTGAACGGTCTTCGACGGCGCGGTTGATCATCCCTGCGACGACCCCGGCATCGGCTCCTGCTGCCTCCCGGCGTTCTGGGGCGATCCACTCAATGCGCTGTCGGCTCAGCCGCGATCACGGCGCAGATGCGGTGCAGCCCAGCGCGCTGCCGGAAAGGCCAACAGAACAGGAGCGACCATCGGCACAACGGAGCACCAGGAGGGGAAGCCTGCGTTGCTCAGCGCGACCCCGATGACCAGGCCCAGGATGCTGAGAGCCGCCCACGCCGTGAGCATCCCGATCACAATCCCCGCTCGCCGCATCTTGTGAACATCGGCAGGGTCAGCGGCCTAATGAGCGGTCTGGACCTTGCACGCGATGTCTCGGGGGTGGGGGGTGCCCCCGAAGTGCCGTTGGTGGGCACCGCGCTGAGGATTCTGGCGGATGCAAGACACATCGCCATGCTGTGGGGAGTGGCCTGTTGCCGGTCGGGGTGCCAGGTCGGAGATCACGTCACCTCCCAGTCGGTCGTGAGCGTTGTGCCAGCGGTGCCACTCGCCCCTCCGACACCAAAACGGCCAGGTCATGGACCTGGGCATCGCTCGCCCTCGGTTCTCGGGTCACAAGGCGGTCACGGATGGCCGGGCTGGGGTGGTTCGACCGGGCCGTAGACGTGCGCATGGATCAGCGGGTGCTCGACCAGCAGGAAGTCCACGATCGCCCAGAAGTCCGACAGCCGAGGGTGGGCGATGGCTGTCGCCCGATCCAGCTTGCGACGTCCCGCGTCCGCAGCACGTGGTCCATCGCGGAACTCTGCCACCGCCGCGGCGGGCGGAGCGGGCGGCGATCTCCCGTCGTCAGCCCTCCGACGCGCGGTCCGGGGACCTACCGGTCCAGCATCGGGACGGAGGCTCGGCGGGACCGTCGGGCAGTTCCGAGTGCGTCCGGGAGGTCGGCGCGACCGGCGATGCCCAACTTCCCGTAGGCGCGATGGAGGTGGTTCTCCACCGTGCGAATCGAGCACCCTGCGGCCCGGGCCACTTGCGCGGTGGTCAGGCCCTCAGCGGTGAGGCGGGCGATCTGGTGCTCGCGTGGCGTCAGCTCGGGCCGGTCGAGCGAGGCCAGCAAGGGCACGACCACCTCGGGTACCGACCGGCGCAGTCGGACCGCCGTGAGCGCGAGCGCGCGGGATGCGGGCGCTCGCCGGAGTCCCGCTGCCGCGACGACGGCGGCGTCGACCCGGGCCCCGAGGGCCTCCAGGGCCTCGGCGGCGGCGAGGCTCGAGCGGGCCTCGCCGGTCGCGAGCGCTGACGCCGCCGCCGCTCGAGCAGCGAGGAGCGGCGACGGACCATCCGACACGGCGACCGGTTCGACCGGCCGGTCGAGGGTGGCGGCGGCGAGCTCCACCGCGGGCGCGAGTCCCACCGAGCCCGTCCGCGCGACGTGGAGTCGCGCTCGGTCCAACCACGGTTGCGGGTCGTCGCCACAGACCGCGGCGCCGTGTGCCAGCGCGATCGAGACCTCGGACTCCATCATGAGCCGCCCGCCCGGGTCGAGCTCCTGCAGCGTCCGATACCGGGCCTCCGCGGCGGGCCGGTCGTCGGCAAGCGACGCGGCCAGGAGCTGGCCCGCGACACCCCATCGGGTGCCGGGTCCCTGCTGATCCTCCCACCGAGCGTTGGCGACCTGGCTGAACCACTCGTTGGCCGCCGTCAGGTCGCCTCGGGTCAGGGCAGCACGGCCGAGCATGAGCGCGGCCCACGATTGCAGCGGCTCGGCCCCGAGGCGCGTGCCGCGCCGCAGCGCGATCGCACCGATGACCTCCGCCCCAACGAGGTCACCGGCCTCGGTCAACGCGAACGCGGCGGCCGCTTCGGCCATCGTCCGCTCGCTGGCTGCCTCGTCGGGCTCGTCGTAGCGATCGGCCGTCGCGGCGGGAGCCGTCACCACCGCGGCGTCTGCCACGGCCTCCGCGCCGCTGCCGAGCAGGACGAGGGCCGGGACGCGGACCGACGCGACCGTGTAGCCGAGCGGACCGTCGGCCGCGATGCCGGCCAGGCCGTCGACGACCTCCCCCGGCGCGCCCCCGAGGAGCGCGTAGGTGAGGCGAGCCACCTCAAGCGACATCCACCACCCTGGATCGTCGATCCGGGCTTGCGCGGTGGAGACCGCGCTCCGGCCCCCCTCGGCGTCGCCGAGTCCCCAGAACCGGATCTCCCCCTCGACCGCGGCTCGTGCGCCTACCAGCGCGTCGTCGCCGTCTTCGGGGACGAGGTCTGCGAGCAGGGCGAGCGCCACGTCAGGTCGGCCAGCGAAGTGCCATGCGCGCACCCGAAGCAGCTGCATCTCGGCGTCCAGGTCCCGGACCTCGTCGATCGCATCCAGCGCCTGGGCGAGTCGGAGCGCGAGTGCGTCGTCGCGTTGGGCGATCGACGACCGCAGCGCCCCGGCCAGCAGCTCGGTGGGGAGCGGTACCCCGGCATCGAGGCCCCAACGGGCGAGCTGGCGGGAGTCGATCCGGCCGGATCGGCGGTCGGCTCGCTCCGACGCCCACCGCACGAGCTCGCCGAGCAACCGACGGCGCCGAGCGGCCCCGACCTCCGCGGCCACGACCTCGGCGAACAGGGGATGGTCCAGGTGCACCTCCGCGGCCGGCCCGTCGGCGGCGAGCATGCCACTCGCCTCCGCAGCCTCCACCGCTGGCGTGCCGTGCAGCTCGATCGCGGCGTCGAGAGGCACGCCTTGGCTGATCGCAGCAAGCTCGAGCACGCCGCGAGCCGGTTCGTCGACGGCGGCGACCCGCTCCTCGATCAGCATCCGGAGCGACGCCGGTACACCCTCGAAGGATGCGCGCGCCACGCCTTCGATGGCGTGGACCAGATCGCTGCGCTGCGCGGCCACGAGGAGTTCCCGGGCGAACAGCGGATTGCCCGCCGATCGCTCCGCCAGCTCGGCGAGGCTCGTGGGGTGGAGGGTCCGCTCAAGCATGGCGCGGGCCAACGCCCCCAGCGCATCCGCGGGGAGCCGGCCGAGCTCGACGGACGTGCCGGTACGGGCGAGCGCCGCCACGTCGGGTGGGAGGGGCTCGCCCCGTCGGCAGGCCAGCAGCGTCGGGGCGCCCCGGCCCGCGGCGAGCCGGATCGCTGCGGCCGATCTTCGGTCCAGCCAGTGGGCGTCGTCGACCACCAGCAGGACCCGTTCGCTGCTCCGGAGGGGGGTCAGCTGGTCCACCACCGCGGCAAGCGTTGCCGAGGGATGGTCGCCGCCGACGATGTCGAGGACGGGTGCCAACGACCCGAATCCGAGGTCGGCGGTACCCTCGGTGGCGACGACCGCAACGACACGGGTTGCGCTGCTGCACTCCATCACGGCATCGAGCAAACGGGTCTTGCCGATGCCGGCCTCGCCCTCGATCACGACCGGGCCGTCGGCGAGGGCGGCGAGGATGGCGTCGAGGGCAGGCTCGCGCCCGGGTGGTGGCGACGGCTGCTCCCGATCGGAACCCATGGCTCCCAAGCGTGCCCCACCGGCTCCGGGGTCGCCCAGCTTGCGTGACCGGACCGCCGCGCCTGAGTGGTGACCACTCATGCCATCGAGAAGGGTGTTCCGTACCGTCGCGGACATGGTCCGTCGCCTGCTCGTGCTGCCGTTCGCCTTGCTGCTCGTGGTCGTCGTGGTGCCCAGCCCACCGGCCGGCGCGGGGACGGTCCCGGTCGGTGTGGTCGCCGTCTCGGCCGGCTACGACAGCGCCTGCGCGCTGCGCTCCGACGAGACCGTGGTCTGCTGGGGCGCGAACGATCGGGGCCAGCTCGGCGATGGGACCACCACCGGTCGGTCGATGCCCGCGCTGGTGTCGGGCCTCAGCGGGGCGACCTCGGTGTCGGTGGGTTGGGATCACGCCTGCGCCGTCCTGACCGGCGGTGGGGTCCGGTGCTGGGGGAGCAACGCCTCGAACCAGGTGAGCTCGCCCACCGGCGATCCCCAGGTGGTGCCTTGGGCGGTCCCGGGACTGACCGATGCGATCACGCTCGCTGCCGGCGAGGGGAACACCTGTGCCGTGCGCGCCAGTGGCAAGGTCGTGTGCTGGGGCATCAACGACCACGGCCAATCCGGTGACACTCACCCCACCCCCACGGACCCTGTGCAGGTCACGGGGATCTCCGGCGCGACCTCGGTGTCCGCCGGAGGCAGCACGTCCTGCGCGGTGCTCGCCGATCGCACCGTGAGCTGCTGGGGGCGCGGAGGCTTCGGCCAGCTCGGCCCGTCGAACTTCGGCTCCACCGAGGTTCCGGTGGCGATCCCGGGGCTCGACGACGTGAAGGACGTGCAGGTGGGTGCGATGCACGTGTGCGCGCTGCGCGTCGCAGGAGACGTCTGGTGCTGGGGGCACGGCGAGTTCGCCGAGCTCGGAGATGGTGCCAGCACGACCCGGGCCACCCCAGCCCCGGTGCCGGGGCTCGCGCAGGTGGCGTCGCTCTCCGCGACCGCCTTCACGACCTGCGCCGCCGGCTCGAACGGCTCGGTGTGGTGCTGGGGTGCCAACGATGGCGGTCAGGCCGGGGACGGGACCAACTTC